>ERZ1046148.129-NODE-129-length-45407-cov-9.088111_pt1 | contig 45407 bp, 22 predicted proteins | sample MGYA00383090_ERZ1046148 | MGnify/ENA primary metagenome ERZ1046148 (study PRJEB29581, sample SAMEA5548360) | metagenome | biome: marine; feature: coastal; material: water | depth 25 m | study: Short-term variability in the microbial, nano- and picoplankton... | reverse complement strand
GCTCAGGTATTGGCAAATCAAAGGGCTTGCAGTGGGTCTTGTTAGACGCTACCCTATGTATCGTATACAGTACGTCTTTTCCCCGATTCAACAACCAGTTAGGTATCTTTCAACAGGAGTTTATCTGTTTTTGGAACAAATAAAGTGAAGCCTAAGACTTACACGTTGGTGGCTTCTGACTTGTATGTACTACGTTTGGATGGATTTATAGCCAAATCGATGATGAGTAATTACAATGGAATTTGGGTATTTGTTGAAATTCGGGTTTCTGTTGGCTGGAGCTTTTTTTCTTACAGGGAGTGTTTCTCTTTCCATTGGCCTTGTATTGCTTTACAATAACTATCTCTGGTGGTCAAATGGATTCCAGTATGATGGTCTACACGTGCTTGTAAACGCAGTGGCAATAATCACTCTAGGCCTTTACATCACATTGAATGGATGGGTCGCTCGAAACGAAAACCGTAAACTAAGTGAATTGAATATTCCAGAGATCATCTAGTGGTTATCGAATCCATATCTAGAGTTTCACTCGTCTTTGACTGAGACAATCGGGTTTCCATCAGCATCAGTCCAAGTAAGATCTTCTGTCTCATCCTCATCAGATTCCTGTTCTTCCGTCTCTTCTTCATCAGATTCTTCATCAGTCTCTTCTTCACCAGATTCTTCTTCGTACTCAACATACTCTTTCTTCTGCAATCGGCGTGAACTCATTGCTACAGCGATGCCTAAGGTTACAACAATTGCCACGATGATTCCATACAATAAGACTGGGAGTTCATCAACTTCTTCTGCGGTTGTCCAAGAAACTTCACTTGAGGTTTCACCGGCTTCATCAGCAATCAAGCTACTTACTCCTTCGAGTACATCCGGATACAAGAATTTGCACGTCAATGATACTGCTTCGTCGGTATAATGCCACCATGTAATCGCTACATCCTTTGATTCGCCAGGAGCAACCTCCCAGTTTCCTGTGTTTGCTGTTGTATCTGCCTCTTCTCCGTTTGTATAGCAACGTACATTCGGATTGACAGCAATTGTACCAGTGTTGGAAATTGTGACCTGCAGATAGTGTGTCTTGCCAGTGTCTGCTGTAACACTAACTGGTTCGATCTTATCGATGCTCAATGAAGGGTATGTTACATTGACGTACGACATTGCTGTTTTTGACGCTGGAGCATCGGCGATGAAGTTACCCCAATTTGATTCGACGGTTATTTTGATGGTTCCACTTTCTTGATTGTACGTTCCAGTTCCATCAACCCATTCCACGATTCTCTTGTTTTCACTTGTGCCGATGTCGACAAACCATGTACTTTGGTCAGTTTCTCCGTTTATGATTGTATTAATTGTGTTGCCATTGTACCCAATTCCTGTAGCGACTACAGTTGCAATCTGAGCATTGACTCGAATTTCCCTTTTGGACAGGAGTCGAATCCAAGCGTCGGTGTATCCTCCAGTTCCAGTTGTCCCCTCATAGGCAATTGTGGCTTGGTCATGGACGATGATGTCTTCGTCTGTTCTTGATCCAATAATCATCGAATTATTGACGCCGATATGAGTTTGATCAGCAACATGGATTGGTCCACTTCCGATAAGTGATGAATCGTTGAAATGACAAAGATATTCACAACTGATATTCGCACCTGTTAATGTCGAGCCCTCGGAGTGTATAGTTCCATGATTTAGAATATGGAACGATGGTTGGTTCCATGAGAGGCTTCCTCCACTCTGAGTGAATTCCTCTGCAGAAATCGATACGAGTTCAGCGTTTGAATGGAACATTTCAATAGAAGTTATTCCAAATGGAAGTGGGTAATAGTGATCAACTAGGATAGAAAATTCATCGTTTAAGTCAACAGTAGTCTCAAACGACTCCCCTGTAATCTCATAGGTTGTTACTCCATCTATTGTCAAATTCAAATAGGCTTGTTGTGGTACGTTAATATCAAAGTAAATGGTCATTGTCGCTGTTGAATCTGCAATACTTTCGTTGATGACAATATTGGTGTTATCAAAAATGAGGAGCGTCGAGACAGACGTTTGGCCTGTTAACATTGCATTGTTGAGGTTGAGTGTACCGCCTTCTTCCACCGTAATTGTAGAATTTGTTGAGATTTGTGATTCACCTGTCCACGTCAGAACTCCTCCGTCAGCAATAACAACATCTCCGTTGAAGTTGCCACCATCCCATGTCTGTGAATCTGAAACGACTGTTGTCGCGCCGCTTGTGGGAGGTGCTGCTAGTGTTGTCGAAGCAAATAGGATTGGAATCATCATCAGAATTGTCAATAGGCTTGCTGTTCGCATAGTACACCCACAACGCATTGAATCATCAATGCTTTGCCTGCATCAGTAAGGTACGTCCTTCCATCCAATTGCATATCCGATGAGGTTGAAACCTCGGTGAAGGACAGGCGTGATCACGATAATTGCTAACATTGGGTAAATGAGGTCACTCGAGGCAAGTAACGACCCTCCGAGGAAAAGTTGGCCCCATAAGAATACCATGATCGCAAAGGGAAGCGTATCGAGAAGAGGTGCTTTGGATGAAACATCACCTTCACGCTTCAAACCTTGTCGGCGTTTGAAAAAGGAACCTGTTAAGTCTCCAAAGAGGCAGGCAAAGCCAAGGAATGAACCAAGGATATAGGCTGCAATCCAATCGTTACCAATAGAAAACCAAGCATCTTCTGAACCGATAATTGGGCTTGCGAAGATTGCAGCACCATCACCATCGTTTCCAACAATGGCGAGTTGAAGGACGCATAGCAAACCAGCAGTAAGCGATCCTCCAATAAGTCCGTTCCATGTTTTTCCATCGCCGAGCATTCTGTTTCCATCTTTTAGGGACCTTCCACCATCGATTGGCCACGGGCCATATCCTGTTTTTGGAAGCCACTTGCCCCACATCATTGCAAATGTATTTGCAATAAATCCCGGGAGATATAGCCACAGTGTCATCAAGACAAGGGAAAGAAAGTGTAGGTCAGTGGCTGCATCGACGTTGCTCATGAATTGTTGGTTTGCAATAAGGCACATGAAGGCTCTTGTTATGAAACCCCTTTTGCGGTTGAATTATCAGCCTTGATTGGTTGCGTTGGATTATGAGTAGGTCGGTCCTTGTTGTAGGTGGTGGCGGAAGGGAACATGCTCTTTGCAGGGCACTTTCCCAATCAGATTCTATCGCCGATGTTCACGTTACGCCTGGAAATGCAGGAACTGTAAACTACGCTACAAATCATTCCATTTCAGCTTCTGACGTCGATGGCCTTGTGGCTTTATCAGAAACACTAGCAGTTGATTTCGTCGTCGTTGGGCCTGAAGCACCGTTGTGTGATTCTCTTGCAGATGTTCTTATTGAACATGGGATTCCATGCTTTGGCCCCCAAGCAATGCACGCTGAATTGGAAGGTTCGAAGCGCTTTGCCAAAGAAGCAATGCATCGTGCAGGGGTTCCTACTGCGGATTATTTAGTACTCGATATTTCGAGCGATATTGAATCCGCTCTTGACTCGTATTCCGATAACCCCTGGGTCATCAAAAGAGATGTACTTGCAGGCGGTAAGGGAGTCGTTGTTACAACCGATTTGCAAGAAGCCATCGCGTTCATCAACGAATCAATACAAACGGATGGGCATGTTCTCTTGGAGTCATTTCTCCCAGGTGAGGAAGCAAGCATGTTAGTTGTCATGGATGCTTCTGGATTTGTTTGCTTGCCCCCGAGTCAAGATCACAAGAGGGTGTGGGATGGCGATAAAGGATTGAACACTGGCGGTATGGGGGCATATTGCCCCGCTCCTGTTGTCACCAAAGAAATTCATTACAAGGTTTTGGAACGAATTGTCAAACCGATGCATGAATCGCTTTCTGGAATGGATGTTCCTTATCGAGGTGTCCTCTATGTTGGCTTGATGATCGATGAAAATGGTGATCCATTCGTCGTTGAATTCAATGTTCGTTTTGGCGATCCTGAATGCCAAGTCACTCTGCCTCTCATCGCTTCTGACGTAGGCGAATTATTGTTTGCAGCAGCCACAGATGCCTTGCAGAACCATTCAGTTTCATTCCAAGACAAGCACTGCCTTACAGTCGTTCTAGCATCAGAAGGCTATCCTCAGTCTGCAATAAAAAATCGAATGATCCTTGGCGCAGAACTTGCGGATGATGAAGATGATGTGTGGGTAAGTCATGCAGGAACGGGAATGAATGATTCGAATCAGCTTATTTCGACAGGAGGAAGGGTCCTTGCAACAACCGCAATTGCTTCTTCATTGTCCGAAGCAAGGGCACGTTCTTACCAAAGAATGGAGAAGATTTCGCTTCAAGGTTCTCACCATAGAAACGACATTGGATATCGTGCATTATGATGAAAAGTAAATCCTATTGTGTTGCTTGATTTTGAGGACCCATTCATAGTAGGGATTAAAAGAGGGTCGAAAGTGGGCGAATTGCTCCAGCATTGCTGCTGTCGAGCAATCCTCTGAGGGAAAAAAATGGAAAAGGTATCAAAGACCTCGCAAAGGCCTGTTTTTGGTTGGCTCATCGCCCCACTTGCTGTGCTCATTGCAATACTAGCAAACTACGCCGACGGACTTATGTTCGGAATTGGCGTTGAATTGAACGAAAATGCGTTGATGCCAATCATCGCCACTGGTGTAGCAGGACTACTTGCTGTCACACCACGTGTACTTCGTGAACTTGGTAACCTTCCTGATTCAATGACTCAAACTAGAATCTCTCTCGCTATGTTTGTCGTTTCTTTGGTCGGTTCTGGACTTGTAGAACAGTACATTGATGCGTTCACAGGGTTCACATTCTTCGTCGTAACATTTGTCGGGTATTTACTCGACACTCGTGGTCGTCACGAATGGATGACTATGCTTGTTTTCGCAGGTGTCGGAGTTCACTCCGCTATGGATATCACCGCTGCTGTAGCAGCATCGGATGGATATCTTCCAAATGAGTATCTCTTCCCGAATGGGCAGACCTATGATGTCGATTCATTCCAAAAGACAGCTCTTGGATTTGTCTTCTTCACATGGTTGACGATCTTCCCTATTCTGGGTCTTGCAATCGGTGTTGCAGGACGTGGACTCTTGAGTCCAGCCGGAGACAAAGGGTGGTTTGCTTACGGTAACGCAAAGGAAGGCACATGGAACCGAAATGCCCTTCCTCTCCAAATCGCTCTTGTCATCTGGGCTGCAGCCCACATGCTAACAATCTGGTACTTCGATCAAGCAACTGTCGCAGACAGACTCAAACTTGGTGGACTTGCTGGAGTTGAGGCAAATGGATACGAGGGATACTGGCCCGCACTTCTAACAGGTATTGTCGCCATCATCGTTTCAGGTATGGTCGCAGAACGCTGGCTCACACGTGCTATGACAATCTCTTCACTCTGGATGCTTTACCTTGTTGGATCTTGGTATGAATCCGGATTCTGGGAAAACGAAAGCTTTGCTGACTCATGGTCTCCTTTGATTTGGCTTGCGATCACCTTCTTCATTGGTGTTGCAATCTCAATGATTGGTAACCACGATAAGTATGGTGGCTGGTCCAACCGAGAAGAACATCGCCCAAGTGGTGCTCGTGAATTCTGGAATGCACATTGGGCTTCATTGCTTACTGCAGTTGCATTCATCGTTGGGCTTGTCATTCGTATTCAGTGGTACGCTGTTCCTTCGATGTATGCTGCAGGAACCGAAGGCTTCGATATGACCGGTGGTTCTGACCCTTGGTACATGAAGCGTGTAGTGGACTACATCATTGCACAGAATGCTCACCTTGTCTATGACGCAGATCGATTCTACCCAATAGGTGGAATCAATCCTCGACCTCCGTTGTTCTCGTGGAGCCTAGCACTTGGTGCCATGGCTCTCCAACCATTTGTTGGTGAAGAAGCTGTATGGTGGAGTATGCTTGCTCTCCCTGCTGTTTACGGTGCTCTTACAATTCTTCCAGTTGCAACGATTGCAAAGGATCACTTTGGAAAAGCAACTGGAGTTATCGCTGCTTGGTTGATTGCATTCATGCCTGCTCACGTTACGCACTCCACCTGGGGTCTTGCAGACCACGATTCTTTCGTTATGTTGTTCATTGCGATTGGATTCATGTTCTACCTACGTGCGGTCAAGTACGCAGGTTCAGAGAGACTTGTCAAAACAACTTCGATTCACCCTCTTGATATGCTTCGTGCAATGGGTGCAGTTGCTCAACAGCGAAAGTATGCTATGTCAAACGCAGTTTTGGCAGGTGTCGCATTCGGAGCAGCCAGTCTTGGATGGAAAGGGTTCGTCGTTGGACCTGCAATTCTCTTCCTTGCATATGCTTCTCAAGTTGCATTGAACATGTTCCGCAGAAGAGATTCTACAATTCTGAGCACACTCTTCCTGACTATGCTTTTGACGAATCTTTTGATTGCACTTCCGTTCTATGCTCATCCACAAATGAACTTGGTTCTCGATGGCACAGGATTGCAACCGTTCCTCTACATTCTGTTCTTCACGATCGTCATCATGTACATCACAACTGGATTTAGAGACAAGCCATGGCTTCTGGTTCTTGGAACACTTGCAACCGGTGCAACAATTTTCTTCGCAGTTCTTTACGTCTTGAAACTCACAGATGTCAGCAATGCGTGGGATGTTTTGTTCACTGGAAGTGGATACTTCACAAAGACCAAGATTTTCGGAACAGTTGCTGAAGCAAATGCTCCTGATCGTGGATACATGTTTGCAAGTTTCGGACCAGTTGTTTTCGTACTCGCATTGGTTGTTGGACTCATTTGTCTTTGGAAGACATTCAGTCAACGAAGCCAAATTTCCCTTGTCTTTGGTATCTGGATATTTGCAGCTTCCTACATGTCTTGGACCGCTGCACGTTTCCTCTTCAACGCAACCCCAGTTGTGGCCGTCATGGGTGCAGCAGGAATCGTTGGATTGTGGAAGTGGGCGAATTGGGACGGCCTTGTTCGAACATGGCGTCGTGCCGGAATCCGTACACCTTCTGACCGAATAGCAGGTGCCAGAAAGGCAGTTTGGAGAACACCTTCGTTCTCTGCAGTTCTGCTGGTGCTCATAATGCTCACAGGACAACAACTGACCTATGGATTGGACTCTGCCATTCCAAGTAACTCTCCTGCAGAAGGAGACCTTGACGAAGACTTCTATTACACCATCCCTGATATTATGCGCTGGGATGATCTTGGAGTCTCTCTTCTTGATAGTCGAGATTACGAAGCCTTTGGTGGACGCTCCTATCTGGGGTCCTTCGGTAGCGGATTTAATGGACAACACTGGAACGAAGCTTTCGATTGGTTAGCCGAACAAGACGCAAACGAGTCTTACTCGGATAGGCCCGCATTCGTTTCATGGTGGGATTACGGTTTCCAAGCTCTGAACACTGGAGAACATCCATCTGTCTCAGACAACTTCCAAAGTGGTATTCCTGCATCAGGTAACATGCTTCTGGCTCGAAGTCAAACCGATTTGGTTGCTATGTTCATTCAACACCTTGCTGGTGGAGACATTAGTTACAACTCCAATCACAACGGTGCTGAGGATAGAGCATTCACTTCAGGATTTGAATCTCGTCTATCTACATACTTGAATCCGGCTCAAATGGATGAACTTAACCTCATCATGACTCAGGTTGGAAAAGATACCGACCAAATGGCTGATGTCGTTGCTGACCACTCGTACGAGGCATTCAAGAGCAAGGGAGATACATACATGACACGTGGATTCCCTCTTGATTCCAATGGAATCCCTGATGAAACACTTGGTCTACATTACCGTGTTTGGTCTGGTGGCGAAATCGTTCCTTGTGACAGTACCTTCAGTGACAATTGTTTGAATGGGGACTTCAACAGCGAACAAGCTGCAAACAGTACCTTTAGCAACAATGCAGATGTAAGTGAAGAAATTGTAAACTCCATCTCCCACTATACCTTTGGAGAATATTGGTACACCGCTGACCTTGTCGAAGAATATACTTCTGTTTCCACTGGTCTCCACCGTGCGAATTCCCACATCGCTTTGACAGTTCAACTGTTGACAAACGGGTTGTCAGAAGATCAAATCATCGATCTCTACAATGACATTATCAGTATCGACAGTTATCAAGTTCAGGATTACGAAGGCGCTCCTGGTGAAACAATCACTCGTAACCACGAGATTCGATATTTCGCAGTCGATGACAAATTGTACCCACGTGCTGGCCGTTACAATTCAGAAGCAGGATACAATGGCGGACGTCCACTCGGTATCTTCGGTGCTCCTACAATCCTATCTGGACAAGATTTCAACACATTCACAAGTGAAGTGTATGAAACAGTTCGTGGCGATGACCCTGTTCGTGAACTATCTCGTGAAGAAGTCGATGCTGCAATGCTGAAAGACGTCCTTGACCAACAATCAGGTGCAACCATTGATCCACTTCAAGTTGAGGATATCCGTGTTGATCACCTTCCTCAATTCTTTGACACTATGCTTGCCCGTTCCTATGTAGGATACGGAGCATCTACTCTAGGTGCTGATGCTGGTTCAACGAACCCACAGCCGAAGCAACAGTTTGGTAGTAACGATCCAGGAACTTCTTTCCTCCAACAAGCTTACCCGCTTCCAGGTGCAATGATGAATCACTTCGTTATTGCTAACTGGTACAACCCTGACGAAATTTCAGTCTATTCAGATGCAATCATTGCAAACGCTGATGTTAAGATCATGAAGTACTACTCAGGTGCTGAGATACAAGGTACAGTCTACATGGAAAACGAAGAGATCGGATTGCCAAACGCTCGTATTCTCATTGAACGTGACGCTTTCTCTGGAGAAGGAGTTTCGGATGACGATAACGACACATACTGGGTTCCAATTGGATTTACCGACACAGATGAGAACGGCGACTGGAGTTTCACTGCTCCTGCTGGTCAGATCAGAGTCAGTGCGTTTGCTGGTGTTTACGATGATACTGAAGCAATTCAAAGCATCCAAAGTGGTGAATTTGCAAATGGTATCGGTGACATCTTGACCGAAGTGAACACAGACCGTCAAATCTACGCAATTACCTCTGTCCTTGGACAAGTTGCGAACATGACGTGGCTTGGTGAATCAACACTCAACGTAACTGGTGCACAAGCCGATCGTATGGAAGATGTTACAGAAGACATGGACATTGAAGTCGAAGGTAGCGGTGTTTCCGGTACTGTAGAGTGGACTGGCTTCGGCGACTTCGCTGGAGAACCTCTCGTTGAGACTGATTTCATTCTACGAAACATCTGGTCTATGACTGAGAATTACACACTGACAACCACAAATGGTTCATTCGATAGCGACGAATCTCGTGTACTCCAAGGAACTGGAGAAGTTACCTTCAGCGATGTAGGTTCCTTCACAAGCGAGGGAGTTGCTCTCGCTTACAACTTCACTGGTAACTTTACCCGAGAAATTGGTGACAACCGTGTTTACTCAGGAAATGGTACTTGGTTTGGAATCGGTACGCTTGAAGCTTCATGGATCTCTCATGACAACTCCTCCTTACCTTGTGGTGAAAATGAAACAATGCCTGCAAACGCAACATTGTGTGTTCTATCTACTGGTACAGAATTCTCCACATACCTCCTCAATGGGGAAGTAGAAGCGAACGGAAGATTGACTTCACAAGGCGTAAGCAGCCTCACAAAGGAACTCGCTGGTGAAACATTCGAAGGAACAGGTACTTTCGATGGTATGGGTACACTCAACGGAACAGGTCTCTTCATTGGTCCTGGTTCGTTCAGCGGAGATCTCGTTAGCCCAGGTTCCTTCTACATGACTGGAATCTTGCCGGGTGTATACAACATGATTGCTGTTATGCCAAACGGTCGTGAAATCCTTCTGCCAGACCCAGTTACAGTTGGTCTTGAACCGACCTATGATCTTGCAATGACAGTGCCAGCATCTCAAATTTCAGACATTCTTACGACTATGGATGGTGATGTTCTTGCTGACCAAGACCTTGAACTGGTCGATGTTGAATTAGGTGAAGATTCCATGATTACGCTCACTTCTGGTGAAGATGGAGATGTGTCCTACGGACCTCTTACCTCTGGATTGTACTATCTCAGAGTTGACTTGGACCAAGATGGCTTCTATGAAATGAATCAAACGATTCAAGTCTTCGATAACCCTGAGAACATTACCTTTGATCTCGGAATTCCACAGATGTATGACGTTGAGATTACTCTCAATGGACCTGCAGGATTTGATGTTACAAACCGCTCTGTGAATTTCACAGACCCACTTGGCTTGATGCCTCTTGACATGGTCTCTGACGAAAACGGTGTCATTACAATCGAACTACCGATTGGAGAATGGGAAGTAAGTGATAATTCAAATGAAGATTACATTCTCATCGAAGAATTCATTGTTCTTGATACAGATCTCACGCTTGACTTGACGTACTCCACCTCTGTGTGGGTTAACGGGTCAATCGATGCACCAAGCACAGCAGGATTCACTTACGAGCAATGGCTTGCCCTTCCTGAAGAACAGAAAATCTACGAGAACGCAAGTTCAGTACCAGTTCGTTTCCACGGAAACAACCTTGAGTTCACTGCCGTTACTGACCAATTTGGTTCCTTCAGTCAACGCCTGCCTGCTGGTATGACATTCAACATCAACGTTGCAAGTTCAGTATCTGCATTCGCTGCAGATGGCTTGGTAACTGTTGTCGAAGATATGGCTCCATTGGACGTCATGATCTTGGCACCAACAGCAGACGTTATTGGAAGTGTTTACCTCTTCAGTAACCAAACGTCATGGAATCAAGATATTCCTGAATATGAACCTGTAGAGATTTATGCAACTTCAGAAGAGGGTGTTGTCTGGAAGACCTTGACAGATATCTCTGGTGTGTTCCAAATACAATTGCTAAACGGATCCTGGTCCTTCAATATCCCTGACGCAGTCTACAATGCAAACACAGTAGATGACTATTCAGTGATTGTTGCAGAGGGTATGAACCCAGAACCTGTTGAGTTGATTACCAACCCAAGCAATAGTACTGTTGTACTCAATGTATTTACTGACCTTGGTGACACTGTCTTTGAGAATGGAACTGCGATCCGTCCAGACATTCAACTCATTCCAGTGTCTCAAATTGGTGAACAAGTCAACTTGACCTCCTCTGATTATTCAGAAGATGGTATTGTTGAAGCAGTACTCAGCCCTGGTATCTATGCAATCCAAACCAACCATCTCGATCCATCCGATGAAAATGCATCAGATGCAAGCTTGGAAATTAACGGTGTACTCGATGTCATCGCAATTGGACTCAGCGGTCCTGAAGAGGCTGTCTTAGTCCCTATTGTTGACCAATGGCGAGTTTCAGGTACTATTTCTTGGATGAATGGTTCGGCAATGGTCGAAAACATCCTTCTTGCATCTGCTGATGGATCTGGATATGTACCATTGAATGTCGACGTAAACGGAACATTTGCTGAATACGTCCCTACAGGAGACTATGTCATCGTAGCAGCACCAATGCTAAACGGTGATGGAGTCATGGAATCACTACGAATGCCACTCACAGTTGGTGCAGATCTATCACAGCGAACAGATCTTAACCTCAATATGGTGGAAACAGTTGAGGTTACATTAACGCTTATCGAATCTGGAACAAACGTAACACTCTTCGGAAAGAAGGTAGTTTTGGTCAGCCATGATGGGTTTGGAAACATTACAATGAACCCAACAGATGCTGATGGTAATGCTACACAAATGTTGATGCCTGGTACATGGAGTCTGTTCATGAACGAGACAGCAGCACAGCGTGTTTGGTCTATCGATACATCAAGTACTCCTCAAGCATTCACAGAAAACACAAGTCTCGGAATGGTTTATGCTGATCTTGAAGTCGAAATTGGTGGCAAAGCATTCTGGGATGTTGATGAAGATGACATTGGAGATGCAAACGAAGGCGTTGAAGGTGCTAACGTAACCATCCAAGGTGGAAGCATTGATACCGTCATCCAAACCGATGAAAATGGTGTTTGGAGTCTCTATGTACCAATCCTTGAGAATTACACAATTTCCGTTGCTAAGGATGGATTTGGTGTTGTTGATTATGATGATAACAATACTGGATTCTATGTCGTTGCTGGCGAACCACTTTCACAAGATATTGAAATGGCTGCTGCTCAAGTAACAGTTAGTGGAACCATCACAGACATTCTTGACTCAGACCGTCTCGACGGAGCAAGCATTGTTCTTTACGGAACTGCAGAAAACCAAGCAGATGTTGTTACCGTTACCGGTACATATGCTGCTGATGAATTGACATTTAGTCAATCTGTGGAACCAGGGCAATGGGTTGTTGTCGTCTCTGAAGCAGACGCTCCGTTTAACGGCGGTGGAATCGCAGTTGGTATCCTTGATGCTGCTGTACAAGACGGTGGAACAGTTGACCTTGTCATGAGCAAGGGTGGTTGGATTGATATCAACACTCAGTTCACTGCATTCAACTTGCAACCATTCAATGCAGGCACAGACAACACATCATCTCCTGTTGATACAGTTGTTGAAGTTGAAGTTGATCTTGGCGAAGGACAGATTTGGAATTTGCCTCTCAACTCCGATGGTACACTCGAAGTTTTGCTTCCATCTGGTTCAGCCTCGTTCTCTTCTGAATTCTCAACTGTTCAAAGAGACCTAACTATGAACTATACTGCTGGAATCTCAATCGACAACGGTGATGAAGGTAGAACCTCGCTTATGCTTTCATACAACAGAAGAACCAACAGTGATCTCACACTTGGTATCAGCAATGTTGTCAACGTGACTGGTCTTACAGACGAGAACAGAGACATGACAGCTACAATTCTAACCGATGATGATGCAAATTACTCAACCATCGAATTTGAAGTACTCGCAGAATATGAAGGGACAGAAATCATGGACACATTTGCAGTGACCGGTTCAGTAACTGTATCTCCAGACCAAGCTGATTGGAGTATGGAATTCTACAATGGCACCGCATGGGTTGATTCCATTGATCTTGCTCTTGGCATTGGCGACGTTGATGCTAACGCAACAATCAACGGAACCGTCCTGGCACGAATCACTCTTCCATCTGTTGAAGATGCATGGCATCTTGAGAATGGACACAGTTTGAACGTCAGATTCATGGCTGATACAGGTGACATGACAGAAGTTTCAATCAATGTCGATGTTCCGCAATTCTTTGCATTCAACACGACTGAAGTTACAGAAACCATTGGTGTATCACCTGGTGGTTCAACCACTGCAGGATTAACCATCAACAACAACGGAAACGGTGATGATTCATTCACATACGAAATACTTGACAACCTTCCTGATGGTTGGACAGTTGCCCCAATGAATGGTGTCACAACCATCGCTAAGGACAACTTGCGAGACTTGGCTTTCAGTGTTTCTTCAGATGCCTCTTTCGAAAGTGGAGAAGTCACAATGACAGTACGAGTCGCCAGCGAAGATGGTACATCACAAGATGTTGAAATCACAATTGAGTCTGCTCGAATTTCACTTACGTTTGATGAAGACACGACAAAATCGAGAAGCAATACCTATGCTGACCTTGATCCTAACTCTGTCATCATTGTGATTGATAACACTGGGCTACGAACAGCGGATGAAGTCACTGTCTATCTTAAACCTCAGACAAGCGGAGTTGAGGTAAATCTTACTCTCTCTGTTCCTGCCCTAGGTTCACAAGACTTCGTGTTTGAATTACCTGCAGCATTACAAGGAGTTGAGCCATACGATATACGAGTCGAAGTAAGCGGAGATGATGCTAACTTCACAACAAGCCTTCCTGAGGGAGACTTCAGAATCGAATATGTCGTACAAGGCTCTGCAGATGAGGACAGTCCAATCCTCATTATCGGCATCATTGCATTGATTATCATCATCCTCTACTTTGGAGTTAAGGCGGCTAAAAAGAGTACTGGTTCAGGCAGTCGTTTCTGATACGTGGTAAGACAAGGTTTGATACGATAAGAGTCCCACCTCGGTGGGAGGAAGATGGAAGATTTTCAAGGAATAGAGTTGCTCCCTGAGCCAGGTGAGCCCAGAATTCTTTCTGCGATTGACCCCAGTACACGAGGTTTTCAAGATCAATGGAGAGCAGAAGTTATTGGATGGGCGCCAGTCCTCCCCGACTCAGTTTCGATTCGGCCAAGAAGAGCGTTCTCGGTTATCTCTGGTGCTGCCATCGCTTTGGTGATGGCACTCATCGTTGTCTTGTGGCAATCTGACTTGTTGCTTTTGGAATTACCACCTCCTTCATCAGAGTGGGCTTTTGAAGATACCAACATTAGAGATTTGCAAGAAGTTGGCCTTACTGGTGAAGATGTAAGGCTATGCATGGTTGATACAGGCATCTCACTTTCGCACTCGGCGTTGGAAGGGTCGAAAGTTGAATTCAAGGATTTCGTGGGAAGTGAAATATCCCCTATTGATTATGGTACAATCTCACATGGCACGCTCATGGCAGGTCTTCTCATTTCCTCGGGGTACCAGGATGGTATTGCTCAAGGCGTTACCTTAGGCATGGCCGCTGCCCTTAGTGCAGATGGTGATGACAATACGGGTTCAGAATCACGGGTTGCCTCAGCCATACGTTGGTGTATCTTTGATTTTGAAGCAGATATTATTTCTCTTTCTTTAGGAGGCGAACAAAATCAAGAGTCCTCCCGGGAAGGTGCAACCGTTTCTGCAACACGCCAGGCACTCGATCTTGGAATCTATGTCGTAGCGGCTGCAGGAAATGATGGAGGCTCCACTGATGATGGATATGTCAGTGCCCCAGGTAATGTACCTCTAGCAATCACTGTCGGGGCTTCAGATCGTTTCAATGAAGTCTGGTCAAAGTCATCCTCTGGTGAGCAAGTGGATTCTGAAGGTAATCTACGTGTATATCCTAACCAGAAGCCAGAGTTAACAGCTCCTGGTGTTTCAATCGTATCAACCGGTATGAACGACGAGTGGTTTTCCTCAAGCGGAACATCCGATGCTACAGTATTCGTGGCAGGTGCTCTTGCATTAATTCTCGAAGAACATCCGGAACTAAAACGATCGAATGATTCTGGAACTGGATGTATTGAACTCGTAAAATCATCATTGGCATCATCTCTTTCACCCGACATGACGCATGACACACGTGAAGGATACGGAGTTCTAGACGCTAAGGCATGGATGGATTCAATCCCTTCATCAATAGACTGCTAAGCCGAATCGTAGGTTGTTGAACACGATTTACCCCTGTCTGATTTGATACTTTAATATCTTATATGATATTATTAGGGTTAAATTAGTGATATTATTAGTGCTAAGTGATATTTTTAAAGCAGTCGTCTGGGGCGCAGTATTATATTCGTTCAGGTTCTCCGAGAGTTTAGAGGAATTGAAATGGGATTCACAAATACAGGAAAAAGTGTAGGGTTGGTAGGATTGCTACTAACCTCATTGTTGATGGGTCTTATGACCGTTCCAGCAGTGAGTGCAATTAACGAAACATCCAGCGGTACAATCACAACAACAGAAACATGGAGCGGTACTCACACCGTTACTGGTGACGTAATCGTAGCAGAAGGTGCTAAACTTGTTATCAATGCAGGTACAACCGTAAACATCGCAGCAGGTGTTTCCATCGAAGTTGAAGGCGCAATCTGTGCTGGATCTGCTTCGTGTGGTGCTAGCCAAGCGAGTGCATCCTCACCAGTTCGTTTGAACTGGGGTGCTCCAGCAGACATCTCAGTTACTGGAGAATGCAGTGATCCAAATGACAATCTCTTGAATAATCCTGATGCGGCATGTGGTTCTGGTGTCATGATACGAAATACCATCAACCAAGCGTCAACCGGATTGTCTCACGTTAAATTTGACAAGGCTTACGGAACACCAGTTTACGTTGCTTCTTTGCAGGTCGTAAAGTACGCAGCCCTTGTTTTCGATGGGTCATCTGTTAACGCAGATAACCTTGGTTTCACTGACATCAACACTACCAACGTCATCGCAATTGATCTCGCTGCACCAACAATACAAGATTCAACATTTACTCTTGGAATTGATGGACAAGGATACAACGGACCTGGTGTAGAAGCTTTCAGTGCAGGTGCAGGTATCCTATCCAAGTTCAGTATTACTGGTTCAACCTTTACAGGAGACACCGAAGCATCTTGTGATGACGGAATCAGTTTGATTTATTCAGAAGACTCCTTTATTGGGTTTGATAACCTTGAAATTAAAGACAACGCCCAAGGTGTCTTCCTACGTGGTTCATCTGGATCCTTTGGTAACTCAACACTTGATGTAAAGTGCAACGGAATTGACACGAACTCACACAAGACAACCGGAGATTTCTCTCACACTCTGTACGTCGATAACAATCAAATTACTACTGGAGACGGAGCAGGTATTACTGCTTACGATGGCTCCATCATTTCAGCAACTGGTAATACTATTTCTGGGGCTGCAGAAGGTTCAGGATTTGGTATTCGTGACTCCTTTGTAAGCGCTCATCAAAACACAATTGGTCCTATTACCGGTTTCAACGGGTTCTGGGTCTTTGGAAGTTCTGATGTAGAACTCGAGAATAACACAGTTACTGATATCGCAAAGGAACCGATTAAGATTGGAGAATACCTCTACAAAGATAGCGGAAGTAACTATCCAAGTCCTTCTGCAAACAGAGCATACATTGCGAACAATCTCGTTGCTAACAACACTGGTGTCTGTAATTCAGTTTGGATGTATGGTGGAGACTTCCAGTGTCCTGCAATTCACATCTTCATGGCATCGGCTACAATCATCGGTAACACAGTTACAGGAAATGCTGGAGATGGAATTCGTATCAAGGGATCAATCGTGAATGTCCAAGATAACACGATTGAAGCTGGGCAATTTGCAGCAAACATCAGCCATTTTGACAACAAATATGGCTCCAAGTTCGGTTCTATTGGATACTTCTCCGGAAATACTTGGATAAATGCAACCCAAATTTACAACATCTCCGAATCAAGAGTTACAGTTCAATCTGAATACATCCCAGATGCACAAGGTGGTTACACACATCCTGTCATGCTTTCATGGCAAGGCGCAGAATGTCCCTTCGTCCAATCCGAATGTCTACTCCTTCCAGAAACAAGTATCATGCCTCCTCGAGACATGCCGCTTGCTATTGAATTAGTCAACAATTCAACTGTGTTCTCATTTGCAGATTTACAGAACTTTGATGCTACAAAGGTACACGTTCAAAACCAAAACTCTGCTTGGGGTACTCAAGTTCGACAAGGAGAACTTGTTCGATATCAAGTGAAGGCTAAGAACAGCAACGTTGCTGGAGCAACAGTCATCATCAAAGATGCTACTGGTTTGCCTATGTACGAACTTACAACAGACGAATTTGGATTCACTCAACAAGTATCTCTTCCATCTGACTTCCTGTTAGATCGAAACTGGAACCACTTCGTGGGTGAGTCTGATGTTACCATTCCTGGATCTAATGACGGAAATGGCAATCCAATTGTTGTAACCGAAGACACATGTTCTGATGGATATGACAACGATGGAGACACATATGTCGATGAAGCAGATACAGATTGTGTCAATGGCAGAGAATTGCCGTTCTACATTGTTGAGGCATACAAATTCAACAAAGGTAAGAAAGAGTTCGACTTTGTCTTGACAGGCGCTGTTGATGATATCATTAACCTTGAAAATCTCCGCCCTGGAGTGACTGTCGAGCAATATGATGGTGATTCCTTTGCAATCAATGCGGTTCTCACCGGTTCAGCATGGGATGGCCAATTGGGTGGTCAAACTGACTATCTCGCTTACCAGCAACAATTCGGTCTTGTCAATCGTGTAGAGATTCAACCACCTGGTAGCTCGGATTGGTACTATGCAGTTGATACGTCTGGTGCAAATGGTGAGTTGACCAAGGACAACCATCCATTCAAGTCTTGGTCGTTTATTTGGGATCTATCTGCACATCCTGAAGGTGAAAGCGATGTCACATTCAGAATCCGTTCCTATGATGGTCTCGACTACTCGCCTGTCGAAGTTCGTAAGTTCAAACTCAACCTTGTACCACCTACATTGTACCTCAATGAACCTCTCGATGGATCCACTCACACGAACGGAAAAATCCTCTTCACCGGAACAGCATCTGATCCGTATTCTGGTACATGGGGATCAGATATCCAAGATGTCTGGTTTGATGTAAGTGGACCAAATGGATACAGTTCTCACTTTGCCATCAATGGATCTGTTGCATGGGCATACCAATGGAATTTCGATGAACTCGAATCCGGAGAATACGATTTCGAAGTTTGGGCAAGCGACAGTGATTTCTGTGATGATGAGCAAGACATTTGTGTTATTCAAACACGAACTGTAATCGTCGTCAATGATAACATCATACCAATCGTTGACCTATTGGAACCCGATGGTACTGAAACTGTCCGTGCAAGTGAAAACACCACTTTGATTGGATTCGCAAGCGATGGAGCTGACGGAACAATTACTCGTGTTGAGATTGTTATTACAGACCTTGCAAGCGGTTTGATTCTGAACAACGGACCTGCTCCTGTAACTGATTTCACCAAGACTGGACCTGGTTACTCATGGACTGCTTTGTGGGACACGAGCAAGCTTGACCATCAGGGTCAATACGAGATCAGCGTTCAAGCATATGATGGTGAAGACTACTCTGTTGCAGATGTTGTGCGAATCACAATCGACAAACCAACTGATATAAACAACATTCCTCCACAGTTCAACAGAACAAATTGGAAGAATACAGTTTCAATCTTCTGTGTTGTTGGTTCCTCCTCGGAGAATCAATGTGGAACTGGTGCAGCGATTGATCTGAGGGAATACTTCTCTGATGCTGATGGTGGATTCGATGGTTTAAGTCTCGATTTCGTTGATGACGCGACTACGCCAGACGACAACCTCCATTCAGTCTATGTCATCATTGACAACGAAGGTGTTGCACGATACAATCCAGCAACATCACGCACTGACGAGGATATCTCATCTTGGACACTCGAAAATGTCCGATTCATTGTTCGAGATACACAGGATTCTGTTGCGTATTCAGAAGGCGTTACTTTCTTGGTTGTTGCCATCGAATTCGATGCTCAACGAATGAATACCGGAGAGCCAATAACTGCTGATAACCCTGCAGTGTTCAATGGAACAGGATTGCCAGGAAGTAGAATTGAAGCCCGTACGATTGGAAGTTCATCGTTCATCAAGTCGGTAACTGTTGGAGAGAATGGTATCTGGTCGATGGAACTAACTTCGCAAGATATGAATGATGCATCAAACAAAATCAAGTTCAAAATGGATGGTCAAACATTCGGTGGAACAAATGATCCTACTTCATTCAACGTCGCTGTTGGAGATGAGGATGATGGTGGGAATTTGTACCTCATCATTGGATTAGCAATCGCAGCCCTTGTCTTACTCGGTGCAGTTGGTTTCTTCTTTATTGAATTCGAAGACCTCGATGAAGAATCAATTGCTTCTGAGAATGAACCAGCTGTTGATGAAGATCCATATGCATGGGGGCGAAAGGATGTCGTAGAATTACCGGCAGCACAACAACCTCAACAAGCAGTTCAACAGCAGGTTGCACAACCTGAAACACCTCAAGCCTCAGCGCAGCATCCCGGATGGCTATGGGATCAAGAATCCAATCAATGGGTTCCTGATGCAAATTACCAACCTCCTTCACAATAAACAGTGAGTCGATTTGATGATTGCCAAACCTGGAGTACAGGAAAAAATCCTGTTGCATCTGCTGGATTATGCGGATTTCAAAGAGAAAGTGGAAGTACCGTTCTCTCTCTCGCAAATGGGGATTGCAAATGCAGTAGCAATTGCACGTTCAAACGTGCCTCGTGCAATATCTGGATTGAGAGATCAGGGTTTACTCGTTGAGCGACAAGCACACGTGCATGGCGTAAGCCGAAAACGAAAGGCCTACTTTCTGACAGACTCTGGGATTATTGCAGCAGAAGATACATGGGAACGCCTTCGTATGTTCCAATTCCGTTGTATTGGTCCGGATGGAGACGCTTTGATCACAACTCTTGGGTCTGCTCACGAAGTTCTACCTTTTGCAATGAGGCCTGTTGATATCATCCGTTATCTTGACGATAACTTAATTCTTGACGTGCGCCCTCTCACAGAGGATTTGATTGAACGTGATTTGTCAAAGCAAGTTGAGAAGCAATTGGTTACATCGCTTGGTGACCTTCCACGTTTGCGTCATTTCTATGGTCGAGAAAAAGAGTTGGATAACATGGTTAACCTGCTCGAAGCAAGAGCAACAACGCTTCTCGTTCCTGGTATTGCAGGTATTGGAAAGACGACAATTGCTGCTAAGTTGATTGAACGGTTTATGCATCGAAGGAACCTATTGTATCATCGATGCCAGGATTGGGAAGGTTCACGAGCAATGTTCGAAGCCATCGCTGATTGGTTGCTCAACATAGGAGATTCCTCATTTTCAGATTACCTTGCGGCAACTCCAGTTCCTAAACCAGATGATGCTGCACGAATCTTAGTCGATTCATTAGAAAATACATTAACATTGATCGTAATCGATGATTTCCACAAGGTTTCAGATCCCATCTTATTCCAGACCATTCAATCAATGACTCTTGGGTTGTTAGGGAGTGAAGAATCAATTGGACTGGTTATTTTCTCTCGTTCATTCAAACCCGTCGTTCCTACAAAAGATGCAGAAGGGCGAATTACAAGCCTTGTGTTGCCACTCGATGGTTTAGATTCAGATTCAGCACGTCATATTCTTTCAGGATTTGATGATTTATCAACCGAACAATGGCTCCATATCCACGGTTTATCTCGAGGTCATCCATTGGTTCTTGAATTGATTAACAGAGGTGCATCAGCAGGTGCCTTCCACGATACACTTGAACACTATGTCACGAAGGAAATTTTCTCTAAACTTACTGCAGAACAAAAGCGAGTACTTACTGTTCTCTCTATCTTCAGAGAGTCTGTTACATTGGATGCATTACTTGCTCACGAACTCGATGTAGACGTATTGGACAGTCTCGTTGAGCAAGGTTTAGCTCGACAGGTAGACACAGATGTGTTTGACGTTCACGACTTGATTCGAGAATTCTTACTGCAAAGTTTAGATGAACCAACCAAAAAAGAAGTCCACAACAGTTGTGCAGCCTATTACGCAAAACAAGCAAAAAGTTCGGAAGCTACATTGGAACAGATTTACCATGAACTGGCATCAGATCACCAACAAGAAGCAATCTCCAAGATCGTGGAGTTTGGTCGCGATATTGTCTCTCATGGTCATCTTGAATTGCTGAATCTCATAGAAGAAGTCAACACAGATGGACTCAAACCAAAGACACTTGCTCCAATGCTTCAACTTCAAGGCGATATTTTACTTATGCTTGGTCGATTTGAACAGGCTTCCACAATTTTTGAACTGGCAAGTACGGCCTCACAATCGGCAGGTTCGGAGGTGCTCTTCTCTGAAATCCTAGGCTCACAGGCTGACATTGCAATGAAGCAAGGGAAAACCGATTCCGCATTAGAATCCCACAAGCAAGCACTTGAGGTTCAGGTCAAACTAGGGGACTCCAAAGGGGCGGCAAGATCTTACAACAACATGGGTTATTTGTACCGAAGAAAGAATGACAAAACCAAGGCATTAGCAGCATATTCCGAAGTCGAAGCAATTCTATCGAATGATCAATCTCTACTCGGAGCGCAAATTATTCTTGGAAGAGCCTTACTCGATTTGGGAGAAGTTGACCGGGCGAGAAAGCACGCATTTGAAGCATTTGAGCGAACTGACGAGGGTGATGACCTTCTTCTACACGCTCGCGCTCAAGCACTGCTGGGTCGCTATCATGCTAAAATGAATGACTCAGAAACGTCATTGCATCATTATTCTGAATCCTTGAATGTTATGTCTGATGCGGGTGATCCTGTTTCTTTGGTTGAAATTACAATCTTACTTGGAGAGGTTCTCGAGGATAGCGGGCGAAGTGAAGATGCTCTGGAGCGATATCGAGAAGCACTCATTATTGCAGAAGCCAATGACTTGAGAATGCAAATTGGTGAATTACTTTCCAAACTTGGTGGCGTTGCTCCTGATCGACAACGTCGAATGGAATATTTGCAACGTGCGTTAGCGGTCTTCCGTGAACTAGGAGCAAGAACACGTATGCGAGAAGTACAGGCTCAAGTTCATGCTGCAGTTATGGGTCGCTAGAACATTGGACGATCTAGTTCAAGCGTGATTGCTCCTTCATGATGAACCACCCAGATGTACTCCACGCCAGCAAGTTCAACCATGCCGGTGTGAGGCGCTCCACCTGTTCCGGAGAGTGAACGTTCAGTGTCTAGTTCACCTCCTCCATCATACAAAATCAACTTCGTATCAGTTAATTCGAGGGTAAATTGAGATTCATCTGCTTCGGTTGCTCTCCAGTAAACTCGCTCTGCATATGAGGTATTGTCGATTCGACTTGCTGTATCGGTTCGCTCAATTGCAGAAGCAAGATCGTTCATGTTCGCATCGATTGCTTCCTCGTTCCAGCGCTCACGAGTTGCAGTTTCGATATCATAAATCCAAAGACTGAACATGGTAAGAAGCAAAACTCCCAATAAAAATGTGAATACATATCCCAACTCAGTTGCTGCCGCTTCCGTTCTGCGTTGGATCTGCGATTGTCTCAAGCAATCACCTCCGCAACATAGGCATCAAGAGATGAAATCTGTAATGAGAATTGGATGGGTTCTCCCCCAGTATGCCAAATTGCTTCTGAAGTCCCATAACCTGGGTCTGGAACCCAACCAACATAATCGGTTAACAGGTCAAGTCGACCTGGATAAATGGTCCAATCAAGACTTGATTCAAGGCCATCAGTTGAAGCAAGAGCAATTGCTTCGCCATAGGGTTCTGCCCATCCTCTACGGACTTCATAGGCGATGTCACTTGCAAGACTCGTTCTCTTTGCAAGTGTTACCTCCATCAAGAGTTTCCCACTTCCAACTGCTGAGTCAGAGGTTGGGTGGAGCGATGGAATCGTTGCTGCAAACCGGGGGCCTGGACCTCCTCGATCTGATGGGGATACAATCACTGTGGGATTGAATTCGGGATGATTTGTCACAACAGCACCTCCTGTCATAGCGACTTCCATTCCTGTTACAGATGATTCAAATGCGTAGGTGAAACGAGAAATTTGCATGATCCAAGCACTGCCTATAGGGGTGTACGGCTCCTCAATGACCATGCCATACATTTGCATGTGGACACTCGCTGGATAGGTACCTGTTTGCCATGCTGTTTGCATGTCGATGATACTGCGGCCACCCATGCTTTCCCAGGGCATTTTCAAATCGACCCATCCAGAGGCTGTAATACCAACCCCTAAACATCGTCTTTCACCATCATGCATGGCTTGAATCAGACCATTGGTCCCATTTGTTGCAGTGACATACATGCCGTACCCCTCTGTTGTGTTGAGATATACGTCTTCATTATCAAGAGCCATTTCGATTGTGGTACCTTGGTTAAGAACAGTATTATTTGTTGCCAAATTCGAAGCATTGAAAAGAGTCTGATGTCCGTTAGCTCGCAGTTCGATATCTAGGTTCTGAGTTGTAATGACGTGGAATTGCTTACCAGATTCCATGCCTGTATCAACTGCGCCGAGATGGAACACGCCGTTCGCTTCGGCGTTGCTCTGCCATTGAATTCCTACAGGCAAATCAGATGATATTGATGCTGCTCCATCGATTGCAGATGGTGGCCATTCAACTTGACCAGAACTCATTGCAGGAAGCGTGATGCCGTTCCCTCTCCACGTAGCAGTGGCTGGAGCTGTGTTTGGATTTGTTAGGACAATGTATCCCGTTTGAGATGGTGGGATGAATGATGTTCCATGGAGCGTACCTGTCGTACTCTTCCAAGCAGTCGTTCCTTCTAATCCCCCTAATGAGAGCATGAGTTGTGCATCAGCAGTTGTTGTGAGGTGAATCACTTGAGGGGTGTCTAATGTCAAGGACTTTGACCAAGATGTTTCAACATTGATCAATTCAGATGGGATTGCAACTTCTGTAAAAGAACCGAATTTTCCGTTTCCATTCACCATAATGAGTTCATCTGAAACGATGTTTAATTCCACAGTTCCCTGAGGCAAAGGTAAGGCCCATGAGCGGCCCTTTCCGTTCGCACTTGCGTCGCTTGCATGTATTTCAGACGAGCCTGTGTTGTTTTTCATCCAGTATACTTCAAGTTCTTGAGTGGATTCAATCTTGAAATCATCTCCGTTGAGAACCCATTGAGTGACATCATCCACAAATAATTTCGCAGTTTGAACGACAACTTGACTTTGCAGCAAATCGATTTCAATCGGTCCAAGTGGGAAACTAAGGCCCGGCTTGGTTGTGAGTATCACGGAGTTTGCCCATGACGGTGCTGTGTAATGGAATGGTCGGTCAGGGCCGAGTCGCATGTCAGAGAAACAGACTGAAGTTGTTGTCGATTCAGGGTGACGTAACTGGAGTTCATCATCAAAGTCAATTACGTTTCGAATTCTAAAGGAATGATCTTCTTCCCATGTTGATGAATACCACATTCCAGTACGCATGGCATCCCATTTGAGGGATCCGTCTACAGGGACGAATTCTTGGGTTACCATATCTCCTGGCATACCTTGTTCAGCCAGAGTGGTTGTTTGTTGGTTGAATTGTGTCATCTGGGCTGCCATATCGTGACGCTCGACACTCCCCTCCAATTCTTCAATCACTGGTATCATTGTAACCATCATGATGCTGATAATTGAGAGTACTCCTCCGAACAAAAGGACTGTAGCGATTGCAGCAGAAACTGCTTCTTCGTTACGCTGTAGTTCGTTCATCCGTTCACCACCATTCGACGAACGTCAATCTCTAAGGAAAGAGCTAGATCTTGTGTTTCTACTGTAAATCCATCAATTCCACTCGCCCTTTGATACGGCGAAATACCAATGAATTCATCAAGTGTACCTGATGCACGATTGAGTGTATAATCCGTGAGCCAAATTTCGTGATATTGAGGGTCAACAATGGAATGGAGTGTGTTTTTCACCATCACTCTTAGATTGTATGCCTCTCCAGTGAAGAGCTGAATTGGGCCCGTTGATTCAACCTTGAATCCAACATTTGGTCCGTTGCCTAAAGACTCACTGAGTTGAACATCGGTAAGAACAAGCGAGAGACGTGTTGTTCCATCCACAAGCGTGTCTAGACGGAGGCGAGGTGCTTTCTCTATTTCCCAAGATGTGCTTGGATCTTTGGAGATGCGGGCATCGTTGATCAATACAATCTGGTTGAGTCCGCCATCGATATTGGTGCTAATACTCAAGCCCGATAAAACAAAACGAGCCCATCGATGAACATGAGTGCCGCCTTCATCGTACATGTCGACAATGAGATGCGTTTCGCTGGTCAAGTTATGTTCGATGACAGTATACTCAAAAGTGGATTGAACATCAAAAGAAACTGAATTCATTGGGTTTGTGATGACGACTGAAGCAACAGATTCATTAATCGACAAGAAACGAAGAGAACTGCTGTTTATTTCTTCCACCTGAACCACTTCATAGGGGGTTAAATCGGCCGAAAGCACCCATTCCTCAACCAATTGAACTGGATTGATTGAAGAGGCTTGCAACGAAAGTGCTTGTCGAGTTCCAGTACCATTAGGGGCATCTCCCACAACATCAAGTCGGTCTTCAATACGGTCTGCGATATTATTCGCACTGTTCCAGTTTGTATTGTCGTGAAAGGCTACGAGGTATGGGTTTAGGAAGACGAAAACACCACCCATGATGCTGACAACCATTGCCAACATCATGATGACGCCGAGGATTTCACTCACGGCTTTTTCTTCATCATTCCGCTCTCGTCGCTGCATCCTCGCCCCCCCTCTTGTCACTTGAGCATCTCGCCTGCATTTAGGGATTGACCTGCTGTTTATTGATTCATAGCAATTCTCTTGCTATTCTTTGGATTGCGTTTGTTGCAAAACCATCTCCATCTCGACGGCCTATGAAATGCGAAAAGTGAGGGCCATCCTGTGTAGAGATGTTTATGTCTCCTTCAAACACCTCATCGATTTCAAACAGAACAGTTGACTCAGCCAGGTGGGGTGCGTTATTCATTTCCGAAAGGTGGGTTAGAGTAATGCTCCTTGTTTGGTCGGTACATACCTGTTTCAAGAATTGGCCCGTTTGTTCATTGGACAAGTGCCCTCCTCTTCCAGAAATTCGATCTTTCAATGATCGAGGATACGGTCCATTGAGTAATTTGTTGGAATCATAGTTTGCTTCTACAGCTATGTGCTGACAGCCGTGAACATGGTGAACCAGTTCGTCCGTCCAAGAACCAAGGTCTGTGATAATCGCAGTTCTTTCTCCTCCATGGCTGGCTACAAAGGCTACGTTTTCTGCACCAGAATGAGGTACGGGGACCGGGAGTAACGATGTGCTGCGAGAAAATTGCAGTACGTCAAGGGATTCGAAATGGTGCGTGAATTCAGGTAATAATCCAAGTTCCTGAGATGTACGATGATTCGCATAAACCGGAACGCCCCAGCGCTTCTGTGCGATGAGTGCACCGCCGCCATGATCACCGTGGTGATGAGTTATGACGATAGCTTCCAAATCCTTTGGACTGACGTCGAGAAACTTCAATCGTTTTTCCAATTGCACGCCACTGAATCCTTGATCGACAAGGATGTGGGATGATTCAGTACTCAGAAGAGTGGCATTGCCACGACTTCCAGTGCCAAGGTGCGTAATTGACAGTCCCATCCCAATCAACTTCATGGGATAGCAGGCGGATATTGAATACACCGCTTGATTCGATTCAAAAGAATACATTTCAGACCCAAAGAAAACACTTCACTGTATGAACAACGCTCCATCATTCCTATAAGCATGGAGAAGAGGACAAATAATGCGGCGTTAGTCGCTTAGGTGTTTTTTTGCGACGAAGTCAGACAACCTTACTCTCCACTCTCGCGGTAATCGCAGGGCTCCTCTTCATGTCGCAGTTCCCTACGATTTCTCCAGTGTCCAATATTTACCCCGATGATACTACTGGTGAAAAACCACCCACTACGGACACGGACGGAGACGGAATTCCCGATGTACATGAGAATATTTTCGAAGAATGGGTGAATTTCAGTGCAGTCGATGGCAGATCTGTCTCGATGGAAGGGATGGATAAAGACGATGCTTCTGATGCTAATTTTGATACAGACCATGATGGTCTGAATAACACTGAAGAGTACTGTTGGCCTTACCCTGCCAATTGTAACGATCCCGGTTTTTCGAGAGGCTTAACTGGACTTTTGGATGAAAACGGTGATCGGTTGTATCTTGACCCACGTGTGTCTGATACTGATGGCGATGGAATGCCCGATGGATTTGAAGTTTCTATGTGTGCTCGAGCCGGTGGTTTTGACATTGTTACACTCAGATATATTTGTCCATATTTTGACCCACTTAACAGTAGCGATATGACCGATGATCCAGATGAAGATGGTTTTGACGTTAACAGAGATGGATTCATTTCAGTTGCAGAACAATACACCTCTCCAGAAGAATATCGCTATGGTTCACCGAGCAATTTCACGACTGAACTTGACGGGCTATGGTGCGCTGCAACCCTTCCTCAAGGTTCTGTCATAACACAATGGCCGTACATCAACACTGGTGTCAATGCCTCCTTCCAGAACATTCTTTCAGCGTGTACCACCAACGCAACATCTGTTGGCGGTGAAGATCTTTGGCTTGGAACCGATCCTCTCCTCGAGGATTCGGACCGATACAGTTGGGATGGATTTTCCATCCGCCCCCTTTATCCTTCATTTGGAGATGGTATGCCTGATGGTTGGGAAGTACACTTTGGCCTCGATCCATTGAATCGTTCCAATGCCCTTCTCGATATAGATCTCGATGGTTGGGATGTAAATCGGGATGGTGTCGTTTCTGTTGATGTCAGTCGTACTGAGACCGCTTTAGCCCTTGGCGAATCTCTCTCGAACCTTGAAGAGTTTTACATCCACAATGACGAAGGTAATACGGTCATGTCTGGGCTGAAAGAAATTCAGATAGGTTTGAACGACTCTTCCTACTACAGTTATCCACTCACTTTCAACGCAGTTGAAGACAGCATGGCCATTATGCACCATGATGTGCGAAGTATTCTCGTAGAGGATTCAACCGCATACGTACTCACCCGATACGGGATGACTGTACTTGATTATGAACTCGGGACAACTCAAGACTACTGGTTCCCTCAAGGTTTTACTGGCTATGAAGCCATCTTTGTTGAATCAGATTCGGGTCCACATTCCGTGGCAATTGCAACATCGCATGGAATGCATGTTGCAGCGATTCAGGTTGATGGATTTTTGGAACCGATGAACTCTTGGTCATCAAGTGAGGCTATCCCTCTTTTCGCATTGTCTCAACTTGCCATTGATGGATCATCCCAACAAATTATCGCTCTTGGATCGAATGGAGACGGGGCCGTATACGAAGTGACCACAGGTGGTTTGATTTCACAAACGTTTGATCTCGGTATTAATTTCAAAGCAAGCCTTTCAGAATCTCAGGTTACTGTTACAGAACTAACCCATGGAACTGTTCCAGGCGGTGGACTGGTGCTTTATGTCGGAACAGAGCGTGGTTTGATGACTCTTGAATCTGCAACGGGAAGAGACGAAGCGACACCTTCGTGGAGATTCTTTTTCGATCCTAATCCTTCATTGATTCCTAACCGAATCGATGATCTTAGAACACTAAATCTCGGCGCTAGCGGTAATCCTGCTGAAGTTCAAGCGTTGTATCTTGACGGGCCAAATGAACAAAATCCAACTGTTCTATGGATTGGAACTCCTTCAGGTTTGCATCGATTAAATTTAGAAATCAATGACATGACTTCCGGTGGATTACTTGAACATCCGGGTGGAGATGCGGATGAACTTTCTAAGACCAATAACATCCACTCAATACATCCAACTGGTGATGAAATCATTGTAGGTTCATCCGCAGGACTATGGATTCTTGCAGGAAATCATCTCGATATATATGGTCTTCAAGAGCAATCTAAACTTCCTGGTGAACTCGCTGCTCTTGCCACGCTCGAAAAGAATGGTGCGACATACATCCTTGCAGGGGCTGCCCCAGGTCGCTACTCCAATCTCGAATTGATTGATCCGGGAGCAAATGATTCCGACAGTGACGGTATTCCTGATGGTTGGGAAATTGCCTACGGTTTAGATCCAACTGACCCATGGGATGCCTTGTTGGACGGAGACGTCGATGGTCTTGATTTGAATCAAGATGGTTCACTTGACAGACTATGGACCAATCTGGAAGAATATCGTTTCATAGCCCGTTCTGAAGATGGCTACAACTCGACGCTTCCAAATCAAAGCGACTCAGACTTTGATGGTCTACTCGATGGTTCTGAATACTTCGGTTATTTCCTCGAAGAGACTAATTTTGATTGCTATTATAACCCTCAATTAATCTATGGTTGTGATGAAACACTTGGTGAGCAAGCTCGAACAACCTACACTGCCTCAAATGCTCTTGATGTCGGTACAGATCCAACTGTGTTGGATACCGATGGTGATGGTATGCCTGATGGTTGGGAGATTGAACATCGTCGCTGGATTGGGAATTCTTACAACGGGGGCAACAATTGGTCACTTGACCCAACTCGATCTGAGGATGCAGGTTGGGATGCAGATCAAGATGGTCTTGCTAATGTTTGTGAATATCAATGGTCATTAATCCGCCTTGCAGGACTTGCAGGAGATCTCTTTGAAGACTATGGAGAACATCCTGAATCTGTTGCAACATGGTCAATTCCTGATCCAAACCTCTACGACTCTGACGGTGATAGTTTACCTGATGGTTGGGAAGCAGATGGTCAATGTACATGGTCTCCACTCCGTATTGGGGTAAATCCAATGAACGGTTCGGACGCTTTCGAGAACCCAGATGGCGACGGTTATGACGTCAACAAGAATGGTATATTGGAACCGAGCGAGATGTTTGTCAACTATCTCGAATACCACATTTCAACCGACCTCTTTTTGGACAATCGAACTCTATCTGGAATCGAATTACCGAATGGTTTCCAAACAGACTTGTTCGACAACATCAGTGACTTCGGCCTCCCTGAAGCAAACTTTGCAGAACGAGCAAGTGGTGCAATTATCGCAGCACAAATTTCTCTTGAAAAGGGAGCATGTGACCCATTCAAGGCAGATACTGATGAAGACGGTATGCCTGACGGATGGGAAATTTGGTTTGCTCGTTGGAACGTACTCGATGACGATTGGACTCTCAATCCAATCCAACCAAGTGACCGATGGCTCGATGCAGATGACGATGGAATGACGAATTGGGAAGAATACAACTTAATTGATTCCTCGCTTTCTGAAACAAACGCAAATCGTTCGTCACCACAGTGGTTTGTAACAACACTTGGTTCAGCATATGCCTTCCAGCAATGGCCTTCTGCTGCCACCACACAATCCTTCGGAGCATTCATCAGCGAAGATCAATACAACCTTACAGGCCCAACTGGAGACCCAAATAACGTCGATACAGATGGGGACGGCATCATCGATGGACTGGAACTCCTCTTCACTGCGTGGAATCTCTCGGCCCAAACCTGGACGCTAAACCCAGTAGTATCTGGAGACGGTACATTCGATAGCGATAATGACGGTTTGGTTGATTTGCAAGAGTTTGCACTCGCAACATCAAATCCAGAAAACGGTATTTCTGCTCCTGTTGATGCACCTCTGATGCACGTTGATGGAGATGTCCAACAACCGACAAAGAAAGCACAACGTGTGTTCCAAATTTTGATTTCAAAGGATTCTCGCGGTAAGCGACTCCTCGACGATTTCAATGCTTGGCAGTCAGGAGAGCCTCCAAATGTATTCATTTCCCTCTTGCTCGGAATGACCGATCCAACAAATCCTGATACTGACGACGATGGCATGTATGACGGATTTGAATACTGGTTTACCTCATGGGATTTGAATGAAAATCGTTGGGGCTTAAATCCGCTCATTGAAACAGATGTAAACCTCGATTCCGATGGCGATAGCTATGATTGTAACAGGGACGGGACCATTGACCTTGACGAACGTTTCTCCAATTTACGGGAATGGGAGTCTCGTACATGGGGTAAATACCTCAATCGAAGTTCTGTACCAGCATCTGTTGGGATTGTAGACTTTGGTGAGGATGCTATGAATGCATACGCTGAGGAACAAGGCCTTTCTCTTCTTCAGGCCCGTCAGTCACTTATTGATGATTTCAAGGCCAAGGGGCCAGAATCGGTGAGCCGAATGAATATGATCAATACATACAATGAGAACAACTTCAATCGAACTCTTGTCGGTGTTGCAGACCCTACTCATCCTGATTCAGATTCAGATGGTATTCCTGATGGTTGGGAGTACTGCTACGCACTCTATGGTATGGATAATCCAACTACTGAGGACCATTGGGCTTCGAATCCATTGAATCCATGGGATGTCAATTATGATGGAGATTCAGATGGATGGTACGACCGTACAGCTTTTGATGCACCTGCTACTCAAGGAAATTGGGATACACGAACATTTACGCCTTCTTCTCAAATCATACAACCAGGTATCGGCTCACTTCCATTCACAAATTGGATGGAATGGGATAACGGGACAAGACCTGACCTCAACGATAGCGATGGTGATTCAGAAGCATATGTCACAACTGTTAGTAACGGCCAAGTTAGTGAATACTACAAAGATTTCAACCTTACAGACGGCCGTGAAGTCTTCAAATACGGTACAAATCCAGTCGACAATGATACTGACGGTGACATGATACCTGATTGGTATGAGTACGCAAAGGCTTGGAATGAAGACAATGATAACTATTCGTCTTATCTCCAAATAAGAGTTGTTTGGATTGATCCTACCACCGGTGGAGCGTGTGATACCTCGACGAATTCTTGTCTGCCTCTCTCTCTTGATGCAGGCACATTGCAGCGACCAGATCTTGAGTTCACATGGTTTACGATGGATCCACGTGATGCAGTAGATGCGAACTTCGATCCAGACCAAGACGGGAATTGGGATTGTTCAGGTGCAGGATGCGTGTATGAACCTTACACGAATTTCCAAGAGTATTTCGCAATTACAACCGAATCTCTTTCGAGTCCAAATGCAGTTCGATTATCTGGTTTAACTTTCGAAGGGCAAGTGGTTCAGGAAGGTTGGCAACTCCGTTCTGTCTTGCTTGGTTTAGGTCAATGGGACGAAGGGGTGAGAAATTACCTCAAGATGGATAAATCTCAGAGCAATGATTTCCGATATGCATATCTTGTTGATGACAACGACGGTGAATTCCTTGTTCAGGATTCCACGAATCATGTTGTTCACTGCGCAGGAAACCTAACGGATTCTTGGGAAATATATTACACAGGTGCTCCAAACACAGCTCCAGTACGTTCCGTAGGAGAACATGAGTTCGGTTGGTATCTTTTGGATTACAATAATGATCACGTTGCTGAAGGAACAGACCCTATGAAATGGGATACTGATGGCGATTGGATGGTGGACTGGTTCGAAGTTAATGACGACGAACAGGACGGAAGTCGGGGTGAAAGTTCCCCAATCCGGTACGATTCACGTCAAACAAATTAGTGACACGGAATGGAACGCTTGATAATCTTCCAAGTTCTGCCTCTAACCGATGAGTGCTAACTTTGTCTCCAGGCGAACCCTAGCGGCCCTGCTTCTTTCTCTTTTCATGGGGATGAGTATGTCTCCATTCAGTGAACTCTGGATTGAGAATGCAGAAGCTGCTGAAGTGTCACGTCACACATACGAATTCAGTGATGGTACTACGGAATATATCGCTCTCTATCAAGGTGGAAATGCAGATAGTGGGGCGAAAATTTCTCTTCCAAAGGGTGCTGAAGTAACCGACGTGCAAATGACACTTTCGGGTGCATCCGCTACAGGTTGGTCTTCAATCCCAACAGCAACTCGGGATCATTGGGTTGCTGGAGAAGCATCCAATACGGACAACAAGAGTTCAGACTTGACGTTGGCTATGGCAAATGTCAGCCAAGCATTCAATCCACACAGCATGGATGAAGATGTCAATCCATCAAGCACAGCTTGGTTAGATAACGGAACATATGCAGTTCGACAACCTCACACATCAAATTCCACTGATGCTCTCTTTTCTCAACAACTCAAGTTAACACCCAACTCGTTGAACGCTCAAGGACAAGGGGCCATTCTTCGTCATCATGATTGGCTGTACCTCTCAACATGGTCTTCGACTTCATTCCACAACATTGTCCACCGCTTGTATCCAAACAATGGCACGCGTGAGAGCATCATTACGCTTGATCAAAATGGATGTACTCTACCCTCAAAACACTCGTCCTCATATTATGGCCAATACGGTTTCAGAGATTGGGTTGTAACCGACGATGAGCGACTTTTCGCTGTTCTATCAGGGTACAAATACTTCTACAGTTCAACGGCTAATACACTTTATCACCGTGTCCTAGAGTTTGATATTTCCGATGAAAACGAATGGGTATGCATAAACTCATACCAACCACAAGGGAATGGAGATTATACTGGAATCACCTATGATCCAGTTGAAGACACCGTTTGGATTTTACACAATCAAAATCGACGAATACAATCCTATCAAATGGACGATAGCGGAAATCTCGAACGTGGTGATGAACACTATACCTTCCAAACTTCCGCCTCTTCAATTTGGCAATGTGGCGTAAGCAATCAACAAGCACGTGGTTTGGAAATGAATGAAACACATTTCTTCATGCGATGTCAAGATGGTCAATATTACAACGATAGAGATCAACTCGAAGCATGGGGTCGTTCTGGAACCGCAACTGCTTTGATTCCTGAGAACTCCGTTCGCAGTATCTCCTCCCTCGGCTATGGCCTCTTCTACGATGGGCAACGCTTCCTCACTGTTGATTCCGGGTATTCCACTTGGTCTAGTACACCGTCATACCACGAATTTGGTACAAGTTGGACATACAAAACTACGCCTGCGCCAGGTACAACCACTTGGCTTGGCCCTGTGATCAACACCGTCGAAGACGTATTGTCAGTGAATATGGAAACTCTATGGTCGGCTGCTTCAATCGGTGATCGTGTTGATTATTGGGTCTCTGCTGACAACGGTACGCATTGGGTTGCAGTGGAATCCAATACAACTGTTCATTTCCAGCATCCTGGAACTGAACTGGTTTGGAAAGCTACACTTATCGGTTCGACTGCAGTTTCCTGGTGGGTTGATTTAGAATATTCAACTGAATATGAAACAAGTGGAACATGGATTTCTCCTCCAAAACCTACAGGAACAAAGGTGGGCAAGGTTCGTCCTCAATGGACTGCATCTCAAACTCCAGTGACGACCATCACCGTTCAGGTTTCAAATGATGATGGGACCACTTGGCAATCTGCAGAGAACATGGTGGAGACTAGTTTCTCAACCGATGGAGCAGGAAACATACTGCGTTATGCCGTGTCTATGACGACAACAGATCCTTACATTACGCCTGTTTTGGATAATCTTGAACTCTTCTACGAGGAAGGATATCCTGACAAACCGAAAATCGACGTTGGATACGATGGTGTCTTCGATTGGAAGAGTATTCTTTTCCTCAATGAATCTTCAATCGATGTAAGCGATGACTCTGTTGTTGGCGAAGATGTTGAATTCCAACCAACGCTTGTTGATGCGTTCAATGATTTCATTCCAGACAATGGTGATGGGTTCGTCGAAGTACCACTTGCAATCAAAGCACAAACTTCTGGGCGTGTGAAAATTACAAACATCGACGTATCCTACAAGATGAATACACATGCAATCAATGCAGTTTTCGAAGGTGGTATGGCTGCCCCTGACGGGATTGCTCGAAATATGATCATCAAAGTAGCACACGGCGATGAGGTAAATTACGTAACTGAAGTGATTGCTGAACTCAACAATTCACATGGGCAAAATCCATCTTTCAAATGGGCACAAGGTGACACGTGTTCAACTCTGGATGACGCTGGTGGAATCGTACAGTTTGACGTCTCGAATTGTTCATCCTCAATCGATAACAACGACGTTCGAACCATTCGAATTCCAATTACTGTTGACTGGTCTTGGGATGACGAACAATCCACAGAGGCTATTTTGACCGTCAAAGATTCCTTTGGTACAGCAGTTAGTAACTGGGATACAGAGAATATGAAACTTCGTGTTGAAAACGATATCCAACTCGATGGATTACAAGTCTTCGACGAAGATGGACGGCAATTGTTTACTCAAGATTGGGTACGTGGAGGGCAAAATATGTCCTTCCTTGGATTAATCCATTTCCAGTCTTCACAACTTTCTCCTTTGGCAGGCGAGTTTGAACTACGAGTCCTTGGACAAAATGTGACTTTTGATGGTGATGCGATTGGACAACCTGTCGTTCTTGCTCAGGAAACGAATCCAAGTTTTGGTTCTTACAATTTGACCTTTGAATCACCAATTGAATCCGCCCCGGGTGGAATGATTTTCTATGTTCAAGCCGTTAATCTTCCAAATGGTTCCGACTACTCAAATCCAGGATACAACACCATTCGTTTGATTCTTGATGGAAATTCTCCTTTGGTTGTCGGTGCAGCTCCGTTTGATGGACAGGAACGCCATATTGGCCCTCCTGCTCCTGGTGGCCAGAGTGTTACAGTCAACATCCAAGACAGTGTAGATCCTCCAACCCAAATTACACTCCATTATTGGGTCGGATGTAAATCAACTATCTCGTTGGGTTGCCATGATTTCAACTTTGACGGATTGCCCCAAGAAGATGAATACACTGAGAAGACATTCTCCTCTCCTGAAACAATTGCAGGTGGCTTGAATATTTTTAGCGGCCTCATTGATGATTCAATGTTGACGCATGGGCAACGAGTTTCATTCTTCGTTACTGGCAAGGATGGGCAAAACAATCAGGTTGCCATGGGAGGTGGCCCTGTATGTCCACCTTCTCCACAAATCTGTGGCTATGCTCCAGGCCAAGTAATGCCAAGTTGGGAAGCAGACTTGACCACTTACAAAATACGACAAGAATTCGAACCTGAAGTAGATTTGACGAATTCCAGCATTGTTGGTCATGATGATGAAGACCCACTCCACCCAGGTGTGATGTACACTGCTCAAGTTGTTCTTTCAGATCGTAACGGCTGGGATGATATTCAATTTGTTCAATTCGCATTAGGGCAAGACATCAACGATGACGATACATCGATCTTCATCCAACTTCAAGAAGATGAAAATGGAATGCCAAAGGCTCACCTTGAATCAGGTGGGGAATTCATTGCAGTATCGAATCTGTACTCAGAAATTTCGACCTTTGAAGGAAACGCAAGTCAACTATTGATACGGGCGAGATTCCAATTGACTTGGTCTTTCCCTGAATCCTTTGACACGAACGGAGAGACGCTTTTCCTTCCTGTGTTACGTGTTACTGATAAACCGTGTAATGACGGTGAAGAAACGCCTTGTTTCACTCAGATTTCTGGTCTTGGAAATGACGCATGGAGTCTCGATAATGATTTCAGATTCGATACTGAATCAGGTCACATCAAAGCAGTAGAACTCCGTGATGGAACCAACCATTACAACGACGAAGTTGAAGAAACTCTGATTGGGTCTGGACAGGCTTTACGTGTCTCTGGACGAGTTTTGTTTAGCGAAGACGAGACGCCTGCACCTCCTGGTGCTTTCGATGTAGTCTTTGGAGACTTCGACCATTCATGGAAGACTTCGCCTCATTCAAATGGTGAATTTAGTCTCGATCTCTTGGTGCCTTCTGTAAACAGTGGTCATCTTGACCTTCGATTACAACTCGCTGATCTCCCTGGGCTGGCAATGGATGAAACCGACCCATTACCACGTGTTAGGTTGGCTGTTGACAGCTCGAACCCAACCATTCAGACCGTCATGTTAAACGAGGTTCCAGCAGGCTCACCGATATCCATTGGTGAAGCAAATTCCCTGCTTGTTATGCTTGAAACAATCGATGATAACGGATTCGATCTCGATAGACCTGCAGTTCTCCACTACAGAATACGTGCTGGTGAAGCAGAGATTTCGAGAGGTGCGTCCGCTCTTCCAGAAACACTTCCATTTGGAGACCAATTCTTCTGGACTGGAAACATTGACCTAACCGACATGGGTGCTACAACGCTCTTGCCATCGTATGTCGTTGATATTTGGGTTTCAGGTTCAGATGCGTCTGGAAATCCATTTGAGTCTTTGAACAATAATATCGATGAACCATTTGCATCGTGGCCTCTGGCTCTCCTTGGACCAAGTGTATCGTTCGATAATGAAGGGACATCCATCCAATGGAGCAATCCAAGTCCAATTCAAGGTTCATCCTCTGAACTCGAAATCATTGTTGCTAACGAAGGTGGCAAAGGTGAACTTTCTTTCATCCTTCAACGACTTGTTGAAGGTGGAAATTGGAATGCAGAATCCAACACAACAATTCCTGTTGCTGCTGGCCTTAGTGCATCCGTTTCTCTGCCAGTGATAGCAGAGGTTGCTCCAGGAGAATCCCAAGAATACCGTTTACTCGTTACTGTTGATGGTGTTGAAATGGATCGGATAACAGTTGACCCATTGATTGTCAAGAAGGATACTGTTCGAGATGGGGATGCTTTAGCAGAGCAGGCTGGAGAGAGTCAGTTTGCAATATTCATGTACATCGTGGCCATTGGTTCTCTCTCCGCATTCTTGTGGATGCTTGTTATGTATCGTAAGATGAAATACGGAGACGAGGAATTTGAATCGGATCAAACGGATGTTGTCGTCGAAGAGATGGAAATGAAGATTGTACCTCAAATTGCGATTCCACCCATTCCACAACCAATGCCAAAGCCAACTGTCACTGTTCCAATGCCAAATCCAGCGGCTGTAAAAACACCAGGCGATGACAATCGAGGTATTGCTCCTCTCCCGCCAACAGGTCTGCCTGCTGGATGGACGCAACAGCAGTGGAATCATTTCGGATGGCAATATGTCGATTCACTGGCAAAGTGAGGCATTAGAATGTCAGAATCTGATGCTATGGTGACCCTGCAGGAGCGTATGGTGAATTTGATTGGTCAACTCACCATGCCTGTTGTTGAAGTCGCTCTCGTTCTACAGCATCACATTCATGGGATGATGGTTTCATTAACAGAGCATGCAACTCAAACGGGAGGACAAATCAACCAGAAGGTTGCAAATGCTTGGCCAATCGTATCTCCAGATGAGAGCATCGACTCGCAAATCTCATTTGATGTTGAGAAAGTTTTGAAAATTGTTGATCAAGATCGAATGGATATATTGTCGACACTAATACGAGTAACCCTCATCGAAACTGAAATGAATCTCATCGAAGGAATTCTAGCATTACGTTCTTGGGAACAGTTGGTTCGTCAACAACTTGCGGATGCAAATGGTCCAGGACAACTCTTTTCTCCAATTGATTTACCTGAGGAATGGTGATTTAGTGATATTCAAGAAGAACCTATGGTTGGGAACACTATGAGCAAACAATCTGTGCTCGGCATTCTCCTCGCATCTCTCCTCGTCACCGTGCCCATGGCAGGGTGTATTGATGAGATATCAGATGCGCTGGATGGAGAATCATGGGGTCAAGTCGGAGGGTTGACACTTGCTTGTTTACGTAGTGACACATACTCGGAAATGGTTGTTGAAATCGATTATGCTCCCGGATATGCTCCGGAGAGTAGCACCGTTTCATTACTCAAGCAACGACTTGAACAGGTTTGCGATAAACCAGATGGGATTTCCATGAACTTGAATGAATTTACGTTTGCTGAGACATCCTCTTGGGATGTGGATTTAGTACGTTCTGTTGGACATGATACAATGGATGATTCTCCCTTAAGCGGTTCAACCCTTAGATGGCATGTCATCATGCCGCAAGGTAGTTATTCAGATGATAGTGTACTTGGAGTGGCAGTCGACGCTTCTACGATTGCATTGTTTGGTGATTCGATTGACGATGCTAATGGATTGTTCAATCGTCCATCATCAGAAGAAGTTGAAAACAGTGTTATGATTCATGAATTTGGCCACCTTCTTGGTCTCGTAAATCTCGTTTATACATCCCCTGCAGCACATGAAGATGCAGACCATCCTGGTCACTCAAACAACGATGATTCAGTCATGTACTGGGCTGTAGAGTCTCAAAGCCTCGGTGCGTTCTTTTCTGGTGATTTGCCGAGTGAATTTGATTCAGATGACTTAGCAGATTTAGAAGGAATGAAGTCTGGAGAGATTTCAACCACTGATCAATTATGGCGTCCTTAATTCTTCTTGGAATTGGATACAATAATTGTAGCATCTCTCCATGCATCATAAATTGACCATAGCCAGAGCGGTATGTAGAGGACGATCGTAAGTGCTAATGGAACCTGAAGTAGAGTCCAATCAAATGCTCGACGATGCTTTCGATTGAAGTGTTGTCCAAGGAAGAGTCCAGGAATTGCTGCAAGTAGTGCTGCAAAGATAGGTCGAAAAGCCCCCCACATACCAACGCCAAGGAATATTTCTCTCCAAATCTCACGAACCATACGCAATGGTGCAAGTTTGGATTGAGTTGTGGAACTCATAGGCCTCATACCTTGGTGGAACCATTGGTTTGTGAATCTGTTGCCAACTTTGCATCATAATCAAGAACAATCGATACTACGGTTAGCCATGCCGAGAGTCTTGCTTACAGGGTTTACTCCCTTTGGTGATCATGTTGAGAATATCTCAGAGAAGCTCGTTAATTCGATGCCTACGGTTCTTCCAATAAGAAATCCATTTGGTCCAGGAGGCAGTGAAATCTCAGTTGAAAAAAAAGTACTATCGGTTGATATTGCCGGATCGACTTGGACATGTGAGGAACTTGAATCGAGGGAGTGGGATGCTATTCTCCATCTCGGTCTTTGTGGTGAATGTACTGAACCAAGAATTGAACTCCGTGCTCAAGATTCTCTGAATATGAACATACCTGATAATTCTGGTCGGCAAATTGTTAACACCACCATAAGTGGAAAGGGGGATTTGAAGACTTCAGTTCAAGTTAAACGATGGGACACTACTTCTTGGAAAATTAGCCCAACACTTTCGAATGATGCAGGGAGTTATCTCTGTAATGAGACGTATTATCGAACTCTTGATGCCTTGCAAGCCTCTGAAGTCGATGTCCCCTGTTTGTTTCTCCACCTACCTGATTCGTCGTATCTGTCTACCTCTGATGGAATTCAACTGATTCGCGATGTCATATCTCACATGCTCTATCGTCCTTCAATCCAAGTGGCAGCGGGAGTATTTCATTCAGAAACCAAATTTCTGGCTATGCAACGATCTGATTCTGAGCCAGGGTCTGGGAAATGGGAATTTCCAGGAGGCAGTGTTGAGTCAAATGAATCTCCAGAAGAGGCCATGATTCGTGAATTGAAAGAAGAACTGGGGGTTACTTCTGAAATCAACAAAAAATTAGGCATTTGGTCGTTTACCTACCCATTCCTACATGTGGAATTACACGTGTTTCTCGTATCGACAGAAGATTCTCTGGACTCTTTGACACTGTCAGTTCACAAATCGATGCAATGGGTAAACTCAAAAGATGCAAGTAAACTCGATTGGCTGGAAGCGGATCTTCCTATCGTCGAACATCTCCAAGGCTTAGGTTACTGATGCCAAGTGGACGCTTCTCCGTCTTGAAGCATAGCCAAATCATCATTTAATTGCCGAGGTACCTCTTGACGACCATTGTGCCAAGTGGCAGCCTCAATCCAATCTCCAAGCCCAGAACCTTCCAGTTGTATCGTGAAACATCCCCCTAGTGGGACTTCTTCGTAGGTAAATGCTATTTTATTCGCATAAGCCGCGAGTCTTGAAATCGAAAAGATGGTTGTGTCCCCATCAAGTTTTTTAGCCATAGCGTCCATTGCTGTGTCAAGAATCGCTTGTTGACGTATTTGCAATAGGAAGGTCTCAAGTGATAAATGAAGACATTCGATACGAACATTTTGTTCAGAAGGAAAAGATGCCTTTTCCATTGAGTCCAATGTCGCCTCTGGAAAGAGATTGATTACAGCTTCTGAGATTTTTGAACCATCATCACCAGGTTTCAGAATCGTTGTTAATGTGACCGCTATGCCTTCATCTCTGCCATTATACGTTAATGGTTTGATGTCCATGCGTCAATGGATGCGTAAACCGCTTTTCAACCTGCTTCTAAGGTGAAGAGTCAAAACCACATCTTCGATGTCGGGGTATGGCGGCAGCACCTATCCCATGGCTAGCCACCGTAATTCCAGTTCTCAATGAAGAACATCATATCGAGAACTGTCTTTCTTCATTGGTTTCTCAAACACTTGCCTCAAATGAGCATATGGTGGTGGTGGTCGATGGAGGTTCCACAGATTCAACCGTTGCCCTCGTCAATGAAATGATCCAAAAATCACAGAAAGTCAATGGTCCTGAAATTATATTATTGAATAACAAAGACCGTTTTGTTCCTCAAGCAAGGAATATGGCTCTCAATTATCTTCCCGCAGAAGTAACTCACGTTCTCGAGTACAATGGGCATATCAAATCTGAGCCAGACCATCTGCTTCGTTTGAAATCTGAATGGGAACGTATTGCCAAAAATCATCCTTCCATGGCCGCCTTAGGCTGTAAGGTGGTTGGCAGTTCTCAAAAGAATACAATCGTTGAATCCTTTATTGACGAAACCCTACAAAACCCTCTCGGTGGTGGACCTGGTCAGTTTTCAACATTTACAAAGGAAGGTGAGACAAAGACTCCTGCCTTTGCCCTTCACTTACGAAGTGCTTTGGAGCAAGTAGGTGGATGGGATGAGCGGTTTATTACAAGTCAAGATAGTGACTTGAGTATGCGTTTGATTAAGGAAGGATATACACTTTATCGGACTCCTGAACTCTCTGTAGAAATGCGTAGAAGGACGTCGCTTAGTTCGTGGTATCTTATGAGTCACCGTTACGGTTTCTGGAGAACTAAAGTGTTGCTGAAGCATCCTTCAAGAATTGTCTTGAGGGAATTGCTTCCATTGCTAGGGGCTTTGTTTACAATAGGACTCTTTGTCGTTAATCCAAGTTTGAGTATTTTCCCACTTCTAGCTTATGCCTCCGTCCTCTTGTTCTCAGGTCTTTACTCAATAAGAAAAGGTCCTTTACACCTTATTGGAGTACCACTTTGCCTCCTCATACTTCACATCGGCTTCACATTAGGCTTGTTAGATGGCTGCGTTCGAAAGGGACGAGCCTCTCGAGATCGCTAAACAACAATAGAGAATACATAAGAAGCATAGTCCTGAGTTGATGATATGACGACAAAGAAATCGACGGCCATAGGGTTGTTTCTTTTGCCTCTTTTTGTCATGGCAAGTTTACAAGTTGTTGTCGAACCATTAGGGGATATACTTGCCCTAAGTTGGATTTATTTTTGTATCTGGTACGGTCTTGGTACCTTGATTGGTTTCATTTTATTCAAGCGCACACAGGTTACAAAAGATCACGAATATCAGCGCTTTGAAGTCATGAAAAAGATGAAACATGTTTACGAAGCTGAATCAAAGGGTGTCTGGGAGAAGGATGTCCAACTAAGTTCAGATGTCACACTCGACAAAGACAAACTCAATTCAGCAATAGGAACCTTCGACAGAGAAGCTCCAGAATTGCAGGTGAAAGAGGACGAAGATTCCGAAGTTCGCCTATTAAGTGAACAAGGTTTTGTCCAAAAAGCAACAAATCGGTTGGCAGGGAAATCCGACTTTGATGGGGAAGAAATCGACTCGACAGTGGGATCTATTCGTAAGAAAAGTTGGATGGATGGAGTAATCGACAGCATCTACGGATTATTCGGTAGAGACGTCGAATCAGAGCGAGAGCAAAAGAGAATGCGACGCCTGCACTCAAACGCTGAACAATCACCCGTTCTTGCACAACGTCCAGTTGCACCAATTCAAAAGGTCAAGGAATCTCCAGAGACCAAGTCCAATACCTTGGATACAATAACATCTATGAGTGATGATGGTGGCCTAATAAGTTCAACAGAGTCAATCGTAAAAGAAGCACCAACTCTCGAAACCGTCCCAAGTCCATCAATTGAATCAATGGCTATGCTCGGTACAGTTCAATCTCCTGCTCAACCTGCTCAAATGCAATCTTCTGGTACCGTCTCTGGTTGTTCAGGTTGCGGATTTAGTAATCCTCCTGGAGAGCGTTATTGCCAATCTTGCGGAACGACTCTCTCGTCCTAAACACATCGTGGGGTTTTAGTGGGTGGTCGGAGCCCGTCAGGTTGGTGGCACTTTGAGCGACAAGCGAGACTACTACGAAGTGCTTGACGTGGAGCGTTCTGCAACTGAGAAGGACCTCAAGAATTCTTTCCGAAGGCTCGCACGAAAATACCATCCCGATCGAAGCGAAGAAGAGGACGCTGAGAACAAATTTAAGGAAATTCAAGAAGCCTATGCTGTGCTTTCTGATTCAGAAAAGCGAGCGCATTACGATCGCTTTGGACACGATTCGCCTGCAGGAAATCCGTTTGGAGGATTTTCTGGTGGTGGATTTAACATCAATCTCGAAGACCTCCTTGGAGGCGATTTCTTCTCTGGATTCTTTGGAGGCGGAGGAGGGGGAGGACGCAGGAGAGAGCGAAGAGGTTCTGACATTCTCATACGACATAGCATCGACATGGCAACAGTCATCTCTGGAAGCGATGAATCCATAGAACTTGATTTGCCAAGTGAATGTCTTGTTTGCAGCGGTACTGGAGCTAAAGGTGGCAGCACAACAACGTGCGATGGATGCCAAGGGCAAGGAAGAGTGCGTGTTCGCCAACAAATAGGCCCATTCGTCAACGAAGTTGTTCAAGACTGTCGCGAGTGTTCAGGTGTTGGTTCAACAATCGACTCAAAGTGCGAAGACTGTTCTGGGCTTGGTCATAAAATTGAAACCAAGACAATTCGGTTTACTGTACCTCCTGGTTCAGAGGACGGAACACGCCTTCGATTACGTGGTCAAGGTCAGCCAGCTGAGCGTGGGCAAGGAAAGAGTGGTGATCTCCTTGTTGAAATTGAGGTACTTACCCATCCATGGTTTGAACGAAATGGTTCTGATTTGATCATGTCACTTCCTCTTGGCTATCCAGACCTCGTCCTTGGGACTACAATCACTCTTGATCACATTGATGGCAAAAAGTTGGATATTGTCATACCCGCTAAGTCATCCGCTGGCCACACACTTGAAATCAAGAAGCGTGGATTACCACGCTTGAGGCAAAGCGGTAGAGGGGATGTCATTGTCCTTCTCAAACTGCATATGCCGAAATCGATTTCTAAAGCAGAGAAGAAACAACTCAAAGCAATGGGAGAGGGGCTAAACCCAGAAGATCAATTGCAAACGATTCTTGATGATGCAGCAGATCGCCGTGTCAATGGGTAGGCTCTACGGCAATCGTATACGAGGGTAGCGTTCAATAGAGTCCACTGCTAACCCTTGCGAACACCAACTTTGAACACATGGGTTTGAACATAGACCCTTGTGTATTATCCATAACCACTTATTCTTGGGATTAGTTTATTCATTTGAATGAATAGGCATGTTCATGAAGATCGGATTGTAAATTTATTTGAATTAACTTACAATAACCTTTTTCCATGCTAGGTTATAAAATCCTGATCCATCTGCTCCAAATTGAACCAAAACAGTAGAGGGCGAACTAGGAGCACATAAATCACCATTCGCACTATCTTCTTCTGATATAATCCATGCATCACCATTTTGAGGATTATTTTCATCAGCCCCATCAAATGTTACAACTACGAAACAATCTTGCGGCTCCCATATCGTAGGGGTAAACCCGTGACCTGATGACATTAGTGAAGTCATGTCATTTGTAGATGTAATTTCTACCCTAACTAAATTATCCCCACTTGTTGAACCGAGCGCGTCTGTATGATCAGTAATTGAGAATTCAGGTAGGTGTGGGCATGTAGAACTCGGGTCTGACCCATCTAACCAAGCACGATCTGTGGCATTTAGTTGTAAATTATCTAAGATTCCAAATGAATTAAATCCATTTATCAACCCATAATAAGAACCCAGTATCCCCTCGCTAGAGATTGGGCTTGCTGTTGTCGTTGGAAGGTGTGATGTTGTTAATTCTGTTGTAATAC
>ERZ1046148.127-NODE-127-length-45470-cov-7.736915_pt1 | contig 45470 bp, 29 predicted proteins | sample MGYA00383090_ERZ1046148 | MGnify/ENA primary metagenome ERZ1046148 (study PRJEB29581, sample SAMEA5548360) | metagenome | biome: marine; feature: coastal; material: water | depth 25 m | study: Short-term variability in the microbial, nano- and picoplankton... | reverse complement strand
AGTATTCATTCATTGAATTGTATTATTCACAACGTCTTACAAGGTGGGGGAACAACTTCTCGACGCTTAGATGCTCAAGGAAAGGCACTTGGCCAAGCCTTGCTTCAAGCATGGATTGAAGTTTAATTAGAATCTTTGCGATTGTAAGAAAAATAGAACACTGCAACCGTAGCAACAAAGATTGCAAGCGAAATGGACAGCATCCCTACTGTGAACACTGAATCACTTTGCGACTCAACCTCTTCTCCATTTTCTTCCTCAATGATTGGATTCCAATCCCACCAAGCTAGTGTTGCTACAATATCCAATCCTGTTTGCAAGCCATCCTCGACGTTTGCTCTTCCGCCTGCTAGAGTATTGATTGTGGTTACCGAATCACTTTGAGCATGCTTTGGAGTTTGCTCACAAGCATCTCCTTCCTCGTAGATGTATTGATGCTGGCCTCTTATCCAAGTGGCTGTGTGGTTATGCATGATGAAATTGAAATGATCTGAATTTCCTTTGGTATCATCAATTACTCGAACCCATTCTTCAGGGTGTGATAAGTTTGAATTAATCTCTTTGAGATGAGCCTGGAACCACTCTGCATTGGTTTGCATCTCTTCAGTTACTTCCAATCCTCTGTCCTCATAATAGGACCAATCTGAAGTTGGGGAAGTAAACATGTAAAGAGTCCAATAATCCTCATTACAACCCGCTAACTGACTTGCTAAAGGCGTAGGTACAGGCCAGTTCAGTGCAAACATGTCTAAGTTGACATAGGTTACATTCACTTGACTAGGAATCTGTTGTTCAACAAAATGTAGACTGCCCATTCCTCCACCTTCAGGGCTACCACTACCTTGCCATTCCTCGTAATCCCACCATGCTAATTTCCAAGTGTGCAGGGGAGTTCCATTCCACTGTGAAAAAGTTCTTGCTAATTCAAGCAAGGAGCCCGAGCCGGTACCGTCATCATATGCGCCACTACTGGTACAAGTTGGATAAGTCTGGCCAATTAATGGAGGAGGCGAATAACAAATTGCATCGTGGTGCGCTCCAACAACGCGCCAATCATCCTCTAATTGCCCTTCAATCGTTACCACGATGTTTTCACAATTAGCACATAGTTGGGTAGTGAAAGGTTGTCTCTCGACTTCATATCCCATCGCTTCAAGTTCGCTAGCAATCCAATTACGAGCATTCTCATTAGCGGTAGTGTCTATTTTGCGATAGCCAAAATTAGTCATGCTCACCATATTATCGTAAGCCGATTCGCCTTCTGGCCAATCTGGAGGAGATTCGCTCTGAACCGCATCCTCTTGGATGTTACCCGGTACACAACTAGAGAGCAATAGCACTAGCGCCAACAGAGTTGACTGGTACAAGTGCCGAGACATCGAATCCCTACTAAGGCGCTTCATCTTGAGGTTTCTTATCCCAAGAGATGACATTTCTCAAAGGAATCGCATAAGGAATTTTGATACCCAACTAACCATCATGATTGTCATGAATGAAGCGATTGCATATTTTGCCCATGGTTTCTTTGGTTTGGCTGGAGGAAATGGGTCAATACCCATATCGAGGGATGTGGCCAACATCTCGAGATCCTCCTCAATAGTGACCATGATGGTGCCAGACCATGATATGTCTTGAAACCATTTGTGTGGTGGCCCCCCCATGAGCGAGGTCCCAAGTGGTCTGTCGATGCCCGGTATTGAACGCCGGCCACCTCGCCCATCAGCTACTTTGATGATTACTCGAGATGGTCCAGAAGGTGTCGAAGTTCTTCTTGGACACCGCAGTGAATCAATGCCTTCATTCCCGGGTTACTGGGCGTTTCCTGGCGGTGGTGTTTCACGAGTTGATACTACAGCGAGTGAGATTATGGAGATTCCAATTCACCACTGTGCGATTCTACGTGAACTTGTAGAGGAGTTGGGGCTGGCTCCTCTAAATGGTAAACTGGTAACTGTCGATGAAGATTTCAGAGGAATGGTGGTTGATGACAAAGCCAACTGGTTCCCCCTTGCACTAGACGGCGATATTCCTTCAGATATTACTGGATTGAGAATTGTATCCTTGCGAACTACTCCTCCTTTTGGCCCAATGAGATTTGAAAATACATTCCTTCACATCCATGCAAAAGAACATGATGAGTTCTCCTTAGTAGGCCAAACCGAATTTGAAGATGCACGCTGGATGCGTCCGAGTGATATGATTGGGGCTTGGCAAAATAATGCTATCAAAGTCGCCCCACCTGTCGTAACTTTACTGATGGAAGTCGAACGGTGCCTCGAGTTAATGGAACAGGATATGGAAAAAGTGGCCATTGATTTAGAGTCACGAAAGCCAGGAAGGCGCTCCATTCTTTTCGCACAAGGAGTCGAAGTTGTGCCAGTGAAAACTGCAACTCTACCTCCTGCTGACCACACGAATTGCTATCTCATTGGAGACCCTGAGGGTGAATTCATTGTCGTAGACCCTGCATTTAGAAATCGAGAAGGAATGGAAGATGTTGCTGAAGCAGTTGAAAGACACAAGGGGGATTTAGTCGCCGTATTCTACACTCATGGTCATAGTGACCATATGGCTGATGTTGGGTTGCTAAAAGAGGCATTTGATGTCCCTATTTGGTCTGCTTCACCAACAGCAGACCGCATTCTAAAAGATGGGGATGTACTCGCTTTAGGAAATCAAGAATGGACTGTGCTACATACTCCTGGCCATCATCCTGAACATCTGTGCTTGCTTTCAGATTCGGGATTGGTTGCTGGAGATATGGTCGCTGGAATTGGAACGATTTTGATTCCACCTCATCAAGGCGACATGATGACTTACATCGAGCAACTCGAGCGCCTCTTAGACCTCGACCCACACCTTATATTCCCTTCACATGGCCCTGTGATTCCATTACCACACAGAACATTAGAACATTACATTCGCCACCGTTCAATCCGTCATGACAAAGTATTGGCTGCCGTTGAACAAGGCCTCTCTAAATTAGAAGAAATTGCCAAAGTTGCATACGAAGATACTCCTGATGCACACCCCAGTCTAGCGATTGACCAGACATTATCTCACCTACTCTCTCATGAGAAGGATGGAAATGTAAGAAGCACTGACGGTGGTTGGGTGCGGGCATGAAGGATGTGATGAGCGGACTTGACTTGCGCGCTATTACTAGCGAATTGCAAGCCATGGTCGGAGCTCATTGCAGGAAGTGTTACCAGCCACATTACGAACAGGTCGTGCTACGATTAAGAACTAAAGAAGGTGGAAATACCGATTTGGTTTTGGTTCGTGGAAAGCGTATTTACACCAGTAAAAGAGACCGCCCCATGCCCCAAAGTCCTGCGCCATTTGCCATGGTACTGAGAAAATCATTGTCAAATGCTCGCCTCAAAGTGATTGAGCAAATTGGTTTTGATCGTGTCCTAAAGTTCATTTTCGAAAAAGGACATGGTATGCTCCACATCTATGTTGAAGTGTTTAGGGATGGCAATATAATTTTGACAGATGAGGATGATGTAATCATCCAACCGTTAACTCACAAATCATATGCAGATAGAGTTCTCAAGAAGGGTATTGTCTACACTCCACCGCCAGCAGCAACCAATCCCTATGACCTGGATTTTGATTCCTTTTGTGAATTGATGAATGACAGTGACAGAAAATTAGGCCGAACTTTGGGTGGTGGCCTAAACCTTGGTGGAGCCCTTGCTACTGCAGTATGTTTGGATGCTGAACACGATGCTGAATCAGAAATCAAAGATTCCGATTTACAAAAAATTTGGGATTCATTACAAGCCCTACTGCAAGGTGATTGGAAAGGCCACCTCTTCCTAAAAGACGGTGGATTTGACCAAGCATGGCCATTGGTTCTCTCAACTCTAAAAGATAGGGAGCGGAAAGATTTCGCTACTATGAGTGAAGCCGTTGATGAGTGGATGGGCCTTCATGACGCTCATGCTTTAGCACGCAGAGAGGCTGAAGCACTTGATGTGGCATCTCCTGGAAGAGGATATTCAACCGATGTAGAGCGCCTAGAAAGACGACTAGCACAACAGGAAAAGGCATTGGAAGGGTTTGGAGATAAAGTCGAGAAACAACAGGCTATCGGACATTTAATTCAAGAGAATTGGACTCATGTTGAACAATTACTCGCTCAGATGAAAGAAGCGGTCGAAACTCTGGGATGGGACGGGGTAAAGAAAGCAGCCAAGGAGATTGAGTGGATTCAATCAGTTAATGCCGCAGAAACGAGTTTCATGGCGTTCTTACCTGATGAAGAAGGAAAGCCCGGGAAACCAGTTTCACTACATCTCGGTGAAACTGTCCACCAAAACGCTCAACGATATTTCGAAATTGGCCGCAAACAAAAAGACAAGTCGTCAGGTGCAATCCAAGCACTTGAAGACACGAGATTAGAACTATCTAGGGCTCAGAAAAAACAAACAAAACGAGAGGCTAGCGGCCAAATTTCCAAAATTAAAAGAGCTAAACGTTTGTGGTTTGAAAATCACAAATGGACTATGCTACCGAGTGGCCATCTGATGGTTGGTGGCCGTGATGCTAAGGGTAATGATTCAGTGGTCAAAAAACACATGTCTCTTGGAGATCGTTACCTCCATGCTGACCTCCATGGTGCCCCTTCATGTTCACTACGAAATAATCAGGGATTTGTGGTAGATGAGCATCCTCCGGCACACATAACCGCTGATATTCCTGCATACAGATTGGTTGACAAGGTTGAGGCAGAACTTGATGATGAGACCACTGAAATTGCGGCAACACTAGCCTTGGCTTGGAGTAGAGCATGGAATAGTGGAGGTGCGCATGGAACTGTATTTTGGGTTAAGCCGGGTCAAGTTTCAAAATCTGCTGTAACCGGAGAGTATGTTGGCAAGGGTGCATTCGTAATTAGAGGCAAAAGAACTTGGTACAAGGACATAGATTTACGTCTAGGAGTAGGTTTGATTGCAATCAATGGAATCCCTCTGTTGATGGCATCTACGCCCGAGCACATTGCATCGATTTGTAATCGTTATATTGTAATTACACCAGGTAGAGAAAAGAAAGAAACTCTCGCAAATAGAATCTATAAATCGACAGGCTTGTCGGTAGATGACATCCTTCCGATACTTCCAGGTAACTGTGAAGTGATTGCAGATATGGGTCTTATTAAATTCAAAAAGGTCGATGAAGATGAGTAATGTAAAATTCGGTGCAGAGGCATGGGATGCTCGTTTTTCTGGCGAGGGATGGGCTTATGGAAAAGAGCCCAATGCTTGGCTTGCCATGAGCATTAAACCTGGTTCAGGAAAGGCACTTGTTCCTGCTGATGGAGAGGGGAGGAATGCGGTTTGGATTGCATCTCAAGGATATGATACTACAGTGTTCGACCTCTCTAGTGTTGGACGCGACAAATGCATGATACTGGCAAAAGAACATGAGGTTTCAGTTAATTATGAAGTGGATGATTTGGTGGTTAGAGATTTTTCAGAACCAGAGTATGATCTAATCGCTTGTTCTTGGTTCCATGTTCCTTGGACTATGTTTTGTGAACACTACCCTCGCATGCTTTCTTCATTGAAACCAGGCGGGGAATTCATCTGTGAAGGCTACCATACCAGCCAAATGGAAATGACAAGCGGTGGTCCTAAGAGCCTAGATTTACTCTGGGACCTTGGTGAAGTGATGGAAATAATTAGTGAAGGTTTCACAATAATCCATGCTAAAGTTGAAACTGTAGAATTAGATGAATCCGACTTACACCGAGGTACTGCACACGTAGTAAGATTACATCTATTGAAGAAATGATTTGTAATACCGGGAAATATTGAATACTGACCAAATAGTCCACGTATCGTATGAGACTAAAGGTGGCTATTTTAATTCTAATTTTCAGTCTCTCATATCTGCCTCTCCCTCATGCTGAAGCACAAATAGGAGTCGCTGCTGTAAACTTGGAATGTTCATCTGTTGACCCTTCCGGAGTTGTTGAAATCGAGGTATACCCCGGAGCTACTTTGACTGGTCAAGCAGTATGTACAGTTAGTAATCCTAATTCCTATCAGGAAAAGATCGAAATCGAGGTACAATCAGATGGCTTGTTATCATCTTATCCTGGTTCAATTACACTTGGCCCTAATGGAGAAGAAGAGTTCTTTGTGACCGTAAAAGCCGAAGAAAGAATGTCTGCATCGTCTAGAAGTGTAGTTGTCAAAGCAACTGTCACTGAAATGATGGGCCTACCCCCTCCAAATTTAGCAGAGGAAGAGTCCACATTGATAGCAACTATCATGCAATACTCCGGATTACAAGTAGAAGTTGTTGATTCATTGATAACTTTGAACACAAAGATAGATTATAATGTCGAATTTAAGGTATATAATCAAGGAAATGCTGCTGACCGATTTTTGGTTGGATTGACTGAAGATTCTCGAGATGTTCTGGAGGATGCGGGTTTTTCGATCAGCATACCCCTTATCAAAGTTGAAATTGATTCTATGGTATCGCCTACGAAAGTTCGTGTGTCAGTGAGAACGCCTACTGGTTACGAAGACTGGCCAATCAATTCAGAAGGCATGCATGAAATGGCTTTCAAATTAGATTTCGTCGCTACAAGCGAATTCAGTTGTAACAATGAAGGCAACTGCAATAGTGAAACTGTATCTACTACTATTACCGTCCTTGCAGAGGCAAGTGAATCTGACAAAATTCTTTCAGGTGCATCAGATAATACATTATTGATTTATGGCGGAAGCGGGGCAGGAGTAATCCTTATTTTCATATTATTCATCGTAATGCGAAGAAGAAAGTGAGTTGAAATCTAAGGGTTTATTAGCCCCTAGTTGGAGTTCCCTCTATGAAAGAAAGTACTGATTCAACATCTATGCTATACTTTGGATACGGTTCCAATTTAGACAAAGAAGATTGGCAGAAATGGTGTTCAAGGAAGGGTCTTGAGCCCTCGGGGTTGAAAGAAATCGGACCTGCTTGGATAGACGGTTTCATTCTAGATTTCAATTACTATTCTAGTTCTAGAAAAGCAGGTGCTGCTAACCTATGTTGGGTTGGCCCTGGTATGGCAGCAACCCCTGGCGCTCTGTTTGAAATTGATGAATATACAAGAGATGCACTCGACCGAAAAGAAGGGCACCCCGATAATTACCGTCGTGTATCCAAAATAGTTCATACAACCGATGGAAAAAGCCATCTCGCTTACACATACATTCACGAATCCGAAGAAACAGAATTTCATACTCCAACAGATGATTATATCGAATTGATACGCAATGGATTGATGAGATTAGAGTTACCAACTACTTGGCTAGATTCAGGATTAAGGTTGACACAATCTCCAAGATTTGACTACGTATTTGTCTACGGAACTCTGATGAAAGGAATGGTCAGAGAAAGGGAAATGAAAGATGGAAGCAATTTTTATTGTCAAGGTTCAGCAAAAGGTCTACTTTACGACATTGGAGATTATCCCGGAATGGCCCATGGAGAGGGAATTGTTCACGGGGAGGTGTACAAAGCAAGTGATATGTTTGAATTGATTCAACGATTAGATTGGATAGAAGGTTGCGGTGGAAATGACCCGCTATTCGATAGAACAATTCAAGAAATAAATACTGAAAATGGAAAGTTATGGGCTTATGTTTACCACTATGCACGGCCCGTGGAATCATATTCTCAAATCCAATCAGGAGATTGGAAATCAAACTCAGTTTAATGAAACACGCATTGCTACTGCATTTCCGCCGCCTAGACAAAGAGATACGATTCCACTCTTAGCCTCAAGTCTGCGCATTATTCCAATCATTGTGATTAGACAGCGAGTTCCACTGCTTCCTAGAGGATGTCCTAAAGCGACTGCTCCGCCATGAAGATTGAATCTGTCATCTGGTATTCCTACATCTTGAGCAACTGCACAAGATGCGCTTGCAAAGGCTTCATTGTGCTCATAAATATCGATATCCATAACATCCATGTTGGCTCTTTCTAGTAACATCTTGATCGCTGGAACTGGCGCATACATTACACGGCTTGGCTCAACCCCTGCAGTGCAGTAGTCTTCGATTGTTGCAATTATATCCCAACCATTTTCCTTAGCGTAATCTTCGTCTGCAACCAGGATAGCAGAAGCACCATCGCTGAGGGTGGAAGCGTTTCCAGCTGTCACCATCCCATCGTCTTGGAAGACTGGCTTTAGCCCTGCAAGTTTCTCTGCAGTAGTTCCTGCACGTACGCCTTCATCGGTTGACAATTCAGGCATGTCGAATCTTTCCCAAGCAAACCAGCCATTTGCTTCAGCTTCAGCCGCTTTATTTTGTGAACGTGCAGCAAAAGCATCCATCTTCTCTCGTGAAATATTACATTCATTTGCTACAATTTCTCCAGTGTTACCCATATGAACATCGTTGTATACATCCCATAGTCCATCATGAACCATAGTAGATACCATTTCTTTTTCCTCGCCATTGCGCTTCTCGAACTTAGGGGCATTTGTCATGCTCTCCATTCCACCAGCAATAATGGCCTTGTATTCTCCAGCTTTGATACTATTTGCAGCCATCATTGCCGCTTTGAGAGAAGAGCCGCAGACTTTGTTGATTGTAGTAGCTGCTGTGGAATTAGGAAGTCCTGCCCCTAAAGCAACTTGACGAGCAGGTGCTTGTCCCGCTCCTGCTTGTAGAACTTGACCAAAGAGTACCTCGTCAATTATACCGCTCGATGCATCGATATTACATCGATTCAGCAATTCTTTAACAGCACGGATACCTAACTGGACCGCACTCAAATTAGAGAGGCTGCCGCGGAATTTACCGATTGGAGTTCTTGCAACACCGCAGATAACTACTCTTGGCATGAACAGCCCAATGTGGCTTGATTCTTCAACCTGCGCGCGGACGGAAGTGTTCTTGAGTAGTGGTTGCTCGCCGATGCATGGCCAAGTTCAAGACCGGCATTGAGACCGACCGTCCTAAAGATGAAATGAGAAATATCGAGGTTGAAATCGATTTCACCCCTAATGCCCTTGCGAGTATCCTATACCGTCAAGGCAATACTCACATTCTATGTTGTGTAACCAAAGAAGCAAGACTACCTGGATGGTTCCCTCGAGATGCCACCAAGGGATGGGTTCACGCAGAATATTCACTTCTTCCTGGTTCCACTGATTCCCGATTCCGCCGAGAGAGAAGAGGAGCAAAGGGCCGTACTCAAGAAATTGAAAGGCTAGTTGCTCGCTCTCTAAGAGGTGCGATAGATCTAGAAGCATTGGGTCCAATTGCACTAACAGTAGATTGTGATGTTCTAAACGCAGATGGCGGAACCCGCTGCGCATCTATTACTGCTGCAAATATCGCTCTAAGACTAGCGGTTCGAAGACTGATTGCTAGCGGAGATTGTTTGCCAATAGACTTACGTCCATCTCGTGAAGACCGTGACAATGGTTGGACGGCCCCTCAACTATCAGAAACCGAAGCACGAAACCACGAAAATAAGGTAATTCCACACGACCTATCTGCAATTTCGGTTGGACTACTTGGTGATGATGTATTCCTCGACTTGGATTATATCCTAGATTCAAATGCTGATGTGGACATGAATGTTGTTGGTACTTCCGATGGTAGATTTGTCGAAGTTCAAGGTACTGGAGAGGAATCTACTTTCTCATATGATGAACTTCAAGCCTTGCTTGACATGTCGAGGCAGGGGCTTGCACAATTATCTGAAATGCAAGCGGCTGTACTTGATGACATCGAGTGATTGAGCCGTAAGGCTTGAAATGCTGATGCGTGTGGCGAGGTTATCCCGGGTTAGTAGCTTAGTTGGGAGAGCGCGGCACTGAAGATGCCGAGGTCGCTGGTTCAAGTCCGGCCTAACCCACCACAACTCCACGATATAGAGTGTATTATTGGGTATTTGATTGGAATCAAATCTTCCAAAAAAATAATCACTTAATCCTAAAACCAGCATAGCCTTCATGTGCTTATGCCCCGTAGGGGCAAACATGGGGTCGAAAAATATCGAAAGTGAAATCGGCACCAATGTTGGAGACGCTAGCGATAGCAAACCTGTAGACAAGGTCTCCAAAGAACTCTCTGCGATTAGAAAGCGAAGGAATTCCGATTCCAAAAGACGGTTTCCCTCTGCTATTGAAGATTGGACATTGTTGGCAGGGCTAGGTTATGGCGCTGTATTTGCAATGCTCTTATTTGGAATGGCAGGAGGGGTATTTGGAGAATCAACTAGCCTAGATCATTGGGCAAGTAATACATCACTCGATAGTGGAGAGCAATGCGAAGAAGTCTTGGATACTCCCTGGATTCACGCTTACCCCGATAACGATGCAGAGATTCTAAAAGTCTCAGGTCGCAATTTGGCAAATGGGATTTATGTTCTAAATTGGTCGATTACTGAGGACGGAGCAGGAGAACCTGTGTCTCAAGATGAAGTTCATAAAAAAACAGTGAAAATCAGTTACGAAGAATTGGGTACTGGGACTTATGACCTGATTATTTTTATCGACATCTATGAGTCCCATACAGCAGACATTGCGAATGCTACTGAAGAAGATAGGGTAAACGGTACAACATCACTCTCTAAGACTCTACAATTTGAGATTAGTACTTCTGAAAATGCCCTGTCGTTCCTTCCATTCGTAGATTCTGAAGTAAAGAAAGAAGCAAACTTTGTTGAAGATGGCCCCCGTTCTTGTTGGTCGGTTACAGACCTTGGAAACTGGGGCTTTGTATTGATGGGGGCTGAATTGGGCGGTGGGCGTGAAACTGCAATGTTAACCGGGGGCGCCGCAGGTATCCCGGCTTGGTGGATGGCTTTTATCTCGCTTTCTTTATCGGTAATTTCTTTGTTCTTGGCATATCCAGTCATGTACAAACTATACCACCAAGAAACTGACGATATGTTGTCAAGAACGCATATCCGTAAAGTGGTAGTTGATGTTTTGAGAAATACTGAACGGCGACTTCACATCCAAATTGATTGGGACCTTTACAAGATTGAAGTTCGTGATTTGTCAATCGATATCATGATTCCATATTCCAATACAGAAGGCACATTCTCTGATTCAGCAGATGTGCGTTCAGAGATTCTAAAAGAAGTTCTAGAAGAGTTCGCACTGTTCCGTGTATTCAAACCGGTACAACTTACTGTTCGATCGATTGGAGACAATCAAGCAATCGATTTCGAGACAGGCGTAGGCGTAGGTAGCGGAATGATAGAAGAAGGTGAAGTGGAAGACCAAGATTACACTGCATTTTTCCGAGATCTGCATATGCTATCCAAGGTCGAGGATGAAGTTAGGGAATCTGTAAAGGGGTTCTTCCGTACAAATAATGATTTGAACCTTCAAATGGCAACAGTGACTAGTGAAGATTCAATTATCTTTGTTCGCGTCGCTTACAAACCAAATCAGAGATTCGCTTTCTTCCGGTTCAAAAATTCAAACCTAGATATTGAAAAGAACTTAAGAAAATATATTTCAAGAGAAAATCCTGAATTAGTTGGAAGTCAGGAATTGATTGTCAAGGGCCGTAATTTAGTTTCAACTTTAGCGGACCGCTCTGGCGCTGGCCGTGTTGAAACCCTTTCAAGTAAGGATAGTAACGACTCAAGAGTAGCTGCAGTAGCAAAACAAGATGGTTTGGGTGGTAGAGTTCTACAAACCAAATTGTTCGGAGATATTCTTTCAACAGTAGAGTACACTGCTAATGAAAAGCGTGAAATGATTAACAAATGGGGATTCTGGGGATTGATTGTTTTCGTCTGGATTCCATTTATGGCGTCTGGAGTTCTAGTTGGAGCAATGCTAGGGCTATTGTCACGGATGAAGTTTATGCGTGTGCTTTGGGCTACATTCGTAGGTGGTGCAATTGCATCTTTAACATGGGCTTATACTGCAGAGGGTATTGTTACTGTAATGCACAAATACAAACTTGAAGCTGCAATTCCAATTGCCATTATTGCTTTCATTGGAATGGCAGTACTCCATATGCGTTCAACGAAAACCCGAAGACAAGCCGAATTGTTTGAAGACACGCTTCTCGATTCATTCCATGCAGATATTCGTGACAAATACGGAAATCAGTGAGGTGTTTTCATGGTAGGCGAACCTGCTATTTTTGGCATCCTGACTGTGTCGGACAGAGCATATTCTGGTGAATATGAAGATCAGGGTGGCCCTGCGATTCTAGGGTTTTTTGATGAGGCGATCAATTCTCCTTGGACCCATCATTACCGTGTAGTCCCTGATGAATTAGATGCAATTTCTAATACAATAATTGAGATGGTTGACCGCTTGGGTTGTAACGTGATTGTGACAACAGGTGGAACCGGTCCAGCAATCAGAGATGTTACTCCGGAGGCTACTGAGGCAGTATGCGAAAGACTCCTACCCGGTTTTGGAGAGCAGATGAGGGCGGTTTCATTGCAATATGTTCCGACTGCGATTCTTTCTAGACAATTGGGTGGCGTCCGGGCTGGGAGTTTGATTTTCAATCTACCTGGCCAGCCTAAAGCAATTAGAGAGACCATCGATGAAATATGGAAAGCGGTTCCATATTGCGTAGATTTACTAGGCGGTCCTTACATCGATATGAATGACGAAGTGTGTAATGCATTCCGTCCTAAGAATGCAAGAAGAAGGTGATGATACAATGAATGGAAATATTTTGATTACTGGAGCGAAAATGGTATTGCCGACTGGGATTGAAACCGGTGATTTGCGAATTTCTTCTGGGGTGATAAGTGAGATCTCAACATCGGGACATTTAGAACCACTCGAGGGCGAAATGGTTCATGATGCAAATGGTATGCACTTACTACCTGGAGGAATAGACCCTCAGGTTCATTTTAGAGAGCCGGGTCAAGAATTCAAAGAAGATTTGGCAAGTGGTTCCGCTGCTGCTGCAAGCGGAGGTATCACTAGTTTCCTAGATATGCCAAATAACAAACCACCTGCAACCACATTGGAATCAATCGAAGATAAAATCGCATCTGCAAATGCAAAATGTATCACAAACTTTGGATTCTTCATCGGAGCAACTCCCGATAACCTCGATGAACTTCAGAGAGCTGTTGGCACTCCAGGAAATGGAGTTGCTCACCCTGGAATTTGTGGTATCAAGATATTCATGGGCTCATCAACTGGTGACCTTCTGGTTCATGAGACCGCACACCTCGAGAACATTTTTGCTAATACTGCTGGCCTAATTGCAGTTCATGCTGAAGATGAAAATAGATTGAATGATCGCTTTGAGCAAATGAAGCACAGAACGGATATTGCAGCACATGCAGAATGGCGTGATGACATTACTGCCCTAAATGCAACTGATTTAGCCGTGAATATGGCCAAGCAAACCAACCATCGATTGCACGTGTTACACCTAACCAGTGGTGCTGAAGCAGACTATTTGTCCAAACTTACTGCTGAAGAGCGTAAGCAAATCACTACAGAAGTATTACCCCAACACCTAACATTTGACGAAACTGATGTTGAAGTGCAAGGTGTACGTTTGAAAATGAACCCTCCAATAAGATTTGCAAAAGACCTGCAAACCCTTTGGAAAAGATTACTCGATGGCACAATTACCTGTATCGCCACTGATCACGCCCCTCATTTACTTGAGGATAAGGCCAAGGGTTGGCCGGATGCTCCATCTGGAATGCCGGGTGTTGAAACATCAATGCCAGCAATGCTAACCCATGCCAAAGATGGTCGCTGTACCATTGAACAGGTAGTTGCATGGATGAGCTCAAATGTTGCTGAAGCATACCAAATGGTTGGCAAAGGACATCTTGAAGTCGGATATGATGGTGATATTGTAGTGGTGGATATGGAGAATAAAATAACTGTAGATGATGCTAATTCTTGGACAACTGTGGGATGGAACCCCTTCCATGGCCGTGAACTTGTCGGCTGGTCTGTTCTTACAGTGGTTGCCGGGACTCCGGTTTTTGAGCGCAACGATGCAACTGGCCCTAAGGGACAATGTCTCGTAGAGCCTGGAGCGGTGGGTAAACCTCTGGTAATGATGCCTTGGAATTGATATTCGCACGTTTTGAGTAATTTTCTCCGTTAGGATTTTAACTATAACACTATTATTCGCATCGGGGAACACTATGAGTGGACTAGAAGAAAAACTTGGACCGGGACATCAACAGATAATACTTGGATTGCTGATTTTTGCAGCAGGCGCCCTTTGGGGAGTAATGTTAGGAAATGAAGATCCTATCAATCTAGGGAATTTGTTTACATCTGCAGTCATCATGTTATCTGGTGCTATGATTACTCTATTGGGAGTATCATTCGGCACAGATAATGAAGAAGATAGAACAAATGATTTGCAAGATGCTATCGCTGAATTGACTGGAATGCTAAATACACTTCAGGCAAAGGTAACAAGTGACAAAGACGACGCTGAAGAGTGAAATTAAATTTACAAGTTGTATAACTTGGAATATTTACTCTCGACGTAATTTAGGAAAGCCTCAGGGCTTGGCGCATTACCTGTTGCTGATTCAATCAATTTTGATGGAGTCATCACAGAACCATTTTCATGGATGCGTGTACGTAGCCATTTAAGCATACTAGACCAATCGCCTGATGAAATTATTTCTTCAATATTGCCAAGCTCTTTCGACATAGTGTGGAGTAATTGAGCAGCATACAGATTCCCCAAGGTATAGGTTGGGAAATAACCGAAGGCCCCCATTGACCAATGGATATCTTGAAGGCAACCGAGCGAATCAGTTGGGACATCAATACCAAACCAATCCTTCATCATCTTGTTCCAAGTAGCAGGTATGTCTTTTACTGCTAATCCTTCATTAAAGATCATCTTCTCAATCTCATACCTAATCATAATATGCAAATTGTAAGTTATCTCGTCTGCTTCTACACGAATAAAATCGGGTTTTACCTCATTGGCAACAAGGTCAAGTGTTTCGCTATCCCAATCGGGGCACTCAGGGAATTGTTCACGGAACCAGGGCATTGCAATATCCCAAAAAGCCGAGGTTCTACCAATTTGGTTTTCCCAGAATCTACTCTGTGACTCATGAACACCTAGTGAGACTGCCATTCCTACTGGAGAGTAACTATGGTCCCGGGGTAAACCTTGCTCGTACAAGCCATGTCCGGACTCATGCATTACGGCATATAGGCATGAAAATGGATCCTTCTCATCGAATCTAGTTGTGAACCGAGTATCATCAGGCCACAAACCCGCACAGAAAGGGTGGGTTGAGACATCCATTCGTCCTGCTTGGAAATCAAATCCCATCGCTTTACTAACTCGATTACAAAATTCTTCTTGGGCCGCTACAGGAAAATTCATTTCTTCCGGTAAACTAGGAATTTTTACATTTGATTTCATGATTCTAGCGAGTAGTGGAACTAATCTCTGTTTGAGACCTGCAAATAGTGGGTCATAATCCGCTACTGTCATCCCAACTTCATATTCATCTAACAGTACATCGTAAGGTGTATTGTCAGTTCCAAGATATTCTACCTTTTTCTGAGTCAGTGCGACCATGTTTTCTAGATGGCTTTCAAATTGTGAAAAATCTGCATCGCTGCGGGCTTTTTGCCACGCGATTAAAGCCTCACTACGGGCTTTTGTAAATTCAGAAACAAACTCATTTGGTAATTTAACTGCTTCATCAAATTTACGCCTCATCTCTCGTACATTTGCTGCAAGGAAATCGTCCATCTCTGTATTTTCTAAGCGTGATATCAAGTGGCCCAACTCTGGTTCAATAAGTCGGCTATGACGCTGTCCCGCCAGCCATGCAAGTATTTCTCCTCGAGATTTGGCTCCCTTAGATGGCATTATTGTCTCTTGGTCCCACCCTAGATGGCCTTGAATCGCTTCAAAACGGTAAAGGTCATTTACTCTCGACATGAAATCTTCTCGGTCGCCCATATACAGTCGAATACGGATTCGACCTTCAATATTTCACAAAATTTCGGGCACAATTTGAAGTTGTATGCGTGTCTGCGCCATACATGGTCGCACCCTTCCGTCGTAAGTCGAAGGGAAATGTTCCTGATATTGAAGACGATGATGAGATTACTGAGGTTATCGAAGCTGTGGCTCCTGAAAGCGAAATATTAGAAGAAATAAGTGATGAAAAAATTGAAGAAATCGACCTTGAATTAGCACTTATCGAATCCGCAAAGCGTGTTACTAACACCTGTATGGATATTCGACGCGGAGAAAATGTTCTGATTGTTTGTGATCCAACTACTGGTGAGATTGGTCAAGCACTCCATCGTGCTGCAACCGAACGTTCTGACCGTGTTTTACTGATTGTAATGCCTAAAAGTAGGCATCACGGAGAGGAGCCTCCGGCTCCGGTTGCAAATTTAATGCGCCAACAACAGATTGTGATAGTTCCAACTCGTTATTCGTTAACTCATACTAGAGCAATTCGAAGTGCTGTAAAAGAAGGAGCAAGAGTTGCTACAATGCCTGGAATGACACCTGAGATGTTCATCAATGGAGGAATTACAGCAGACTTCAATCAAATCAAAAAGAATCTTTCAGAATTATCTTCAACGCTAAGACGTAAACGGTTGATACATGTCAAAGATTCAAATGGTACAGACGTTGAATTCGAAGTATCATGGCGTGATTGGGAATTGGATGACAATGGTATCTGTAATAGGCCTAGAATGATTACAAATCTACCTGCTGGAAAGGCATTTGTCTTGCCTAAAGAAGGAACAATGAATGGAACTATCATTATTGATGGGACATGGGAGTCGACACTGCTTGAAGAGCCACTTGAATTGGTTGTTGAAAAGGGAATTGTGATCGATATCAAGGGTGATTCTACTGCTGCACAAATCCGACAACAATTTGGTGAAGCAGCCTCTAGATTGCGGTCCAAAGATAGAGAATTAGTTTGGACTGTGGCAGAATTCGGATTTGGAATGAATCCGAATGCCCGAATGATAGGACATGTTTTGGAAGATGAAAAGCAACTAGGAACATGCTACTTTTCAATAGGCGATAATTCTAGCCTCGGTGGTAGTGCATCGGTTGGAATCCATATACCGGGTGTAATCACAAAACCATCGGTTTGGTTGGATGATACCCAAGTACTCGATGATGGAGTATTCGTTGCTTAATCAACGGTTTTGGGTTCCACAAATTGGACAAAATCTCCAATTAAGGTCTACACCAATTCTGCAACCTCTGCAAGAGAGTCCTGAACGAATTGTTGGTTGCATTGGTTGGGCAGGCTGCCCAATTCCCTGTTGTTGCTGCTGTTGAGCCCAAGCCTGCTGCTGCTGCTGCTGCTGTTGGGCCCAAGCCTGCTGTTGCTGCTGTTGTTGCTGTTGTTGCTGTTGTTGCTGTTGTTGCTGTTGTTGCTGCTGCTGAGCCCAAGCCTGCTGCTGCTGTTGTTGCTGTTGTTGCTGCTGCTGTTGAGCCCAAGCCTGCTGTTGTTGCTGTTGCTGCTGTTCTGCAGGATTAGCATCTTGAGGCTTTTGTATACCTCCACGAATGGGCTTTACCGGTTTTGGCAGTGCCATTTTTTCAATAACTTCTGGTTTGGATTTTAATTCATCTAGAGTAACTTGACCATCGCCATCTACATCTGCTTCGGCATGCAATTTTGCTGCTTCATCTATTCCTAATCCGGTCGCTTGCGCAACCTCTTCAACTGAAAGTCCACCACTGCTGTCTAAATCTGCAGCAGCAAATGCTTCTTCGAGTTCGGCTTCAGGTTCTGGTTCCGGCTCAGGCTCAGGCTCTGGCTCTGGTTCCGGCTCTGGTTCGGGTTCGGGTTCCGGTTCTACCATTCCGAAAGCTCCAGCAAATGCGTCTTCGGTTTTCTCTGATTCCTTACGAACATCTGGCTCTAATACTGGTTCAACTACATCGGGTAGAGGTATTGCTTCCTCGGAAGGCAACGGTACCGGTTCTTCTGTAACAGGAAGTGGCACTGACACCTCAGCACTTGGTAGAGGTACAGTTACTGGTTCAGGCTCTACAGCCTTTGGAACAGATTTGGAAATTGTTTTTTCAACTACAGGTGTTGGTGGAACATATGCTGTTTCCACTTCACTTGCAACAGCACTACTGCTTGCTAAACTTGCAATTGGAGTAACATGTCCTGCAACATCAAATGCACCTTGAACCTCTTTTGCTAAAGAGAGCAAGGCATCTTTATTTGCAGCAGGATTAGACATTAGTGATTCAATGCCTTTGAGATACTTTACAGTCTCGCCTTCCCCACCGGTTTGGTGAGCAATTGCAAACAATTTTAGTAATCTCATAGGATCTGCAATATCTTGCAATTGGGTCGAATCACTATCAGAAAATTGGCCTTCACTAATTGCTAGTGACAACTGTTCGGGAAGGGACATCAATCCAAGATGTCCTGCAACCAAGAAGTAAATCTCTCCACCTTCGCAAGACAGTCTTTCACTTGCCATTTCAAAATCAAAATCTCCAGGTTGAAGAACTAAGTCAGAAAGTAACGTGAAAAACTTCTCAAATGCATTCTCGCGTGACATTTCCATCATTTGATGAAGGGCATCAGAAGACTCGAAAACACCGAAATAAGCCGCTGCTTCATCGACCTCAATGCCTTCTGGCATTGATACATCTGCAGTATCGTCACTCATGGTTTCTCCCTCCTCTTGTAATCCCAATGGTCTGTACTTATTGAGTCTGATGCCTTACACTATTCCTCACTACTTTGACAAATCGATAATTGCTCTGGACTGGGGGGCCGACCATCCAGTAGTTTGTAGTTGCATAAGAATTGTTCTTTCCGATTCACCATCTTGCAGTGCACCTTTCGTCCAATCTACAGCCGCAACTCTGTCACCGAGTTCTTGTTGAGAGAATAAATCAGGATCTATTGTGACCTTAGCCTTACGCACCTTACCATCACCATCGCCAATTGGTTTACGCTTAGCCACTTTCTTTCCACGGGCTGGGCCTCTTGGGTCTGGTGAATTAGTTGGTCCTCGGCTTGGACCACTTGGGCCTCTTCCACCTGGTGGACCTTGACTTGGACCACGACTTGGACCACTTGGGCCTCTTCCGCCTGGTGGACCTTGACTTGGACCACGACTTGGACCACCTGGGCCTCTTCCGCCTGGTGGGCCTTGACTTGGACCACGTGTTGGAGCAGACTCTGGTCCACGTGATTGTGCACCACCTAGAATATTTGACATGAAATCATCTTCATATTCATCCTCGTCGTCTTCATCATCATCCCAGTCATCATCGAAGTTAAAATCACCTCCGCCTCTTGATTTTGAAATTATGAAAATGAGTAAAATTACGAATATTAAGCCACCGCCTCCAACTGCTGCATAGAAAATCATCGAGTCCATACCCATAATCAATTCACTATCAGATTTGGTATCCTTTGCTTCTTCTTTCTTACAACCACTTGGGTATACTTCGGCGTCTGCTATTGTATTTGGACATGCATCGACATCATCCATAATACCATCACCATCGTTGTCAGATTGATAATCTGCACAGCCAAAGTTAACTCGAGCTTGAGCGGTTCTATCACCAGCAGTACTTGTGTTCAAACACTGGTCAGCATCAGTCCCCTCCGGATTATCTCCCCAACTATCTAGGTCTTTATCTTCCCATTGAGTTCCATCGGCAGGGAATTTGTCATCCCCTAGTAAGTCATGATATCCATCACCATCAGAATCAAGACAGCCATATCGAGATTTCATAGAAGAATTACCCCACTCTTCGGGGCAGTCATCTGAATTATTTGCAGTAGGTAATTGTGAATCACCATAGCCATCGCCATCCATATCATGCCATTGAGTGATATCTAACGGGAACGCATCTCCTTCATGTGTGTCATTATCGGGATTGTAAGAATAAGGCCCCTTGTAGCCATCTCCATCGATATCCTCGGCTAATGCTGCTTCATCTAAGCAACCATTACTAGGAAGCACTGGGATTCCTTGCTCGGTACCAGGGCACTGGTCCATCAAATCGTTAACTCCATCTCCATCGGTATCTTTCTGAGCAAGATTACATCCATTCGCATCAATTGTTAATTCCGGATTGGAATCGGGACACAAATCAAATGGATCGAATATTCCGTCTTCGTCCGAATCTACTTCTTTTTGGCTATCTGAGCATCCAATATCGTCTACTGATTCTCCAATCGGTGTTTCGGGACACATATCATCGGCGTCGGAGACATAATCTTGGTCTCCATCTTTTTGATGGTCAGAACATCCGTTTCCATCTACTGCTTCACCGATCTGAGTATCATCGCAATCATCAAACTCATCTGCAACTCCATCTTGGTCAATATCAGATTCTTCACCCAATATTGGGCAGCCGATTCCGTTTGTACCGTTGATTACACCGAATTCATATGGACAAAAGTCAGGGTCATTACCAGTTAGGCTGTCACCCCAACCATCACCATCTGAATCTGCTAATTGCGTTGGATCATCCGGGAAAGCATCTGTTGAATCCTCTCTTCCATCATTATCGGTGTCTGTACAGCCATAATATGGCACTACAGCTCCGGTTGGGTCTACTGATGAGGTCGAGGTTCCTGCTAAGTTAGGACAATTGTCCAAAGTCAAACCAGCACGGTTTGTACCATTTTCGAGAGCGGTCCAATTATTTGGATAACTATCTCCGTCTGTATCATTGGCTGCTGCTGGATTTGTGGGATACTTATCTGGGAGTGTCGCGTTATCTGAGGAATTGTCACCATAGCCATCGCCATCAGTATCGGCCCACTGTGTACTATCTTCTGGCCATAAATCGGCTCCATCATCAGTATTCCATTCACGGTGGGTTCCAAAATCAGATGGATCTGAAACACCATCGCCATCAGTATCTACACAACCGAGTCTGTCAACCCAAGAAAATCCTTGAATCCACCAACATTTGTCACCAAATTCCTGGTCAGATTCATTGTCGCCATAACCATCATTGTCATTGTCTTCCCATTGCATGCGGTTGTAAGGGAATACATCTGGAGTATTCGTTTCAAGTTCACCTAATACGGTCACATCACAACAGTCTGGGCCATGATTGTCTCCAAAGGAATCCCGGTCCGTATCTAAAGCTTGTTTCCAATTTGTAGGGTACCTATCACCAAGTACTCCATCATCAGTCCAGCCATCTTGGTCTAAATCATCACAGCCCAATTCGCCCCACCATGAAGTTCCATCATCGGTCCCACAATCGTCTGCTACATCTGACCAGCCATCGCCATCCCAATCAGCACAGCCACTCCTATCGTAGCTGGAACCTCCAGGGGTAGACGGGCATTCATCTGGAGAGGGCCCTAATGGATTATCTCCAAAGCCATCTAAATCAGAGTCGGCCCACTGGTTGCCAATCTGTGGTTTTTCGTCATGAGAGTCTGGAACTAAATCCCTATCTTGGTCACTAACAAACCTCATCGCATAGAAATCATCGGTCGAGGATTGTGAATAGGCAAACATCAGTGTGCCCTCGACTTCATTCAAAGGAACTGTAGAGTGCGTTATAATTGAAGGGAATGCTGTTGAAACAACTGGTGATTGAGTAATAATTGTCGAATTAATTGTTCCAGTTGTCCAAACTAACTCATTATTTCCATTTGTACTCGTAGCATGCCAACGTTGATTTTGGCCCTGGAGTATTTGATGGGTAGAATTTGTATCTGGTATTTCCATTGAGTAATGGTCCCAAGAACCGGCTCCGTCCTCAATTAACAGCCCTTGCACCGTATTGTTTGCATCAAACAAGATTACTTGGCCGTCCATTGCTAAACTATGTCCCTGGGTCTCTCCCAATAGCCACAATTCCTTTGCTATTGACCAGTTGTAACCGGGCAGTAGTTCGAAGACAGTTAATTTATCAGAGTCCATAATGGATATGACTAACTTTTCATCCAATTCTGAAATTTCAAATGAGGAACTCAAATTCGCATTAACCAAATCAGTAACTGTGGTAGTACTATTTTGATATTCTACTACCTGAAGCATAGTCGAATTATTTGAAACTGCAATTTGTGCAAATATGAGTGTGTCATCACTGTCCCAAACCGAATCAAAATCATCACCGATTGTTGTATTGAGAATTGAAATTTCATCCCAAGTTCCATTCAAGGTTGCAAGTCTAACCATATGGTCGTCATCATCAACATATACCATTCTAGACAGATCATTTGAATCTACATGCATACCTAGTGGATACAATAAATCGATGTTTGAACGTAATGTTGAGGTGGTAAAGCCAGTTGCTGTTTCTTCAGTATAGAATATCGAAGAGAACGTTGGTGATGCGTGTCCTAAGCGCTGGTTACCGCTTGAATCCGTAAATGAGCCCAGCGAAATCCCGAGGCCTGTGCCAGAATTTAATTGCGATTCAATCGCAGTATTGCCTGTTAGAGTCAGGGTCATCAGATTACTAGAAGAGTGTAAGAGTACCAATGGTTTTCCAGCATTCGAGATCCCCATTTTTGCAACATCCGCATTTGCTAAATCTCGACTCACCCAGCGGCCAGATGGTGTGCCGTCAGGTGTGTTTTCCAAGAGAATAAGGCTGGAATCTGAAAGCATAGCCATTATCGAAGGACTACCACGTAGAGGGGTGCTCATGTCAATACCGATTACTGGATGGTCGAAATCAAAATCAATAAATTCCCAATCTCTTTCTGACATTATTGTCAATACAGGGCCAAAAGCATCCCCACGCGTTAAATCTCTAGATGAATAGAGAATTTCGCCCATCCCATCGCCATTAAGGTCGATTCCTGCTAGAATGTTCAAACCGACATTTTCATTGCTTGCACCTTGAGCGAATAGTTGTGTTTCACTACGTGGACCTGTTGCAGAGCCAAGGTATAAGTCAACTTTACCTGATTTAGAACTGGAAGGTGCCATCATCAAGAAATCATCAAAACCGTCTTCATTGATATCTCCTGCAGGAGAAATTGTTTGACCCAGTAGTGCATTTGCGTAGTTACCAGTAGTGGTCCAATTTGCGATTGGTCCAGAACTTGAACCATCCCACATGTGAACTTTACCAGATTGGTATAGCGTGGTTGATGCATATAATTCGCTGATTAATACATCATCATAGCCATCGCCATGGACATCACCTACAAAGGCCATTTCAAATCCATATAATCTTCCTTGGGTTGAAACACTGTGAGTGTCAGACGGAGTTGAAGCCATGCCGTCTATACTACCAAGGAAGAACTCCACTGAAGAATATCCGGTCGGGCTAAGTTGGTCTCCTGTATTGGAAACCACCATATCGAGATAGCCATCTCCGTTAATGTCTCCATCTCCAATGACTTGACGACCAAACATTGTTCCAGATTCCGTTTGAGTAATGTTTGCATGGTGCACCATCGAGGTTTGGTTTCCCGAATAAATTACTACCATGCCATTCTTTGACAAAGTAGGTTGAGCGTTTTCTTCAATCATCTTATTTGCTACGACAGCTAAATCATCGCATCCATCAGATTCCACATCACCAAGTGATGTAAGAGACATTCCGAGGTTATCATCATCACTTCCATTCATTTCCCACCAAACATTGTTTGACATTCCTGAACTGGTACCAAGTCTAATTGAAATGTAACCTGAATTATTAGTTCCAAGTCCTGCCTCACTAGATGCAATATCATCAATGCTGTCACAATTGAAATCACCAATCGCCAAGGCAGAACCTAGCATAGAATCACTAAGTGAACCCACTAAGATTCTATCTGCGAGGGCGCCTGGTCCATCCGGTGAGCCATAGTGAATCGAAATGGTTCCATTTCCATCAGGATCCGTATAAACTAAATCGTCCCTCCCATCACCATTCAAATCGCCACTCGCCACAATACCTTCAACTGAATCATCATCATAATTGATGACCCATTTGGCATCGGGGTCGATTCTACCTGTATCTTTACCCGCTAGGCTACGAAGAAGAGAAATTGTGTTGTTGCCTAAACCATCGGATTTAGAATATGTTATTTGTTCAATACCATTTGAATCCAAATCCATTCCAATTGCGGAACTTACTGTGTTACCTCGGATTAGAACTTGACGAGTTTCCAAAGTCTCATTGAATTTGATTAAACGGACTTCCCCTTCTGCAGAATTGGTATACACCACGTGAATCATATCACCGGAATCAATTGCAACCTCTATGTCATCACCGATTGGGCCTTCATCTAAAATTGTATGATTCCAGTACGCTTTATTGAACCAAACATGATGTAATGCCATGTCGGTATCTTGGAAAATAAGATTTGTTTGGGATTCTGAATCCAATGAAATCGTTAAGCCACCATTGAACGAATCTTCAACGATAGTTCGTAAATGCCAAGTTCTCTCCTGATAAACTGCATTTACTTCTGCTAAGCGTGCAAAGCGCAGGTCGTCTCCAACGTTGTAAGCAATTTGAATTCGGTCCTGAGCGGTAATACCAATCGCACATTCAGAACTCTGACCTGTTGCTAAAGTCTCTACTAGAAGTGTGTCAAAAGAGCCATTGAGATGCATTGTGTGCATATTGATATCTGTACCATTAATCGAACAAGCGTAACCAACTCCATCAGCAGTAACAACCAAGTCCACCGAACCATTTGAAGATTCAGGATGGATATTCTTATTCCAGTAATCTAAAACCGATTCCCCTCGAACTGTCCAACTTTTACCATCGACACTGATTGTATCTCCTTCCAAATCATGTCCAGACCCGCTTGTAAGGCCTATTGTTTGTGCTTCAAACACCTCATTTGGAGATAACTCCTCAGATGGGAAAGGGACCATTGGGCCCGATATTTGGAATATGAAAATGGAGAAAATTAGTATTGGGATACCCTTGTCTCGCCATGACATACTAACCTTCACAACCTCTATCCTACATTACTATTGCCAACGATTGATTGTACGGCCCCCTTAGGGGGCCGGAAGAATAAATCAAAGCGAACCGCTTGAAGTAGTGAATATAGTCCCCGCTACATGGCCGAGATGGTGCTGGTTGTTGCTGACGGTGAATGGCCCGAAGCAAAGTTGCTAGAAACTCTCCTTGAAGCAGCAGAATTCACAATTGCATTAGATGGTGCAGCAGACCGTTTTACTTCTTGGGACGCTGTAGTTGGCGACATGGATTCAATTTCAAATCCACAAGATTTCAAGGGAGATTATAATCCTGAAAATACCGACTTGGCTAAAGCTCTAATGATGTATGAAGTCGATGCCGTGGTAGGTATATCTGGAGGGAGGTTAGATCACCAACTTGCAGCATATGCTGCATTGTTTGAAACCAAGTCAGATGCAATTCTATATTTCGATGACTGGCGAGCGTGTAGAGTGGGGGAATCCGGACTTGAAATCGAATTAGAAAAGGGAACTATTTGTTCGATTATGGCATTCGGTCATGTCGCTGAAATTACACTTTCTGGTGTAGAATTTGAACTCGATTGTGAAGATATTTTTACCGGCACCAGAGGTGTTGGAAACACAGTTACTGAAGACGAGGTAAAAATCTCTCATAAAGCAGGAGACTTGTTATTCATTTGGGAGGCAAATGCGCCCTAATGTACCGTGAGTATTCCTCGCCACCATCCCAAGTTACCGCTCTTTCATCAACTCTCGATGCCGCAACTGTTGCTTCATAGCCGCCCCAATCTTCAATCAATTTCAGTTTCCATGCGGCTTTTGCAGAATGGCCAGGTAGGAGAGTTCGCCACATACTCGGGATTCTTCCCGGTGTGATGAGGTTTACTTGATCAACTATCGAGGTAGTGCAGGTTTTTCCAAATGTGTGGTACCATTCGGGTTTTTCAGCAAGCGAATTTAATCTGTCACATAAGGCATTGAATAGAGCCTTATCTTTTCCAGGAGGAGTTTGAACTCTGTAAAGGTGCACTTTGTGCTTTCGCGCATTCGTTCTAAGGTGTAGTGCATCTCTCTCTGTAGCTACTAAGAGGTACAATTCATATGCACGCCATAGCCCTGTCCATGGATGATATCTCTCTCCAACTTCTCTTCTAGTTTCAAATGAGAATGAAATGAATTGGCCATCGCCGAATTCGAAAGTAATCATCGTATGAGCAAGTGCCTTAATTTTGTGGAAATGGTCTATGACATACCATATGTCTACGATATCATCAAGATCTACTTCCGAATCTATCCATTTTGGGTCACGGTCTTTACTATCGCTAGACCAAGTGAAATCTCTAACATTCTTGATGGTTACTTTAGACCCCTTGTAGGTTGCAACTCCATGATGGGCGCAATCTTCTACCCACTCCTTATCCAAACCTGGCTCTAATGATTTTAAGTGCGTATAACGCTTCCACATTACTTTAGTAAACAACATCAATAAAGATAATCCACTAAAAATTATGACCCAAAAGGCGATGTCTCGTAACAATTCACCACCTCTTCCAATTTAGTGATGAGCGGTCCCACCAATCAACTTCACCATCATCATGGCGGCGCCATAGCATTCCGTTTTCATCTAAATGAGTAGGAAGCCCTTCTGCGTCAGGTTCTCCAATTTCATCAAGCATACTGCTCCCCATATGCTCATCTTCAGGACCTCGCATCATCAGAACAAATACTGCAAGTCCTAGTACTAATGCGAGAACACCTATCCCCCATAATCCAACAGTTGAAGTTTCAGTTTCACTACCTTCTGAGAGTACCGGTGCATCTACATCCTTGACTTTGCTAGGAGATGGCATTCGAATTAGCATAGTTCCACCAGTAGTGCGAATCTCTTCATCATTGGTTACAGTAAGAAGGATTTTGTAAACACCAGAACTCCATTTTGAACAATCTAAAACGCTTGCATTTGAGGTCATTCCAATCGAAGGAGTTACCGTCCACGTCTTTTGATAATCATCATGATTTTCTCCTACCGCTTGGAGATGAGTGATTGTACAAGGAGTTCCTACAAGTTCTTCGTCACCATTAATTTCTATTGTAAAATGCGAAGGTGGTTTGTTTACAATTACTAATTCTAGCGAGTCAGTAGTAGTTTGTCCAAGACCATTCTGATAGGTTTCGCTCACAATGTAAGTACCTGCAGGCCAAATACTGCAGTCTAATTCAACATCTGTATCTAAAGCTTTGAATGGAGTGCCAATAATCGATCTAGTTCCATCATAGTTCCATCGTGGGCCTGTTTCATCGACAAAGTTCCTAGTTATTTCACAGGCGTCTCCTGTTTGCATTATTTCAGAACCAGACAATACTAAATCGATTGAAGGAGTTGCCAATGCTGGACTTAAATCAAATGTTCCAATATTAATTGACTTTAGTAAGCGGCCATCTATGTCGCTTATTTCTAAAGTCAAACGGTGTTCACCCTCTGCCCATGAATCATATGTTAGTGAAGCGTTCTCTTGGCCTTCAAACGACATGAATTTCTCATCGGATACAGTAAATCCAGAGTGCTCTCCGATTAGTGTTAATGTCAAATCCATCCATTGGTCTGTCGAATTAATCACCACAACTACGCGTACAGCATCCATGATGCTATCTTGATTACTATCAAGACTATCGTTTCTGAGTGCAACTAAATTTAATCCAGCGGCTATGAATGGGTCTCCTTCTTCCTCTTCAGCGGAAACTTGCCCTACAAATGAAAGCGAGAGCATTAGCGCAATCAGTATCCATTCACGCATCTAAATCACCACCATCATCATTTGAAGTAAGGCCTCTTTCCAAAGATGAAACCGTACGTGAAGACCGAACTACAATTGCTAATCCGGAAGAGATGAACATGGAAATGCCCAGAATCAAGTAGGTTAGCCAACTTGATGCAGGTTCTTCGCCCATGGTGGAAACCGCTGCATTCCAGCCACCATATTCATCGGACCAACCGTCACCATCGGCATCTGGGCATCCTTGGACATCTCTGGTTGAAGTTCCTTTTACTTCTGGACAATCGTCTCTTTGCGAACCCATCCCAACATCGCCGAAGCCGTCTTCATCGGTATCTTCCCATTGCAACCGGTCGGTTGGGAAAGCGTCACCTTGACCCCAAGGGGAAGCAAGCCAATTTTGCGAAGGGTCTGACCAACCATCACCGTCTGAATCACGGCAACCCAATCTATCAAAGAATGATTGGCCTCGCTCGTTAGGACATGCATCTCCCTCGTGGCCTTCAGAGTTATCACCAAATCCATCGCCATCTTCATCGCGCCATTGAGTAGGTTCGTGTGGGAAATTATCTCCTAAATCAGACCAACCATCGCCATCGGTATCATGACAACCCCATCGGTCGCCACCAGATGTTGGACCAAGAGATGTTCCCGGAACATCAGGACATATGTCTGCTGTAGTTCCTCTTGGATTATCTCCGCGACCATCACCGTCTCTATCATGCCATTGAGTTGAATCTGCTGGCCATGCATCAGCGGTACCACCCGGACTTGCTAACCAATGGGTCGTTGGGTCTGACCAACCATCTCCATCAGAATCAGGGCAGCCCCAGCGGTCCATTGCAGAGTTACCTTCTGTGGCGATACAACCATCGCCACGCCATGCTTCTCTCCATGTTTCTCCATCGAAATATTCGAGGTTATCGCCATAGCCATCATCATCGGTATCGTGCCATTGACTTTCATCATCGGGGAAAGCATCTGCAAATCCATCTGGATGTGAGATCCACCAATCATCAGGATTCGAATATCCATCCATATCTGAGTCTAAACAGCCAAATCTATCTGCCCAACTAATCCAGCCGCTTTCAACTTCTTCAATTGTACTGTGGGGGCAAACATCTCCCTCGTATCCAGAAAGATAATCGCCATATCCGTCACCATCTGTGTCTCTGTATTGGCTAGGAATTAGCGGGAAATCATCTACTTGTGAAGCACCATAGGATTGGTTATCACCCCAACCATCGCCATCAGTATCAAGCCACTGAGAAGGATTATCTGGAAAATCATCTATCTGTAAGGCCCCTTCAGTTTGATTGTCTCCCCAGCCGTCATTATCTCTATCAGACCATTGTGTCGGATTCTCTGGGAAGGCATCGGCACCATTTGCTGCAGTCCAATTTGCATCAGGGTTTGACCAACCATCGTTATCGCCATCTGGGCAACCAAACCGATCTTGAATAGAGTATCCTGTAATGAATGGACAAGCGTCCGGTTCAGTTGCATTAGCATACCAAATGCCAATCGACCAATTCATTCTTGTATCATTCCATGAGCCATCTGCCCAATTATCTCCAAAACCATCGGTATCGGTGTCATTCCATTGACTTGGAACAAATGGGAAAGCATCAGCTGACCCATTCGGATGGGAAAACCATGGTTCCACACCATCTAAACCACCAGGGTCTGCATCAGACCAACTATCACCATCGGAATCTAAGCAACCGAATCTATCAGAAGTTGAATATCCTCTACTGTATGGACAATGGTCTGGCTCGAATGCTGGTTCTTGGTTGTCGCCATATCCATCATTATCCGAATCTAACCATTGTGTTGGCTCTGTTGCAAATGCATCTGCTCCATTGTTTGGACCCCAACCCTCATCTGGGTCGGACCAGCCGTCGGAATCTGAGTCGATACACCCTTTGCGATCATTTGTGGAATATCCTACTGTTAAGTCACAATCATCTTCATTATCGATGAATCCATCTTCATCAGTATCTCGATTATCCTGATTAATTGAGGGAGTTAAAGTATAATCGACTCCATCATTACACAAGCTTCCCTCCCCCTTAACTTTGGCATAAATGAACCCTGCAGTAGGCACTGTGGTGGAAAGTGTGGTGGATGAACTAGCGTCACTCATCGATTGACTAGCAACTTGCGACCCTCCAGAGTCATGTAGTGAAAAGGCCGCATTCCATCCATCATTAATGCACCACCAAGCACCATTATTCATAGAACCTGAGAATCCAACTTGAACTATGTCTCCCTTGTACCCATAAATCTTCCACCAATCTATTTCATCTTCAGGTGAACAACCATCGTCGATGCAAACGTATCCATTGGTTGAGACGCCGTTAGTCAGCGGATTTGCATTTGTTATGTCGTCATCAGCCTCTGCCGATGGTAAAAATGACAACAAGGACACTGCGAGGAAGAAGGTCACCCACTGCCTCGCGCGCATGTACATGCATGCGGGGGGTTAGTTTTCAAGACAACCCCGACAAATCAGATATCGGTCGCTATCCAAATTGGCCCGCGTACTACTTCTTCATCTTCCACAATAATGAGATCAGGAACATCGGTAACCACGTCTCCCCTAAGGAATTTAATGTAGCGCTGTTCTTCATTTTCCTCAAAGGGATGTAATCCAATATTTTGCTGGTATGCAATTCCCATCCATTCACCATTTGGCCCGTGGACAGTTTCAAAGAAATCGTGCAGTGCGTGAACATCACCGTTTGCTTGCTCATATGCAGTTACAATATGTAGTGGAGTTGGGTCTGCGATTGACCACTCAAAGGTATCGCCAAAGTGAGGCTCGTAAATTCCGCCAACCATTAGATACCATTCATCACCTTCAGTATAACCATCATCACCATACTCTAAGCCATACCAAGCAACTGAGACCATATTGTTCTCACTTATTGAAACGAACGGATACATTGTAATGCCGCCACTCTCGCCCCAATCAGGTGCAACACTCCAACTTTCGTCCCAAGTATCTCCATGGTCATATGAAATTGCCATTTGCATATCCCACGCTCCAAGGTCTCCATTTCCGCAATCAGCCCAGATTACTACTACTGTTCCGGCCTCGTTGTTATTGACAACCGGATAGCCTTCTGGACAATTTCCGGTCCTAGGTCCAAGTTCTACAGGCGGAGCCCAAGAACCATCTGATGGCCCAGGCCCTGTACCCCGGCCATAGTCATCGCTAATTCTAATCTGAACTGTTCCTGAGCCGGAGTCGGCGTCTTCTTGGGCCACATAAACATAAGAGCCATTATTTTCCGAGGAAATTGTTGACCATCCACCTGGCATTGCAAAGCATTGCGAAAAGGAATTCCCTCCGTTCTCTGAATGGTAGTACCAATATCGACCTGTGTCTCCAGTACATTCGGGAGGTGATGCTCCTGAATTTCCAAGATAGTGAATGATTCCATCACCTTGGGCAGCAACCCAAGGGCGATCGTCTGCAGCCATAGTATTCATTCGCTGACAAACCGGGCCCATCTCATAGGATTCCCCGCCTTCAGTAAAGCGGTGCCACCAGTTATCCTCAAGAGTGGTGTCCAAGTAATACACTACGTCATTATTATCAACTGCAATATCTCCTTCATCACCAAGACATTCTGAGGCGCCACCGGTGATTGAGCCAATAGCAGAATTAGCAAGATTGCCGGGAGTTGGATCGAAACTATCTCCATGACCCCACGTAGAACCGTTGTCTGTTGAGACCCAGAACCACGATGCCCAATAGTCCCATGAGGTCATTTCACCATCTTCACAAGCATACCAAGTATCTGTAGGGCCTCCTAAAATTGGCCCAAATGGAGTTCCCTCTCCGCCCCAACGCAAATCTTTGTGAGCGGTGATTTGCATATTGCCTAGTGAGTCGATTGAAAGTGATGGCTCATATCCAACCCCATAGCCGGCATACTCCGCATCTTGACCATTATCCATGTCAATACATTCTTCGTGACGAGGCATGTAAATGGGCTCGCCAAATGTTATTTCAATTGTATCTCCGGGGGAAAGTGGTTCTGACATTGGAGAATTTTGGTCTGTTGCCAATTCACCGAGGCTCGTTGCTAAAATCAAAAATGCAACTGAAAAAGCAAAGGTTATTCCAAGCATCCCATTCAGGATTTTTGAATCATCTTCTTCTATCAACTCTGCTTCATGGAACTCGATATCAATAGAAGGGATACTCGATGATTCGTCGGCCATAATAAGCACAACAAGCGGTTTGATTTCAGACCTTCGCAGATTACTCCTTCTTTTCAATCGCTCGTTGGAAGACTGCTTCATATTCTGAAGCATTATTCTCATAGGTATATTTCGATAGAACACGTTCCCGTCCCAGTATTGCTTTCCCAGCGGTTTCATCGCTAGATAGCATCTCATTTACACAACGAGCTAAATCGACTGGGTCGCCTCGCTTGAATAATCCACCCACTGTGGAATCGACCATTTCTGTTAGCGGTTCTTGGTCGACTGTTGCAACAGGTGTACCACTTGCCAATGATTCCAATGGAATCAGACCCTGCCCCTCATAATATGAAGGATACACAACCAAATCTGCTGACCTGAAATGTTGAGCTAACTCAGCAAAGGATAGGCTGCTTTGAATGTGAATCGAATCTGAAATCCCAAGTTTTCGAGCATTCTTTTCGAGGCTTGCTTTCATGTGCCCTCGGCCCACGATTACTAATTTTGCACCGGGATTTTTATTCAATACTTTGGGCATTGCTCTAAGAAGTGTCATGTAACCTTTACGCGCTACTAAGCGGCCGACTGCTAGTAACATTGGAGTATTGGTGTCGGATTGGTGCGATAGTGCTGCTTCATCGCCACAACCATATAATCTACGTATTCTTTCATGTTCTAATTGTTCAGATTCTTCGTCGGTATTTGATGGTCTGAACACCTTGTGGTCACAGCCCCAAAGTATTACTTCACAGTCAAAGTTTTCATCTGGTCTGTACCATCTATTGAATTCCTTTAGTGTTGATTGTGAATTGGCAACACAGATACTAGATTCTAAAATTCCTGCTCTCTCATATTTTGAATACCAGCCGGCTGTTGTCAAAATTGCAAGGTCATTAGGATTTCTCCATGTTGCAGATTCACGGGCTGCAGCAGCGCGTTTTACTCCTTCTTTTTCACCCAACCAAGAACCATGTAGACAAGATACAACTGGGGCGATATTAGCCTCCAGCCATTTGAATTCTCTTCTCTTCCATGATACTAAAGGAAGATGTGCATTGATCACATCAATCGGTTTTCTTGAATGCAGACGTTTCAACGCTTTTATTGCATTTTTACCATATGAGCGAGTAAAAGCCATTGGAAGGCGGGCCCAGCGAACAGGAATAACCTCAACGCCCTCTTGTGAAGGTACCGAATCCGAATGTGAACGCGTGATTATACTCACTTCGTGGCCCAATTGGACAAAGTGGCCTGCAAGGTGGAATACCACCGAGCCGATTCCACCCCAACGAGGCGGATATTCACCTGACACTATCGCAATGTGCATGTCGAACAAATACCCCACTTCGTAATATGATAAATAATCCAAGGGATAGGTGGCTTCAAATGAAATCCTTTAATCCACGAGTTATGGCGGACAAGTTACCTGTATCTGTCACAATCATTCTTCCAACCCGAAATGAGGAGGAAGCACTCGGTCCAACCGTGGATTCTATCCCCCGTGATTGGTGTGATGAACTTGAAATAATGATTGTCGATGGAAGTTCCACAGATAGAACACGTGAAATTGCTCTTGAGAAAGGAGTCCGTGTACATTTGGAGCCAAGGAAGGGGTACGGAAGAGCATACCGTACCGGTTTTGTTGTAGCAAAAGGAGATATTATTGTCACAATGGATGCTGATTGCACCTATCCAGCAGAAGTTGTTCCTGAATTGGTAAAGAGACTAATCGATGAAGATTTAGACTTCATCACATGTGATAGATTGACTTTAGCTGAAGACGGTTCGATGTCAGGTTTGCATGGGTTCGGCAATTGGATGCTTTCATTCAATGCAAGATTAGCATATGGATACGGCATTAAGGACTCACAATCTGGAATGTGGGTTTTCCGCAAATCTATTTTTGAAAATGAGAAAATGAGGCCAACAAACGATGGTATGCCACTCTCAGAAGAAATGAAGATTCTTGCTCGTAAAGTTCTCGGTAAAAAGAAAGCAATCGAAGTATCTGTACCTTATCGACCACGTGTAGGTGATGCTGAGATTCATACTTGGGGCGATGGCTGGAAGAACTTGAGATTCATTTGGATCAAACGTATAGGATTACACCGTACTCGAACTGAATGGGGGCCACTGAAAGATAATCCTGATTCACTCAATGGCGATATTCCAGAGCAAAAGCAATCACAATAATTGTGGCTTTTCTATTCGAACTCTATTGCTAAATGCAATAGTCATAGGTGCTAGGGTAAATAATACCAACCATGCCCATACTAATTCTACAATAAATTGGCCGTAATGGATACCTGCAACACCATCCATTTCAATGTAAGAGCGATGGTCCTCGCCAGGTGCTTCGGCAATTACTTCATCAAGGTTTGATTCATTGACCAATCCAAGGTCATAACCCTTCGTCACAAATTCATATTCTAATTCTCCATCTATTAGATTAATCAACGAATTTCCTTTTGTGGTTTGATGAACTGTTGATTCGCCATCATCTTCCCTATCCAATGAACCTGAACCAAATTCTATCCCTCCAATATATCCTAAAGGAGCCAAGACTACTAATGAAATTATTATCCACAAAACTAGAAGATTTAGAATCGAACCAATAATTGCTCTATTTTTAATTTGGAAGAAGGTCAAGCCAAATATCAATAATCCAAGTGCTGAAGCAACTTTTGACAATAGTGGGACATCTTCTTGCACTTCTGAAAGGGGAGTTAGTTCCATGAAATCCCTTTCTTCTTCAACTAAATCCGAAGAAATAGTAGTGTCATTACGAGTGTTTTGCCACTGCATGAAGGTCAGAAAACCATCAACATGTATACTACCATCTGCCCTTTTTTGATCGACTTCTAATTCGACTTCCATGCCCGAGCCTTCCGGTAAGCCATCAGAATACGCGACTTCTACTACACCTGTGTACCAGATTTCAGTATTGATTGCCTGTATCAGCGAGACCAGTATCAAAAACTGAGCCCCGTGAAGGAGCAACTTGGCGTACGGCTTCCCCTCCCTCATAGTAGAGGGAGGTGAGACGTTCTCGTTTCAATTCTTGCTTTAGTCTCTACGTGTGCGTAGACTTGAAACAAGACCTGCAATCGCAATCATTGTGATTGTCAAAACCGGAGAGATGAATGGCAATAATCCATCATCCGCTGCTTCTGCTGTATTATCGCCACTATTTTCAGACGGTCCTCCAGCTTCAGGAGAATTGTCTGCAAGCGATTCTTCGATTGCATCCTCTATAATGTCACCATTGTGTGTGGATAAGTCAACAAGATCTTCTAGAGTCGAGTCATTTTCAATATCCGCTTCCTGAGCAATTGCTTGCTGTCCAGAGAAATAGGTCATAGAGACCGGGGCTGGTGCATCTCCATATGAATCGGATTCTGGGCCGATTAATGTGTACCACATGTTACTGTTATCAGTAGTTACAACCATCTGGAATCCAACAACCATATTGTTTGTATTATCCCAAAGGATAAACATGTCGCCATCATCGTATGCGATATCTGCTTCATAATCTTCAAGGCGGTACTCAAGGTTGTCACCGAAATTCTCCATAACGTTTTCAAGAGTGGATTCTTCGAATCCTTCAGCAATAGCAATGACCAAATCACTCGGATCCATCTCCTGTGCGATGTCTGCACATGTTTCTACTGAGTCAACAATTTCATTAGTTGTGATATCCTTTAACTGAGCAGTAACACAGTGTTCTCCCCAAGAGGAGGAGGACATTGCTGTGCTGTGATAATCGTCCCATTCATCAGATATAACGAAAGATTCTACATCCTGAGTGATGCCATCTGAGTCTTCCAATACAAAGGTGATTTCGAAGTTATGTTCATCCTCCATTTCCCATATATAGGCTGAAACTTCTATGTCATCTTGACTGTTAGGATACATACTTAGTTCCATATTTTCGCCCTCGGACCATGATTCGCCATTAGACTCCATAGAGTCAACAAGTTCTTCGGTACTATCAATTATCATGTCTTCAAGAGTTGCTGCATCTTCAGAACCAATGAATGCATTGTAGAATAGGTTTGCAATATGGCAAGTCATTCCAAATGGTAGAGGTGTAGTATGTGCTTGCATAACTTCGATTTGGTCACCATCTGTAGTGACCATCTGAGTACCTTCAAACAGTTCCATTCCCATTTCGCAATCGAAATCTTCATCGAAACTACCGATGTCGGTTTCTTCGTCACTTACAGATACATCCCACTTTCCTGCAGGGAATCCCATTTCTTCAGCGGGTAATCCTGTTACTTCAAAGTTGAATCCTGTTGCTGTAGAGAATGTTCCTGTGTGAGACTCGATTTCATCGTGGACATGATTTTGTGGGCTGGTTCCGTCTTCGAAGTGTGTCCAGTCCATTGAATCTTCATACCTGTCATCATATCCGAAATCATCTGTGCATTGGAATCCAACTGTGTAACCCTCACAGTATCCCCAATAATCGTAGTCATCTGTGTAACCGTCATCATCATAGTCGGTTTCGCATCGGTATTCATATCCGCTCCAATAACAATCTGTTTCGGCAGCAGTGTAATCATACCAACTGATTCCTCTTTCAGGGGTTGTTTCGTCTTCGAAATGAGTCAGAATTAGGGAATCTTCAAAATTTTCACTATATCCGAAATCATTGGTACAGTAGTAGACTTCCCAAGCGTCATAATATTCACAGTAGCCGAAATAATCTGCATAAACATAATATCCAGAAGGATGGGTTTCATCTTGATAATTGGTTTCGTATAAGTGGTACTCCCAATCAGAGTCGTAACCATAATCTTCCGTACATGCATATTCGTCTGCATTAACGTAATGTTCACAGTAGCCGTAATAGTAGCTATAGCCCGGACCATAGCATTCCCATTCATATGAACTCCAATCACAACTGTCGGCATCATCCAAGACTGTCCATACTATCTCCAAAGATTCTTCACAGACATATATATCGATGTTCCAAGAGCAAGTGAATTGGTTGGAATCCATATTATCCCACCAAGTGTCATAATACTCATCATCCTCTCCAATTCTCCACTCAAGTTGTTCTCCACTTTCTAAGGCGGACATTGCTTGGTACAGTTCACTTGCTTCCGAATAGACTACTTCGCTTTGTGCATTGGTAACAGCATAATCAACACCCATTTCCATGTGAATGTTAAGAGGCATTACTGATTCACCGTCGTCCGCTTCTAGATGACCTTGAAGATCAAAGTATACTGATTGCTCTGTTGCCATAGACATATCAACGTCATGACCATAAATTAGCCCAGAAGCATCGCGGTATTCAACATAATATGCATCAATATTGATTACTCCTTCTGAGCCTCCAGAAATTGTAAGGTCCCATCCAGCACGAGCATCTGACCACTCGGTGATCATTGCCATGTCCATCAATCCACCATGGCGGAGTGTTAGTTCTGTAACATGCTTTGTTACTTCTACTGAGCCAGCACCATCTGGAGGATTGAACATCATTGTTCCATCTTCGTATTGGTCGATGACCATAGATGATGTTCCTGTGATTTCTTCGAGGATTAACATCTCGATCCCAGCATCATCAGCCGATTGCATGACATCTGCCAGGATATCGTCCAATGGCAATCCAGTCATTGACTCGAAGTCCGTATTCATGTTACTCCAATCGTATTCTACCCCAAAGGCAAAATGTTCGGTTGTTGGATCTTCTGCAGCAACACTTTGTGGTAGTACAGAAGCACACAAAATTATGGCTAGCAAAACGGCATTTACTCTAGAGAAACTCTTACTCATGTTTCAGCCTTTGAACTTCTCAGTAATGAATGTACTGCCTACTAAAATATCCCTATAAGTCTAACTCTTCTTCTAAATATTCTTTAGAATCGGTTCCAAACACGCCCCAAGAATCTATCAGATCAATATCGGCCAAACGTTTTCTCCGTCTTAAAATTAACATAGCAATAATTGACGATAATAGTATGAAACCACCAATGACACCAGCGGTTACATACAGGGAGGTATTGTCATTGTCTTCTTCGACAAACTCGATATTGATACTCGTGTAATCTAAGTTTTCTCCGTCAATTGCTGTAACTTTAACTTGAGCACTACCTGTCTCGCCAGGCATTATTTCTATTTCTCCAGTCCAGATTCCATCCCCGTCTTCATCGGATAAGTTGAAACTCCAGGTTTGCAGATTCTTGGTTATCGTTGCATTAATTTGCTGAGTAGTACCATCTGGGTCATTCAGTTCAACTGAAACTTGTATAGTAGAAAGTTCATCGATTAAAACTGATTTTGGTGAAGCTGTTAGGTTTGAAAGATCTGGACTACTGGAAGCAACTGTAATGTTTAGATGGGCTTCAGTAATTCCGCCTCTTCTATCCTCTACAAATAGAGACACATGGTGAACACCAGGTGCTAAACTTGTAGAATAGTATTCATCATTAGAAATAACGGTTGGATATATTTCATCGGGGCTATAGATCCTCCATTCTCTTCGAGTGATATCATCATCGGCATCATTGGTGCCATTTGAGTCAAAAATTACCAATTCGCCCGGTTCATAGAATTGATTGTTAATTGGCGAATAGATTATAGCCACAGGATCTGATTCTACAACTACCAGATCTACGATTTCATCCCGTGAAAGTCCTGTAGCATCTAGAAGAGTGAATGTCAATGAATGTTCACCAGCCGCTAACTGGATTTCATGTATTTCCATGGGATTGGCATCGACTAGTATCTCGCCTGAAATATCGCTTACTAAACTGAATGTGAAGTTGTCACCATCGTAGTCAATACTATCGCTTATGTCTAATTGAATCAGGTCACTGGAATGGTAACCGAGCGATAAATTCGGTTCAATCAGCCCCAGCACTGGTGCTGAAGCCGAAACCTCAACAGACATACTTGTAGAAACTGGTGAATGTATTCCATCATCGATGGTAAGAGTAATGGTATGTGAACCATTACTCAAATGCCCTTCAAAAATCAGCCAATCCAGACCACTTTCTTGCAATAATCCATCTATATCAGATTGCCATGAGTAAATCAAATATTCAGAACCAGTTGCCGGTTCTTCTGGTGAACAATGCCACGAAATATTTGGAGGGAATGTAGAACACGCACTATCCCAATCTCCTGAGCCAGATGAATTGAATTCGAATAAATGGCTTGAATCGTAGGTTTCTCCAATTACTGGCGATTGGATGTTAGCTTTTGGAGGGCTATTCTCTACTACTAGTAGTGTAGAATTTTCACTGGTCGAATTGATGTGTTCCATCCTTCCGTCATTTACACTCAACGTAAGCACATGGGTGCCACGAGAGAGATATCCATTCCATGAACTTTGATTTGAAATAATTCCGTCTAGATTACTCTCCCACAGATAAGTAATTTCGTCACCTTCAGGGTCAATAGTTGTGCTAACTAAACTAACTTCATCCTCAGATAAATTTCCATCACGTGATACATTCATTGCAGCTATTGGCATTTCATTGTACAGTTCTACAGGAATTACCCATTCGCTTGTAGGATTAATTCCATCAGAAACCGAAAGTGTAAGGTCGAAATATGATTCCGACATATTTGCAAACGAAATGTATCCAGTTCCATTAACACAATCATTGATTTGCTCATTATTTCCTGGCCATGACCACGAACAAGTCAAAATATCGTTTTCAGGGTCATATGTACCATTTAGCCAGTATTCTACAGGCCTTGTAATAGGACTAATTAATTCACCCCAAGATGAAAGTGATGGGTCGGTATTGATTACAATAATCGGAGCTTGGTTTACCAATTCAATTGTACGAGTTTCTTGGATACAATTACCCTTGTCGTCACATATTTCTAGAGTTATATCATGAACTCCATCAGATAATTGGCACGCCCATGTATCGTTAGCATTAGCAGTAAAAGGTACACCGTTACTTGGGCCGTTTGGATATTGCCATGTTCCCGTACATGAAGATTCGAGGTCACCGTCCAGACTGCTAGTCCAAGTAAAAGTCATCAAATCGTCGTCCAAGTCCCATGAATCTGAGGCATTGAACAGAACATCTCCTTGCGATGGGTAGATGTTCTGGTCAATTGGTGAATCCCAGATAAGGAACGGCGCTTGATTTGCCAATGGTAGGTGGCACCAAATTGTTCGATCTTCAGATAAAATAGTACTTGTAGAATTTGAAATACTATCGTATGCACAATCGATTGAAACATTCGTGTATCCGCTTTCTCCCACACTAGTATACTTTTTACCTCGCAAATCAGGGAATGTAACTGTTCCTAATTCACCGGTTGAATCCGAAATCGCAGTTTCTAATTGGTCAAAATCAAGATTTACGCCTGCATTTGGTACTCCGTTTGAGTTATTGTTAATCACCCAAATATCGAGGTCCCAAGCTTCTTCAATCCATCCATTTCCATCGATATTGGCTCCTAAGTAATCAATATTTGATGGTTGATGTAAATGTAAATGTGAATTTGTATCAAGATTCAGTACATGGCTTCCTGCATCACTTAGTCCGGTCCAATTTAGTTCCACATTTTCGAATTCAAGCGTACCTGTACAATCGGTTGTGATTATGTTCCCAACACCAAATAATTGTCCATGGTTGGAAAGATTAAGACAACCTGTTCCCGACAAATTAACATTTGATAATTCGCTATTCCTCTCAACATTATGATCTGCATCCCACACAATACCTTCGTGATTACCGTACATGTCAAGCCCATTGATAACGCCCTCCGCACCATTAATTTGGATTGCAGGGCCACTATGATTCAGCCATGTTGAAACATCGTGGAGGTGAAATAATCCTCCTTGTACGCCAATATTCAATCCACTATTATCAATAGAAATCGCTGGACCAGAAGTTGGATTATGGATTTCTAAATCATGTAGATAGAGATCTACTGAATCCGAAATAACGACTCCTCTAGTATCTCCTACAGAAGTACACGAAGTACAACTTACATCCCCAGAGCCGGATTCGATATCATTGGCTCGATTGAACTCTAGGCCAGCATCACCATTATTGGAACTTGAAAGATTTGAGAGGTAGACATACCGGGCATCATCAATATGGACTCCGGAATCACCATTATTCCTCAATTGTATTCCATCTACAATCGTAGCAGCACTTTCCAAATAGAATCCTTCCTGACCGTTATCATATAGATTCCAGTCACTTCCTTTAATTGCCCCTCCATTGAGTGCAAATACTCCTGGTCCCGTAGAATTGGAAACCTCTAGGCCATTGAATTCAGCAGCGAAGTAAGAGGAGCGGATTGAGACTCCCGCTCCATCTGCGCCACTACCAGAACCGCCGGTATTATTGATTGAAAGGTTGGTAAACACGGTGGATGAATCTACAAAATATAACTGGACTCCTACTGCATCATTGTCATTTAGATATGCATCTTCAATCCAAGCACCTGTTGCATTTATCTCAATTGTTGCTGTTGCGATTCCGGGAGTTTTGGCATCTAGTCCGCCAGTTCCACTGATTTCTAATCCCTCGATAATAGCACTCTGATAATTGGTGTAATTTGTGTGGTCTTCTTTATCGATTATTAGGGCCTTGTACATCGAATTAGTGATTTCTAAATCTCTGATTACGGCTCTGGTTAATGCCCCATCGTCTATATGGCGAATTATTGCGCCATGGTCTGACCTATCTACCAACGCGTCCTGAAGCAAAGGGACACTGTCTTCAACCCAGATTCCTGCCGCTTGTGCAAGAGTAGATCCTGTGACATTGACAATAGAGAGATTTTTGAATAATCCACCAGATCCACCCCAGATATTCAATCCACGGGTAACTGCATCGTTAACAAATAAACCATCGATATTTGGTGCAGAACCTGCACCAACTGACAACCCAATTCCATACCTCCAATATGTTGGGAAGTTCCAATCTTGACCGGCTTCATCAATGACTAGGTTACGAATGACTGGCGCCGCTGAATTGAACATATCCACCCCCACATCATCAGCATTCCAAATTGTTACATTTGCGAGATATGGGTCGGAGCCATAGATTGTAATTCCGTAAGTTGAATGAATAATTGAAGCGTTATCGATTCGGCTGCCACGACCATTAGAGGTTGAATTGAATTGAATTCCCATGTGGTCTCCTCCACCTGCAAAATCGAAATACACAGGGCAGGTTGCTGTTCCTTCTACTGTGATTCGTCCTTCGACATAAATTCTGACCCCGTTGGACATCGTAACATTAGTACAAGATGTAATTACTAATTCGTCAGTAACTGGAATTGTATGGTGATTATTCAGAACGACATTACCTGACCAGACAGTTAAGCCTCGGCCATTAGTTTCGCTAATGTGTTCATCATTCAGAAATATTGGTGATTGAGAAGAGAGCAATAACACAACTAGTATGCCGATTACGGACATAGCGTTCTTGCTCACCATAACTCTACACGAGATGCGATGACATTAGACTGTTACCCTTCTTAGTTTCGAAGCAATATACTGTTATCGGCACAGTCAATAGGGGGTTGTTGGTGGACCAAATAATGCCTGAAGCATTTGTCCTGTTCAAAACTGAACCAACAAAAGAACGTGAGGTGTACATGGCGCTTTCAGAGAATGAAAGCGTTGCTGAAGTGCATGTACTGTATGGGGAATTTGACCTTCTAGTACGTGTTTCTTCAGACGATGCAAAGAACCTAGCTGGAATGTTGATTCAAGACTTTCGAAAGATTACCGGAGTCCGTGAAACTCAGACTATGATTGCGGTTGATTATTGAGGTGAGAATGTGGCTACAGGATTTGTATTGATTACTACTAAACCCGGATGTGAACACGATGTCAGGAGCAGTTTGGATGCGATTGAACAGGTGTCTAATCGTTGGATGCTCTTTGGAGAATATGATTTAATTGCAAAGGTTGAGGCTAATGATGAATATACATTGACCCGAGTTATTGTAGAAGAAATAAGGCCGATTTCGGGAATTGTAGATACCAAGACACTCCTAGGTGCTGAAATCTAATCACAATAATTTGTGCATCATTTCGGCTGCATCCTTTGCTGCAAGTGGGCAAAGGGATTGCTTCCATAGTGAAATTGATTCGGCTATAGACGAAAAATGGTTATGTGTTTCATATGAAGCTCTCAAAAACCAAATATTTGCTGTGATTCTCCGGGCTGAAGATAAATTGTTTTGAGCATCAAAACTCGGCAACTTTATCCGATTTAAAAGGGCAACTGCGCGCTCACCATCGCACCTTTGAACCAACGCGATTTGGAGCATTGTTGCCTTCAATCCAGTCCGAGAATACACATCCGAAACCAAACGCTCAAACGATGAATTATTTGGCGAAATTTCTGCAATTTCTGCTCGTAATTTAAGTGCCTGTAATTGAGGATCTTCGGCATGGGAAATAGATTCAAGATTATCGCGTATTTTCTTTGCTTCTGCCCAATTACTTTGAGATATAAACCATGAATGCCTAATGTGGGCTATTGCTACAAGCATAATTTTTTTCATATCTGTATCAATCTTCGATAAATCAATCATTTCTAGCAATTCTAAGATTCCATTTCTAGGACTCTGCCCCGGGATTCGATCATCCATTCTTCGAGCCGCTTCAGATAAGATTAGGCGTGAATCTGCGTTTGAAAAATCAATGAGTTCTGATTTCCCTTCGAGTAATGAAAGCGAGTATGCTAAATCCGGTGCATCGCAGTGTGATAGATGTTCAGAAGCAATTTCAACTTCTCCACGTTCTATCGCAACCATTGCAGCAACCCTGTGTAAAGACTTGCTTGGATAGCGGCTAATCGCATCACCAAGAAGGGTTGCTAATCCAGCACTTGAACGGACCATCAAACCTTCCGAATTTGATAATAGGTGAGATTCTATGCTTTTTCCTGACCTTAAAATGTGATGCATTTCGATTAGCCTTGCCAAATCCCCCTCTTTTTCAGACCAATAATTTGCTGCTAAAGCATGATCTTTTTCGGAAAACATAGTCGAACGAACATTTCTCACCAAATGATGTAATTCAACTCCACTTTCAAGCCAGCGAAGTAAAGCGTGGTCATCTAATTCGAATAATTGGGCTTCATGCTGAAGTAATTCAGTTGGGACTGGCACTGGTAGTAAAGATAGTTCATCTAATGCTTTTATCTCACTACCAAGGTCGCCAAGAACAACATCTCTTACCCATTCCTGTAAATCATAACCGGCTTCAGGTAAATCCGATTTTTCATCGTGCATTTGTAATGCCAAGGGGTGGCAACCCAGGCGTTCTGCAACCAATTTCTTATCGCCGAGATGGTCAGGTAAAAGGCCTACTGCATCGACTATATCCAGGGGGGGTATCTCGGTAATTGTGAAACCTTCACTAATTGGCAATGGTGCACGACTAGCCATAATCATGTATTCTGATTTTGATGCGAATACCTCTAATCTACCGAGATGTCTCTGACTAACTTGTTGAACTTCATCAAGGATTAAAACTTCATTTTTTGTCGAATTCAATGCTGCTGACTCACTAGTAAATTCCAACTCCCATTCGCTAAAAATCTCATTGATATCTTTGAAGGATTCCATCGTTGCAAACCTTACAGTCTTTCCATCTGCAACTAATTCGTCGGCGAGTTTACGTAAAATGGTGGTTTTACCGATTCCCGGTAATCCCGTAATTATCAACTTCTTCTCATTTTTTAGTTGGCCAATAAGAGTGTCTCTCCCGCTAATCATTGTCTTAACTGGCGGGCGACCCAACAGTTCTCCAATTTTCTTTTTCAACGGTACATCTAGGTCCTTACATTCAGCACGACCTAATTCTGTGATGTGGTATACTTTCCGTTTCCGGCTACCGCCATCTATGACATGGGCCTTTCTGTCGATGACTAATTTCTTATTGATGAGCTCATTTAATGGAGCGTTTAAGGCAGAACGAACGACGCCTAGATATTCGGATAAACCGGGTAAACAGATGTCACGCGGAACATCCCATGATGCATCGAGGCTCGGGGGGAATGTGGCAAGCCGGGCGAGAATTCTTGCCTCGGGACCTGTCACCATGTTAGTTTGCTATCGCTCATCAATGATGTTTCTTGCCCTTTCTCGTGTGGCGATGTATTCTTGATGGGCCGACACTACAAGTGTAACATGCCGGTAAATCCTGAGGTGGTTGACCTACCGGCAAAACCGGGCGTATACCTCTTTCGTACATCGAATGGAAGAGTATTATATGTTGGAAAGGCCACTGTTCTATCCCAGAGAATTCGTTCTTACTTTGCAATAAATCCAGACAGGGTAATGATTCCTGAACTAGTAAAGAAGGCAGATGACATCGAATGTATTGTTACCAATTCACCACAAGAAGCCTTGATCCTTGAACGGCAATTAATTAGGGAACATCGACCAAGATACAATTCAATGCTCAAGGATGACAAATCATATCCTTATCTTGCTCTGACAAAGGAAGAATTCCCCCGAATTCAGTATACGCGCCATCCGTCTCCAGAGTCATGGAAATGGGGGCCTTTTCCAAATGCAGGGGCTGCTAAACAAGTTGTGCAACTATTGCGAAGGCATTTTGGGATTAGAGATTGTAAGGAATT
>ERZ1046148.126-NODE-126-length-45756-cov-6.221702_pt1 | contig 45756 bp, 42 predicted proteins | sample MGYA00383090_ERZ1046148 | MGnify/ENA primary metagenome ERZ1046148 (study PRJEB29581, sample SAMEA5548360) | metagenome | biome: marine; feature: coastal; material: water | depth 25 m | study: Short-term variability in the microbial, nano- and picoplankton... | reverse complement strand
CCTGCGATGTATTCTATGCCTTCAAACATCAATACCGCTCTAAATCTATCTTCTAAGAAACTATCAATTGTTTGTCTAATAGATTCTAAAGAAGGGTTTTGCACTTGTTCATGTTCAGCCTCTGATAACCAAAAAACAGAGTCGGCAGGTAGTCCAAAACGAACAATCAAATCCTCGCGCCTTTGACGAGCGATAACCAAAACGGGCCGCCCATTATCTGCTAGTGCAGCAGCAAGACGGAACATATCGTCACCATTGGTTGAATCTAGTAGATGGACATCTCCATGCTTTAGGACATTACCACTGATGATGTTCTGTTCAAACATCGACTCGGCTCTTCTTCGAATAAATTCAGGTGCACTTTCACTAGCCTCTAGTTCGGGTAAGCGCATTCTTGGCGCACTCTTGGCGGCCAAGCGCCTTTTTTGCCACCATGCGTCATCATCTCCGGATTCTTGTTCTACTAAGCAGCGTGGAAATGCCTTTACAATACGTTCGATGTCTACGCCGACATGAACTGAAATCAAGCATTCGAGTCTTTGAGCATCATCTTCGATTTCAAGAAGTGCCTCAACCCCCTGTATCACAGTATGCTTTTCATGAATTGCACCGTGGAGTACCCCGTTTAATACAAGTAATTGCCCTTCGCTTGGCAATGAATCTTTAGGCAGCAATTCGCTACGAATATAGCCGGTTTCACCAACTTCTGCCATGTCGTTGAGTAGCGACCTAAGGATGGTCGAACTACCACGCCTTTGCTCTCTTATGTCGCCTTGTTGCAACTCAGCCATGAGTGCACCCCAAATCGACTGCGAAACTACCCTTCTTGAACTTGAGGGCGAAAACGATAGGCAAAGATGAGGTTTTGCGGGTGAATAATTACTGACGGATGGCGACAAAACCCTCATCAATAATGGTAGTGAGTCAAACATATGCAGGCGCCAAAAGTCTCGACTGAAGTCGCCGCAGTCGCTGCAGTCGCCGAAACGTCTTCAACTATGATTCCATTTCACCAAACCACTTTAGGGGCGGCACAGGTCAGACCGTTCAGCATTTCATTGCTCATTTCCTTCGCCCTGGTATTAACATCGTTGTCATTGATGGGATTGGGGATTCTTGGCTTTGTAGCATATTTACTACTTACCTTTTCTCTACTTGGTCTTGTTCTCAGTACTCGCAAAGTATTACGCTGGCGCTCAGTACCTTTAGCAGTCAACATCAATCATCCATTTGTTGACGATGAGCCGATTGGTAGTAGTGAAGTCGAGGTCAAGTTTGATTCTGGTTGGCATGCAATATCGCGTCACCGCCTCAAATTAACGCGTGATTTTACCACTGGTGACTGGAATATTCTCAAGGATGACGATGAATTATCCATTCTCGGTACTTGGTCGAAGAGTAGTGAAAACGAAATGAAAATCGACCTGGGTTTGGTAAATCAGGCACTAGCACTTAGCGATGCAGTTAATGAAGTCGCTGATGATTTTGAACAAGCTCGTGAAAGAGAGGGTGATGATAGTGGTTTACTCGAACGTGAATGGCTCGATTTCGATGAAATGGACATTAAATCACCACTTACACGGATTTTCAGTAAAGATGAGGAAACCGAGTGATTAGCTGTGAACCACACACCACATTCAAATGACCGACTATAGCCACGCCAACTCGTGAGTGAGCAAGATTCGTGGCGCGCTGGCATAAGCGAACTCGATGAGAGAGATCGCAGCCTCTTGTTAGGAGGAACCCTTTCTCGACGCTTTTCAGGCTTACCATTATGGTTGAGTCATCCTGCAAATGTCGGTGGTTTTTACGGTTTTCTTGTATCATTAGCACTAATTCTGCCCTACTGCTTTACGGTTGATTCTTGGGTAATGCCGTGGCTTTTCCACTCGGCACTATTGATTGCTTCGTGTATTTTCCTTGGAATGGTATCTCGCATTATCAATATCTTCACCAAGCGTATGCCGATGAGTACACCACGCGGTATTCTCTATACTATGCCATTTTTGGGATTGACTTTGTTAACTATTGATATGACTGCTTTATTTAACGTTCCAAACTTTCTAATCTGGGGGATTCTGATGATTCCAGGTCCTCTCTACGTTCATATTACTTGGGCACCAAGATGGCGAATGTTGTGTATGCTCGAATACGGTGAAAATCCGTTTTCAGGTCACGTAATGCCTAGTGTAATCGCTGATGAAGAAACCAAAGCGAGCGGTAATGATTCCGTGATGAAGGAAGTCATCGAAGAACTATCGCCTGAAGAAGAGTAATCACAACTTTTCGGCGGTTAGTCCATCTCTGCCATTAAAGTTGATGTCATAGCTCGCCCGCAAATTATCATCATTTGGATCTCCAGGGAACGGGTTTGGTAAAATCCCACCATCTTCATCGCCATCATTGACTACGGCATCTAGTGTCAGTATCCATTTTTCGGTATATGCTACTTCGAACTTGGCTTGTGCTATTGCCATTTTATCATCCTCAGCCCAGACCTCATCTGGAATATCAAATTCGGAATCGAAACCCTTCTGTTCCCCAAAGAAACCCTCGCAGCTAATAGTGCCCGATAGGATGTTTCCATTGGTTGTTGCGCTAGCAGGCGGAGTTATTTTCCATTCCAATTCATCGGTATTATCATTACTACCCTCGTCACCTTCATCGCAGTTTATGAAAAATGTTATGCTGGTCAAATTATCTTCATAGTGGTCGCCCGGTTTCAGTTCAAAGACGTGAGTCTCATCCTTAGCGAGAGTGATAGAGCCTGAACTCATACTGGAAGAACTACTACTGGAGTCTAGCTCCCATTTATACATGCCAGCAGGAGCAGAAAACGCTGGGTCAACTAGGGTATTACCCATTCCAGTTCCAAGTCCTGCAACGATTACTACTGCAACGATGGAAATGATGGTTGGTCTCGAACTCCATTCACTATTTTCAAAATCGAATTTAGGTAATTTTCTATTTTCAAGCATTGTGACAATTTCTCCACCATACATCAAAACCAGGCCACTAACAATCAATAATGGCGCTATTTGTGCAGCATAATAGCCGATAGATGGACCCCAACTGAATTCTATTATGGTTAATATGTTAGTATCACCTTCTTGATCAAATTGGGTACTGATTTGATCGCCGAAGAACGAATCCTTCGGAAAACTGTTCAAATTACCAATCAAATCCCATTGTGGTGCTAACTTGCTGAGGTCATCTTCAACAGAATTAACCATGTCCTTCTCGAAGTCAGAGGTTCCCAGAGTCATTACGAGCATTACCAATACTGAAGTTAGTAAAAACCAACCTTTCATGTTACCTTTTATTTTCTCTTGTAACTGTTTTGATTGGTTGAGAACTAGGGCGCCAATTAGCAATAATGTTGCACAAAGCATCGGCCAACGCATTCCCATCACGTTTTCACCTGAATCAGTAATGAATGGTTGATTGCTATAAGAGGTCATCTCGGTAGAAGTAGTGGCATTATCACGGCCATCTTCAAGGAAAGTGTCATTGGTTTGAATGACATTCCACGGAGTTAATTGCCATGAGAACTCATGCACCGAGTTGTTTGATAGAGATATCCCTCCATCCTCAAATTCAAGTTCTGCCGTATTCCAAGTTTGGTCTGTGGTATACCACGGTGCGAATGCAGCAATCAATACCGATAGGGTAGCCAACGCCAATAGGACGACTGGTAATCTGTCAAGACTTTTGTTGAACCAAGCAGGTGCGTCATCAGAATTGAACCATACCGGTGCGTCTTCAATTACCAAGTCCTCTTTCAGGTAGGAGAGATTTGCTAAACCACCCAATAAGGAAATAACAAAAACTCCGAGAATAGCCCAGAAAGCAATGCCTGGCCCCCAAGTAGTCATATCTTCTGCAATGTCATCTCCATCCTCGACAACGGTTATAGCACTGCCATAGAATCCTGACTCAATATCATCAAAACTATCTTCATACATTTCATTCATTACTTCCTCAAGACCTGAAAAGACAGCCATTGTTGCTAGTAGAGCGAATAGGGATACCAATAATAATGCAGAACCCAGCACTGATTTACCGTTGAAAAGTTCACTACCTTTGAATGGATTATTAATTAAGATCAATACGACTAGTAAGGAGATTATAGTGAACATTTGAATCCAAGAATAATCCGATTCTAACGATTCGGACAAATCAATCAAATCATCCATTTCATCGCTATCAATGGCCTCATAATCAGTTTCTAAATCATTTTCTAAATCAAACTCTCCCGTGAAATTCTTTTCCTCATTTATCAAACCCTGCTCAGTAAGATCAGTGATATATATTCTATCATCGTGGTAGGCTATATCACCTTGAACGGTACTCTCCTCATCATCGATAATTTCAGTACTTTTTCTGCTTTCGACTGCCCAAGCAGTATTTTCAGCAACGATGAATAATATTAGAATTAAAAATGGCGACCAAAATGCAAATCGTGCACGCTGTGATAAGAGAAGTTCCTTAGTGCCCATAATTTGGGAATAGAGGAACTGCTATTCATGCTTTGTGTAACAATTATGAGACAATCACAAGGATTAGATTAATTTTATTTCCTTCCCAGCCTTCTCGAATGTGCGAAGAACGGTATTAATGTCATCTTTAGAAAGTCCAGCCGACATTTGTGTTCGCACTCTAGCCTTGTCACGGGATACCATTGGGAATACAATTGCTCCAGCCATTACTCCATCAGCCATTAAAGCCGCTGATAGTTCCTTAGCTGTGCTTGATTCACCGCACATAACTGGTATGATTGGCGTAGTAGAAACCCCTGTGTCAAAACCGAGGCTCTGTAATTCCTTACGGAAATATTCGGTATTATCCCATAGTTTTGCATGATGTTCAGGCTCTTCCATCAGCACTTCAATAGCAGCCTTTTGTGCGGCAGCAACACCTCGTGGTTGACTACCTGATAGCAGCCATGACCGGGAGTGGTTGAGTGCATGGGTGCGTACGATTTCCTTGCCAGCAACTATGCCGCCTTGGACACCGAGGGCTTTTGAGAATGAACCGATTTCAAAATCGACGCGACCCTGAAGTCCGAAATGGTCGACAATTCCTCGCCCCTCGCGCCCTAGAACCCCTTCACCATGACAATCATCAACGAATACCATTGCATTGTGTTCTTCAGCGATAGGTGTCAATTCATCTAGCGGACATACATCTCCATCCATGCTGAAAACACCATCGACAATGATCAGTTTTCTATCAGCATCAGAGTGTGAGCGCAATATGTCTTCAAGTGCTCCCATGTCATTATGAGGAAACACTCCCCTTTGTGCCTTGGTTAAGCGAACACCATCTATTATTGAACCGTGATTCAATGCATCGCTAATTATTACGTCATCCTTCCCTTTGACCAGAGACGGAATCAATCCTACATTTGCAGTATAACCTGCGCTGTAAATCAAGGAAGCCTCTACCTCTTTGAATTCAGCGACTTTCTTTTCTGCTTCTAGATGAATGTCCATTGTACCAGCAATTGCTCTGACAGAGCCAGAGCCTGCTCCATATTTTCGAGTGGCATCAACCATCGCCTCTACAACTTTTGGATGAGTGGTCAAATTGAGATAATTATTGGCTGATAGCATTATTGTCGGCTTACCATCCATTGTACAATGTGCTTGATTCGCGCCTTCAAGAGTTGGTGGCTCCCACAGTAGTGATTCATCCTTGAGTTCGAGATATCGGCTCTCCATCCATGAGAGGTCTCCTGCCATGACCATGACAGGGCATGCCCATACAAGGGTCTTTTGACACCATAGGCAACGGTGATATGCTAACAGTCCTGCGCCAAGCCATGCGCCTATCCGGCAAGGTGAGTAGCGGACTGGGTCGCGCTCACGTCTTCATGGCTCAGCGCCATTACCAAGATCAGTTCCGTCCAATCATTTCAGTGACTGCTTGGCCTGGAACTCTGAATGTTGAAGTAGAGGGTGAAATGCTGAAAGATTACCGTAAATTACGGGTAAGTGCCGGTATTGAAGAAGGAGAAGGAAGTAGTTTTACTGCACTGCGTATTCATGGTTTTGAGCGAGATGGTGTTTCCTTTGGCGGTGCTACCGCATTTAATGCGACAATAATTAGTGGTGATGAAGAAGAAGATTGTGCAATATTGATTCCAGACCTTACTCGTCACGAGGATGTAGTCGAGATTATCTGTGGCAAGTTCTTACGTGAATCAATGCACTTAATCGATGGCGATGTAGTTGAGATTCAACTACCTAATTGATCCCACATACGGTGAAGAATCGCTTTTTGTTCTAGACGTGCTAATTCACGCCAGCGTCGAAGGTTACCACAAGGTGAATCCAGTATTGGATCATCTGTCTGTAAATCTTCGATTTCAGGCCAAGAAACATTCCACAGAATTAACCAATCGCTATCTGCTAATCCTAAATCGTCATAGACAGTTGGTTCATGGAGTGCTATTTTCACTCTTTCTGCAGTGATTTTTCCACTTACCAAACCCAATAATGCCGATGCTATTCTGCGAACTTGATTCCAGACAAAGGCAGTTCCAGTTATTTCGAAGCCAACCAAGCGCTCACCACTGTACCAAGGTTTGCACGATTCTACTATACGAACATAATTCTTACCTTCTTCCTTGCGAGATAAATTACTCCAATCATGTTCGCCTTCAAAGATACTACACCATTCGGTAAAAGTCTCATGATTTGGCTCTTGCCAACGTTCCATGGCTTCCATTCTGTAACGATATGTCCGATTCAAAGCATGCCTTGGAAGCCAATCATCTGCTACTCTTCTGGCATCGAATAACGCAATGCTATCCGGTAATCGATCTCTTGTTGCTTTTAGGAAACCCTTCTCTTGCATACCAAGCCATCGTTTTTCCTCAATGTCGACAATGCCTCCGTTTACTCTGACATTTACTCCCGCATCTGTACGACTAGCCATTTGAATCGGCATTTCTTCTCGAGTAAATTTATTCTTGTGAAATACCTTGAGGAACTCACCCTGTACAGTAGTGACATCCGGTTGAATTTGACTGCCGTGAAAGTCGTCACCAATATGGCCAAATCGGTAAAAGACCCGGGCTCTATCGCCCATGGTTTCTCACTCGCTACTGAGGGTAGCAATAGCATCTTCAGCATTGTAGCCGAGTCCGCCTACTGCCCAGGTCAAGGCTTGTTTTAGCCAAGGTGCTACCATAGGGTTGGTTCTTTCAGGATCGAGTCTTTCGATAGCTTCTACAACGAGACGACTAGCGTCGAAAAGAGTGTCTTCTACAGGTATTTCAGCGAGGTCTGCCATCTTTTCCAAGCGTTGGTATTCCTTAACCGCCATTGGGATTCGACCACAGTCAAGGCAGAAGTTAGCGAAACTTGCTACATACTCGAGGTTTTCTTCATCAAGTGCCATTGCTTTCTTGTATCCTTGCATAATTTTACCAGCAGGAACATCTTCTTCCATATCGATTGAAAGGCGCATAAATGCAGCCTCAGACCAGCCATAGTGTGCGGCTGCATTATCTGTTTCACTTTCTCTAATGCTGTCAAAAAGTTCCATTGCTTGGGTAAATTCACCACTGGCTAAGAACATCCCTGCTTCTTGCATCTGCTCGCTCATAGAACAGGCGTTAGGCCATTGGTTTTTGAAACCTCTGACCATCTTCACTTGGTCGCTTTATCGAGCTTGTCCTTTAACTCAGAAAGTACACCGGATTGACTATGCTTCTGGTGCATCTCATTGAGTAGGTTCTCAGTGGCTCTCCAATTTCGGATTTGATAGAAGCAAATCTTTGCATCTGGTCTCTCGATTTTGGAGGTTCTAGTGTAGGTCAGGAAGGCGAAAAGCTTCTTGAAAATCCCTTTTTTGCCAGTAGATCCAACCGAGACGCTCATGCCTTCTTCGACTATTTCCATTTGATTCCCAGTGTCGGTGATAATGGTCACGTATCCTAGAAGACTACCAAGAGCGGTTCTCTGGGTTCGTATCTCACGGATATTATCGTAGAGAATTCTGCGGCCATCTCCTGGGATGAACAGATGTTGTGTGTAGATTACACGGTGATTGGTAATAGCGTATTGGAAACTGTTCTGATAGAATAGCGTGAATGCCACCATCAATCCAGACCATAAGATTCCAAACAGCGTATAGTTGAATGATAGAGGAATATATCCTGTGTCTCTATCAGTGAAGATCTTTACGAGGATATCTTCAAATTCGATAACTAGTGGTGCTAGTGATACTACCATTAGATACGTAGTGACCCATCCATTACTTCCAGGTAGGTTGAACATTCGATTAAACCAAGTAAGCAAGAGTAAGGCCATTACTACTCCGACATTACCGAATTCAGACAATCCTATCAGCCAAATCAAAATGGTAAGGACTGGGTTTGATTCACTGGTATCATAACTATCAGCCCAGCCAAACATAAGGTGAATTACCAATATTAAACTCGCAATTACATATAGTTCAATAAAGGCGAAGAAAGAAGGTTTTCTGGTCATTAGAATCTCTTCATCACCGGTTAGGCGGAAGCGATTTCGCAATGCTTCTGATGCATTGGCGTCTTCTTTTTCTTCGACAACTTCAGTCTTTTGTTCAGTCTCTTCTGGAGCGGTTTGTTCAGAGGTTTCTTCAACTTCTGGCGCATCATCTTCTACGGTTTCATCTTCAGACATAGTGACACCTGTAGTAGACTCACGCAGTGTCGCAATGATGAACCTTGTGCTAAAAATGCAAGTTTGATTAGTGATTAATCAGTGAAGTAATCCCCATGAATGCTCAGCATTGCCATGAATTGTACCCCAATCATTGCGTTTTCGACTTCCATTTTCATCCTTAATCGCCAATTTATTGACTTTTAGGGGGTATTCATTGTATGTTAGATGGCTCCAAATCCCACCTCTAGTGGGTTGGTCAAAGGTCCAATGCGCTCTAGAAACCGCTTCCGCTTCGATACGAATCTCACTTCGACCGTTCCATAAGTGTATTGAAAAGACAGGTAAACCGGATTCACTAATCACTCTCTCGACAGTAACTTTGGAAAAACTTTCACTACGTTGGTTTTTGACATCGTGAAATAACCCTCCTTGCGAAAGTGGAAAATGAGTAATGTCGCGATGTCGATTGGGTTTTGAGTCCTTGACGCTAACAAGTGGAGATAGGTGTGGTACGAACCAATCGATATACGAGCCATCATCGAGATGAAGAACACCCCAAAACCAAGGTATTGATGGTGCTTGAACACAGACCTTCTGGAAATAAGCACTACCCTTTACCTCTTTACCAGCGATTTTACCTTTACAAATCGAGCCGTGTAATCGCAATATGTCATATCCCATGCCCTTGGCATACACCGCACTAGCTTGCCGGGCTGTACTCATGGCAGGGTTCCATGGACTCATTGCAAGGTCGAATGACCCATGTTCGGTTTCCAATCGTAGCCAGAACTCACTAAGATCTGGCTTCAGGCCCATGGATAATTCCTTCTCATTGACAGCAACTACCGCTCCTCCGCTCTCGCCAGGCCATTGGGGATTGCCATCACCAACAACGATAATTCGACATGATTCTAGTACTAATGGTTCATGCATTTCTTTGCCATCATACCACCACGCAGCGACCATTCCTTCAATGGCAATACCGCCATCTTCATCGATACCAGGGCGTCCTACTGGTTGCCATTTAACTCCATTTACTTCGACTATGGGGTTGTCTTTAGTCGACCACAGTACCATCAATTGCTTTCCAGCAGGGTTTCCGCCTTCATCTTCAAGCATCACCAACCACCACCACCAATCCCATGTTAGGTGGTGAATTGGGTCTCGGTCTTGTAGACGCCATAAGCCGCTGAGATCGCCTTCAAATGCCTGCATGATAATCAGTCATCCATCTCTTTTCCTTTGAATAGGGATTGGCCAATAAACCAAGCCGCTACTGCCTGAGTTAACAGAACTAGGGATGCTATGATGGCTGCAATCCAGTTACTAACTCCTAAGCCATGTGCTGAATTAAAGAATGATAATGGTTCATTACCAATCAAACTACCACAACCACCTCTTTCATAACTTTCCCAATTACAATTATTATTGCCTCCACCCCAGTTGCCCATTTCGATAAACATGGCCATATCTGGCCAAACTACCGCTGCTCCTGCGTCGACTACCATCAGTCCCCAGCCTATCACGCTGAATTTTTGGATGGCTGAATCGCCACCTGCTAAAACCGACACAAAGGCCATTCCCAATTCCCACGCAGCAAGGATAATCGCTAGAACTACTCCTTGCTTCCAGAGAATTCCGAAGGTTGAGAAAATCGCACCATATACCAGAGTTACCAACATCGCTGCAATACATATTGTAAACCACATACCTAGGTCCGATAATCGGAATACTGATTCTGATGGGCCTAAAAAGCCAGTGACTAGAGCCATCAATAAACAAAGACCGATTAAGAATGGCCATACTATTCCGAGATAGCCCAGCATTCTGTAGGCTAGGATTTCACCGCGGGCTATTGGCTTGGCTATCATGAAGTGCATCGTACCATTTGCCATCTCATCCCGAATTAGGCCAGTGGCAAGGAATAATGGTAGGAATATTCCCAATAGGTAAACTATGCCCATCTTTCCAACTCCTAGGATAAAAGCGCGGTGTAGTGCTTCCTTGCCGTATTTTTCATCATCAGGGTCTTCATCGACATTTCCATCACTTGAAATTACCAGAGTATTGGAATAATTGGAATAGAGTAATACGATATTACAAGGTATTGAATCGCCATTGCTATCTTTTTGCGAATCACTTACGAGCTGTCCCTCTCGCAAACAATCTCCATCATCATCGTAACCAACTTTAGATATCGATGCAAATGAAGCGTTATCCCAGTTGAAGTCATCTTCATTTATCCATTTCTCAGGCGGATCTGGCTCTATTCCAATTGGATATGATGCTTGATTATATGGATCTGTGCCATAGATAATCTCTTGGCCTGTCGGATAGCCATCACCATCCCAATCGTATGAATCCTGGTCGTTATCAATCGCTTCGATTTGTGTATTCATTGCATCTGCATAGAAAAGTGTCACCAATAGCATCGACCCTAAACCGACACTCAGCACAACCCAAGTCGAGATGCGTGTTCGATATTGACGCATTGTAAATTCTGCGATGGCAGTGGCTTTGCGATCTAATTTAGACCAGACATTGTTCTTGTCACTCATCACTAGCCCCCCGTGAGATATTGCAGGATACTTTGTAAGTCGTCATCAGGACTATCGATCTCCCAAACATTATGTGACTTCTCAACGATAATCCCAGGCAGCTTTGCATGCACTAAACCGAAGTGTTGTGTTTCGATAATCAAGTTATTTTCACTAGCAATGGTAAGTCCTTTCACCTCATCGATATCGATTACATCTTTTGCCAACTTCTTGGGGTTGTCACACATCAATGAGATTTTATGCGGATGTTGGTCGAGCATTTCACGGATGGCATAGGAGTTTCCAAGTGCTAGAAGACGTCCGTTATGTAGGATGATTATTTGCTCGGTAATCCTCTCTATCTCATGAAGGATGTGAGATGAAACCAGAACTGTTCTCCCCATCCGCCCCAATTCTCTAATCACATTCATAATCGAGGTTCTAGCAAGTGGATCACAGCCCTGAAGCGGCTCGTCAAGTATGATTAAATCCGGGTCGTTAACCAGTGCATGAGCGATTTTAACGCGCTGACGCATACCTTTGGAAAAGCGACCGATTTGCTTTAGCATGACATCGCTGAGTCCTACAAAGTTCAGCACTCTTGTGGCTTCCTTTTCAGCCTCATCTCTAGTCAATCCATGCAATCTTGCAAAGGTGGCAATGAAATCCAAAGCAGTCATCCAATCGTGCATTTTTTCGTGTTCTGGTACAAATCCAACCCTCGCATAAGGCGCAGTGTTTTTCCATGGATCTTCTCCGAATAATTTCACAACTCCACCACTAGGTTTTATCTTGCCCATCATCAATTTGAACAGAGTGGATTTTCCGGCACCGTTCATACCTAGAACGCCGGTAACTCCACCACTGAGAGCAACAGAAACACCGGTTAGGGCATTGATACGTCCGTATTGTTTGCTGACGTTATCGAACATGACCACTGGAGCAGAGGCATTTGGAACCCATTCTTGTGTTTCGGCTTCCCCGACTTGGGACATATCTGGCATCATTCTCTAGTCACCTCCAGTGATGAGATTCTACTTGCCAGAACATAGAGAGCCATTCCATTAATTGCAATTATTGAAGCGAGACTCCAAGTCCAAGGAAGGTCATATGTCATTTCAATACCCATCAGCGCTTGTGTTACATGGGCAACGCAATCGAATGGTGAGATCACATAGAGAATCGTTCTTTCAAATAAACCATTGACGATTGCAGCAAGTGTTCTGGTGCCCATTATCACTGCAATCAGACCGATTCCTGGGAAGAAACGTCCTTTGGAAACACTGGAGAGCGCTAGTCCGATAGCGGTATATGTAAACGAGATTAGAATACCACCAAAGAAAGCACTGAGGAAAAACGGGAAAGTATCGATTATCCAAGACCAACCTCTACCCATTACCAGTATGTCGGTGAAGTAGTAAAGTGCCAAAGTACCGTTGATTGTGAGGAAAAGTATAATTGAAATTGAAAGGAACTTCATAGATGCATAATCCAATCTTGAAATGGGTCGGGAGAAATATAGTGCACTGGTTCCATGGGCACGGTCTTCACTGATCATTCCACCAACCAGTAGAGCTGCTATTACTGGGTAATATAGGACGTTACGAGGGAAGAATCCCAGTACATGACCGTAGAGATTATCGCGGTTAACTCCAAATATCGAATATAACTCACTCTCTCCAATAACTCCCGCTAGTAATGTGAGTAATACATCACTGCAACTAGCGAGTAGAATTACCAATAGCGCTATGCGAATGAAAATGCCCCATGGTCTGTGTCCCTTTTTCACTACACCCAAGAGGTGGTGTCGCAATATCGACCAGTTCCGCATCCATCTTGGGTTTAGTTCTCCACGCCATGGTTCGTATATTTGTTCGAAAATCTGGCCTGATTCGACAGTCGCCTGAGCAACATTGGCCGAGACCTCTTCATCTCCTCCGCCTGAACCCCATGCGCTATCCATTCGACTTTGACCGGTCACCGGGGTACTTGCAGCAACTTCTTCGCTCAAACTATCCCCTCTGCGAATAAGTCGTCACTACCCTTGATCTCGTAGCCTAATCTTTCCATTATGACTAGGAATAAATCCTCAAGGCTTGCTTCATGGTCATGCATTCTTCTGATTTGAGTGCCGCAGCGATTAGCAGCGCTAAGAATTGCATCATACGTCTTTTCGCCATCATGACGAATACGCATTACTCGGCCTTCACGTCGTACTCTCATGCCACTGCTTGAGAGGTCGTTTTCCAACTCGGTGGCGTGACCCCAAACGTGGATCTCAACCTCTTTGTCAATCGCTTTCAAATCTTCGATTCTCCCTTGGGCTGCAAGATGTCCTTTGTGTAATAAAACAATATTTTCACAGACTCTCTCTACATCTTCCATCAGGTGACTAGCCATTAAAACCGAGCGCTGGCCGCTGTTAATTGTTGTTTCAAGCGTAGTTAGCATAAACTCCCTTGCTGTAGCATCGAGACCATTGCTCGGTTCGTCTGCAATTATCAAGTCAGGGTCGTGAATAAGAGCGCAAGCGAGTTTAGTCGCCTGTTTCATGCCGGTTGAAAAACTACCAACTTCGCGATATCTCTGTTCTCCGAGTCCAACATATTGCAATGACTGATGAGCACGAGCAAGAGCAACAGTTGGGTTCATGCCGAGTAATTCTCCACTATATCTGACTTGATGAATCGCATCCATATTGGGATTCAATGCATCGTATTCAGGCATGTATCCGATACGAGACCTAATCGCTTCGCCCTCGGTTCTGATATCGTGTCCGAGTACCTTCCCTTCTCCAGAAGTCGCCTGGATTAAGCCAAGGATTGTCTTGAGAAAAGTGGACTTTCCTGCACCATTAGGGCCTAGTAAACCCGTCGCACCATAAGGCACGGAAAGGTCGAGTGCATCGAGTGCTACATGAGGACCATAAGACTTGGAAAGAGCCTTGGTCTCTATCAATAAGTCCTCGACCATGTTCCTACACTGAGCATAAGGCCTTTGAATCTCACCCCTATAGGGGTGGATTGCCTGCTCTTACTTTGACAGCGATTCCTTTAGAGAATGTTAACATCTCTTTAGCATCGCATTGGGCAACTCCAAGTCCGAGTAATTCGTTTTGTGAATTAACCACCAAGCACAACTCTCCTATTCTTACGAAATCATCACAAGCCTCAACGAATGCATGAAATACATTTCTTCCTTTACGGATAAATGGTTCAGCGTCGACATCTACGGTTACTCGTGCTAATCCTGATTTTAATGAATGAGCCCATTTTGCACCTTCAATAGTCATTGACATCCCGCCATGCGACAATGTTGGACTGAACAAATGTCGACCATCACTCGACATCACATTTCTTACGCGACCGGTTTTGCTCTTGACAAAAGTAGCCCCTTCCATTACCGCGTGGGCATCTTCGTTTTTCACGTTGAATAGAACTCTCAATTTATCTACTATTTGTTCACGCCAAATGACTTCTCTAGCACATGCTTCTCCTGGTTCTAATCCAAGGGCCTCAAAGGCTCTTTCATGAAGTTCATCCCCTTCTAAGTTCAATAAAATTAATTCTCTTTCCTCGAGTTTCCAAATTTTGAGATCATCAAGCAGTGGCTGTTTGTCCCAAACATTTCCCGCACCATCAATATGTGCAAATGGCTGTAAATCCTCCAGTGAATAAGGTAGTAATCCAATAGGTGTTGAAATTAGAATAACTAAATCACTTTCAACGTTTTTTAGTCGAGCGACTAAATTCCCAACTCGCTCTCGCCAAGGACCTGATGCGCCGTGAATCACCAGCACTCTTCCTTCATGCAAAGGACTCCATCGCTCAATCAATCGATTTCTTGCCCGGACTAATTCAGGTCTCAGGGCCGAATCATCACCCATCCAGGCTATACCGCCTGTTTTTGGGGTTTGTTGCGCCTCTATTATCCACTCACTTTGCAGGTTGAGAACAAAGTTCCAAGCATCTCGTAATGATGGATGTTGATGACTACGTTTCTCGGCTAGTTCCCAGATTTTTCCTTCCCTAACCGCTTGCCTACAGCGAGATAATTCAGCTAATGTCATCTCTAGATTATAACGAGCAAGAATTTTCAGTTTCTCATCTTTGTCAAGTGCTCTTACTTCTTCAGGAGTATGGTTGGCAACACATGGCATTATCATCGGCCATTCGACTAACTCCTCGATACGTTCTGTTCCCCACGGGCAAAGTAAACGGCCATCACGTGCAAATAATGCGTAGGCTGCACTATCGAATAGATCTGCACCGAGTGCAATCGCCATCGGAAATAGCATAGGATGGCCACAGCCGAATAGGTGTACTGGCTTTGAGGGGTTTAATTCTCCTTTACAGGCAAGAATAATTTTAGCTAATTCAACATATGATTGCTGTTCCATTATTGGGACGATTCCACCAATTGGGTGAACCGCAAAATCAAGGTTTGACATTTCTTTGGCGCTTCTTTGTCTAAGTTCGGTAAATAGCCCACCCTGAATCGGTCCATTGAGCATCATTCCCTTAGCACATTCCAGAGAAGTAACACCTCTTGAGATGGTTTCATCAACCGCTTCACTAACCTCTTCAAAACTCATATCTGGGCGAGTGAAAATGTCGAGCATGGTTGCAATGTCTACGCCAATACTTGCTTGAAATTCTACGATTTCTTCAACGCCGACCTCAACATCACCATAGATGTATGATTGGAAAGTGCCACTGTCTGTCATAACAGTGCCAGGGAAATCAAGTAATGCGTGCACTCCGTCTTTTTGCGCTTTGTCACGCAGGAAATCATGTTTCCAAATAACATATGAATTGGTTATGACTGCTTGAATGCCATATTTGTCCCACATTTCTCTTGGTTCAATAGTACGGATATTTGGGTTGATTACCGGTAATAAACAAGGCGTTTCCACTATGCCGTGTGCGGTGTGAAGGCGACCAATTCTTGCTCTGCCATCACGGGCAGTGGTCTCGAATAAACCATTATCCTGCTCACGACATGGATTAGGGTCTTCGCGCCTCTCATCCGACCACTTAGCCATTGAACTTGCCTCCCATCATCCCTTCTTCAAGCCTGCTCTTTACACAAACTCTACTTGGCCGTGAGCGAGGATGAACTCTCGGCCGATTTCATCAAAGGTATCTAGCAGATTTGCAGAGAATCTTATGCGAGATATTTCTATATCGTTTTCAAGATCTTCTTTGATACTTTCCAGAGTTCCAGGCGCTGCTCCACACGAGAGGCAAGCCCCAGTGAGGTCGAGAACAATATCCAGGCCTTCATCAGTCACGGTTTTCGTAGCCACAGTGATTCCTCCTCCGTGACCATCCAATGCTGCTCGGACTTGACCGAGCCTCGCCAATAGAGAGGGGACGATATCCTTGACTTCAGACAAACTAATGTTACGTAATCGAGCATCTTCCTCTGGGTCGGAATTTTCAGCAATACGCCTCATTGCTTCCGATTCCAAGGCCTCAGCGGCCTCACGCCGGTAGCGTTCAACTAAATCTTCGTCCACGTCCCGTCCAAGAGAATCGTCTTCAAAGTCTTGTATGATTAGACTAGTGAAATGAGTCGCTTGATAAGGGTTAAGGATTTAGCAGGAAACATGGCGGAAGAAGTGCTCAGGTTGTCCGACCTGCACGTCAGTGTCGAAGGCACCGAAATCATCAAAGGTCTTTCGCTGGTTATTAACCAAGGCGAGGTCCATGCCATAATGGGTCGTAATGGTTCAGGAAAGTCAACTCTAGCTAATGTTTTGATGGGCCATCCAGCATTTGAAATAACCTCTGGGGAGATTTATTATCAAGGTGAATTATTGTCGGAATTGGAAGTGCATGAAAGGGCAAGAGCAGGAATGTTCCTCTCTTTTCAGTATCCAAGTGCAATACCTGGTGTTCAAGTTGGTAATTTCTTGCGTAAGTCCGTGAATAGTGTTCAAGGAGAATCAGCAATGAGTGCAAGAGAATTTAGAGTTGAATTAAAACGGCAAATGGAATTATTGTCGATGGATAAATCCTTCCTTTCACGTTATGTAAACGACGGCTTTAGCGGTGGTGAAAAGAAGCGGTTAGAGATTTTACAAATGGTGTTGCTACAGCCAAAGTTTGCAATTCTAGATGAAACAGATTCCGGATTAGATATCGATGCACTGAAAATTGTAGCAGATGGTATAAACAGTATGCCGAGTGAAACCAGTAGTCTCGTTATCACTCACTATCAGCGTCTACTAGATCACGTAAAGCCCGATTTTGTTCACGCGATGATCGACGGTAATTTCGTTAAATCAGGTGGTCCTGAATTAGCTATCAAATTAGAAGAAAAAGGCTATGATTGGCTTGAGGACTGAGAATGGAGGTGGAATGATGAGTGAAGAAGCACAAGAAGCAGTTGGCGATTATCGATATGGCTTTCATGACCCTGAAGATGCAACGATACGATTCGATAAAGGTTTGACAGAACAGGTTGTTCGAGATATTTCTGAACTGAAAAACGAGCCACAATGGATGACTGATCTCCGAGTAAAGGCTTACAAACACTTTGCAGAAAGAGTGATGCCAGATTGGGGTAACTGTGATATGTTGAATTCCATTGATTTTGATGCTATCACTTATTTCCTGCGTTCTAGCAAAGGGACAGAGAATGATTGGGATGAAGTGCCCGATGCAATTAAGAATACATTTGACCGATTAGGCATACCAGAAGCTGAGCAAAAGTGGCTCGGTGGTGTTACTGCTCAGTATGAGTCAGAAGCGGTCTATCATTCGATAAGAGAAGATTTGGAACAACAAGGTGTTTTATTCTTCGATATGGATTCCGGTTTGAGGGAGCATCCTGAGATTGTAAAGAAATATTTCTGTAGTGTAGTTCCTTATTCCGACAATAAGTTTGCTGCTCTAAATACCGCAGTTTGGTCAGGCGGTTCATTCATCTATGTTCCAAAAGGCGTCCATGTTGAAATGCCAATACAAGCTTATTTCCGCATCAATGCTAAGAACATGGGTCAATTTGAGCGCACATTAATCATCGCAGATGAAGGTAGCTCTATACATTATGTCGAGGGCTGCACTGCTCCAACATACTCTACCGAAAGTCTTCATTCAGCAGTTGTCGAATTGATAGCTATGGAAGGTGCAACAATCCGTTATTCCACAGTGCAAAATTGGTCGGTAAACGTTTACAATTTGGTTACCAAGCGTGGGATTGCTCATAAGAACTCAACAATCGAATGGATAGATGGAAACATCGGTTCGAAACTGACAATGAAATATCCAGCGGTTATTCTAAAGGGTGAAGGTTCGCATGCAGAAGTCATATCTGTTGCTTATTCAGGCTCAGGACAGCATCAAGATGCTGGTGCAAAAATTCATCATTTAGCCGATAACACCACTTCAAGAATACTTTCTAAATCCATTTGCAAGAATGGAGGCCGATCATCCTATCGGGGAATGCTACAGGTTTCACCAAAAGCACAGAACTGTCGTTCAAAGATTGTTTGTGATGCTTTAGTTCTAGATGAAAGTAGCCAATCAGATACCTACCCTACTATGGAAGTTGCAAATTCTAGTGCAGACCTTGAGCATGAAGCAAGCGTTTCCAAAGTTAGTAGTGATCAGTTGTTCTATCTGATGTGTAGAGGTCATACTGAAGATGAAGCCATGGGATTGATTGTCAACGGTTTCTTTGAACCATTTACCCGTGAATTACCTATGGAATATGCTGTTGAATTAAATCGATTATTACAGTTGGAGATGGAGGGGTCAATCGGGTGAGCACCTATCTTGAGATACCCATACCACCATCTTCTGATCATCTCTGGCGCTACACGCCATGGAAGCGGGTACATCCTGGTGCAGTAAATACCATCCCCGAATCACAGCCGTTAGCAATTAGTGGCTGTGATTTACAGGATTCTCAACTTCCCGATAGTGATGAAATAGCTAGAAGTTTTATTCACAGTATGGCTAAATGTCAAGAATTGATACTCAAAGATGATGATTTAATCATTGATGTCAAAGCATCGGGCCATGTCGCAGTAGGTGAGTTAAAAATAATCGCCAATGGTCATAATTCACTAGTAATCAATCTCATGGGTGAAGCAAGTTGGGCCGGATTAAGAGTAATGGGAGAAGTTTCGCCAGGTTCGTCACTCTCAATATCCCTAATCAATGAACTTTCACATGATTCACGATTACTAAGAGTCGAGGATTGGGTAGTCGGTCGTGATGCTAATCTAGAATTTGCGACTCTTTCTGCTGGAGGTGAATATTGCAAATGCGATATAAGAGTTGAATTGTCTGAAAAAGGCAGTGAATGTCACGGTTCTGTGGCCATTCATGGAACCAGTAAACGTCACGATGACCATCACTTTGAGATTACTCATTCCAGTGGTTATACAAACTCTGGTTTGGTAATTCATGCTGCATGTGATGATAATTCACGTTCTATCTCCACAGGTCTTTTGAAAATAAATACCGATTGTGATGGTAGCAATGCAGGTCAAATATTCCGTAATCTTTTGCTCTCTGAAAAATCAAGAGCGGAATCGATTCCTGAACTAGAGGTTCTTTCTGACGATGTCAAAGCAGCGCATGGCGCCGCTAGTGCTCCGGTTTCTGCAGAACAATTACATTATTTGATGAGCCGAGGCCTGAGTAAAAGTTCAGCTGAAGCACTAATTGTTGAGGGTTTTTTGATGGATGCTTTCAAAGAGATCCGTAATCCAAAAGTTGTTGCAGCAATGCGTAATGCCTTGTTATTACATCTTGATTGTCTGGTGAGTTAAATGTCGGTACGTGATGATTTCCCTATCCTTGCTCGCAAGGTCAATGGGCAGTCTTTGGTATATCTTGATAATGCTGCAACGACCCAAAAACCACAGGTTGTCATAACGGCAATGAACGACTATTATCAGAACTCTAATGCAAATGTCCACCGTGCTGTACACACGCTTGCCGGAGAAGCAACTGAAGGGTATGAGGAGTGTAGAACCGAATTGAAAAATTGGTTTAATGCTGAACGTGTGATAATAACCAGCGGTACAACAGAATCGATTAATCTTGTAGCCCATTCATGGGCTAGAGCAAATCTCGTGGCGGGAGATGCAATCATTCTCACTGAGATGGAACATCATAGCGATATTGTTCCATGGCAATTACTTGCGCAAGATATTGGTGTCGAATTACGATTTGTTTCTCTCAATGAAGATTTAACACTTGATATGGATGCTTTCAAAGCATCTCTTTCCGGGGCAAAACTCGTTGCTTGTGTTCATACTAGCAATGTTTTGGGTATTAGAAATCCGATTGAAAAAATAATCGAGATGTCACATGCTAATGGTGCAAAGGTTCTACTTGATTCAGCACAAGCAGTACCGCATGAAAAAATCAATTTTTCTGAATTGGGAGCGGATTTCCTCGCCTGTAGTGCTCACAAAATGTGTGGTCCAACAGGTATTGGCTGCCTCTTGGTCAAGGAGGATTCATTTAATCAAATGCAGCCATTTATGGGCGGAGGGGACATGATTCAAACCGTTACCACCGCTGGTTCAACATATCAAGATAATGAACACAAATTCGAAGCAGGAACGCCTAGGATAGCAGAAGGAATCGGCTGGGCAGCCGCTCTCAAATGGCTTGGAAAAATCAATCTTCACGATGAGCACATCCGACTTTTGGACATTGCTCGTTGGACTGCAGACCAAATCAAGAATCTTCCTGGAATGACTGTTTTCGGACGTCATGCAGATGGAGATTCAGCAGTTGTCTCATTTATCCATGATAGCATTCACCCTGAAGATATGGCTCGTTTGCTAGATGCTAAAGGAATCGCTATTCGAACAGGTCATCATTGTGCACAGCCTTTGATGCAAAGGCTAGGTGTTGAAGGGACTATGCGTGTTTCTTTCTACATTTACAATGACCAAGAAGAGGCTGAATTATTCATTGAAACAATCAGGAGCATAGTGGAGAGATTTGCATGACTTGGTCTCCTGCACTGCAAGAAGTAATCGATGAATTCTCAGAAATCGAAGATGCAATGGAACGCCTTGAGATTCTAATGGATTTTGCCGAAGAGGTTGATGAATTACCATCTGATGAATGGAATGAACAAAATCTTGTCAAAGGCTGTCAATCACGAGCACACGTAGTTATTGAGCAACGTGATGGCACAATATGGATGAGAGCGGCGGCAGATGCGAAGATGGTTCAGGGGCTAATGGGTATCTTAACCATTGCAATAAATGGTATGCCTCCCGCTAAAGTGCTTGAATTGACACCTGATTTCGTTGTTGAAATGGGTGTGCTAAATACCTTGACACCTAGCCGATCTAATGGCTTTCGCACTATGTTTGATATGATTCAAAAAACGGTAGAGGAGATGAGTTAATGGTTGATGAAAAAATGGTAATGACAGCCCTCTTTGAGGTTGAAGATCCTGAGCTGAAGATTTCAATAGTAGATTTAGGTTTGGTTTATGCGGTTAGAATTGAGGAAAAGGAAGATCAAGTTCATGCCGAAGTAGACCTCACTCTAACTAGTCCTGGTTGCCCTGCGGCTCCAGAGATAATGGCCGCAGCACACCGTGCAGCTCTTTCTACAGATGGTTTGGACAGCGTTCATATCAATTTGGTCTGGAGCCCAAGATGGGATCCTAAAATTCACGCTAATGAAGATGCTCGCATGGACATGGGTATCTGGGATTGATATTGAAATCAATCTAAGATGTTTCTATTTCTATTAACGTCGAACGATAATAGTTAGGACATCACCATCTTTCAATTGGTGATCTAGTCCTACTCTCTGCCAATCGAATTTTGCCGAAGGACCCTTTACGCGAGAGAAACGAAATTTACGTACGAAGTCACGATGCAAGCGATTGCAAATCATTTCAACTGTTGAGTCATCTTTGACTATCATAGGTTCAACCATATCTGCTTCTTGTCCTTGTGGTTTGAGAAAGACGCGCATGAATCCAAGATTGTCATAAATGAAATCCTTCAGGTCATCTAACCCTATGTCTTTGAATGCTGAAATGCGCATTATCGGCCAATCTGGGGGCAATGCTTTTTCGATTTTGAGGATTTGATCTTCCGTTGCAATATCGATTTTATTAATCGCAACTACGGAACGAGAATAGATGCGCGTGCCTGCGAGAATATCTACGATTTGATCGGGTGTGACATCTGTACGTAGGGTTACTATCGCACTGGTATAGCCGAAGCTTCGAATAATATCTGCAATCTCTTCATCTTCTAGATTGGTCTGCTCGACCGTACTTCTAACATCGATTCCACCGCGTAGTGTGCGAGTAATGAAAACAGGAGGCCTTACCTGATTTAAGCGCATACCAGCATTTTCTAATTCACGATGTAGTACGGCGAAGTGGGCTTCCTGAAATGGGTCAACAATATACAGAACCATGTCACATGAACGAATCACACCAAGGATTTCTTTTCCTCGACCCTTACCTTCAGCAGCGCCTTTTATCAGACCTGGCAGGTCGAGAATCTGGATTTTAGCACCTTTGTGCTCCATCAATCCTGGAATACAGGTTAGAGTAGTAAATGCGAAACTACCGGTTTCGGATTTCGCATCGGTAACCTTGGATATGAGAGTTGATTTTCCAACACTTGGAAAACCGACTAATGCTACTGAAGCATCCCCCGATTTTCTCACTTCAAAACCCTTAGCAGGACCAGCTGATTTAGCGGAAGCGGCGGCTTTTTCTTCCTTGTTTTTTAGTTGTGCAATCTTTGCTTTAAGTTTACCAATATGCGCATTCGTGGCCTTGTTTTTCTGTGTTTTGTTAATCTCATCATAGAGGGCTTGTATCTGCTCTTTGATGGTCGCCATCGTTAGCCCTCACCCTGCTCGGGCAGAACGACACTCTTGAATGCTGCCGCTACTACCGTCTGTGTATGAAGAATCCGGACCTGTTGCCATTGTGGCAGTGTCTTAAACAGATGTTACAGAAATATGAGCCCTTTATGCGGGTGACCATTGATGAGCACGGATATTACCGTCTTTACACTCCAACTGGGAGACCATTTATCGCCGTCGCCATTCAAAAGAAGCACGTTGGAATCTATTCAATGCCACTTTATGAGGTTCCACAACTTGCTGGGGTATTGGAAAATCTCAGAATTGGCAAGTCATGTATCGGTTTTCGCACCGAAGATGATCCTCTATTAGTCGAGGTTCCAGAATATTTCGAGCGCTGTTTTCAACATTGTCTGAGTAATGATCAGGTTCCGATGCAATGAAATCCGGGTTGTAGTTGCCCTGACTATGGGCATAGAGATGCAACTTCATCTACTCGATGAAGCCGCACTCGATAAGTTACTTGATATGGAATGGAATGATTTGATTCTTGGACTAGAGAATGGCACATTACGTAATCTCCGTCCTGCTGAAGACAAGCGTTTGCATCGAACTTTTGATATTGATTGTGAGGCAGAGATTCTCGATAAAATGAGTGAAATACAGGCTCAGGGCCTTGTGAAGAAGGCATTACAGGATAACAAAGCATACGAATTACTCCTCAATTTGATGCAATATGCTAGTCCCGGTTATTGGGAGGCTTGGGAGGGTCGCTGTTTCATTTATCTTGAGAATGCGATCGGTAGAGAGATTGTTGATGTCGATGAAATGTATCTCAGCGAAGTATGGGATGAGGTGCGTGACGGCTTGGGACAGATGACAGAGAACGAATATTCAGAAAAGGTATGTGTTGATTGGATGGACCGACGTAAAGCATTGGGTGAAACGCTTGATGAAAAAGAAGACCCACGAATAATTCCCACATTCGAAGCTCATGATCGTACCAGTAGAACTTTGCATCAGGCAATCAATAGCGCTGGATTTGTGCATATAGTCGGCCGTGAACATCTACCTGCAGCAGATTGGGGACACGAGAAGTGGAACCTTCGTAATTTTTTACAAGCGTCGGATTGAAGAATGAGTTGCGTTTGGGTTATTCAATGTCAGAAGATGTTGACTCTGATGCAGTCGTTGATGATGAGGTCATCGAACAGCAAACTGAAGAGGAAGTCGAGGTTGAAGTTATCGTAGAAGAGGAGCCTGTAGATCCTTTAACAGAGGCTCTAAATAGGGCAGAAAAGGCTGAAAAAGAGATTTTATATCGCGATGCAGAAATTCAAAATGTGCGCAAGCGAATGATGGCAGAGAAGTCAGCAGCCCTCGCTTATGGAACGTTACCTCTTGCTCGTCGAATGCTTACAATACTAGCAGATATGGACCGAGCGCTCGCAGTCAATGAGGATGATTTTCTGAAAATGATTAGAGCGAAGTTGTGGGCCGAACTTTCCTCTGATGGAGTTACTGAAATCGAAGCAAAAGGATTGGTGTTTGATCCGGTTAAAATGGAAGCAGTAACTATGATTCCATCATCAGATGAATACCCTCCTCACATCGTTGTCGAGGTTTTGGAAGCAGGTTTTACCTTCAAAGACCGCGTTATTTTCCCTAGTAAAGTTGTAGTAGCAAGCGAATGAACTAGATTACTGATTTACGATTGCCCCACTTTACAAAGCGATAGCACCCCATGCCGATTAATAGGCCGGCAACCCCTGAAATAATCATCAAAAATAGGCTTCCATCATCCAGTGTAGTTGTACTGGCGATTGTAAATAATAAGAGTACAGCAGAGATAAAACCAAGACCGCTAGCGAGCCCAATTCCGGTAAGATAGATGACGCCCTGCTTTAGAAGACCCACGGTGTAATGTCGACTAAGTTAGTTATCAATGTTCACCCTGCATAGGGCCTTTGGCCTGCGATCTGTGACAATCTGTAGACACCATCATGCTCAATTAACCATTCAATTGTCGACTTTGGCAGCATTTCTGCCATTACTTCTCGCAACGCTTCATCATCACCGACAGTAGAAAGCATAGTCAGAGTCTGTCGAATACGCCACCCCTCAAGTTTCGCCCTATCTTGTAATTCGATAAGTTCAACTTCAAAATCACTAGCAGAATATAGTTCAGCAGTCTTCACATCAGAGGTTATCAACAAACCTTCACCATGTATGCTTTTAGCATGTTCTACCCAATTAGGAGGGTCGTTAATATCGTCTATCAATACGATTTCGGCATCTCGATTACCTAGCCAAGATTGTAACATTTCCTTTCTCTCTTCCCCAGTCCATGGATTATTTTCCTCATGGCCAAGTTGGGCGCTTCCGATTGCAATAGTAGTAACTCCCTTTTTCAAAGCATGTTCAATTACGGTAATGTGACCATTATGGAGAGGTTGAAACCTACCCAAAACTATGTTCATCTTATCACCTGAAATATGATTCTACATCAACTTCTTCTAATTCATGTCCGCATTCTTGAAAGCATTTCAACATCCTTTTGCATCCTTCAATCATCTCTGAGACGGGAGTTTCACCCATACTGCCTATTCTGAACATTTTACCTTTCAGATGATCTTGGGCACCGATTACATAAGTCCGAAATTCTTCTTGCAGTTTTTTCCGCCATGTGTCATCGATACCTTCTGGATACATGATTGCAGTGACAGTGTCCGATCGCCCTGCTTCATCTGCTAATAATTCAAAACCTAGGTCGGTGAATAGTTTGCGTACTCCATTAGCCATCAGAGCACAGCGAGTGATTCTCGCGTCAAGCCCTTCATCACGTAAGTTGTCGAGTGCAGCACCCCACCCCATTGAAGGGTTAATCGCCGGAGTCCAAGGGGTTTGGTCATCTGAACCTTTTTTCAATGCTGTTTGTAAGTCGAGATAGTAAACTGGATTTCCTTTTCCTGATTCACGTATATCTTGACATCTTTCGATGAATTGGGTATTAATCGCAATAGCAGCAATTCCACTCGGTCCAGCAGTACATTTTTGGGCACCTACTACCGCTGCTTCAACTGACCATTTTTCCAATTCTACCTTGATTCCTCCGACACTGGTAATTCCGTCGAGAATAAATGAAACCGAATACTTCCGACACATCTCAGATATTGTATTGGCATCTTGAGTTATTCCCGTACTCGTTTCATTGTGACAGATTAGTACTGCTTCATATTCTCCGGTTGCGAGTAAATCCTCAATCTCTTGATGATTAAAACTACGACCCCACTCGCCTTTCAGATGTTTTACTTGGCAATATTGTTGACATATCTGTGCAACTCTCTCTCCAAACTTGCCATTTGTTGGCACCAGGACTTTGTGACTCTGCATGAAACGGTTAGCGATTACCATTTCCATTGCTGCTGTACCACTACCCGAAACGACGACAACTTTGTAATCGTCATCACCGCTCCAAGATTCCTTTCCCAATTCAGGTGATGATGGGCTGAGGTCAAATGCGATTCGCAAGCCACTGTTTAGGCGTGCCATCACCTCACGATATTCACTGCCTCTTGCAGTGATGGTCGGACGTGCCATTGCCAATAGGCAATTCTCTGCCATCCTCGTAGGACCTGGGACCAAAAAGCAGTCATCAGCGATGCTCATATTGACTTCTAGGCGCGGCTGGAACATGAACCTATGTGAGGGTGAGGATGAAGAGTAGAACCCATCTGGGCCAATCATGCTGCGCATTGGTCTCGCTATGTTACAGGGTGCTCGTTATGAGCATGCTGAAGCATTGCGGGGTGCAGCAGGAGAATTAGGTGTCGAAATTGAGATTGTAGATTTACGTCGCAGTGACCAAGTTTCTAGTTTGGACGGAGTAGTATTGCCTGGCGGTGAATCGACTGCGATGAAATTAGCATCTCGTTCTGAGATGCTTTATCGTTCTCTCTGGGCAGAGATGGAGAAAAATGATTTACCGGTATTGGCAACTTGTGCCGGTGCGATATTACTTTGTGAAAACGATTTGATATCTGCTAGAATAGATCGTAATTCATACGGTAGACAAATTGATTCATTCCAAGCACAACTAAAGGTTGATATGGATATTTCAGAATATGATTCTCTCGAGGTAAAAGCACATTCAAGAGATGAATTTGGGCATAAACCTCTGATGGTTTGGCATGAAGCAGAACCTGAATCAGATGATTTTCCTGGAGTATTTATCAGAGCCCCACGTTTTAGTTCAGTCGATTGTAAAGCGGTTGTATTCCTTAATGAAGAAACCGTTGGAGTTTTAGAAAAGAATCGTCTAGCACTCACATTTCATCCTGAATTGACGCGTGATCACCGATTCCATCGCTGGTTATTGGAAAAGGCAGGTGGGAACTGATGGGTCTCAAGTTGGCTATGGCTAGTGAGGTTCTTCCACCAGAAGAAGGAGAAGCCGAAGGCTGTATTCAATGTCAAAAAGGTTCGAAAATGGTATTGTTTGTCACCGGACGTTGCCATTGGGGATGTGATTATTGCCCACTTTCCGACAATCGCCGCGAGACTCCAGATATGTTTGCCAATGAACGTCGTTGCTCCAATTGGGAAGAGGTTGTTGAGGAAGCGAAAGCAATGCGTGCCACGGGTACTGGCATCACAGGTGGCGACCCTATGCTCGATTTTGAAAAGACCATAGATGCCATTAAAATTCTCAAGAAGGAAATGGGTGCTGACCACCACATCCACTGCTATACCTCTATACCAGTAGGAGCAGAGAAAGCCAAAGAATTAGCTGTTGCAGGACTTGATGAAATTCGTTTTCATCTACTAGACCTCACTATTGATCGTTATCTTGAAACCATTGAAAGTGGTGTTAAACATGGTATGGAAGTAGGGGTTGAATTACCTGTTGAGCCAGATAAAGAGCCTCAATTATTCGCATTGCTCGAGCAATTGGAAAACAGTCCAGTATCTTTTCTCAATCTCAATGAATTAGAGATCACAATTGGTAATCAGGAAAATATGGATGTTAGAGGGTTTAATCTGGCAGGAGGAATTACTGCAGCAGCAGAAGGTAGTGCTGATTTGGCACTCCGCATGAAAGAATCATGTACCGATAAGCGTCTTGATGTCAAGTTTTGTACTTCGACTTACAAAGACGCTGGTCAGTTGCGTAACCGTTTCCGGCGTAGAGGTTTAGCAACTTTACGACCTTATGAGATGCTAAGTGATGACGATACAATCGTATTTGGAGCGATATTAACCACTGCCGAACACGGTAATGATGATTTCGAAGAGTTGCAAAGCGAACTTAATTTGGCAGATGGATGGATTAGATATGATAATTCGGCAGAACGAATCGAAATCCCGCTTTCACTAGCTGAAAACTTAGCTGAACATCTAGATGTGGCTGTGGTGATGGTTGAAATTCATCCTACTCATGACCGACTTGAGGTCGGAATGGTCCATCTCAATGCTCATCGCTAGGTCATATTCAAATCCAATATGGCTTAGGATTGTATATGCAGGCACCTATCACTAGTGAAGATGATAGCGTCGTCAAACCCCCTCTTGCCGAAAGAATTCAAACCAAATTTGGCATTGATTTCTCGGTATTCAAAGAATCTGCGACCTGGAAGGGTTTTGCAATCGGTATTGTAATGTTTACTCTCATTGGCTATTCCGGTCTTTCGATATTCGGTCTTGCCTCTGATTCTTATGGCGTCGACCGTTCATCAGCACGATTAGCTCCTGACTTCCAAATGGAAACGTTGAATCGTACTAATTTCGAGCAAAACCTGACCAATGAAACAGGATGGTTTCAACTTTCTGACCATCTTGGGAAAGTGGTAATACTTGACTTCATGGCGATAGATTGTGCTAATTGTCATCTAGTTCAAGAGCATATAGATCTACGTAAATCGCAATGGGATAATCTCGGAGGCGAGTATGAGGTAATTGTAGTATCAATTGGTTCTTGGTACGCTTATGAGAGTCTTGAAGATCTCAATGAAACCTTTGGTGATGATCAAAGCGATAAGCAGATGACTTGGGTGGTTGGAACCGGAACTTCGGAATCGGTTATTGTGAATGAGAGTTCTGGCGAGAGAGGAGATATGGTGGAGTATTATAGCGCTCAAGCCATACCAGTGATCTTTGTAATCGATCACGAGGGTTATGTGGTAGCAAAAGAAGCGACTGGTACTCCTTTAGATGCTTGGAGTTCTTTTGATTCCGCGGTAGAGAAAGCCAATAATGGCCAGGCTGAAGATTTGCGATTCTCATTAAAGAAAATCGACCGCTCTGCAAGTGGAATCTTTCTGATGGGATTACTTCTAGGGGTTTTGGTTTACTTTTCACCTTGTGCTTTCCCAATATTACCCGGATATATCTCCTATTACATCGGTTTATCACAACGTGAAGATGAACTGCTAGAGTCCGGTAAAATCTCATCAAAGATGCCGCATCACAGTGTTCTTGGAGGATTGGCTGCATTAGGTCAATTGACATTCTTTGCAATTATCGGTATTATTGTAATCGGTTTAGGACAATTCTTCAATTTATCAGGGACATTGCATTATTTTGCACTATTTGTTGCATTTCTTTTGCTCATTCTTGGAGCCTTCATGTTGACAGGAGGGACAGCGCATTTACTCGGTTTCGTCCAGCGTTTGGTCGATCGCTGGTCAACAACTGAAATGGATGAAAGGTTCACACCTAAGCGCAATATGTACCTATGGGGTATTGGATATTCGGCTGCTAGTATAGATTGTACCGCTGCTGCTGTAATACCTTTCATCGGTTATCTCGCAATCGTTGGCGGTTCTGCAACTTGGACTGGATTGGCTGGGATCATGTTGTCGATTAGCATACTGATGATAGCAGTCACTACAATCGTGGGTATGGGTCAGCAGAGATTCATCAATATCTTGAGGAAATCAACTAATTTGATCAAAGTTACGGGTTCATGGATGATGATGTTTGCTGGACTGGGATTGATAATCTATCTTACACAACCAGAATTAGTCGCTTCATTCGTCGCTTGAATCATTTGGAAATAATTCCAACCACTTGGAATTAGTTGTAGCATTTAATGCTGGTATGAAAAGCCAAAACCATGCTATTACGGCTGCTAAGATTCCCGTAACCAAGTCGAAAACAAAGTGCTGTTTCGTCGTTAAGATGGATATGCACAATCCGACCCATGCAGTCCAGACAAAAATCTCTTTATATCCCGAAATAACCTGCCATCGGCGCAAAATAAGCACAATTAGCAGACTTTGAACCACGTGTAAACTAGGCCATGCATTCCATGGGTTGTCGGTTTGGTGCATGAAATCACCGTACCAATAACCCCAGAAACCTTCTCCTGAGCGAACCTCTAGAGGTATGTGGTCACGGATATGTATCTCGGTTGGCAAGACAATAAATATGATTAAAATCATCCAAGTGAGGATAAACAAGGTTTGGTGAAAAGCAAACATTTCTCTGACAATAACATCATTCTTTCGTCCAAACCATGCTGCTGCTGGATAGTATAGGTAAAGGGAAAGGTAGACGATAAAACTCCAGGCTATGAAAGGTATTTCCTCATCGATTCTGGTTACAGGGTCAAATGCAGACCAACCTACTGCATTCATCAAGTGATTTATGATTGCATAAGGTAAAGCCATGGCTAAGAAAAGAACTCCTAGAGTTTCTAAAAAGAGACGCTGTTGGTGACGAATATCCCAATGCCGGCGCCACATACGCCAAGGTGAATCAAACAATCAATCACCCTTCAGGCTAGGTTTTTTCCACATTTTGGACAAGCAGCCCAGCTTGGTTGGATTACTAATCCACAGCAACTTGGGGGACTGATTGCAGGTTGACTTTGTGCTGGCTGAGTTGAAGAATATTTACTTCCTCCTTCTGTTCCATCACCATCAATTGCTTTTTGTGCAGTTTGCTGTTTGAAGAATTCTTGCATTACCTCTGGAGTTAGCGCTCCAGCCTCTTTTGCCATTTCCATCATTTTCATTTGCATTTCATTTTGATTATCCATGCGTTGGTTTTGATGTTCTTGCATCTGTCCGACTCTCGCTGCTTTTTTGGCTTGAACTTGTTCAAACATAGCCATTGCTTGATCGACTTTAGTCTGTTTCTTATCTTGTTCTATGTCATGAAGTGCCTGAACTTTTTCTAATTCAAGATCTTGTAAGGCCTTATCCTTCCTGAATTCAGCCTCCCAATGAGCTTCTTGTTTACGTAATTGTTTCAGTTCCGATTCCATCTCAACAGTTACTTTTCCAGCCGCTTGGGCTCGTGCAATATTGACTTCCATTTCGATACGAGCAAGTGCGCTGACCTCTTGTTGGTGGAACATGTGCGCTGCGTGTTCAGCATTCACTGTTTCACCTGCTGCAATTGCTGCTTGCTTAGCACGGTGGCGGTCAACCAACTCCATATCGGTAGGATTGGTTATTGCAAATGCTTTGAGCAAAGTGAAGCCCATATTAGATAGTAGGTTTCGCATCTGCATCTCTGCAGTCATCTCCAGACGTTCTTGGAAATCTGAACTTCGCAGGTCATCTGTACCATTGCAAGCAGCGACGCAAGGTTGGATAACCTTGTTTATCAATTCAGTTTGAATAATTGCTACTACATCACTTCGACGTAGTGTCGGGGCTCGATTTGCGAAGACATTGAGTAACTTCGGAATATCGTCTTTAGAGATTTTTAGCCGTAGATTAGCATGACCTTTTGCCATTTGACCATCGCTCATTGCAGCTTCAAACGGTATCATGTAATCCATTGGTCCTGTCATTGCGAACAGTAATCGGCGGTCAGTTGCAGTTACTCCCATCTGTTCACCAAACCAACGGCCAAAGCCCCCTGCCAGATTCTTGACGATAGTCTCAGAGAGGATGTCTCCAATTCTTCCATCCATGATCATAGCCATTGCTTCATTAGGCTTTAGAATCACTTGTTGAGTTGAAAATGTCTTTATTTTATCAGCATTCACCAGTCTTGCGATGATGTTTGGTTCGTCTCTCCATCGATAATCCGCCATATTCTCACTTCTTTTTCTTCTGTTTTAATCCGGACAGAATCACCGTTCTTGCTCCGAAGAAACCTCGGCATGAGGACATCTTCTGCGTAGTTTGACGTAGTATCTGCAATAATTCACCTTCACCGGTGGCTAGGCTATGCTCGGCACTATTTGCTAGATTGACTCCAGCAGTAACCATCTCAATGACGTCATGATCATGTTTGACTAATTTCTTGAGGTCACCACCAGAAGGCGAACGTTGACCTGAGAGGAATGCGTGATCCATTCCTGTTACAGATTTCTCGACATCATTAGTCAGCATATCACATTCTTCCATGCAACTTTTGGCAGCTCTTGCCAGTTTGATGTCATTATCTTGGAAACAAATATCATGGATATTTTGCATGTGACTACGGACTCTGCCACCTGCACGAATTATTTCATCTCGGATTATTTGGTCGCTATGTTTACGCTTACCTTTGGAATATCCACTATAACCTGTCAAAATCAATTGTATGCCTCTGACATATGGCAAAACGTCGAGTGGTGTGCCTATCATGGGTCTGCCTCAACAATGATAGCGAGTACTGGTTATTCAGTCCTTTGGAATCATTTCATCAATCATAATTACGTTTTTTGAGAATGATTTCGCCTCCTTCAGATTGTGTGTTACTAAAATTGCTGGTGTTCCTCTTGAACTAAGTAAGGAGATAGTATCTTTGAGTAATCGACTGCGTAATTTCTCATCGACTGCAGAAAATGGTTCATCTAGAAGTAGGACTTTTGGTTCAGCAAGAAGAGCTCTCGCAAGGGCAACACGTTGTGCTTCACCACCGGATAATTTCTCACATTTCCTATTTGCAAACCCATCTAAGCCAACTTCTTTGAGCGCTGATGACACATCCGCATCACGATTGCCAAGGCGAAGATTTCCAGCAACATCTAGGTGGTGATACAGTACTGGTTTTTGGAAAAGAAACCCGATTCCTCGCCTTTCCGGGGGTATATTTGACACATCAATGCCGTTGAGGAAAATCTTCCCAGCATCCAAATCTTCAAGCCCAGATATGCAGCGTAATAATGTGGTTTTGCCACAACCAGATGGGCCGGTTATCGATAATCTTTCACCAGATGATAATTCCAATTTCAGTTCTTTGAACAGAACTTTGTCAAAGGCTTTACTCGCATCTTCAACTCTTAGCATCAAAACATTCCCCCATCGCCATCAGGCCTGAATCTTTCTGCAAGTAAGAACAAGATTAGGGTAGTAATCATCAACAGACTTGCTGCAGCCATTGCAGCTGGTTTGACCAATGGGTCAAAACCCGGTCGAGACATCATTTGATCGACCAATACGGGTAATGTATCCCAAGCGCCGGTGCGGACAAGTATCCAAGATGCTCCAAATTCACCCATAGACATAGCAATCGCAATTATTCCCGCTACAATTAACGGACCGCGTAATAATGGGATTCTGATTTGAGTTAAGATTTGCCAACGATTCATGGCTAACATTTGCGCATTTTCGATTAACAGTGGGTCTTGACGTCGCATTGCTGGTAGGAGTAAACGTACGACAAATGGAGTTGCTATCATGATGTGTGGAACTGCAGGCATCCACCAAAATGTGAAGAATACTGTCGAGATTCTAATTATTCCTAGCAATATACCTAATCCCAACATAATTCCAGATATAGCCAAAGGTAGCATGGTCAAAACATCTAGGGGTTTGGCCCAATATGAATTGCGTTTTTCAAGCATATGAATACCAGATGATAGCGACCATCCTAACGGTAGTGCAATCACTAGTGTTAGTAATGCATAACCGAGAGAGTTTTGTAGCGCATCTAGTATTGAAATGTAAGCATAATCGCCACCTATAGCACTTTTCCAACCATCTAGTGTCCAGCGATGTGAACTCACTGGGCCACGTTCAGCGATGCGTAGCGATGCTCTTACCACTGCTAAAAGTGGACTTAGGCAGAATACAAGTGCTGGGGTCAAAATCATCCAACCAATTCGACTCCTTTTGCGCGAGTATGATTCACTAACCTCGGCAATTGTTTGATTGCGTTTTGCTTGTAGTACTGATAATAACCAAAGAGCCACAATCAAGACAATGAATTGAATTGTTGAACTTGCAAGAACCAATTCATTGGAAAATATCTGATAATCTACTATACCAGCAGCACCTCCCACATCTGCCATGACAGTCTCTAGAGTTGCATTGCGGGGAATCATCCATCTCACCATTGCAAAAGAGGTGAAAGAGAATACAAATGTCAATACTGCTGCACAAAGGACCGAGGGATACATCAATGGAAACCAGAACCAGCGAATCCTACCTTGAAGACTATTTCCTGCGGGTAATAGGCGTAATTGTTCCTCCATACTCGGGTCGATATTGGAGATTACGGGGTCGACAAAACGGATTACTAAGGCTATGTTGAACCAAGCATGTGCGAATAATAATGAGACTAAATAAGTGGATTTATCCCCTCTAATATCAAGACCATCACTGCCTAGAATAGCCATAAAACCCATTGCAGCAACAATTGCTGGTGTGACAAATGGTAGGGTCAACAAGGCTCGTATTAGGCGGATTTTAGGCCAATTATAACGACCTAACTGCCAGGCTATTGGTATCCCAATTATTAATGTCAAAACTGTCGAAAGCAAGGCTTGAGTAAAGGTGAAACCAATCGCGCCCTGTGAAAGATAATGTTCGTCTAGTGAAGAAAAAACCTGCCAAGGCATCTTACCTGAAACATAGATTAATCGGTCGAGTGCGAGCAATAAAGGAATTATCACCAATGCTGAAAAAATCAGGAATGGGATGGCAACCTCAATGTTTTCAGATCTTCTCTTCAAGCCAGTGCAGCCTCCCAAGCTGCAAGCCATGAATCCATATTATCAGCGATTTGTTTTGGAGTGACTTGTGCATTTAGCGATGCTAGGTCAGAATGATAACGGTAACCGTTATCTTCGGGTAATTCACTATCTCTCAAAACACTATACATCGAATTTTCAATAGGCATATCCAGATTTACTTCTTCTGAGAGAAGATATTCAATGAAAAGATTAGCATATTCCGCATTTTTAGTTCCATTTACAATTGTAGCATATTCCACTTGATGGAAAGATGCTCTATCCAATGTCAATGATGTTGAAATTGTATAATTATCTCCCCAATATGCTTCTACACCAGGTGAATGGCAATATGATACTACGAAATTAGCATCACCTACATGGTCGTCATTCCACACCCCATAACCACCGGTATAGTGTGTTTCGTAAGCTTCTGTCCAACCACTGGTGATAATGACGTCGTTATCTTGCATAGCACTCCACCAATCAGACCAGTCTGTATTTTGATCATCATCATTAGCAAAATAATCTGTTGTCGCAATCATAAATGCTCGGCCAGGGCTGCTTGTTACAGGACTTGGGATTGCGACTTTGCCTTTCCATGCATCTGAGGTGAGATCCCATAATGAGGTCGGTACATCTCTTCCTTGACTAGCGTTAATAGAAGTCTCATCATAATTTAGACAAATAGATCCTTGGTCAAAAGGTACAGCCATGCTTCCATTATATGGTGCCCATGCTGAGTCCATGATATTGGAAACATTTGCTCCGTGCTCTTGAAGCACCATGCGATCTATTGCCTGCTGCAAATAGGTATTGTCTAGCCCCAGTGCTAAGTCTGCCTGAGGTGCATCCTTAGTTTGCAATAGATGATTTAGTACAGCGCCTGCATCTCCCAGCTTTATCATTTCAACAGCAATTCCAGTTTGATTGGTAAATTCTGAAATACGTTCAGAGGTAAGTCCATAGATATCGTATGTAACTATAGTTAAGACTTTATCATCACTTTCAACACCGATTGCATTATCGTCTATCGTTTCAGTGAGACAACCGCTCATAGGTGTCAATAATGGAATACAAGTCACTAATAGTACACCTAATCTCATGTTTTTTCCTCCATAGTGCTGATGAAGCGATGTGTTCTATCGACCAATTCGAGGGGATTGTGAGCTAGAATGTAGATACTTGGCTCCCAACCAAAAGCACCTTCATCGATAATGCAATCAATTTTTGTTTCTCCATCAATTACCAAAGCCCCTTTCGGTGCTTGCATCATCTCCCACCCCAGTTCTTCAATTGTGGAATTCAAGACATTTGAATCAACACCTCCTTTGTTTGTAGGTGCTGCTAGATTTAGAATTGCCATTTTGCTTGAATCTGCTTCGCGTGCTCTAATCAATAGTCCAGCCAGGTGTGTTGAACTACCGAATGATGGTGTTTCATGGTGTCTTAAACGGCCGTTAACTAGCGAGATACGGCCTGGGTAAGAAGCCACACTAGTATTGTCATTGGCTTGTTCAAGGCACGATGCAATATTCATGCCCACGGCAGGTATCCAATCATTAATTCTAGCAGCATCAATACGACTAGTCGCCCACTCCAATCTTTTGAGTAAAGAACGTTCTTCTTGATCGCTTTCTAGATCCATTCCAGTTAATGATTTATCGAATTTAAGAATTTGGCCAGGTCCGAAGGCGATTTCCATCACAAATCTTTGCTTATTCAATTTGACATTAGGGCCGAATTGACGCAAAGCCATTGCTAGTTCATTGGCCCAACCATCGACCATCATCTCATCCGAAGTCCCTGCTAATTCTGGCATTTCTCGATTAAATTGCCGTGATATTGTAGATTGAGTTGAACCTAACATTGTTGCGATTTCGGCTTGTGACCAGTCTGCTGCGCGTAGTTCTCTGGCTAATTGCATGTGTAATCTTTCGAGCCATTTCGAGCCATTGTCTCCTAGCATGATTCGCTCTAGACTCGGGGGTTATTCAATATTGCTGAGACTTAATGCAAGATGCATCAATGTGATATTGGGCCAGTAAAGCCACTTTATGGCCAATAGCATTCACTCCTTTTTGGAGGTGTATTATAAGCCTCGTTCAGTGAGTACCATTCAGGCGAAATGATGCGATATGACACTTTTCTCGATGAAGTTCTTTCCAGGGTCAAAGATTATCTTGCTGAAGATGGTGACTTAGCAAAATCTCGCGCCTCCAAATCATTAGCGAGAACCAATGATCTCAAATTACCATTGGAGGGTTCTGATTTATCCAGCGTCCTTACAGACATTGATAACTATCTGGCTAATTGTGTGAAAACAAATCATCCAAACTTCATGAACCCACTCTGGGGGGGACTAAACATAGCAGCATTTGCCGGGGAGATAATTACGACTCTAACCAATACTTCGATGTATACCTTCGAACTTGCACCACTTGCAAGTTTAATCGAACGCTCGATTCTTACACGGATGTGTGAAATGGTTGGTTTCGGCGATGGTGGTGGAACTCTGACGACTGGTGGTTCAAATGGTAATATGCTGGGAATGTTATGTGCTCGAAGTAGAGCAGAACCATTGAGCCAACGGCGAGGAATTGATGGCGGTAATGTAGTGGTTTATGTTTCGGCAGAGAGTCATTATTCAGTCGAGATGTCGGCAAATGTTCTTGGTATCGGCCTTGATAATGTCATCAAAGTAGCTTGTGATTCTGATGGCAGGATGCGGCCAGACAAATTGAATGAGGAGATAGAGAGGTCAATACAAGGAGGTCAGAAACCCATCTGCGTAATCGCCACATCAGGTACAACAGTTCGTGGGGCTTTCGACCCTCTGGTGGAGATATCAGAGATATGTCATCAAAATCAGATATGGCTTCATGTAGATGCTGCATGGGGTGGCAGTTGTCTTTTCAGTAATGAGCATGCAAACTTAATGGCAGGAGTCGAATGGGCTGATTCTGTATGCTGGGATGCACATAAATTGATGGGTATTCCGTTGATTTGTTCGGCATTCTTAATCAAAGATCAAGCCCAATTACGCAAAGTTTGCAGTCATGGTGATGCTGCTCACTATCTATTTCATGATGAAACGGAATCCGACGACCTTGGTCGTTTGTCACTGCAATGTGCGCGCCGTAATGACGCATTGAAACTCTTTCTAGCTTGGAGAGAGCGTGGCGATTCTGGCTGGGCAAAGATGGTAGATGGCTACATGGAATTAGCTGCATATTTGGAATCACTAATTATTGAAAGTCCTCATCTAGAAATGATGTCTTCACGACAATGGACCAATGTATGCTTCCGTTACAAAGGTGACGAAGACGTGGTTTTAGAATTGAATACAGAAATTAGAGAACGCCTTATGGTAAGTGGAAATTACATGATAAGTCGCTCAAATATTGGCGATGATGTAATTTTGCGACCTGTCATAGCCAATCCGGGAATCACCAAGGAATCACTCGAGGGGTTAATCGCTGAGGTTATTGCTCATGGAGAGGATATCAGAAGAGGTATTCCTGTAGCATAATTATTCAAAATGGTTATGGCCGTCTTTGTGCTGGGTTAATTATGAGCAGTATTAGTTGGAAGAAACCACTGACTTGGCATCTTGATTTTTCTAGTGATGAAAGAACCGAATTAGAGAGAGTCGCATTAATGGGTATTTTTGCAACATTTACCGCCTTTTGTGCTCAGTTGGCTTTTATCACACCTTGGACTCCGGTTCCATATACATTTCAGACATTTGCAGTAATGATGACAGGTGTGTTTCTAAAGCGCAACGACGCATTCTTGTCTGGTTTCATCTATCTAGCAATGGGCGCATTGGGTGCACCGGTCTTTGCTAAAGGAGGCGCTGAATTATTTAGCGATGGAGCATTGATTGCCTCAGGCGGCTATCTTCTTGCCTTTCCATTCGCTTCTGCTCTAGTTGCAGAAGGATTAGATCGCTCACGTGCCAGCGGATTTGCTGATATCAAGGCGCAATTGATTTGCTGGTTTGTTGCAATGATTCCAGTTTACCTTGTTGGCACCTTATGGTTGGCTGAAGCTTACGCTGTTTCTTTTTCTCAAGCTTTAGAATGGGGAGTCACTCCATTTTTGTTATGGGACGCACTAAAAATTGTTCTTCTAGCAGTTGTGACTACGAAAGTTCTATCCTTTTCAATGGAAGATTCTGCTGAAGAAGTATCTACTGCCAATGAATGATATTTAGAGCCGAGCACCGCTGGCCTGACACATGGCAGATGCGATTCCAATACGCACAGCACTCTATGATGAGCATGTAGCACTCGCTGCGAATATTGTCGATTTTCATGGCTTTGAACTGCCGATTTGGTATTCGAGTATCAGTGAAGAACACCTAGCATGCCGCAGTAGTGCAGGAATATTTGATGTCAGCCACATGGGTAGTTTTCGTTTTACTGGTCCCGGTGTGAAAAATTGGCTCGAATCAATTGCAACTCAAAGAGTATCTGCAGTCTCTTCCGGTCGCTGTGGCTACACTCATTTTCTTACAGAAGATGGATTTATTATCGATGATATGATTTTTGCAATAGTTTCCGATCAAGAGATACTTGGAGTCCCTAATGCAAGTATGATTTCAGTGATGTGGCAGTGGTTTAATCAACATCTTGTCGAAGGTATCGTCATCGAAGATATCTCACCTCAGATGAGTATTATTGCTCTTCAAGGGCCTGATGCGAAGAGAATTTGTTGTGAAGTATTAGGTGAAAATAATCATGTTGGGCGCTTCGCTTGGTCTAAGATTTCAGATAATCCTCTAGGTGTAGATGGCTGGATTCAAGGTACTGGATATACAGGAGAAGCAGGATATGAGATATTCATTGAAAATTCTCAGGCTCCAGTTCTATGGCGCTCCCTCCTAGATTCTGGTGCGAATCCTATCGGCCTGGGAGCTCGTGACACCTTGAGGTTGGAAAAGGGATATTTGTTATCGGGGCAAGATTTTGCACCCCCCTCTTTAGAAGATGATACATTTCTTCATCGCGATAGTTGGGAGACTAACGTTCCTTTTGGTCTCGACCTCAATCATGAATTCATAGGTAAAAACCGCGTTGAATCACATACGTCTGAGGATGCCCGCTGGTGGGGGCTGAAGCAAGTGGAACGAGGTCCATTACCCCGCCCCGGCAAATCTGTATTATCACTTGATGGTGTAGAGATTGGCCGTCTCACCTCAGGTGCTCCTTCTCCTTCTCTGGCTAATGCAGGAATCGGCATGGGATACTTGTCTGGTGTTGAAGCCGGTGATGAGGTTTTCATCGTAGCATCAGCAAGAAAGACGGTAAAAGCAGTGGTATTACAACCACCTTTTGTATGAACAGCAAATGAGTTGTCTTATTTGTGATTATCATTACGGTAGGCCATGCGCCAAACACCTGTATTGGTAATTCTGCTTTTGATGCTGCTTACGCCTCTGGCCCTAAGTGTACAAAATCAACCCCCTCAAGGGGACTTTTCATTGATAGTTGAACCGCAGCATGATGAATTAACTCCCGCTCAAAATCAGGCTTTGAAGGCCGCTGGTTTTTCACGTGGAACTAACACAAATTGGACCGTTGCTGGTGGTTCACAGGGTGATGACACAATTTATGAGATACAGGTTGACTCAAATGATGATGTTATCATTTGTGGTCGAGTTGAAAATGATACCCAATTAGGTACCATCTTAATTAGTACTGAAGGTAATGGTGATATTATTATCGCCAAAATCACTGCAGGTGGAACTTGGGCTTGGGCAACTGTCGTAGGTGCTCCAGAATATGTTGATGCTTGCCGGGGGATAGATATCGGACCCGATGACGAGATATATGCTACTGGATATATGCGAGATACTATGGATTTTGGTTCGATTACAGTTTATCCCGAACCCGGATGGGACGGCTGGATTGGAAGGATCGATAGTAATGGTACATGGGCTTGGGCAGATTCCTTTGGAGGTTTAGACGTCGATGTTGGATGGGATGTTGCTGTTGATTCAAAAGGTAATTTGGCAGTTACTGGTTACTTCCAGAACATCTCCTATTTCGGCGTTGCTGGCGAGATTGTTGCTCAACAACAGCGTGATGTTTACCGTTACTTTCTAGCATATTACAATACCTCTGCAGAGGATTTCGACTGGGTGGTTAGCTCAAGAGGACTTGGCTACTCAACAGCGTTCCAATTGACAATCGATAAAAGCGACGATTCGATATATACAGCAGGATATAATAACGGAAATGAGGATTATGGCCTAAATAATTCTTCATACCCTGCAGGAACATGGGCAGGAGTTGTGGTCAAATATAACACTCATGGTTCTCTCATTTGGTTAAAATCTGTTTCTTCAACATCTTGCACTGGGTTCTCAAATTGTGGTGTATACTTCAACAATATTGTCTTGCACCCATCTGGAGGAGTAGTTGTTGGTGGTCATTATCTGGATAATTATTTGAAAAATGGCGGTACGGTCAAGAGCGCTAGAGGAGGTTGGGATTTATTGGTAATGTACATAGATACTGATGGCAATGAAGTATGGTCTCAACAGGGCGGTAGCAGTGCTGATGATTCATTACAAGCCTTATCGATTAATCCTAAAGGACAGGTACAGGTGGGTGGTTCTCATTCTCGAACCATGAATTTAGGTTATGTTCAGATTAATTCTTCCGCTGTTTACGATCAGTTCTTTATTGCCCAAATCAGTACAAGTGGAACTTGGCAATGGGGCATGAGTAATGGTGGTGGTGAGAATGATAACGTCGGTGCATTATTGGCACTTCCTGATGGTTCAATCATAGCAGCAGGAGATTTCAGTGGCACTGTAAATCTCGATAATTCCTATCTTACTGCTGCTGCTGGTAGAGACATGTTTGTTTGGCATTTCTACCATGATGCAGATGATGATGGAGTACCTGATTATACTGATAATTGTATAACTGATCCTAATTTGAACCAGTCTAATTACGATGGAGATTCATGGGGTGATGAATGCGATACTGATGATGACAATGATGGATTACACGATGTTCTAGACGACTGTAACAAGGGTTACTTAGATTGGAATCATAGTGATACTACTCTTGATCTCGACCAAGATGGTTGTAACGATGACGAGGAAGATATGGATGATGATTCCGATGGTATACTGGATGTTGATGACAACTGCCCGAGAGGTAATCATAGCTGGTCATCTAGTAATCAGACCGATCTCGATGGTGACGGCTGTCAAGATGTCGATGAAGATGTCGATGATGATGAAGACACAATTCTTGATATTGATGATAATTGCCATATCGCCTTTAACACCGATCAGGCAAATTATGATGGTGATTTACTTGGCGATGCTTGTGATTTCGATGATGATTCTGATGGGGTCGACGATGGCACAGACAAATGTTCAAAGGGTGCTTTAAACTGGTTATCCAATGGAATTACTGATGCTGACGGCGATGGCTGTCGTGACGATGATGAGGATTTTGATGATGATGATGACGGTATTAGTGACACCAATGAGTCGGGTGAATGTTCTCCCGGAGATGTCGATTGGGTTTCTAATCAAACCACTGATATTGATGGTGACGGTTGTCGCGATGTAGGTGAAGATACCGATGATGATAACGATGGAATGACCGATGACAAAGATAGTTGTCCACAGGGAATTACAAATTGGATTAGAGACACAAACACCGATTCAGATAATGATGGATGTCGTGATTCTGATGAGGATTTGAATGATGACAATGATGAATTCCCAGATATAACCGATGATTGTTCAAAGATAGCAGGTAGTGCGAATCAGGGTGGAAAGAGAGGATGCCCAGATTCCGATGGTGATGGTTGGGCCGATACGCTTGAGCCAATTCTTTTCGTACTGGATTCTACTCAATGGGCTGATGGAGACGGAGACGGCTTTGGCGACAACCCTGATGGAAATAATGGTGATGATTGTCCTTTCATTTATGGTAATTCGACAGTGAATATACTTGGATGCTTAGATAGTGATGGCGATGGATGGGCCGATAAGAACGATGTTTGGACCGTATTCGACGGGGCTGATGCACTACCATTTGAACCAACACAGGTCTCAGATACCGATAAAGATGGATTTGGTGATAATCTAGATGGTGATAATCCCGATTATTGTATCAATTCGGAGGGTTATTCCACTATTGATAGACTGGGTTGTAAAGATAGTGATGGTGATGGATATTCTGATTCGACGTCGAGTTGGAATATCGATCGGTGGGATACATTTAGCCTCGGTCCTGATATGTTTGAGAACGATGCTACACAATGGCGCGATAGTGATGGTGATGGACTTGGTGACAACTGGGGCGATGAATCACTAAATCAAACACGTCCTAGTGAATGGCCTGGAGTATGGGTTGCTAATGCAAAATTAGTCGATAACTGTCCGCTAGAAGATACAGAGAACATTTTCAATAAAGACAATCCTGGCTGTAAAGCGGCTCTACAGGTTTCAAATGATGGTAATTCTGATGTCAACGATGATGTTTCTTCAGGGGAAGGTTCTGCTGTATCAACTACAATGATTGTTGGAATCAGTGGTGTTCTAGTAGTATTAGTTCTAGTTGTAATAATCATCCGCATCTTGAAATCCAATGATGGAGGGAGAAAAAGCGGCCCGAAGTTACGGGATTTGCCACCACCTCCTGGAATGATGGAATCCAGTGTTGATTTAGCCGAGAGTAGTATGTCAGAAAGTCTCCATGAAGACACAGAAATGGTAGAGATTGTGAACTCAGAAGATAAGGTAGAAGTGAGCGATGGTAATTCTGATGATGAGCCAAAAACCGTATCTTCCTGGCAAGAATTGCCCAATGGAAATTATCTCGAACCTGACGCTAATGGAACTGTTTGGTATCGTGATGTTGATGGCAATAGTTGGCATCAAAACCCCGATGAATCATGGTCGATGTGGCAGTGATCAAAAGTTGTCGAGAACACGATTTTTTGTCATTTGACTAATCGACTAGAGTTATGGTAGCGCATAGATTATGGGAGCAGCGCGTTACCCACAGCCAGAGGGGGACTTTCATGGTCGATCAACTTCCAAATCTTGGGCGCGAGTTAGAGATGCTCAGCACAATGGGAATGAGTTCATTAGATGAATTATTTGATGATGTACCTGAAGAGGTTAGAATCACCAAAAATATGAACCTGCCAAGTCCACAAACCGAAGAGGAGATACTTTCAGATGCCAAGAGAATCCTTGGAGCTAATGTTGCAATGAGCAATCGAGTTAGTTTTCTCGGCGCAGGAATATACAAGAATTTCGTGCCTGCTAGCGTCATGCAATTGATTACACGTGGTGAATTTTTAACCTCTTACACGCCTTATCAACCTGAAGTAAGCCAAGGTATGCTGCAAGCGATGTGGGAATTTCAAACATTGATTTGTGAATTGGTAGGTCTGCCAGTGGCTAATCTTTCTGTTTATGATGGTTCTAGTGCTGCTGCTGAAGCTCTGACCTGTGCTGTTCGTGTTCACAACCGCAAGGCCGTTCAGAAGAATACACTATTCGTATCTGAATTGACTCCACCAGACCGTCTTTCAGTAATCCACAATTACATTCAAGGTGCCGGAATTACAGTCAAGTATTTGCGGCATGATAGTAATGGTTGTTTAGAGATGGATAGTGTCGCAGAAGCAGCTGGAAGTTGTGGGGTATATGTTGAGCAACCAAACCCGTTAGGTATTGTCGATGAAAATCTAGTGGATATAAAGTCTATAATTGGAGAGGAAACTGCATTTATTGTTGGAGTACAACCTACCAGTTTGGGAGTTCTAGAAGCACCTGGGAACTATGGTGCTGACATTGTGGTTGGCGAAGGTCAGCCATTAGGTTCTCCAATGACGGCAGGTGGGCCGATTTATGGGATATTCTCCTGTAGTCAAAAATATCTGCGTCAGATGCCAGGTCGTATTGTTGGTAAAACTATTGATGTTGATGGCAATGAAGCATTTTGTCTCACTCTTTCTACTAGGGAGCAACACATACGCCGTCACCGCGCAACTTCTAATCTCTGTACCAATGAAACATTGATTGCTTTGATGGGTGCAATGCATATGGCATTATTAGGTCCAGAGGGTATTCGTGATCTCGCAATACGAAATATGGCAGCGTGTCAATTAGCCAAGAATGCACTTCTCGAAATAGACTCGATTAAATCACCACATTTCGATGTTTTCCATTACAATGAATTCCTTATCGAGTTACCAGGAAATACTTCTGATTGTCTGGAATATCTCGATAAAAAGGGATTGGTTGGTGGTTTTGACCTTTCAAATTGGTATCCTGAACAAAAGAATCGAATGCTTGTAACTTGCACAGACCAGACCAGTAGTTCAGAAATCGAATTGCTGGCAGCCCATCTTGCGGTGTGGTCTGAAACTATGGTTTCGGAGGTGAAAGTATGAGTCACCTTTTCGAGCATCATGGTGCTGTTGACGCTGGATACCGTCAGCCTGCACCACTGATGGCAAAAGAGTCAGTTCGTATTCCTAAAGCATTGGCTCGAAAGAATTCCCCGCGCTGGCCACGATTATCTGAGCCGGAGATGGTCCGACATTACACTTGGTTGTCACGACGTAATTATGGGATTGATACTGGTTTCTACCCGTTGGGTTCCTGCACTATGAAACATAATCCTAGGGTCAATGAAGTCATCGCTCAACTTCCGGGAATTGCCGACATGCATCCTCTACAACCAGAACATCATCTACAGGGCCTACTTGCTATATTCGATGAAATGCAGGATATGCTAGCAACTTGTGCTGGAATGGATGCAGTGACTCTTCAACCTGTTGCAGGG
>ERZ1046148.124-NODE-124-length-46212-cov-15.781398_pt1 | contig 46212 bp, 42 predicted proteins | sample MGYA00383090_ERZ1046148 | MGnify/ENA primary metagenome ERZ1046148 (study PRJEB29581, sample SAMEA5548360) | metagenome | biome: marine; feature: coastal; material: water | depth 25 m | study: Short-term variability in the microbial, nano- and picoplankton... | reverse complement strand
TTTGTAATAGAGCGACTTCTTTATTAGTGAGTTTTAGATAGTCGTTGTTACATATAAGTATGATTGGGTAAGACGCTATATTTTCAGTAGATATTTGGATAACATTTTCAGCAGATAAAGAAATTTTTGCCTTTTGATCAAGATAATTAAGCATATTTGTAGTTGATTCTTTGTCACACTCACCCAATAATAAAATTTTTTGATTTTGAGCAAATAAAGTAGAGTGAAAAGAAATAATTATTAATCCCAATATTGTTATAATTTTTTTCATCATTATTTACAATTTAGGTTTTAATTTTCTTTAAATGAACAAACAGAAATCAATTCTTAAAATTTTATTTTTTATATCACTTACTTTCTTGCATGCCCAAGATCAGGATTTTGAAAAATCTATGTCAGATACTGAGAAAAAAATTAAGGAATTGAAAGAAGCTATTAGTCAAAATAATAGTGAAATTACTCTTCTTAAGACAAGAGCTCAACAAACGAATAATATTTTAGCTATTACAAAAAAGAATATTCAAAATTCTCAAAACCTTATCAAAGCCTACGATAAAAAAATAACTCTATATAATAAACAATCAACTAATCTAAGAAATGCTATTATTGCTAATAACAATGAAATGGAATTAATTAAAAAACAATATGCAGAACGATCAATTAATCTATACAAAAAGAAAAATCAAGAATTCAGAGGATTAATCTTTAATTCAAATAGTTTTAATCAAATGGTCTATAGGATTAAGTATTATAATATTATTTCAGATTTAAATGAAAAAACTATAAATAAGCTTCAGCAATCACAATTTTATAATAATAAAAAAAATAAAGAAATTGATATTCTCTTAGAAGATACAGATAGAAATAAATCATTAAAAAATAACGAACTTAAATCTCTAGGCGAGAAGGAAAAGTATCAAGAAAAATTATTATCTGATTTAAAAAAAGAACAAACATCAATCAAGCAAGAAATACAGAAACAAACAACCCAGATTAATGCACTAGAGGCATTACGTAAGAGTATTGTTGAATCAAAGAAAAAGTATGATGCAGAGCAATTAGCCAAACTCAAAACAATTAAAGCAGATATTAAAAAATATAAAGGAGAACTAATCTGGCCTGTTAAAGGAAAAATTGTAAAAGGTTTTGGGCCTCAGTGGAATTCAAAATTAAATACCACCTTAGATAATCCAGGTATTGATATTGGAGCTATTTCAACAACACCAGTAAAAAGTGTATTTGACGGTTTAGTCACTACCATTACTTTTATTTCTGGGTATGGAACCACTGTGATTATTGATCACGATGGTGGATATTTTACAGTCTTTACACATTTAGAAAATTTATTAATTAGTGAAAATATGATTGTTAAAGAAGGACAAGAGATTGGCTTTGTTTCAAATAATAATATTATACACTTTGAAATTTGGGGGAATAATCAAAAATTAAACCCAACACAATGGATAAAAAATGGATATAAGTAAGCTACAACCTCAGTCTTGGAATCATATTCAGTCTATTGTGTCTAAAGATAGGATAGGAAATGCATATCTTATTCATGGTCCAAGCGGTTCCGGTAAAGAGGCGTTTGCATTACAGTTTTGTAGTCTAATTACTGGATTTCAATTAAACGAGTTTATCAATAATCCAAATATTTTCCTTATTCTACCTGGAGATAGTGATTTTTATAAAAATTTATTTAAAAGTTCTAAAATGGATGACAAAGAATACCAAGAATGGAATAGTTATTGGAAAACAAAACTAGTGTTTCCATTAAAGAAAAATAAATTGTCTAATAGCAAACGTATTCCTATTAATGTCTTAAAGAATCTTAAAAAAAATATATTTTTTAAGTCTAATCATAAAAAAGTTGTAATTATTTTTGATGCGCATGCTTTATCAGAAGGGTCTGCTGAATCTGCAAATGCTTTATTGAAGATTCTAGAAGAACCACCAAATAACACTTCTTTTTTATTAGTAACGGACTCAATTAATAATGTTGTATCGACAATTGCTTCAAGATGTCAAACAATTAATATCCCAAGAATTACATCTGAAAATCTTTCTGATATTTTGAGTAGAAAGAGAAATTTTGATGCAGATGTTTTATCATTTTTGTCTAATAATAATTTGGAAAAAATAGATTTATTAGATGAATATTCTAAAGAATTAGTTATAAGTATTGTTACTAGGTATGTTGATTGTATTCAATATAATAGCGCAGAATCGGTCTCATTATTTTCTGAAGATATGTTATTAAGCTTTAACAGTAAGAGAGAAATTTTTTATCTAGAATTAGGCATTATTAAAAAATGGCTTGAATGTACTTCGCTAATCAAAGAGTCAATTACTATTTCATTTGATTGGGATGATTTCACTGCATTGGGACAAGATTTTTTAGTTAAAAATGAAAATTCTAATATATTATATTTATTAAGAGAAATTGAGAAATGTTTAAATAATTTGAAATCACATAGTGCTCCAAAACTATCTATAATGAATATGATTATAAATAGTCATAACTCATTAAATTAGACTATGAAAAAATATTATATTACAACTCCAATATATTATGTAAATGACAAGCCTCATATAGGACATGCATATACTACTATCTTAGCTGATACTCTATCAAGATTCCGAAATATTATTGGGGAGGAATCTTTTTTCTTAACAGGACTAGATGAACACGGTTTAAAAGTTCAACAAGCTGCTGAAAAAAATCAAGTTACCCCAAGGGTGCATTGTGATAAAATGGCCCCAGCATTTATAGAGCTATGGGAAAAACTAAATATAAATTATTCAGATTTTATACGAACTACAGAAAAACGTCATACAAGGATTGTACAGAAGATCTTGAATCAAGTGTATAAAAATGGAGATATATATCAAGATGAGTATGAGGGATGGTATTCGATATCTGAAGAGAGATTTATTACAGAAAAAGAAGTAGAGAGCGGTCTTTTTGGCGAGGTAAAAAAAATCAAAGAGAAAAACTATTTTTTTAAAATGAGTAAATATCAATCAGAGTTAATCAAAAAGATTGAAAGTGACGAGCTATCTATACAGCCTAAAAGTAGAAAAAATGAAGTATTAGGGTTTTTAAAACAAGATTTATCTGATTTATGTATATCTAGACCAAAGTCTAGGTTAGAATGGGGTATTGAGATTCCATTTGACAAAGATTATGTAACATATGTATGGTTTGATGCACTTATTAACTACATCTCTGCTCCAAAGTATTCGGAAGATAATAACACTTTTGATTTACATTGGCCTGCTGATGTTCATTTAATAGGTAAAGATATCTTAATTACACATTCAGTATACTGGCCTACAATGTTGATGTCACTAAATTTGCCGTTGCCAAAAGCTATTTTTGCACATGGATGGTGGTTAACTGATGAGAAAAAAATGAGCAAATCTCTTGGGAACATTATTAATCCTTTGATGTTAATTGACGAATTTGGCGTTGATTCAGTTAGATATTATTTAATGAGTGAGATGGTGTTAGGTTTAGACGCTACTTTCTCAATGGATTCTTTCGTCAAAAAATATAATAGTGATTTAGCAAATGACTTGGGCAACCTAGTAAGTCGAGTATGTACGTTGATTAGTAATAATTTTGACGATAAAATGCCTAGCTATAAAAGTAAAGAGAGTGACTTATCAAAAAGCTTCGATGCTATTGATATAAAGAAGCATTTAGATCATTTTCAAATGGATAGCCTTCTTCATGAAGTTATGAATTTTGTCAGATCTGTGAATGGTTATATGGAAAAAAATCAGCCATGGAAACTCGTGAAAGAAGATAAAGAGTCAGCTGGACATATTTTATATCATGCAGCAGAATCTTTAAGAGTAGCTGCCATTATGCTCTCTCCTGTTATGCCAGAAAAGTCTAAAGAGATACTAATAGCCTTAGGAGCTACAGACTCTAAATTGGATTGGGGAGCCTTAAAGCCTGGTGATAAAATTTCCAAAGGAGACCCAATTTTTCCGAGAATTGTCCAATGACATTGATTGATACGCATGCTCACCTATATTATGATCAGATGTATAATAATCTGGATACAGTTTTAGATGAAGCAAATAAGAATGACGTTCAAAAAATTGTATGTATTGGAACTGACTTAAACACATCCAAGCAATCTGTCGATATAGCAAACACATATGATAATGTTTATGCTGCAGTCGGTATTCATCCTCATGATTCAAAAGATGTTACCAAAGATTATATAAAAGACCTTGAAACTCTTGCGCTTAGTAGTAAAAAGGTCGTTGCTATAGGTGAAATAGGCATCGATCATTATAGAAATATATCTCCAAAAGATATTCAAGAGAATGTGATGATAGAGCAGATGGAATTAGCTAAATCATTGTCTTTACCAATTATTTTCCATAATCGAGATGCAGATAAAGATATTTTAGAAGTTCTTAAAAATCACCCATTTGACAGAGCGTTGGCCCATTGCTATTCAAGTGGTATAAGTTTTGCTGAACAACTACTTGGTCTAAATGTTCTACTATCTTTTTCAGGTAACGTGACATTCAAGAACTCTATTAACCAGTCTGCAATTCAAAATATTGCACTCAAAGATTTTGTATTAGAAACAGATTGTCCTTTTTTAGCTCCCCAACCATTTCGAGGTAAACCAAATGAGCCAAAATATGTTAAAGATATAGCATTGTTCGTATCAGATTTGCTAGATATTGAATTTGAAGAAATAGCAAAGCAAACGACAAATAACGCTGAAGTATTTTTTAAAATATAATGGTATTTGCTAAGAAAAAATGGGGTCAAAATTTTCTTGTAGATAATAATCTATTAGATAAAATCATTAAGACAATTGATATTACTACTGCAGAAAATGTATTAGAGATTGGTCCGGGCCAAGGGGCCTTAAGTGAAAAGTTAGTTGATGTTGCAAAGAGTTTATCTATGGTAGAGATAGATCCTGATTTAATTAAAATTTTAGAGGTACATGAAAAGTTATCAGGCTTAAAGATTATCAATCAAGATATCTTAAAAGTAGATTTAGATAGTTTAGAGATTGATTCTCCAGTAGTGGTAGGTAATATACCTTACAATATTACCTCTCCAATTATTTTTTGGTTAATTGACCATCTAGATAGTTGGGATAGGGCATATTTGATGGTTCAGAAAGAAGTTGCTCAACGCTTAACAGGAAAGATAGGCACAAAAGATTATAGTCGAGTGACTGTTATGACCCGTTTGTTTTTTGATATTAAAATTTGTTTTTCTATTTCGCCTAATGTCTTTATTCCTAGACCAAAAGTACAATCTGCGTTTATTTCCATTGAAAAAAGATCAGATTTTAATAAGAATGATGTAAATATTAAAAAATTCAGTCAAGTAGTAAGGATGGCTTTTAATCAGAGAAGAAAAATGTTAAGAAATTCATTATCGACACTCAATATTGACTTAGATGTCTGTAAAGTAGATTTTAAGAGAAGACCAGAGCAGTTAACGGTCAGCGAATTTATTGACATATCTAATAATATTATATGATAATTGGCATTTCTCATTTTTATCGTTAAGTTTCCGCACTATGATAGAAGTAAATATAAAAGACAATGAATCGCTTGAAAGAGCGTTAAGACGTTTCAAAAAGAAATGGGAACGTTCTGGCGTGCTTAAAGATGTAAAAAGAAAAGCTTTTTACGAAAAACCAAGCGTCACAAAAAGAATTGCAAAAAAACAAACTATTCGCAGAGCTATTAGACTAGCAAAATTCAATAATTAGTCTGATAACTCCTCTTTCTATTTTCCAAAAAATGTTCTAATCTCCGATATGCTTATAAGAAGTGCATCAGGACTCAGAGGTATTGTCAAAGATGATTTCAGTTCAGCAATGATTGATCAATATATTGCGTCATTTATTTCCAATCAAAATATTACTTCATGTGTCATTGGAAGAGACGGTAGGCCTTCTGGTAAAGAAATATCACAATGGGTTATCGATGCTCTAACTAAATATGGAGTCAATGTAGATAACTGTGATTTAGCAACAACTCCAACTATACAGTTAATGACAGAAAAAGATAAATATGATGGCGGAATTGTGATTACAGCTAGTCATAATCCAACTGAATATAATGGATTAAAATTTCTTCAAAAAAATGGGACATTTTTATCGCCAGATCAATGTAATACATTATTTTTAGCTGTAGATAGTAAAATTGTCATGAATAAAGCAGAAGTAATTGGTAAGGTATCAGCCTATAGTTCTGGAAACGAAGAGCATATTGCTAAAGTATTTTCTGCTAAATGTATTCAATCTGATGCTATTCGTTCTAAAAATTTTAAAGTAGTTATAGATGCAGTGAATGGTGGAGGCTCAACTATTTTACCGCAACTATGTAAAGATTTAGGGTGTGATATAACAACAATTAATTGTAATGGCGATGGTAATTTTACACGAGTTGCCGAACCGCTTTCTTCTAGTCTAAATGATTTAGAAAAGAAGGTTGTAGAAGTTGGAGCAGATATTGGTTTTGCTACTGATCCAGATGGAGATAGGCTATCAATTGTTTCTAATAAAGGAGTAGCAATAGGAGAAGAGTATACGCTAGCATTAGCAACGATGAATTATTGTTCTGGTATAGATGGTAAGGAAGTTTTAGTCACTAATTTGTCTACCTCACAACTCACAGAAGACGTAGTCAATGCATCAAACAATGTTTTATTGCGATCTAAAATAGGCGAGGCAAATGTTGTTGAACTAATGGAAAAAAATAATGCAAATATGGGTGGAGAAGGTAATGGTGGTGTTATTTTAAGAGAAGTACATTTAGGTAGAGACTCTGCAGTAGCAATAGGAATGATATTAAATCTATTAACTAATATAGATAAGTCCATTAATGAAATTGTTGCTGAGATGACAAACTATCATTTAATAAAAGATAAAATCGAATTAGCTGATAACAATAGTTTTAGTATTGATACTCTTGCGACTGTATTTAATTGTGACGAAATTAATCAGTTAGATGGCATAAAGTTTATTTGGAAAAAAGAACATAAGTGGGTTCATATTAGAAAATCAAATACAGAGCCTATAGTTCGCGTTTTTGCAGAAGCAGAAACACAAGAGGATGCCATAGAATTAGTTAACTACTTAAAAAACTCTTTATAATGAAACTGTTAGATACAAAATATTCTCCAAGCATTTTAGAAAAAAAATGGTATGATTACTGGATGGAAAAGAAATATTTTTCTTCATCACCGCTAGAAGATAAGGAGAATTATACTATTGTAATTCCACCACCTAATGTTACTGGTAAGTTGACAATGGGGCATGTATTAAACAATACAATACAGGATATACTCAGTAGAAAAGCAAGAATGGAAGGGAAAAATGTATCTTGGATTCCTGGGACAGATCATGCATCTATAGCTACGGAGTCAAAAGTAGCTAAAATGCTAGAAGATAAAGGAATTAATAAGAAAGATATTTCTAGAGAGGAATTTTTAACTCATGCATGGGAATGGAAAGAAAAATATGGTGGGATTATTCTCGAACAACAGCAAAAGCTAGGGAATTCATGTGATTGGGATAAACTTACTTTTACAATGGATGAAGACTATTCTAATGCTGTCTTAGAATCATTTGTAAGATTATATAATAAAGGCCTAATTCATAAAGGAAATAGATTAGTTAACTGGTGCCCAAAATCTCAAACCGCCTTAAGCGATGAAGAGGTTATCTTTAAGGAAGTTGAAGGAAAGTTGTGGTACATAAAATATAAAATTGAAGATTCTGATACATTTATTGAAATTGCTACTACCAGACCAGAAACAATGCTTGGTGACGCTGCTATAGCAGTGAATCCATCAGATAAAAGATTTAAATCTTTGATTGGTAAGAATGCAATTTTACCTCTGGTGAATAAAACTATTCCAATTATTGCAGACAAAATGGTTGACCCTGAATTTGGTACAGGTTGCGTTAAAATAACACCGGCTCATGATCCCAATGATTATAATGTGGGTATTACTCATGCACTTGATATGTTAAATATTATGAATCCAGATGGATCAATTAATTCTAATGCTCCTGATAAATATGTTGGATTGACTAGAGAAAAGGCTAGAAAGCAAATCATTAATGACTTAGAAACAGAAGGTTTTTTATTAAAAGAAGAAGACTATCTTCATAAGGTAGGGTACTCTGAAAGAGGCGATGTTCCAATAGAATACTATTTATCTAATCAGTGGTTCTTAAAGATGAAAGAACTTGCAAAACCTGCTACAGAAGTTGTTAAATCTGGTGAAATAAAATTTTATCCAAATCATTGGGTAAAAACATATAATCATTGGATGGACAATATTCAGGATTGGTGTATTAGTCGCCAATTATATTGGGGTCATCGTATTCCAGTATGGTATAAAAAAGGTTCTGATCATAGCAAACAAGAGAATTGGTATGTATCTATAGCTCCTCCTGGAGATATTGAAAATTGGGAGCAGGATGAAGATGTTCTAGATACATGGTTTAGTTCATGGCTGTGGCCATTTGGAGTTCATGGTTGGCCTAATAATGAAAAGTTGGTGAAACAATATTACCCAACCGATATATTGGTGACTGGTCCAGATATTATATTTTTCTGGGTAGCAAGAATGATTATTTCTGGCATAGAATTCTTAGATGAAATCCCGTTTAAAGATGTTTATTTCACTAGCATTTTACGAGATAGTACCGGAAGAAAATTAAGTAAATCTCTCGGAAATTCACCAGACCCGATCGAATTATTTGAAAAATATGGTACAGATGCGACTAGATTTTCAATCATGCTAATGTCTCCACAAGGATCTGATGTTTATTTCTCTGAAAATGGATTAGAAATAGGCAGAAATTTTATGAATAAAATTTGGAATGCTAGCAGATTCATTATGATTAATCATGATGAAGATTTTAGTAATACTATAGATAGAGAGTCGTTGGATATATATGATCAATGGATACTTTCAAAATTAGATACTACTCTTAAGAAAGTAAATGTTCATTATAGTAATTATCAATTTAATGAAGCAATAAAAGTCATCTATGATTTTACATGGAATGAATTTTGTAATTGGTATATTGAAATTGCTAAAATCAAATTTAATAGCTCAGATAAATCAGAAAAAAATAATACATTTCTTGTTGCAAAAGAGGTATTGAAGAAAGTCTTATTAATATTGCATCCAATTGCTCCATTTATAACTGAAGAAATATGGAGTTATTTAAAAAATGATTCAGATAAAGATATTATTATATCCTCTTGGCCAACAATTAGTTCAGGGAATCTACAATATGATGAAGCTAGGATTCTATCTCTAAAAGAGATTGTAGTTGCCATTCGCACAATTAGATCAGAATTAAACGTTGCTCCTACTCAAAAAATTAGTGCATCAATTTCTATTAAAAATGTTGCGGATGAATCTTTATTTGATAGTTTAAAAAGTATGATTATGGTTTTAACTAATCTAGAAAACTTAAATATTGAAATAAATCTAGATAAACCTAAGCAATCTGCAGTTGGTATATGTAAAAATTGTGTCGTATATGTACCATTAGGTGATTTAGTTGATCCTAAGGAAGAAATGCTAAAATTGAATAAAAGATTACAAGATATAGAAGGTTTTATTGCAGTAATTGAAACAAAATTGAGTAATAAGGCGTTTACAGATAAAGCACCTGAAAAAATTGTCAATCATGAAAAAAGTAAATTAGATGATTTTATCTTTGAAAGAGAAAAAATAATTGCCAATATTGAGATGTTGAAATGAAAAAATTATTAATAGCAATATTCGCACTAAATATCCTGCTTGCTCAAGAAGTAGAATCAATCCAAACAAACAGAACGCTAACAATTTATAAAGATAGCTTTGCTATCATAAAAGAACCAATTTTATGGAATTTAAAAGATGGAAAGAATATTACATTTTTTAATAATCTTTCACCAAATATTGTGTTTGATTCACCTTTATTAAATATTCAAGGCGTAGAAGTTGGGTCTCAAACATTAAATAAAAATTTTTATTCTACGGATTCTTATCTGAAAAAAAATATTGGGTCATTAGTAGAAGTGAAACCAATAAATGATTCGGTAGTGCAAGGAGCTTTATTAGATATTAATTCTTCATCTATCTCTATCAATACAAATAAAGGACTTATAATTTTTCAAAGATCTAGAGTGGAATATATTTCACTGAAATCAAAGCAAGTGCAGAATAAATTTACTCCACAAATTTCATGGGAAATTTTCTCTGAAGGGCTAGATAGTATTACTGCAGAATTAACTTATTTAAGTTCAGGATTTAGTTGGAAGCCAGTGTATAAGCTACAGTTAAGTGATAGCGATTCTACTGCAGCTCTTAGTATAGATGCTGAGGTAGTTAATGGGTCTAATATGAATTTATTGGGAGTAGATATAAAAGTTGTAGAAGGTTTAGTCCCTGTAGGCAGCAGTAGTAAAGCTAGAAATATGCCGATGGTTGCTTCTAGAGGAATGACCATGTCAGAAAAAACTAAAGAGTTAGGAGATTTTTATATTTTCGATTTAGGTACTAATTTAAATTTAAGAGCTCTTGAGACAATTCAGTTTCCTTTAATGCCTAAAACAGAGATTGGGTATGAAAAAAAATATATTTTTAAAAATTCAGAACGTGATCAGAGAGATGAGCCATTAAGTATTGAAATTTCTTTTCAAAACTCTAAAGAGAATAATCTAGAATTACCTTTACCATCCGGAGTAATATATCTATATGAAAAAAATATGAATGGGGAGCTATCTTTTATTGGTAAAAATAGCTTAAGTCAGTTATATAAAGGTGGTAACGCTGTATTAGATGCAGGAAAAGCATTTGATATTATAGGTAAACGTAGAATTCTAAATTTTGATCGTCAAAATAATAGTGAGGAATCAACTATATCGCTTCAAATAATGAATACTTCCAATGAGCCTATAAAAGTCAAAGCTATTGAAAAAATTGTTGGAGATTGGGTGATTAAAGAATCTTCAAGTATGTATATAAAAGATGATGCATCTACTATTTACTTTCCATTAGAAATCCAACCTAATAGCTCAGAGCTTATTACATATACATATCGAAAAGAATGGAAGTAATGTCCATTTATGGAATTCAATAATCCTTCTAATTTATTAGAAACTCCTATTCAATATATTAAGGGCGTTGGTCCAAGAAGAGCCCAGGTTTTAGAATCTCTTAATATTCATACTATTAAAGATTTATTATATTATTTTCCAAGAAAGTATCTAGATAGAACATCAATTCAGCTAATAGGTTCTATAAAAACAAACACTGAAGTGAATATTGTAGGTAGAGTTAAATCGATTAACTTAAGGAAAATGAAACGCGGTAATTTTTTGACAGCCACACTTGCAGATCATACTGGCTCTGTTCGATTGATGTGGTTTAATGGATCAGATTATATCTATCAATCTTTAAAAGAAAAAGATTTATTGGCTGTTCATGGTAAAGTCGCTGACTATAAAGGAAATGTTCAAATTGTTCATCCTGAATACGACAAATTGAATGCGAATGAAATATCTCTTAGTACTGGATTTGTAATTCCTGTTTATCCTTTGACCGAAGATTTAAAGAAATCAGGTCTTGATAATAGAAATTTAAGAAAAATTATTTATCTTGCCTTAGAATCTCTCGATGATATTGAAGACCATTTTGACAACAAACAGCAGGATGATTTTAAAATTTGCTCTCTAGATTCTGCATTGAGGAATATTCATTTTACTAATAGTGTTGATAAATTAAATGAATCAATTCATAGGCTTAAATTTGATGAACATTTTTTCTTACAAATTCTTCTAGCTTTAAGAAAAAAGAAAATAAAGGAAAACCGTTTTACTCCGATAAGTTTTAAGACTAAATATTATAATCAAATATTAAAAAATTTAAGTTTCGAATTAACTGATAGTCAGAAACGAGTTCTTAGAGAGATCATTGATGATTTTTTATCAGAAAATCCAATGAATCGTATGATCCAAGGAGATGTTGGTTGCGGGAAAACAATCGTTTCAATTTTAGCTTCATCTGTTGTAGTTGAAAATGATTATCAAGTTGCGATAATGGCACCTACTGACTTACTAGCAAAACAATTATATAAAATTTTTAAAATAGAATATGAAAAACTTGGAGTTGAATGCTCATTATTGGTCGGTAGCTTGAAGAGCAAAGAAAAAAAAGTAGTCTTAAAATCTATTAAAGAAGGTGAATCAAAGATAGTTGTGGGTACTCATGCACTATTTCAAAAAGATGTAGTATTTCAAAATCTAGGATTATCTATTATAGATGAGCAACATAGATTTGGGGTAAATCAAAGACAACTACTATTGAAAAAATCTGCTGTCCCCAATTTAATGGCAATGACAGCGACACCAATCCCGAGAACGTTGGCTATAACATATAATGGAGATATGGATTTATCAATTATTGATGAATTGCCAAAAAATAGACCAGATGTATTTACGTCCCATATTGAAAAAAATAACTTAGATACTGCTTATAATTTTATTCGCGAAAAAATAACAATAGGAGGACAAGCAATAGTTGTATATCCGCTCATTGAAGAAACTGAGAAGCAAGATCTTGATGCAGCATCTGAATCATATGATTTATTGACCCAAAATATTTTTCCAGACTTAACTGTTGGATTAATGCATGGGAAATTAGATCCAGATCAAAAAAATAAAGTAATGCAACAATTCATGAATCATGAAATTCAGATTTTAGTATCAACTACAGTAGTGGAAGTGGGTATTGATAACCCAAATGCTTCTGTTATACTAATCAATAATTGTGAACGATTTGGACTAAGTCAATTGCACCAACTAAGAGGAAGGGTGGGCAGAGGAAAGCTAACAAGTTACTGTATACTCTGCAGTGACAGTGAATCTCCAAATACAAAACAACGTTTAAGCATATTAACTAAAAGTAGAAATGGATTTGAGATTGCTGATGAAGATTTAAAATTAAGAGGTCCAGGAGAATTCTTTGGTGAAAGACAAAGCGGATTTATTAAATTTAGAATTGCCGATTTAACTACTGATGGACCAATCATTAGAGATGCTAGAATGAAAGCTTTTGATATTATTCATAATGATGCAAATTTAGAGGCTCCAATCAATAGTTTGATTAAGCAGAGATTTGATAATGAATATTTAAAATTATTTTTGAAAACAACCGTTAATTAGAGGGGAAAAAATGACAACAAAACCTTATACAGAAAAACAACTTTTTGATTCACTGATTTCTCAATCAGTATATGGCGTTTGGATTGCTTTAGGAAAAATACAAAATCCAATGACCAATGAGATGTCGGTAGATTTAACACAAGCATCTATCCAAATTGATATGTTAGATATGATAAATAGTAGAATGCATGCTAGTCTTACTGATCAAGAGAAAGAATACTTCGAGAAAGTTTTATCAGAATTAAAAATGAATTATGTAGAAGTTGAAAAGACTGAAGATGCAAAACCTGTAGAAGTAGAAGCTGCAACTAGTTCAGAAGATAGCGATGATTCAAGCTCTGAAGAATAATCTAAATTTTTTTCTTAATTATTCTTTGGCATTAGAAAGGTTCTTAGCAACTCTTGTTTTTTTCATAACCTTTGCAGTTTATTTTTCTACGATGGCACCAACAGTATCTTTCTGGGATACTGGTGAATTTATCGCTACGTCTCATATATTAGGAATACCTCATCCGCCAGGCAGTCCATTATTCTTACTGATTGGTAAACTATTCACATTGATTCCAATTAGTTCAGATATCGCTTTTCGTATGAACATTTTTTCTCCATTGATTAGCGCTGCTACGATTAGTCTATTATTCCTTATTTGTAACCAATTTATTGATAGACTTGATAGCAAAGATGATGTAAAGCATTTTAAAATGTGGTCTTCATTAACCGCATCATTAACATTTGCTTTTACTCATAGCCATTGGTTTAATGCTGTTGAAACTGAAGTATATGCATTAAGCGGTTTCATGACAGCGTTAGTAGTGTATTTAATCTTAATGTGGTCCAAGTATAAAGAAAAAGAGCATAGCACGATGTACTTGATGGGAATTGTTTATGTCATTGGTTTAGCTACGGGGGTACATCTATTAAATTTGCTCACGATTCCTTTCATAGGGTTAATTATCTACTTTTCTACTTCTAATTTTTCAACTAAAAATTTAATAGTTACATTAAGCTTGTCGCTACTAACCTTTATTGTAATACAGAATGTTATTATTAAAGGATTTCCTACTATTGTATCAAAAATAGGCTTTGAAGGCTTATTGTTGCTTATGGGGACGTTATTCTATTTTTTATATAGCAGCATTAAAAATAAGAAGACAATTTCATCACTTATTTATACGTCTTTATTTTTAATTATTATTGGATATTCGACCTATTTGACAATTTTTATTCGATCAGGGCAAAATCCTAATATTGATGAAGCAAATCCTGAGACAATAATAGAAGCTACTTCTTATTTAAATCGTGATCAGTACGGTTCAATGTCATTGCTCCCAAGAAAATTTAACAATCTTCCGTCAAAAATTTCTGTAGTAGGTAGTCCTGAATACCCAGATTTTGAATTTTCTAGTAGGCAAGACTACAACTATATGACATACAATATATCTGAGCAGGCAAGTTTTCTTTGGGCCTATCAGATCAATAAAATGTATATCAGATATTTCTTATGGCAATTTGCTGGTAAGGGACCTAGTAATGATTCCTTTGTGTCTGATTTTGGGGCATTACCTAAACAAGATGGCGTAGATTGGAGGCAATTTGGATTGCCACTGGCATTGATTATGGGATTATTTGGAGCATATTTTCATTTTAGAAAAAATAAGTATGATGCATTCTCATTGCTTGTATTGTTTATCATGACAGGGATTGCAATTATTTTCTATTTAAATCAAGATAACCCTCAAGCAAGAGAAAGAGATTATTCTTATGTTGCTAGCTTTATGACATTTGCAATATGGATATCTATAGGAATCTTTAATACGATTAATTATATAAGTGATACTTTGCTAGAAAAATCTATCAAGCTAAAAGCCTCTTATTTTATGATTTCTATGTTCTTAGTTTTTATTCCATTGAGAATGTTAATTGCAAACTATGATGAGCATGATAGAACTGGTAATTATATTGCTTGGGATATGGCCTATAATATGCTACAAACATGTGAGCCAAATGCAATTTTTTTTACTAATGGCGACAATGACACCTTTCCTGTATGGTATTTGCAAGAAGTAGAAAAAATTAGAACGGATGTAAAAGTAGTAAATTTAAGTTTATTAAATACTCCATGGTACGTTACTCAGCTTAGAGACAAAGACAATCCTTTTATTATAATGAATGATAATGAAATAAAAAATTTAGATTTTAAAAGATGGTCAACTAGCACAATTTCTGTTGGTGCCCCCGTTGATGATTTAAATCCTGATGGCATTATTGAATGGGAATTACAACCAACTTATCTTGATGTAGCATTACGTATTCAAGATTTAATGGTACTTAGAATTATCAAAGATAATAATTGGAATCGACCAGTATATTTTGCTGTTACAGTGTCTCCTACTAGCATGCTCAATTTAGATGATTACTTAACAATGGAAGGGTTAGCCTATCGCTTAGTAAACAATAAGTCATATCCAATCAATCAAGATAAAATGACTCAAAATTTATTACCAATAGTTGGAAGTAAGAGTTGGTTTGAAGATTACGATTCTCATAAAGACTCTATTGAAGATCTGTCTATATCTCAAGAGTATCAACCTGGGTATATCTATAGAAATCTTGCTAATGAAAATGTTCATGTAGATAGACAAACTGGAAGATTAATTCAGAATTATCGTACAGGGTTTACACGATTAGCTATATCACATTATCTTGATAGCAATCTACAAAAAGCAGAGATGGTATTATTGGACATGGAAGATAAAATGCCTAGTTCAGTAATAAGTATGCCATCAAAAGAGCTCCAGTACCAAATTTCACAGATCTATAATGGAACTGGCAACAAAGAAAAAGTTAAATATCATCTAAAAGAATTAACCCAAAGAGATGATATAGAGATGGAAGATTATTTGTTATATGGTAGGTCATTTATTCAAAATTTAGATGATTATGCTGAAGCAAAATTAATTTTTAAAACCATATATGATAATTTTTTAATTATTGAAAAAGCAATTAAAAAACAAGGGTTTACATCGACTAAAATTACAGCGCAAGAATGGCAGTCATGGCAAAAGACGTTACCTGAATTAGTATTTTTACTATATCTATGTCATCGAGAATTAGAGGAGTATGACGAAGCAACTATGCTAATTGAAAATTGGATAGTACGTAGTCCTGAAGATATAGATGCCGGTCAATTACTTGATGAAATTGAAAAATTAAAAGGGTTATGAAGATAGTCTCAATCATTATTCCTCATTATAACGGGAAAGAGCTCTTACATAATTGCATTAACTCTATCTATCAAAATATTAGTATAGAAAATTTTGAAATTATTGTAGTAGATAATGGCTCTAAAGATGAGTCCGTTAAAAATATAAGACAGCTGTTTTCAGACGTCATTATTATTAGCAATAAAGAAAATGTTGGATATAGTGGAGGATGTAATATTGGGGCAAAAAATGCAGAAGGGAAGTATTTAATATTCTTAAATAATGATACTGAGCATTCTAAGGATTGGATAGAAAAATTGGTAAGCTTTTTAGATAGCAATCCTGATACTTTTGCAGCGCAACCTAAAATATTGAATATTAAAAATAAAGAATATTTTGATTATGCTGGTGGCGCTGGAGGATTTATTGATCATTTTTGCTTTCCTTATGTAAAGGGGCGCGTTTTTAATACCTTAGAGAAAGATAATGGTCAATATAATAAGGCGTCAAAAATATTTTGGTCATCGGGGGCTGCTATGATTGTAAGAGCTGATATGTTTAATCAATTAAATGGATTTGACGAAGTATATTTTGCATATATGGAAGAAATAGATTTATGTTGGAGAGCCCAAGCGTTAGGATATAAAATTTGGTCTGTTCCTGATTCATTCATTTATCATTATGGGAAGCAAACGATTAAAGAAAATACAATTAAGTCACACTATCTCAATCATAGAAACTCCTGGATTTTATTTTTTAAGAACTCTTTTACTTTTCATTATGGAACCTTAATTGCTAAAAGATTGTTACTGGATTGGATGGCTTTGATCTATTCCGTAGTAACATTAGATATAAGAAGGTTTATTGCAATATTATGTGCAGAGATATGGATATTATTTTCTGTTAATAAGATAGTCAAGCTTAGGAAAAATAATCATGTTGTTCGATTAGATAATATTTATCATAAGAGCATAGCAATAGATTATTTTTTTAAAAGAAAAAAATACTTTTCTCAGATTGAAGATAATAGTTCTTTGTAGATATTATCTCTTTGCGAATCTAAATAAATCATTTCTTGTAGTAGCTTTTTTTGACCAAGTTTCTTCATAATTTCACCAATCTTTTTACCATGAAATTTTAAAAAGGTATTAGTGTAATTTTCTTGATTATAATTATCTACTACTTCGTTCAAATTATCCACTATAGTATCTAAAGCATTTCCGCATGCATCTATTTCTCCATTTTCAAATAGTTCATATGCAAGATATGTTGAAAATCGTAGTTTTCTTAACCCAACATTTTCTGTTAAGAGATTAATAAGTACAATACGTTGATCCCAACCTCTTGAAAAATTAGAAGCACTTGCACGAACAGCGATGGATCGTGCTTTTTCATAATGACTACTGCCACCCAAGTTGGACCAAGTATCTAATTCTGCTCCCAAGATGATATTGCCATAGAATCCTAATAAGCTTGATAAAGGATCAAAATAAACGCTGTCATAATAGAGAGAATTATTTTGATTTAAAACAAAGTTTGAACCTTTATCAAAGAAATGAAGATCTGTATTATTGCTAAATAAAGATTGAATTCCATAAGCTTGAGTGCTTCCTATATTAGCATTGCCTTCAAAAAGAATTTGAACATTAATATTGATTTCTAGATCACGATATTCTTCATTCCAAACAGTATATTCATAAAATTTTTTAATGTTGTTTTGCAATTGAAATAAAGATGTTTTTTCGTCTGCTTTTAATAGACGATCATCGAATGAGACGGAAGCTTCTTTGAATTGAGCGCTTAGGAGCGAAAAGAAGAAAAATAATACAATATATTTATTTAGTTTTTCTAGCATAATAGATAGATATATTTTTTAATTTACACAATGACTGTAATTAAAGACATACTTAAGCAAAATAAACGATTATATCGTATATCTAAGATAATTAGCGATTTATCTGAAGAGATAAAAGTACCAGTTTTTTTGGTTGGTGGCTGTGTTAGAGATTTATTATTAGAGCCAGAAAAAAATTCAGTAGATATCGATCTTATGGTTGAAGGTGATGGAATTGAATTTGCGAATCAATTAGGAAAAAAATTAAATGTATCTACAGTAGTTCCATTTCCAAAGTTTGCTACAGCACGTATACCATATAAAGAATGTGAAATTGAAGTCGCTTCTGCTCGATTAGAGTCATATGACCCAAAATCACGTAAGCCAAAAGATATTATTATGACTGATATTAATGAAGATTTGCAACGTAGAGATTTTACTGTCAATGCTATGGCAATTTCTCTACAAAAAGATAATATGGGGACACTTATTGATCCTTTTGACGGGTTTAAAGATCTAAATGCAAAAGTATTAAGAACTCCTATGAGCAATTCTGATATAACATTTTCTGATGATCCATTGCGCATGATGAGAGCAGCATACTTTTCTGCAAAATTAGAAATGAAAATTGATAAACAGTGCTTACAGTCAATAAAAGATAATGCTAAAAGAATATCAATAGTTTCTCAAGAGAGAATAACTAATGAATTATTAAAGATTTTAGGCACAAATAAACCTTCTGTCGGATTTATTATGCTTCAAGAAGTGGGATTGCTTGAATATGTCTTCCCAGAGATTTCAGTCATGTACGGCTTAGATCAGACTAGTGAGTATCATCATAAAGATATTTTTTTTCATACATTAGAAGTAGTAGATAATGCAGCAAGGTTATCTAATAAGTTAGATTTACGGTTGGCAGCGTTAGTGCATGATATTGCAAAACCTAATACCAGAAGAATAGATAAAAAGAAAGGATATACTTTCTACGGACATGATGATTATGGTGCTCGTATGCTAAAAAAGATATCAAAGCGTATGAAATTTTCTAATAAAACAAGAGACTATATCGTCAAGCTGACTGCTTTACACTTACGACCTATCAGTTTAGCAAAAAAAGAAGTAACTGACTCTGCTATTCGAAGATTAATTGTAGATGCACAAGAAGATGCACAAGATTTAATGTTATTATGTCGTGCTGATATCACCACTAAGAATCCAAATAATGTTAAAAAGTATCTCTCTAATTTTGATCGCGTAGAAAAACGAATGCAAGATGTTATTGAGTCAGATGAATTACGAGCATTTCAATCTCCTGTAAGAGGGCATGAAATTATGGAAATATTCAATTTGTCTGCAGGGAAGAAGATAGGAGAAATAAAAAAAATGGTTGAGGAAGCAATATTGAATGGAGATATTAACAATACACATTCAGACGCTTTATCGATGCTAAAAAGTTTGAAAAAAACCAAAAAATTTAGTTAATTATTATTTTACTTTTTAATATTTCAACAGTCATATATAAAGCAAAGTGAATTTTATTTCTTATTATGAAACTTTTTAGTTACTTTGCTGTCTAAGATAGAGCAGGAGTATTATGAACAGATACATATTAATTATTTTACTATTTATTTCAACATCTATGGCACAGTCATTAACTGTGGATGAGTGTGTGCGTATTGCGCTTGAAAATAAGACATCACTTAAAAGAGCAGATCAAGATGTAACAATTGCAAGATTGAATCGTGCTTCAACTGGAGCTTTAATGTTGCCATCAGTGAATGCGAGTAACTCGTTTAGTGAAACAACGTATGGAAATAGCTCTTCTGAGGCATCTGAGAGATATAGTGGAGGATTAAGCCTATCTCAAAGCTTATTTAATTTTGGAAGCAAGGTGAACACTCTTAAGCAAAGCGATAATAATTATAATACTGCAAAACAGAAAAAACGACAGGCAAAAGCACGTATTATATTAGATGTATATACTTATTATTATCAATACTTAAAGAACTCTGAATTATTTGATATAGCTGGTAAAGATTTAGAATTATCAGAAAAACAACTTGAGTTAGTTGAAAAACAATACAACTTAGGGGCTGTTAGTAAAACAGATTATTTAAAAGCGTCAGTCCGTTATGGAACTGCAAAATCTAGCTTCTTATCAAGAGAGTTAAGCAAAAAGAATTCTGAGAAATCTTTACGACATAGTATGGGACTTCTCAATAGCAATATAGTAGTGAATGTTCAAGAAAAAATGAATTTTATATTATCTGTTCCTACTTTTGATGAAGCATATAATTTGATGCTAGCAAATAGCCCTGATTTAAATATATTAGATAACCAGATTTCAGGAGCACAGATTAGCGTAAAAAAAGCATGGAGTTCTAGTTTGCCTAGCGTGAATATGAGTGTGGGTATGAATGCATCTTCCAGTGACCAAATTACTAGAACTTATTTTGACGATCATTACATTAAGAGTGCTAACATCTCAGTAAGCATTCCTATTTTTTCTGGTTTTAGAAATAAAAATTCAATTCAAATCTCAAAATTACAATTAGATCAAGCAGAGACACGGTTTAATGCTGGAAGAAGTAGTGCTAAAGTAAGTTTGTATGCACTGATTAATACATTAAATAATTATCAAGAAATTATTCCGATACAAGAAGAAGTCTTGCTTTCTGCTGAAGAAGATTTGAAACTAGCACAACAAAAATATGAATTAGGTTCAGCAAGTATTTTAGAGCTTTTAGATGCACAATTAGCATTAATTCAAGCTAGTTCAAGTTTAGTAAGAACTAAATATGATGCAGCAATCCAAGTAGCAAATTTGGATGACTTGCTTGGAACATTAGATAAAAAATATGAATAAGGAGAAAATGTGAATAATAAGATGAAAGCTGGGTTGGGTGTTTTAGTATTATGCTTAGGTGCATATTTTATGTCTTCATCAGATGGCGATGGAATTCTTGAAGTTTCTGTGATGGAACTTGGAAGAAAAGATTTAACAAGCCAAGTAGTGGCTGATGGAGTATTGAAGCCAGAAACAGAAGTAAAACTCAGTTCAAATAATACAACCTATATTACAGATATTGCTGTAAAAGAAGGTGATTTTGTAAGAAAAGGTGATTTTTTAATGTCGCTAGATGATAGACAGCAAAAAGCTGCGACTACAGCATCTAAAGCAAGCGTAGAAGCAGCAAAAGTAAACCTCAATAATGCAGAGATTAAGAGAAATCGCCAAGAAGAATTGTACAAAAAGGGATTAATATCTGATCAAGAGATGGAAAATACCAATTCTTCTTATGCGTCTGCATTAAGCTCATTTAACAACGCTGAAGCAAGATATATTCAAGATGAAGATGCTCTTTCTAAGCTAAGATTAATTGCTCCTCAAGATGGAACCATTACTTTTATTGATGGTGAAGTAGGAGATCTAGCTCAAGGAGGAATGTTTAATCCAAGTGTACTACTAAAATTGTCAGACCTTTCAAAAATGGAAGTCTATGTGAACGTAAATGAAAATGATATTGCAGATATTGAAATTAATGATGCTGCAATCATTGAAGTTGATGCCTATCAAGACCAAAAATTTAAAGGGGTTGTAAAAGAAGTTGCATATGCAGCAACAACATCAAGCGGTGGATCACAACAGCAAGTAACTAACTTTGAAGTAAAAATACAAATGTTAGAAGTGGTAGATGGGATGCGTCCTGGTATGAGTGCAACGGTTGAAATTATTACCGAAGAAAGGAATCAAGTGTTAGCTATTCCGATTCAGTCTCTTACTACACCTCGAAAACCTAAAAATTCAGAAAAGGAAAAGAAAGTATCTCTTTCTGTTGATACTGATGCCCCATCTGATGCTGATAAGGAAAAATGGGGTAACCGTTCTCAAAGCATGAGCGGGAAAACAGGGAGAACAGTAGTTTTTGTTATCAATAATGGTGTGGCAGAACAGCGCGTAGTTGAAACTGGTATAGTCGGAGAGAGAGATTATGAAGTGACTTCAGGTCTTGAAGAAGGAGAGAAAGTTGTTACAGGAGGATTTGTTGCAATTAGTAGAGAGCTTTATGATGGTGCACCAGTTAAGATAAGAGAACAATCTAAGAATAATTCTAGATCTAGTCGTAATCGTGGCTAAGTCAAAAAAAGAGATCATATCAATACAACGTATCTCCAAAATATATCATTTAGGAGAAACGGTAGTAAAGGCATTAGATGATGTTTCATTGAGTATTTATGAAAATGATTTTATTTCTATTATGGGTCCTTCAGGTTCTGGAAAATCAACGCTAATGAATATTATTGGATGTTTGGATGTTCCATCAAAAGGAGTTTATAAGTTCAATAATGAGTTAATATCAGAGATGAATGATAGTCAGTTGGCTAATATTAGAAATGAAAAAATTGGATTTGTATTTCAGACCTTCAATTTATTGCCCAAATTAAATTCGCTGCAAAATGTCGAAGTACCCTTGATATATTCTTCGCTCGGTAAAACAAAAAGAATAGAGCGTTCTCAAGAGGCCTTGAAGATCGTAGGGCTTTCCGATAGAATGACTCACAAACCTAATGAGTTATCTGGAGGACAAAGACAAAGGGTGGCAATTGCACGAGCTTTAGTGAATAAACCATCAATTATATTAGCTGATGAGCCTACTGGAAATCTTGATTCCAAAAGTGGAGAAGAGATCTTAAAATTCTTTGATGAACTGCATAAAGCTGGGAATACATTGATTATTGTGACCCATGAAGAGTCGATAGCAAAACGCGCACAAAGAAGAGTAGAACTTTTTGATGGTAAAGTTGCTTTAGATGAATAATACATTTAAGAATATCCTCATTGGTCTGACAGCTATTCGAGCTAATCTAACAAGAGTAATCTTAACTTCTCTAGGGTTAACCATTGGTATTTTTACTGTGAGCATTGTAACAGCTGGAGTATCAAGTATTGATAAAGAATTTGAAAAATCAATGGAATACTATGGTAATGATAAGGTATATGTAGGTACTTGGCCTTGGTCTTTTGATTTTGATTGGTGGAAATATCGTAATCGTCCTAAGATTCAAGAAGATTCTTTAGAATATATTACTCAGTACAGTGAATATGTTACAGACGTTAGTATTAAAAAAAGTACGTGGACCAAAGCTAGTTTTGGGAATAAATCCTCATGGTTACAACTCAATGGGGTATATCCAAGTTACCAAGACATGTTAAGCGGAACAAAAGTGGTGAATGGTAGATTTTTCTCTCAGAACGAATGGGATCTCCAAAGAAGGGTGGTTATTGTTGGCGGTACAGTGCGCGATGGATTTTTTGATGGTAAAGATCCTATTGGAAAGAAAATTAGATTAAATAATGTGACCTTTGAGATTATTGGAGAGCTAAAGAAGCAAGGAATGGGAATGGTCCCTGGAGGAACACTAGATAATCTAGTTATTATGCCGTCTTCAACATTTAAAAGAATTTTAACTAGATGGGGATTTGATGAATTAGTTTTACAGACAAATCCAGAGGACATAGCAAAAGCTAAAGAAGAGATAGGAATGATTATGCGAGTAGCCAGAAAAATAAAACCTGGTGAAGATGATAATTTTTCAGTCAATTCAGCGGATGCATATCAACAGCAATTTGATTCATTAAAAATAGTAATTGCAGGTATGGGATTTTTAGTCACAGGCATCTCATTGGTTGTATCAGCTATAGGAATTATGAATGTAATGTTTGTTTCTGTGCGTGAACGTACCAAAGAAATTGGATTGAGAAAAGCAATGGGAGCTACAAATAATAATATTCTAACTCAATTTCTAAGTGAAGCAGTTGCTATTTCAATTATTGGAGGTACAGCAGGTATTTTATTAGTAAAGCTCATTACTTTAGCACTATCCAGCTATTTTCCCGTAGAGTTTGATTTGTTATTGATTTTTTACACTTTTTTAGTGTGTGTTTTTATAGGGGTAACTGCTGGTATGATTCCAGCAAGAACCGCAGCCAACTTAAATCCAATAGATGCGTTACGTCATGAATAGAATTCTAAATTATTTGCGTGATGCAATAGGCGGAGTATTATTTTATTTTGGACAAACTAAACTACGCACAGCTCTTACATTGTTAGGTATTACTGTTGGAGTTTCTTCTATTATTGCAATCATGACCGTACTAACGACATTTGAAAAAACAGCAAATGGATTAGTTAGTGAGATGAAAACAAATCTTTTTTATATCACAAAAGATAATCCTATTGAGATTAGTTTTGGTGGTGATGGTAGAGGATCTCGTAATAAACCTCCTATTACCTGGTCAGAATATGAACAGTTAAAACGTAGTTTAACTCTCACTACATCAATGGCAGCTGCAGTAGCAGAAGAGCCTAGCGATCGAACTATCAGTGTTGGTAAAAATGAATTAAAAAATCGTCTATCAAGTTTTTGGGGATCAGATGGGGACATGCTTTCGATTAATCAATATGAGATTGTAGAAGGTGGAAGAAATTTATTCAAAACGGATATGGACAATTCCAGTCGAGTTGCTATTATCGGTTCAGATGTTAAAGACGAGCTATTTCCATATTCAGATCCAGTAGGACAAACGATTAAAATTGACAATATTCCATTTGAAGTGATTGCATTAACTGAACCGAAGGGTGAGATGTTAGGTCAAAGTATGGATGCGATGATTGGAATCCCTATTTCCACTTATTTAAAATATTTTGGAAGTAGAGGACATAAAAGAACAGATTTACTACTTATGTTAGAATCAGAGTCAATTGAGACTCTAGATGCAGCAACAGATGAGGCTGTTGGTGTTTTTCGTGCAATTCGTAAGATCCCTCCAGGCGAGGATAACAATTTTTATATCGCAACCAATGATCAATTAATGGATACGTTTGGCGAATTTACAGGCTATATCACTATCTTTATTGGTTTAATTGCTGGAATTTCTTTATTGGTAGCTGGTATTGGTATTGCAAACATTATGCTGGTTTCTTTAACAGAACGTATCAAGGAAATTGGGATCCGTAAAGCTCTTGGAGCAAGAAAAGTGGATATTTTCTTGCAATTTTTAATTGAAGCAATATTAATCTCCATTATTGGTGGAATTGTTGGGATCATCTTAGGTCTATCTTTTGGTAACATCGTTGCGCTATTTTTGGAGCAAGATCCTGTTATTCCTTTTGATTGGGTATTCTATAGTATCCAAATTTGTGCATCAATGGGGATTATATTTGGATTATATCCTGCTATTAAAGCATCAAATTTAAATCCTATTGATTCAATGCGTTACGAATAAGCTTTATCTTGCTTTTCCTTGATGAAAAGATACTTATCTTATAAATTCCTTTAAATAATTTTACTATGTCAAAAAAACAAAAAGTATCAGAAAAAGAAGTTGAAAAAATAGCATCCCTTTCACGACTCTCTCTTTCGCAAGAAGAATTAGTAAGGCATACAGAAGATATGAACAATATATTGGATCATATGGATCTGTTAAACGAAGTAGATACAGAAAACGTAGATGAGTTAGTTAATGTGCATGATATGGCGAGCCCGCTAAGAGATGATACATTTGAAGACTCTTTAGATAAAGATTCTGTTATTGAAAATAGCCCAGAATCATCGAAAGATTATATCGAAGTTCCTTTAGTCCTTAAAAAGGAAAGTCAGTGAATTTAGGTGTTATTCCTGGTCGATTAAATTCCACTAGATTCCCAAAAAAGATTATCTACCCCCTGAATGGAAAATCAGTGATTCAGCATGTTTATGATAATGCTAAAGAATCTAAGTTGCTCAATCATTTAGTAATTGCTATCGACTCTATGGAAACGCTATCTCATTTAAATAAAAATTGTGAGACCGTATTAACATCGCAAGGACATGAGTCTGGTACAGATAGGGTGGCAGAAGTTGCAGAAAAAATCAATTGTAATATTATTGTAAACATTCAAGGAGACGAACCAAACATTGATGCTAGCATTATTGATAATCTCATTCGATTATTTGATGATACGAATGTTGAGATGGCATCGGTAGCATCTACTGATTTAAATGAAAAGGATTTCGATAATCCTAATGTGGTAAAAGTATCTCTAGATAAAGAGAATAATGCCAAGACATTTGAGAGATCTAGCAATAATAAAGATGCAAAATATTTTCGTCATATTGGAATTTATGCATATAGAAAAAAAACATTAGAAAAATTTACTAATCTTGAACAGTCAGAAAATGAAAGAAAATTTAAGCTAGAACAATTGAGAGCATTGGATAATAATATTGCAATTAAACTATTAATTACTGACTTTCAACATAGAAGTATTGATGTAAAAGAGGACTTAAAATACTATGAAATCTAAAACAAAATTTATATTTGTACTTGGCGGAGTTATGTCTGGTCTTGGAAAAGGTATCTCTGCTTCTTCAATTGGATATCTTCTTAAAAGCGCTGGATTAAAAGTAAATATTCTAAAATTAGATCCTTATTTAAATATTGATCCAGGTACTATGAATCCTTATCAGCATGGAGAAGTGTTTGTTTTAGATGACGGATCTGAAACTGATCTAGATTTAGGACATTATGAGAGATTTATCGATGAAAATATGTCAAAACATAACAATGCTACTTCTGGACAAATTTATAGTACTGTATTAGATAAAGAGCGTTCTGGTCAATATCTAGGAGAGACAGTCCAAGTCATTCCTCATATAACAGATGAAATTAAACAGCGTATTAATAATTTAGCAGATAGTAAGAAATATGATGTGATTATTTGTGAGGTAGGCGGTACAGTAGGAGATATTGAGAGCCTACCTTTTTTAGAAGCTATTAGACAATTTTCCTTAGATGTAGGATATTTTAATTCGCTTATTATTCATCTAACCTTATTGCCGTATATCTTTGCAAGTGGCGAGATTAAAACAAAACCAACACAACATTCAGTAATGAAATTAAGAGAGATTGGTTTATCTCCAGATTTTATTTTTTGTAGAACATCGTATGAAATCAGCCAAGATATAAAGGATAAATTAGCTTTGTTCTGTAATGTTAAATCTGACCATGTTATTGAAAATAAAGACGTATCTAGTATTTATGAAGTACCTTTGTTATTAGAAAAACAAAATATTACAGAAATGATTTGCGATAGATTTCAATTAAACAATAAACCATCTATTAAAAAGTTACAGAGTTTTGTTGGTACATATAAAAATCCAGAGCATAATGTTAAAATTGCAATGTGTGGTAAGTATACAGAGTTGCATGATGCATATAAGAGTATAACAGAGGCATTTGTTCATGCTGGAGTAGAAAATAATACCACAGTAGAAGTGGTATGGGTTAATACTGAAAAAATTAAAAATGATAAAGACGCCGTAAAGATTTTTGGTGGTATTGATGGCATTTTAATACCGGGAGGATTTGGATCTAGAGGAGCAGAAGGTAAAATATTAGCTTCAAAGTTTGCTAGAGAGAATAATGTGCCATTTTTAGGAATTTGCTTAGGTCTGCAATGCGTCATTATAGATTTTGCAAGACATGTTTGTGGAATCAAAGGTGCTAATAGTACAGAATTTGATAGCAAATCTCCAAATCCAGTGATTAATTTAATGGAATCTCAAAAAGCTATTAAAGTCAAGGGAGGAACGATGCGATTAGGTTCTTATGATTGTGATATTCTTCCCAACACAAAAGCTTCAAAGATTTATAAGAAAAAAACTATTTCAGAGCGCCATCGCCATAGATGGGAAGTAAATAATAAATTTGTTAAAAAGATGGAATCACATGGTTTAATATTTTCTGGAATGAATAAAGATTTAGGAGTGGTAGAAATTATAGAGTTAGCTGATCATCCTTGGTTTGTAGGATGTCAATTTCATCCAGAATTAAAAAGTAGGGTAGATAAAGCTCATCCACTCTTTAGAGAATTTGTGAAAGCATCATTAAAGGAAAAACAAAATGGCACAAAATAAAGTTTCTTGCATAGATATTGTTTTTGGCGATCAGAAAATCCCATTTATTGGCGGTCCTTGCGTTATTGAAAGTAGAGACCATAGTTTGAAAATGGCAGAAGAAATTCTTAAGATTACAGATAAGCTAGATATTCCATTCATATTTAAAAGTTCTTTTGATAAAGCTAATAGAACTTCTATTGACTCTTTTAGAGGAAATGGTCTAGATGAAGGGTTAAAAATACTAGAAGAAGTAAAAGATACATTCAATGTACCTGTATTGACAGATATTCATCATCCAGAACAAGCAAAGATAGTTTCTAGCGTAGTAGATATTCTTCAAATTCCAGCATTTTTATGTAGACAAACAGATTTATTAGTAGCTGCGGCAGAAACTGGTAAAGTAGTCAATATTAAAAAAGGCCAATTTCTATCACCTTATAAAGTAAAAAATATTATTGATAAAGTTGTCGCTACTGGAAATAAAAATATTTTAGTTACCGAAAGAGGAAATTCTTTTGGATATGATAGTTTAGTATCAGATATGCGTTCTATTCAAATTATGAAAGAATTTGGCTTTCCAGTAATTTATGATGCTACACATAGCGCTCAAATTCCTGGAAATTTTGAAGAAACTACTTCAGGGAATAGACAATTTATTCCTGGTCAAATTTATTCTGCTATAGCAACAGGTTGTGATGGCATATTTATGGAGGTGCATGATAATGTAGATCAAGCGCTGAGCGATGCTAGCACACAATGGCCTTTAGAACAGTTAGAATCTGTGCTTGTATCAATGTTAGCATTCAGAGAAACCTATTTAAATCATGGAGAGAAGAATGGATAAAAATCTGAAAAATATTAAACTATTTATTTGTGACGTAGACGGTATTCTTACGGATGGACAATTTATTAAAGATACTGCAGGTGAAGAATCAAAAAGCTTCAATGTTCTAGATGGAGTTGGATTTGTAATGCTAAGACTCTTAGATATTGGTATTAAGACAGCATGGATTACTGGAAGAGAATCTACTACTACAGAGTCAAGGGCAGAAGAATTACAAATTGATGATGTGTATAATGGAGTGATTAGGAAGATTGATTCGTATCATGAATTAAAGAAAAAGTATAATCTAGAAGATGATGAAATTTGTTTTATGGGAGATGATATTATTGATATCCCTATTTTAGAAAAAGTTGGTTTTGCTGTTTCCGTTCCAAGTGCCCCTAAATATGTTGCAAGCTACGCAGATTATGTAACCAAAAAAACTGGTGGAAAAGGAGCGGTCAGAGAAGTAATTGACTTGCTTATTGCATCAAGAGGAGATTTTGACCAATTGCTAGATCAGCTACTTTCTGAGTTGCGATGAATTATTATTTAATATTATTTTTTATTTTGATTAGTTGTTCTAGGTCTTATCAGGTTGAAGAACCTTTAGATGATATACATGATCAACTCTCTGTTGATGTAGAGATTACATTAACTGAACAAGGCAATATTAAAGCCCTTATCAAATCAAAATTCTTAGAACGTAATAATCAGAATCTAGAATTAAGATTAACGGATGAGGTTAATATAGATTTTTATGATGATAGCTATCAGCATACATCACTTATTACTTCTAACTATGCGTTTGTAAGTGAAAAAGAGAATAAAATCAATGCATTTGGAGATGTGGTGGTTGCAGCTGATAATGGGCAACAGCTGTGGACAGATTCATTGCTTTGGGATAATAAAGCGGATAAAATTTTTACCGATGCAAGCCTAACTTTTATCTCTGGAAATTTTGATACACTATATGGTACCGGATTTGAATCTAATATTGATTTAACAAATTGGAAGATTACAAAACCAAGAGGCTCTATTAACAATGAGTAAAACATTAAGCGCAAAGAATTTGAAAAAAAAATATTCTCAAAAGAATGTTGTAAACAATATTGATATCAATTTAGAGAAAGGAGAAATCGTTGGCTTACTAGGTCCTAATGGAGCCGGGAAAACGACCACTTTCTATATGATTACAGGGATGATTCGACCTTCATCTGGTACTATATTTTTAGATAATGTGGATATCACAAATCTTCCAATGTATAAGCGTGCAAGAATGGGTATTGGATATTTAGCTCAAGAGCCATCTATTTTTGGAAAGTTAACAGTAGAGAATAATCTTAAAATTGTTCTAGAAACAGTTTTACCAAAAGATATTGATCAAAATAATTTAATTGATGAATTGCTAGATCAATTCAATATTAACCATCTAAGAAAAAGTTTAGGTTCAAGTTTATCTGGCGGAGAAAGAAGGCGCGTTGAAATATGTCGTACTTTAGCTTTAAAGCCTGATTTTGTACTTTTAGATGAGCCATTTGCTGGAGTAGATCCAATTGCAGTAGAAGATATTCAGCAGATGATTATGTCATTAAAAAAGAAAAATATAGGCGTATTAATTACTGATCATAATGTCAGGGAAACTTTATCTATTACAGATAGATCCTATTTGTTGCATAGTGGAGAAATTTTAAAGTCTGGAGATGCAGAAACACTTGCAAATGATGAAGAAGTCAGAAGAATTTATCTAGGAAAAAAATTTAAATTAGATTGATGAATAAGTTTTCTACCAAGATTAGACAAAAGCAGTCTATAATACCAAAACAAATACTCCAATCTAGTTTTTTAGAGCTTGGGTTGGATGATATCGAGAAAGAATTAGAGAATGAAATTCAAAAAAATCCCGTTTTAATTGAAAAAAATATAGAAGATTCTAAAGATAAGGATTATGAAAGATACGGTCTTGATAATCAAGAAAATTATGATTTATTTTTATCTAATTTACCAGAAGATAAGAATGTCATTGATAATCTTATAAGTCAAATTGATCAGTCTGAAATTGATAATCTATCAAAAGAAATAGCCCAACAAATTATATTGAATGTGGATAATAGCGGTTTCCTAGATTCAGAATTAGAGTTAATTGCAGATAGTACGGATTCTAGCATAGAAGACGTAGAAAATATCTTGGAATTTGTTAAAACATTGAATCCGAAAGGAGTAGGTTGTAAAGATTTACAGGAATATCTCATATTGCAAATGAATCCAGAAGAAAAGATAGCATTGAGTATTATTCGCGATTATTTTGATGAATTCCTTAATCAGGAATTTTTAGATATTAAGTCTTCTTTATCTTGCTCAGATACTGATTTTGATAATGCATTAAGTATTATCTCTTCAAAAAATTTCGCACCTATAATAGATCTCACTGTAGAAAATCAACAGATCAACCCAGATGTTATTTTAAGAATGAAAGATGAAGAATGGATTATTTTAATTAATGATAGACATCTCAATAGATTTAAAATATCCAATGAGTATTTAAATGCAGCAATGAATGCAGAAACTCCCAAAGAAGAGAAAAAATTTATTGATGACCATATTAGTAGTGCACAGAATTTATTAGATACAATCTTATTTAGATCAGATACCTTAAGAAAAGTGGTAAATGAGATTATTCATATACAACATGATTATTTGTCTGAAAAACAACAGCATCCAAATCCTTTGAAATTAGAAGATATTGCTAAAAAAATTGATATGGACATATCAAGTATCAGTAGAACTGTAAAAAATAAATATATTGATAGCCCGCTAGGGACTTTAAGTTTGAAAAGTTTTTTTACTAGCAAAATAATAAAGAAATCTGGTAAAATAGTGGGCGCAGAAGAATTAAAAACTGCTATAAAAAATATTGTAGAATCAGAAGATAAAAATCAACCTTTATCTGATTTAGAAATTGTACAATTATTAGATGCAAAAGACTTTTCAATTGCAAGAAGAACTGTAGCAAAATATAGAGAGTCAATGAATATATTAAATACTAAAAAAAGGAAATTAAAATGAGTCTTAGGCACTGTATTAAAGTTGATGATTTTTCAAGAAATGAAATAATCGATTTATTTCATTTGACTGCTGAGTTAAAGCATAAATACAGAACAAAAGAGAATTTTAGACCTTTTAAAAATCATTCTATGGCAATGATTTTTGCAAAACCTTCCGCTAGAACAAGAGTATCTTTTGAAACGGGATTTTCTTGGATGGGAGGGCATGCAATTTATTTGGCTCCCCAAGATATTGGGTTAGGAAAAAGAGAAAGTGCTTCAGATTTAGCCCAATTATTTAGCAGATATAATGATTTAATTATGGCTAGAGTATTCAGTCATAATGATATGTTAGATTTTGAACAACATTCTAACATTCCTGTTATCAATGGATTAACTGATTATAATCATCCTTGTCAAATATTAACTGATATGTTCACAATATGGGAAGCAAAGCAAAAAAATATTGATGATTTAAAGATAGCATATGTTGGAGATGGTAATAATATTGTCAATTCATGGATTAGGCTGGCTGGAATATTGCCATTTGAATTTACTTGTGTTTGTCCTGTAGGCTATGAGCCCGATGCTGAAACAATCAATTTTGCAGAATCAAAGAATCTATCTAAGATTAATATATCTAATAATCCTGTACAAGGCGTTATGGATGCAAATGTAATTTATACTGACGTATGGGCTTCTATGGGCCAAAAAGAAGAAATTGATGAAAGAGTTAAAATATTTTCTCCTTTTCAAGTGAATGATTCTCTTGTACAAAACGCTAAAAGTGATTATTTATTTATGCACTGTTTGCCAGCAGAAAGAGGAAGAGAAGTTACAGACAATGTCATTGATTCAGAGAATTCTATTGTTTTTGAGCAAGCAGAGAATCGTTTACATACTCAGAATGCCATCATGGTTACATTATGTGATAAATTTTAAAAATTTTTGATTTCTAATTTATCGCCATCAAACATAGCATAATTATAATTCTCTTCATTACATTCACCGAGTAGAATTAATTCTCCATTATTTAACTCTTTTTGATACAAATGATGATAATGCCCCATAATCACATACTTAAAACCTCCATCAATTTTTTGTTGAGCAAAACTATCTAATTCATCGTGGATTCTGTTAATTTTTTCTTGATCTAAATAATGGGAATCTTTTCTTTCATGAGATATTTTTTTTGCAATTTTCAGTGCAATATTTTTTGGAAGGAGAGAATACATTTTAATAAATATATTGCTACGAAGTACTCTTTTCAATAAGCGATATGAGTTATCCCAAGATAAAATTCCATCTCCATGTGTAACATATATTCTATTATTCTTATAGTCTATTGACGTATCATCAAGGAAAGTTTTTGTGGTATATTTTTTGAAATAATCTCCAATCCAATAATCATGATTACCAGCTATAAAATAGATTTTAAAGCCTTTATCTTTAATTCCTTCAATTTTAGTAAATATTTTTTCATAATCACTAGAGGTTTGATTCTTGTATTCAAAATAATAATCAAAAAGATCTCCCATAATAAATAAAGATCCTTTTGTATTATCCTTAGAGATAGAATCTAGAAATTTTGAGAACTTTTCTACCTTTTTATTTTCTTGATTTGACTTTGAAACCTTAAAGTGGGTATCTCCAAAAAAGTATATTGGTAACTGCATCGCAAAAATTACTCTTTAAACTAAGCTTGTTCAATATTAATATTATCGATATGAGATTCATCATAATATATCTTTTATGCAGCCAGTTAATATTTGGGCAAAATTTTGGGCAAAATAAAGTTCAATATGATACTTTTGATTGGGAATATATTGTCAGTCCTAATTTTAATGTTTACTATTATGGAGACAATCATGACTTGGCTATTTTTACATCTAAAGTTGCAGAGGAGTCACTAGATCAAATCGGTAAACATTTAAGATGGAGAAGCAAGAATCCAGTAAAGATTATTGTTTATACATCGCATAACGACTTTCAACAAACCAATATTGTAAATACACATATGCCTGAGGGTGTTGGTGGAGTAACTGAATTATATAAGAATCGAATTGTCATTCCATTCGAAGGGTCTTATGAACAATTTAAGCATGTGATTCATCATGAGTTAGTACATGCTTCAATTAATGATATGGTTTATGGAGGAAATGCTCAAGGGTTGATAAGTGGAAGGATACTTTTACAAGTACCATTATGGGCCAATGAAGGATTATCAGAATTTTTATCGGTTGATTGGGATACTAATTCAGATATGGTTTTACGTGATTTAGCTATCGAAGAAAAATTGCCAAAAATTGAAGAATTAAACTATTCTATATTAGCGTATAAAGGCGGACAATCCGTATGGCAATATATTACCAAAAAATATGGCAGAGAAAAAGTAGGTGAAATATTTCAGCAAATGAAACGAACTCAAAATGCAGAAAAAGGATTTAAAAATGCACTGGGCGTAGATTTTGAACAACTAACTGATGATTGGCATGACTATTTAAAAAAAGAATATTGGTCTGATATTAATGAGAGAGAAAAAATTACTGACTTTGCAGAAAAAATTACTGATAGATCAAAAACAAAGAACTTTTATAATGTTAGCCCTTCCTTTTCTCCTGATGGCAATACAGTAGCTTATTTTACAGATCAGGCTGGGTACATGGATTTAATACTCTACAATCTTGATTCTGGTAAGCAAAAAAAGCGACTCATTCGAGGGAATACTAGCCCAGATTTTGAAGAGTTAAAATGGTTGCAGCCAGGATTATCTTGGTCTCCAGATGGAAAGTATATTGCTTTTGCTTCTAAGAGCGGAAAAGAAGATTCTATTATTATTGTTAATGTTCGAAATAGTGATTATAAAAAAATACCTATTTCACTAGATGGAGTTTTTACTACTTCATGGCATCCTAGTCAAAATAAAATTGTATTTATAGGACATAAAGATGATGCAAGCGATCTATATGTTGTAGATATAGATACGCAAGAATTAACAAACTTAACTAATGATACTTTTTCAGACTTTTCTCCGGCATGGTCAGCAAGTGGAGATAAGATTGTATTCAGTTCTGATAGAGGAACCAGCAAAGGTTCTCCTAATATGTTTGATATAGATTTTTCTCAAAAAGATCTATTTATGTATGATTTCTCTAATCAAGAGATTACACAAATTACAAATACTTCTTATAATGAGAATTATCCAGTCTTAACTAGTGACAATATATTGTTTTATACTGCAGATTATAATGGAGTATATAATATTTTTAAACATGAGTTATCTAGTACTGTTTTTTCTCCTATTACCAATGCCATAGCAGGCATTCAGCAAATAGATGTTGATACTACAGGGAATAAACTAATTTTTTCTGGCTATTCTGAAAGAGGATGGGATTTATTTGTAATGAATCAACCGCGGGACAAAGAAGAAAAGATAGTTCCGGAGACCAAATTTTATAGCGAAAGAAATCAAGTAGATACTTTTGAAGACTTACGTTTTGTAAATACTGCAATTCCTAGTGAGGAGTCTCAAGACTATTCACAATATATCTTTGCTAGGAATTATAGACGATTTAATGATACTGATAAAGAGACCGATGATCAAGATACAGTAATAGATTCATTACGTTTTGCCGATGGATATAAATCTAAGCCATATAAAACAGATTTTTCTATAGACTATATAGCCACAAGAGCTTCTATTGATAATCTTTTTGGCACTCGCGCACTGGCAAATCTTGCTTGGAGCGATGTTATGGGCGACCACCAAATTATGATGGGCACAAATCTAGTATTAGATTTAGAGAATAGTGATGTAATAATTAGTTATGCTTATTTGAAAAATAGGATGAACTATTACGGTACATTATTTCAGCAAGCCAATACCTTTTCATTGGGCTACAGTCTTACTTCTGACTATATAGGAAAATTGAGAGATTATGGTATAGGGTTTTTTGCACAATATCCTTTTTCTAAGTTTAGTCGTATTGATTTTGGAGGGACTTTTAGATCGGTCAATTATGAGGTTAAAGAATTTGATATATATAATCTAACTTATGATTCTATATATACAGAGAATCTTACAGCAATGATGCCAATGGTGAGTTGGGTTTTTGATAATACTACAAATACATACACAGGGCCAAATGATGGATTAAAGCAGTATCTTACTGTCCAATTTAGTCCTGATCTTGGAGAAGATTCTATTCCTTTTCAGACTATCAAATTTGATATTAGAAAGTATTTTAAAATTAATAGAAACTATAGCATAGCAACACGATTAATGTTAGGAAAGAGCATAGGAGACAATCCACAAAGATTCTTTTTAGGTGGAAATTCTCAAATGACCATTATATCAGATACTCAAACAGAAGGGCGAGATGATTCAGGTTTTTATGCAGAAAGAGTTCTAGAATATGACAATTCTTCTATATTGCAGGACGTGTATTTTAGTGAATATGTTTTCCCGGTAAGGGGTGCAAGATACAGAGAACGTACTGGAGAAAATGTCGCAGTTGCAAATTTTGAGTTTAGATTCCCTTTTGTTAATTATGTAGATGTAAGCTTCCCCGCAAGAATTAGATTTGGAAATATTTTTGGGCATCTATTTGTTGATATTGGTGCTGCATGGGATTCAAGTGAAGAATTTAATGATAGCGCTTTAGTAAGAGCAAAATATGGTTTATCTGATTCAGAGGCTTCTGCCATTATTTCTACATTTGGTATTGGAATGAAAATGTTTACTCCATGGGCTTTGCTAAGGTTTGATACTGCATGGGATCGATATCCAAATGGCGATTACTCTAAACCTCAATATATTTTATCTATAGGGTACGATTGGTAATCTTTTGAAGTTTACAGTTCAATCTGAAGATAAACATTCATTAGCAAGAGTCGGTAAAATAGAAACTGATCATTCTAGAATAGAGACCCCCGTCTTTATGCCGGTTGGTACTCATGGGGTAGTTAAATCAATATCTCCCAATGAATTGTATGATATTAACACTCAGATTATGCTGTCTAATACCTACCATCTTTATTTAAGGCCTGGTACAGACATTATAGAGAAGAATGGAGGGTTACATCAATTTATGAACTGGTCAAATAGTATTCTAACTGACAGTGGAGGATATCAAGTTTTCTCATTGAGCGATATGAATGAAATTACAGATAATGGAGTAAACTTTAAGTCACATCTCGATGGAAGCATACATTTTTTTACACCAGAAACCTCGATGGAAGTACAAAGAAAGTTAGGGTCTGATATCATTATGGCTTTTGATTATTGCCCTGCCGCAGATTGTTCAGAGAAAGAATTAAAACGCGCTTCTAGATTAACAGAAGATTGGACAAAGAGAGCATATGAATATCTAAATGATCAATCACCTTTATATGGCCATAGCCAAACATTATTCCCAATTATTCAAGGAGGAATTAATAAAGAAGAGCGCTTAAAATGTTTAGATCAGATGCTTCCATTTGCTACATGCGGCTTAGCTATTGGCGGACTATCTGTAGGAGAGAAAAAAGATCCTATGTTTGATATTGTAAATATATTAGGAACACATATGCCAAAAGATCAACCTCGTTATTTGATGGGAGTGGGTAAACCTGTAGATATCGTAAAATCAATTTTGTCTGGGATAGATATGTTCGATTGTGTATTACCAACCCGTAATGCCAGGAATGGACAAATTTTTACTCATGAAGGATCAATTAATATTTTAAATAGTAAATATAAAGATGACACTTCTCCTATTGATAAAAAAAGTAGTATTGTATTTGCTCAAGAACATTCTAAATCTTATTTGAGACATTTATTTAAAGTAAACGAAATGTTTGGTATCCGTATTGCGACATTAATGAATATTGCATATTACTTTGACTTAATTACTGAAATTAAATCTGAAATTAACAATAATAGTTTTGTAAAATGGTCTGAGAATTATTTAAAGAGATATGACAGATAAACATCATTCAATGACTAAATTTTTACTTATTATAGCAATCATTATGTTAAATAATTGTGCATCTGTTAGAAGCCCAGAGGGAGGATCTCTAGATGAAATTCCTCCAACACTTTTAGGAACAAAGCCAGAAGTATTAACCAATATTAAACCCGAACAAAAAATTACTATTCGTTTAAGTGAATATTTAAAAGAAAGTTCAATTAAGAGTGCTATTAATATTTATCCAATGCATGCAGGTAAGGTCAAATATGAATTTAGAGGAGATAAAATTGATGTATGGCTGCCAAGCAACCTTCAGAATGGTACTACGTATATGATTGTTTTAGATACAAGTTTTGCTGATGAGCATGGAGTAACAATTGAGCAAGATATTAGCATTCCATTTTCTATGGATTCTATGTTTGCTTCTTCCACAATAGAAGGTAATGTGTATGGTGATAGTGATCAGTCCACTCTTTTGTTATGGAAAGGGTTGTTCAATCATGAAGATATGCTAAGTACAGATCCAGACTATATTGCAAATACAACAAGCGATTCTGAATATATTTTTAATTATTTGCCAGCAGATGATTTTTCTATTCTTGCAGTAGGGCAATATGGATCAAATATTGATTATTCAAAAGGGCAGTATGCATTTTATCATGAAAATTTATTATCAACTAAAAAGGCTAACCTGAAAAATATTGATTTTTTTATACATCAAGCTTCTGAATCAGAAGAATTAGATACAGATAGTTTGGATGTAGTTCCAGATAGTAACAGTGATATAGTAAAGACAGCTGACATATCAGGAACAGTGACAGGAAAATTTCTGCATCCTATAAAGATGTTATTACAAAATAGTTCACATTCTTATGTTGAGGCCGTCAAGCTAGATGGCTCATATGTTATTCATGATGTTATAGGAGGTAAATATCAATTGTTAATATATGAAGATAGAAATAATAACAATAGATTAGATACGGGCTCTTTTGTAGAGAAACAACAATCAGAAGAATTTTATGTTTATCCCGACTCTCTATCTTGTCGAGCCAATTGGGAGCTAGAATTGCCTTCTTGGAAATATCAAAAGGAGGCTATGCAGTGAAAGTTGTAGCAGTTAGCGGATATTTTGATCCAATTCATGTAGGACATCTAGAGTATCTAAAAATGGCTAAAAGCTTAGGAGATAAATTAGTCGTGATTGTGAATAGTGATTATCAAGCAGGATTGAAAAAAGGTAAATCATTTATGCCAGAGCAGGATCGATTAGAAATTGTTGGTGCATTACGTTGCGTTGATGAAGTTTTTTTGAGTATTGACAAAGATAAGAGTGTTTGTAAAAGTTTAGAATATATACAGCCAGATATTTTTGCTAATGGCGGCGATAGAAGTCTTGAAGAAATTCCTGAGACAGCTGTTATGAAAAAATATAATATTGAAATGGTAGATGGTTTAGGAGAGAAAATTAGAAGTAGTAGTGCAATTACAGGAATCAAGTGTGACATATAAGAAAAAAAATAAAAAATACCAACAGCTTCTTGATGATTTTATTGAATTAAGTCATAAATTTGATATTAAAATTATCCAAGATAAAGGTAATTTTAATGGAGATAGTTGTATATTATTTGCTGATAATGTTGTGGTCATTAATAAACATAAACCGTTAGAGCAACGGTTGCATATATTAGCAAAATGTTTTAGTAAGATGAATCTCGACAACGTTTATATTAAACCAGTATTAAGAGATTTAATTGATAATATTGAATTGGATAATGAATATGTCGCATAAAAAACATTTATGGGCTCCTTGGAAAATGGAATACATCAAAAATAAAGATGGATCCCAAAAAATATTTTCTGATAAACCCAATGAAAGTGATGATAGGGAAAATTTTATTCTGTATCGCGGGAAAACATGCTATGTAATTATGAATTATTATCCATATAATAACGGGCATCTTATGGTGGTTCCATATGAAGAAAAAAATGCAATAGAAGATTTAGAGGATGATACTTTATCAGATGTTATGCAAGTAACCAAAAAAACAATGGCTATCTTAAGAACTCATTTACACTGTGAAGGGTTTAATTTTGGAGCTAATATAGGTAAGGGATCAGGTGCATCCATTGAAAGCCACTTACATTTTCATATTGTACCACGATGGTCTTCAGATACAAGTTTTATGCCGGTAGTAGGATCAACTAAAGTTGTAGCACAAGGCTTGCATGATACTTATGATTTATTAAAACCATTTTTTGAGGAACTAAGATAATGGATTTATTTTCGCATTCATGGCTCCCTTTTATTTACCAGTATAGTTTTGGGATATTAATTTTTGGTGGAGGTCTTTTTGCAATTTTTAAAGCTTATGGATATCAAGAGTTCTGGGCTGAATATAAAAAATGGGTACTAGTATTAATTTGGGGGTTCATCTATGTATCTTCTATTCATCTATTGATGACAATTGCTGCATTAAATAATACCCCACAACTCTATCTAGTTATTCTGTCTGGATATCTTGTAACAGCATTCATTTTAAGTAGGTATGTTCGATGACCCCCGACATTGTTACAAGTCCACTTTTTTGGGGTATCTTAGTATTCTATGTATCATTTGTATTAGGTGCAGGATTATTTTTTGCGCGTAATAATCAGTCTACAGAAGACTTTTTCTTTGGTGGAAGACGATTTTCATGGTGGTTAATTGGAATGTCTATGTTGGCCACTGGAGTTGGATCACATAGTTTTGCAAAGTACGCATCAAAAGGATTTGAATATGGCTTTTCTTCAACCATGACCTATATGAATGATTGGTTTTTTATGCCCTTACTTCTCTTTGGCTGGATCCCCATTATTTATTATATGAAAGTAAACTCTATTCCAGAATATTTTGAACGACGTTTTAATTCTACGGTAAGAAATTTATCAACCTTTACAATGATATTATACTTAATAGGTTATATTGGAATTGGTTTATTAGCATTAGGATCATTATTGCAACCTATTATAGGATGGGATATCGAAACAATCATTATCGTGATTGCATTGATTGCTGGTATCTATGTTTCTTTAGGTGGTCAGACAGCAATTATTTTTACTGACTTTTTACAAGGAGTGGTATTGCTATTTGCTGGACTCCTAATTTTTGGACTTGGGATTGCTTATCTAGGAGGATTTGACATATTCTGGAATGCACTGTCTACAACCAATAAATTGCCGTTAGCTGATTTTAATTCTCCACCTGATTTTAATTTTGTTGGTGTATTTTGGCAAGATGGAATAGTCGGATCTGTTGGGTTTGCTTTTATGAATCAAGCAGTTATTATGCGTTTTCTATCATCACGTTCTGTGGCGCATGCTCGTCGAGCAACTATGATGAATGTATTAGTATTTTTACCGATTGGTACTGTTGCTGTATCTAATGCTGGTTGGGTAGCAAGAGCAATTACAAATACGTCATCTGGGGTGATTGCAGAAACGACAAATCCGAATACTATTTTTACTGTAGTAGCAGGAATTGTAGCATCTTCAGAAGCGGTGTTTGCATTTTTAGTAGCAGCAGTTGTAGCAGCCTTAATGTCTAGTCTTGATTCTCAGATTAATGCATCAGCTGCAGTTGTAGTAAATGATATATATACACCTCGAGCAAAAAATCCTTCAGAAAAAACTCGTTTGAGAGTGTCTATGTTAACATCTGCAATAGTCACAGTTGTAGGAATCGGAGCCGCATTTTTATTCGCACAATATGGTACCATTTATGAAGCGCATGGAGCGTTCCATAGTGTGGTAACTCCACCAATGGTGACAATCATATTCTTGGGAATATTCTGGCAACGTTTTTCTGCGCAAGCAGCTGTGTTAAGTTTTGTAATAGGATCTGTATTTATTGTTCTAGGATTGATTTATCCTTTTGAACTAATTAGCCCCTTTGCACATGGGATTGAATTTGTCGAAGCAAAACCCTATTCTTATATCAGAGCATTATACAATCTCGTAGCATGTGTGTCTATTGGAGTGATTGTAACCTTATTCACAAAGCCACCAAAAAATTATGATGATATTAAAGGATTAACTCTTTGGACAATTAGGGATGGAGCTGAATATTTTAAAGGTTCTAAAGTAAATCCAAATGCTGGAATTACTATCACAGTTCCTGGGAGTGAGATTATAGTGTCTGAAGATGAAAATAATAAAGTATGTTTACCTCAGAGATATATGGATCAAATTAAAGGGAATCTAGGAGATCTTATCTATATTAGTGATAAGCGTTGGTATTTAGGTGGGTTAAAATCTACACACGCTAATCTTGGATCAGTAACTAAGTTTGATGGAGTCATTATATCAAAAGATGTATATAAGCATGCACAATTTAATTTGTCGAAAGATTTAATTATTGAGCTTGAGGTGTAATATTCCTTGTTTTTTCGATAATATTATTAAAAATTCCAAATCATATTCCGGAGTAGCTCAGTTGGTAGAGCGAGTGACTGTTAATCACCAGGTCGGGAGTTCGAGTCTCTCCTCCGGAGCAAAGTAAAATGAGTCAAAAAATAAAAAAAGTGATGCTTACTAATTTTATTATATTATTTCAATTTGATTAACAGAGGATAAAATGGATTTTCTTACACTTTGGTCTTTACTGGGATTTCTTTTTGCTGTCTATGCGGTTACAGCTAACGATAGTATTCAAACATTAGGAACTTATATTTCATCGAATAATGATGTCAAATGGTATTGGATGTTTGCATATATGGGATCCATTTTCTTAATAACTATGCTTCAAGGTTTTAATATTGGAGATCCATCTTTTGGAAGATTAGATAAGTTTCCAGAAATCGATATACAATGGTATCATGCAGTAGCTCCATTAGTTCTGGTGGCATTGACACGATTAAAAATACCAGTATCAACTACTTTTTTAGTCTTATCAGTATTTGCATCATCGGTTGTAATGGAAAGAATGTTGCTAAAAAGTTTTTTAGGTTATGCAGTCTCTTTTGTCTTTGCTTGGGGATCTTGGTATCTCATTAGTAAGTATTTTCTAAATGAAGGTGAAAAAGGTGAAAATAAATATAATAATTATTGGAGAGTAGGCCAATGGTTGACTACTGGTTGGTTATGGGCAACATGGCTGAAACATGATTTGGCAAATATTATGGTATTTTTACCAAGATATTCTTCTGTTGAAAACATTAATTTTCAATTTTTTGTTGTTGGTACGATGCTTTTAGGACTAGCATTCATGTTTTATGAGCGCGGTGGAAAGATACAGGAAATTGTCTTATCAAAAACCAATACAAGATATGTTCGCTCTGCTACGTTGATTGACTTAGTGTATTGTTTTGTATTGTACTATTTTAAAGAAGTGAACAATATACCTATGAGCACTACATTTGTTTTTATGGGGATGTTGGCAGGTAGAGAGCTTGGAATTTGGATGTCTATTGGTTATGGGGAATTAACATATACCAGTCGACACAAAAAAGCTATTTTCCCAATGCTATATAAAGATTTCCTTAGATTGATGTTAGGATTGATGATCAGTGTCTCCCTTGCATACGGTATACAATGGTATAGTGTGCTTTAACTAAAATGATGTGTTGCAGATTATAACGATTTAGGATATTATTATAGAGATGAATCTTAAAAATAAAATTGTATTAGTTACTGGCGCTGCTAAAGGCATCGGACTTGCCACTGTTAAACGATTACTCAAAAAAGATGCCAAAGTTATTCTATGGGATTTTCAGCCAACTGATTTAGATAATGCTGTTAAGTCTTTAAAAGCTGAAGGACATGATGTATTTTCTCAAGTCTGTGATGTTACCAACAAAGAGCAGGTCTATCATAATGCAGAAATCATTAAAAAAGATATTGGTGATGTTGATATTCTAATCAATAATGCTGGAACAGTATATACGGGATATATGCTGGATCGTTCAGACGAAGAATTAGAAAATATGATTAATGTTAATTTTACATCAATGATTTATACTATTAGATCTTTTATGCCTGCGATGTTAGAAAAAAATAAAGGACATATTATTAATATATCATCTGCATCTTCATTGATTGGTGCTCCTAAATTAGCAATATACGCTGCAACAAAATGGGCTGTAATGGGCTTAACAGAATCTTTAAGATTGGAAGCAATTAAGATGGGTAAAAAAGGAGTAAGATTCTCTTCTATTCACCCCAACTTTTTGAAAAAAGGTTTATTTGAAGGAACAAAGCTAAATATCCTAGGTTCAATATTTGCACCAGGTGTTAAATCTCACGATGCTGTTGCAAAAGTTATCATCAATAGAGCAATTCGTTTTGGATTTCATTCACCTAAAATCCCATGGATTATGAATCAATCTGTATTACTAAGAGCCCTGCTCCCAAGTTCTTTATTAGTTAAGTTTGGCAGTTTATATGGATTAAATAGCATGATGGATGAATATACAGGTTATAAGGATGGTCGTTAATTTTTTTCTTTACTATAAATATTGATAATAATTAGAATAAGCCAATGAATGATACAATAAAAATAGCAGTTATAATATTCAGTTTATTGCTGATTACTAATTGCAATCAAGACATATCCAATACAGGAAAGAATGAAGAGTCTCTGATAGTAACTTTTGAAGATTCATTAAGTTATACTATCGGTATAAACATTGGAAAAAATTTACCTGATGCAGAATTCAATAGAGATCTTTTGAAGCAAGGATTAGACGATTATTGGAATCAAAATGAGCCAAGATTAGACAATGCGGACAGACAACAAATATTACGAGAGTTTAATGTTAGAAATTCTCAAATAGAAAGAGATGCAATGCAATTATCGTCAGAAAATGCAAGAGAATTATCTAGAAAAAATAAAATGGCAGGACAAGAATTTTTAGAAGATAACAAAGCAAAAGAAGGAGTACGTGTTCGTCAACGTAGTGGATTACAATATAAAATTGTTGAAGAGGGATCTGGTAAGGTTCCAGACTATGATGACAGAGTGACTGTACATTATCATGCATACCTAATAGATGGCCACAAGTTTGATAGTAGTTACGATAAAGGCCAACCACTTACACTGGAAGTATCACGTTTTGTCCCTGGCTTTCAAGAAGCATTGCTTATGATGCCTGTCGGATCAAGATGGGAAGTTTATATACCTTACAACTTGGCTTATGGAGAACAAGGAATTAAAGGTTCAAAGTTGGAAGAATATGTTGTTCCACCTTCTTCAACTCTTATTTTTGAAATGGAATTATTAGATATTACCCAATAATTCTAACATGTTTCTAAAATTACTTTTAATTATTCTTATACTCTATATCCTTAGAAATAGTATTATACTGAATATTTATAAGCTCCCATTGATTCGCAAGTCATGGCAATTACCAGATATAGCTGCAGGCGTATTTGAGCTTGACCCTGATAATGATAAGCCAGTTGTTGTATGTTGTGGCGACAGTATCACCCATGGACACATTGGATATGATTGGGTAAGTGCCCTAAGAAAGCAAGATGAATCAAAGATATACATCAATGCAGGAATCAATGCGGATTTAACATGGAACTTGAATCAACGGATAGATAAAATTATTAAACATAATCCTGACTATGTCACTATCTTAATTGGAACAAATGATGCAATAGGTAGTCAAAATATTAAACATATTCAAGACTACTATATGTCTACTAAAGGATTGCCACAATTACCTCATATTGATTGGTATGCATCAGAGTTAGAAAAATTCATTATAGAGATCCAAAGTAAAACAGATGCTAAAATTGCAATTAGTACATTATCTTGGTTAGGCGAACAGTCTGAGACTGAAATCATAAGCGTTGTAAAATTGCACAATAATATCATAAGAACATTATCTGATAAGTATGAGTTAACCCTTATAGACTTATTTAAACAGTTCGATAAAATGATTGATACTAATAATAGCGTACCATACACGACTAGCGAATGGAGAAGATTAAGAGGATTAAGAGCTGTTATATTACATTATGTTTTTGGATGGAGCTGGAGTCGTATTGGGAAAAAATATAGACTAACATTATTGTGTGATCATATTCATTTAAATGAAAAATCTGGAGCCGTGTTGCAGAAATTAATGAAAGATTTTATTGATGGAGAGAGTACCCCGGACAGGATTTGAACCTGTGACCTACGGATTAGAAA
>ERZ1046148.121-NODE-121-length-46512-cov-6.092602_pt1 | contig 46512 bp, 49 predicted proteins | sample MGYA00383090_ERZ1046148 | MGnify/ENA primary metagenome ERZ1046148 (study PRJEB29581, sample SAMEA5548360) | metagenome | biome: marine; feature: coastal; material: water | depth 25 m | study: Short-term variability in the microbial, nano- and picoplankton... | reverse complement strand
TAGCCTGTCGAAGGACGGACTGTAAGCCCTTTGAAATTGTAAATTCGTTTCATGAGTTTTCGGATAGACCATCTGAAACTATTCTAAATTACTAAATTAATTACAGCTTAGTATAGGGTGAAAATTAGATTCTGACGAGAAGTAAAAGCAACATTGAGGCAGCGAGAATAGCGTTGACAGTTCTAATTCTGTTCCAACGATTCCATGGATTTTCAAAACCAACACGAGATAATGCGGCTTCAGATACCTCTAACGTTTCAATATCCAAATTTTGTAATGAATTATTTAGGGGGATATTAAATCGAAACGTGGGCAATTGAACTCCAAATAGATACAGGATTGATGCAAATATGAGAAGATAGATTTGTGTTCCGCTTAGGTTCATAATTCCCAAAATTAATGTGATAATTACCGATAGTATCGAACCAGCCCAGACGAGAATAAAGAGGGGTTGATTGTTTTGTATGATTCCATCCATTTGTTTGAATGCCAAAAGATACTCCTTGTCAGTGAGTTTCGCAATACCTGGCATCACAATGATCGCAAATCCAAACAATAACCCTGCTACTAACGAGCAGAACATTATGGACAACATGAGTGCCACATGTAAAGGCTCCATGTTCGATGCCAAACGAACGTGTTAACAATTCTTCCTCATGATACTTCACCGCTCCTCCGGTCGCAAAAGAAGTACCAACCATGTTTTACTACTGAAGAACAGCATGTTCGGCGATCCGTAATCGATTACGCCAAGTAATCCATGAATAGGCAGGTATCGATGTCGATATTACTGAACTAAACCAACAGATCAATGTTCCAAGAATAATTCCATATTCCGGTAGTGCCCAGGGTGCAAGTAGGGAATAAACTGCGACTGACGAACCGCCTAGCATCATCGGGCCTGCTGCGCCAGTCGGCACTTCAGGTCCTTGTGCCAGCCACAAAGCAACCATTGTCGTCAAGAAAATTGCAGGGAATACAGATGCTAGACCAGCTACAATTGGTTGACCCATACTCGATAATTGAACCGCAATTCCAATTGCTATTGCAGCTGCCGAACCACGTATGACTAACACCTGTTTGCTAACTTTATTTTTCCCTTTAGGGGCATTGCGTGGAGTAAATGTCATCCAAAGTCCCAAGCCAATTAAAAATATCAAACCTGTAACTCCAATCCATAGTTTCGAATAATGTTCCAAAGCAATACTCAAAACAAAGGTCATTACCAAGGCGGCAGTAATCCAAAAAATTAGAGCAACAGAAGTCATTTCTTTTATTGCAACATTTTTCCTAATCCGTGGATAAGCCACCCAAGAACCAACAAATAATGCGTTTAGTAGCATCCAAAATGGTATTAAAGACATACTTGTGGCTAAGTCTTCAGACCCCCCTTCGATATACATTCCAATGGTCGCAGGAACGATTGTAGTTGGTAAAGTCCCCAGTATACCACCTACTACTCCACCCCATTTTTCCACTGCGACAGTAACTAGGACAGCAACAAGGCCCGCAAATAGTGCAGCAGCAATCGTTGTCAGCATAGTCAATTGGCGGAAGTGTTTTTGTATTGATATTATCTCGTAATCTGGTATATATGGGTTATTACATCATCTTATATTGGATTGCATTTTGGGTCAATTATGAGTATGGCACCTAATGATTATGACTATGGAATATCTGCAAATTATTCTTTTGCAGCGAATGTAACTTGCGCTAATGATGAGGCGCAAAAAATGTATGTTCAAGCTTTTGGCCACATGCTAAATTACAATCATGAAGAAGCAATTGCATGTTTCTCGAAATGTACAGTACTCGACCCAACTTGCGCAATGGCATGGTGGGGTATCGCATACTGTGTCTCATCAAACTACAATTGGGCACCTGGGCTAGGTTCGGGTCATGATTCAATCCAAAAGGCTGTATCTCTCAAAGATGGTTGCACTGAACTAGAAAAAGATCTCATCGATGCACTAGCTCAGCGCCACTCTGCAGAAGCACGTGATGCTGCAGACCCTTCAGTCCTTAACATGGGTAACAGTCCAGAATTGAATATTGCATTTGCCGAAGCAATGACTCCCCTCTATGAAAAGTACAGTGGAAACCTAGATGTTACTGCGATTTATGTAGAGGCTCTAATGAATCTAAAAGCTTGGCAACTATGGGATAAGAATACCACAACTGGTGAAATTACCCCTGCAGATGATAATACGTTATTGCTCGTTAAGGTTATGGAAGATGCGTTTGAAAGTAGCGAAGAAGCAAAAGTTCACCCTGCTCTTTGCCATCTTTATTGTCACGCATTAGAATTATCTCCTTTCCCAGAAAAGGCTCTACCTGCTGCAGATGTTTTGCGTACTCTAATGCCTGGATTAGGCCACTTAGTACACATGCCATCTCATATTGATGCTTGGGTCGGACAGTGGAAGGAAGCGATTGAGTGTAATATCGCAGCAGTAGAAGCAGATGACAAGTATGTAGAATTAACCGGTAATGAATCACAGTTTTACAAATTCTATCGAATGCATAATCACCACTTCGTGGTTTGGTGTGCAATGTTCGAAGGTCAATACGAAGTTGCAATGAAGTATGCTCGTAAGGCAGTAGATACACTACCTGCAGGAGATGAGAATTCCGGTGTTCAATTCATGTTAGCCGGAGTCATCCCAATGGGTGCGATTTTCCTTGAATCATATGTTACCATGCCTTGGCACGTAATGATTCGTTTCGGTAAGTGGGACGAAATAATCGCAGAGCCGATGCACTCCGATAGGGATGTATTCCCGGCAGCAATTGCAACACAGCACTATGCGCGTGGTGTTGCTTATGCATCCAAGGGTATGGTTCCTGAGGCTGAGGCCGAGCAGGTTCTTTTCGAAGAAGCCCTAAAAAATCCAGCTCTTGCAGGTCGTGTACTACACAACAATTTGATGTATCAAGATCCAAGTGACGGTCCTTGTATCCTTTTGGTTAATGCTGCTGTATTAGCCGGTGAAATAGAGTACCGTAAGCAATTCTTAGCGAAAGAAAGAGGAGAGTCTTCAGACTTCTCAGTAGCATTCGACCATCTGCGCCGCGGTGTTGACCTTTCTCTAAACCTAGCATACAACGAGCCATGGGGGCAAATGCAACCAGTTCGCCATATCCTTGGTGCGTTACTGCATGAGCAGGGAGAATTTGCGGAGGCAGAAGAAGTCTACCGTGCAGACATCAAACTTTGGAAGGACAACATGTGGGGATTATTGGGTCTCAAACTCTGTCTAGAAGAGCGTGGCGATGCGCCTGAGGAACTTGCAGAAGTAACTGCTTTGTTCAATGAGCGTAGTTCTCGTGCTGATATCGTGCCGGCAAAAACATGCTTCTGTGCACAAGACAGCATAGAGAAGAGTTGCTGTGACTGAAATTGACTAACGATACTAATCTCTCACTGATTTGTGAGAGCGGTTGCTATTGTTACAAATTCGTTGATGATGTAATACATTTGTTGGTTTTGTGGTTCTGGTCTGAATATTCTTTCCCCTTGTATCATTATATCATTAATGGTGAAATTAACGCCCAATTGCGATAGAGAGACTGCAGAATTGTACATTAATGTCTTTCTTTTGAGAGTAAGAAATTGCATGAGGTAATTTGGATCTGCAACTTGAATATTAAATGTATCATCGAAGAGTTTGTCATTGACTTTCACATCATCATTTGTCATAACGTTTGAAAGTAATTTGTTAATTACTCCTTCGGGTTTTATCATTAGACCCATATTCAAAGAATGTGGGAAAGAGATTTGAAAAGTTTGGTAAATAATTCTATGGTCAAACGAACTCTCATTGATTACACGATAACCGATTCGAGCGTAGAATTGATTCATTTGACCTTCTATTGAGGGGTAGCCAGTGGATTTACTTAATGGTGGGACATAATTAAGTCCTAAATTTGCAGCAATCTGTTTCTGCTCATTTATGAATCGCACACGTTGTCTAAGTACCATTTTTATTATGAATATGACAAAGCCAATAATAAGAAGAAAAGGAAAACAGAAATTGAACAAGTTTACTAAAGTATCAATCATATACAATCGTGCAACAACTCTGATAAAAAGCATCACGTATTAATTTGTATTTTTAGTTGACAAATGCTAAGATGTTCGGCCTCGAGTTGCTGATATGCGCGAATGGCTTCGGTTGAAGAACATCAAGAGAACAGGATGGGTTAGAGCAGGGGTAGATGACGCAGAGAGTGTCGCTGCCCATTCATGGGGTATGTCGATTCTAGCCATGCACCTTTGTCCGCCTTCCTTGGACAAAACCAAGGTAATGGAGATGGCGATTATCCACGATTTACCTGAAGTCATCGTTGGTGATCTCACGCCGCATGATGATACATCAAATAAAGCAGCAGATGAGATGAAAGCAATGTCGGAACTCGCTCCGCAATGGCTTGAACTTTTCAGTGAATATGAGGCTCAAGAGAGCCCAGAGGCTATTTTTGTCAAACGTCTAGATAAGTTAGACATGTCTTTAATGGCTGAGATTTATCAGCAAGACCAGGGTCTTGATTTGAGTGAATTTATCGCATCGGCGCGACCTTATGTAGCCGATATGGATTTGAACCACTTGTGACTGGCCAACTCTGCGCAGTCTTGTAGTGTAGCGGTCCATCATCTCGGGTTTTGGTCCCGGGGACCCTGGTTCAAATCCGGGCAAGACTACCATTTACCCCTCGGTAATAATGATGAACGTGGGTTGTCTGGCCCATCACATGGTGATTGAAAGTATCGCAGTACTAGGTGCAGGTCAAATGGGAAATGGAATCACTCAAGTTGCTGCTTGTGCTGGCTATGATGTAGTTATGATAGACATCAAGCAGGATTATGTTGACAAGGGGCTTGCTGCGATTAAGCATTCTCTCAACAGAGTCGTATCCAAAGAGAGGATGACACAGGATGAAGCCGATGCTGCTCTTGCAAGGATTTCCATTTCGACTGCTAAATTATCAGCGGCAGATGCAGATCTTGTAGTCGAAGCAATTCCAGAAATCCCAGAACTAAAGTTCTCTACATTTGCTGAACTAGATGATATTTGCAAACCTTCAGCGATTCTAGCATCAAACACCTCTAGTATTTCGATTGATGCAATCGCTGCTGCAACCTCTCGTCCAAATAAAGTCATAGGGATGCACTTCATGAATCCGGTTCCAATTATGAAACTAGTAGAAATCATCAATGGTAGCGATACCGATGGTGAAGTAACTGAAGCTGTGGTAGCTGCCGCTGCAAAAATGGGGAAGACAGCTCTAGCTTGCAATGATTCTCCTGGTTTCGTATCCAACCGTATTCTTTGTCCTATGATTAATGAAGCGATTTTAACTCTTCAAGAAGGAGTAGCCGAGCCAGAGGCAATTGATGGGATTATGAAGTTGGGTATGAATCATCCAATTGGGCCATTGGCACTTGCAGATTTGATTGGCAATGACACAGTTCTGCACATAATGAATGTCTTGCATGAAGGTTTAGCAGATGACAAATATGCCCCGGCACCACTTTTGATAGAAATGGTGGACAAAGGTCATCTCGGTCGTAAAAGCGGTAAAGGGTTCTACGATTATTGATTGATCCTTGTACAATTTTTCATCAATATCGCCGATTTGATATCTATGTTGTGAAGATTGAGTGAATCTATCCTAACTGCGTCTGAATACAAGTCTAATTTGAGCAATTGTCATAAGCCTTAACCCCAGCCTCGATTTGGGATTGAACATGCCGGGCACCACCAGAGTTGAAATTAGAACACTAAAAGTCGGTAGATATTGCTGTGTGGATGACAAAGCGTACAAGATAAATGGTATTTCCAAGTCAAAACCTGGTAAACACGGTTCAGCAAAGGCTCGAATGGATTTGGCCGATATTTTCACCGGCTCGAAGATTTCTCACGTCGGCTCAGTTACGGATTCAATTCACGTTCCATTGATAGAGAAAGGAACAGCAATGGTGACTCATCTGGAAGGTGAAGAAGTTCACGCAATGAATATGAAAGATCACTCAATGATGATATTACCACTTGAAGATGGTCTATCGATTGAAGCGGGTAAAGAGATAATGTGGATGGAAGCATTAGGGCGTTTCAAGATTATCCGTGATCATTGATATTCTCTAGAAGTACGTCCTCCAGCATTTGTTATGCTGTTGATTCATATACTCTACTTGGTTCTCCCGTTGTATGGGTGAATCGGTTAGTGCTTCAAAACAAGTATCTGCGTCTGAACTAATCAAGGCAATGCCAGAAGATGATCAGAAAGCTCTCAAGGGCTGGTATTGGTATGATTGGGCGAATCAAGCCTACGCCTTGACAGTAATGACAGTAATAGCGCCTGCTTTAATGGCAAATTTATACAATAAAGCCACAGGGACACAATCTGGTGATGCTTTTTATGCATTTATATTGACGATATCAATGTTATTTGTTGTTACAACAGCCCCTGCATTAGGTGTGATTGCAGATAGATTTCCTATTAAGAAGAAATTATTGAAGTGGTACACAATTGTCGGTATTGTATTTACTGCACTAATGGGAGCAGCACCATACTTTGGTTCTCAAGGTTATATGGTTCTTGCATTGATATTCGTTATTGGAACTATTGGATTCACTGGAGGTAACGTAATCTATTATTCATTCATGCCATATATGGCAGACCGGCGATGTCAAGATCATGTATCGACATGGGGATATATGTACGGTTTCATGGGTGGTTCACTATTACTTATCTTCCATCTGATAATGTTACTTGGTGGTTTCTGGGATACGAACTTCACTCTTGCAGTAATCTTTGTGACATCCGCTCTATGGTGGTTAGGTTTTGGAATGCTGATGTTCAAATGGACACCAGAACCAGAAATACCCGCAACTGAAGAATGGCAAGGTATTGGTAAAACAGTTACTGAGGCATATAGTCAAGTGTTTAAAACCTTACAAGAAATTAAGAAATTCAAGGTCTTAGCATTATTCTTATTCGCTTACCTTCTATTCTATGATGGTGTGAATACAATTGCTAGTATAGCCAGTGCTTTTGGTGAATCTGTATTACGTCTAGATCCGAGTATGAACATAATGTTGCTACTCACCGTTAATATCGTTGCAATACCAATGACCTTTGTCTTCGGCAAACTAGCCGACAAAAAAGGTACCAAATTCGCATTGGTAACTGCACTGTTAATCTATTGTGTAGTGTCTATTACAGCAGCTGGTTTCGCACCCCTGGAATTAGATGGTGAGGAAGATGCAGATCGCTTTGATTTCCAATTTACTCATGATAACGAAACAGGTAATTATACACTTACCACTCTTCAAAATAGAGGGTATGAAGGTTGGATCAGTGCTGAATCTGAAGGTGATGCTGAGTTCAGAAATGCTTTCGAAGAACATTTCCCTGAAACTGATTATAGCGTTGAAAAATCCGGTGAAAGTACCATAATGAACGGTGTTTTGATTTGTTTATTCATTCTGGCAGCACTTGCGATTTTGGGTGGCGGCATAATTTGGATACAGCAAAGAGAAATGGGATGGCAAGGTATAGTTGCAATCTTCTTGTTGGTTACTGTAGGCATAATGGGTGCTTCATTACTTGCTGACTCGGCAACACCTGCTGAGAAAAAGGATGTCAAATCGATTACAGAAGAACAAGCGATATCATTAGTTGCTGCATTCGGTGATGCAGACGACCATCGCTTCTCAATCATCATTATTGGTGGCAATGAATCGATTGCTGGTGCAATGGAAGTTGGAGACAGACATCCATCAAATGTAGATCAGGGCGGTCCTGTTGATGGCTGGGCTTCAACTATGAGAGATTACGTTTGGGAACCATTGGGTATTGGTGTATCTTTACAATGGATTATCCTAGGTCTATTCGTTGGATGTGCAATGGGTTCCGCTGGCGCTCAAGCACGTTCTATATTTTCTCAACTAACTCCGAAAACCCGTACCAGTGAGTTCTTTGGTTTCTTTGGATTCCTCGGAAAATCTGCTGCTATGATGGGTACTTTCTTGTATGGTATTGCAAGTTCAACTTTCGATAGTCGTGTCGCTGTTCTGACAGTTACTATTGTAATTCTTGCAGGAACATATCTCACTACTAGAGTAGATCTCGAAGAAGGGATTAGAGTTGCTGAAGAAGAAGATGCAAGGGTACTCGCTCTAGAAAGCGAGTAGCGTGGAACATTTTGCATGATTGCATTTTGTTGAACTAGTTTCGCGATAACTTGTACACTTGTCTTAGAGATAAGGACTTACAGCGACTAATATCTGGCAGTGATTCAGGGTTAATGTCATGAAGTGGATTGTATTCCAGAACATCAGGCGTATGCCGCAGGAGGTGAGTTGACATGGGTGTAAAGAAGTCAGCATATCGCCAACCGGTCACTCCTGAAGGTTTGAAAGCCATCGAGAAAGGTACATTGACCTGGCTTGATGATGAGATGTACAATAATCTCAATACCGGCGTTCTCGAACAATATCTTGAGGAAAAAAACCTCAAGGAATCATTTGAGATAAGTCATTGGGATACAAAGAAAGTCCTGATCGGAATCGCAATTGGTGCGGTTTTTAGCGGAGTTACAGCCTATATTGGCCTAAAGTTGGGTTTGGCGATTTCAGCGGCTTGGTATATTGCATACCTGCTGGGAATGGCGCTAAAATGGTCACCATCTGAAGTAAATATAGCAACTTCAGCAACTACTGGTGCAACTCATGCAAGCACTGGTTTTATTTTCACCTTCCCAGCGATTTTTCTGTTAGCAACAAATGCTGATTATGCCCTTGCTAGTGGTCCATTGATTTCTCTCGAAGATGGCGAAGCAATGCGTTTAGCATTTGTTGGCATAGTAGCTAGTATGTTTGCAGGTTTCCTTGGTGTGATGTATTTCATTATCTTCCGACGTGTTTGGTTGGTCGAAGATCCTCTGCCACTTCCCGGTTTTGAAGCGACATTGAAGATGCTCGATATATCTAGTGATGTAAACGCAGGAGCAGTTGAACATGCACGTGATTCACTCAAAACGATCGGACTATGGACTGGTTTGACAATGATTGGTCTTTTCTTAATCGATTATCCTTTGATTTGGGTCGGTGAGAGAAAGATTGCTTTGATGGATTGGATTGCTGAATTATTTACCGCTGATAGTTTCGGTCTCGCATCTTTTTATTCACACGGGAAAATCCACCAGCCCGGCGAGGTTGTTGATGGTATGGCAGCAGGACCCTCGCAGTGGTCATCTGATATGTGGTACAATCCTTTTTCCTACACCTATCTTGGAATTGCCCTTACACCTTCGATGTTCGCTATTGGCTGGTTCATGAAAACAAGGGTTGCCTTCTTGGTTAATCTTGGGACAATAGTTGGTTGGTTCATCTTAGTTCCACTTGCTGTCGGCCTCAATATGCCAATTTACGATGCTATGGTGCAGGCAAAAATACCAATCCAAGACTATTCCAGCAACGGTCATTCAGAAGCATTACAGATGTTGGCATTTTCCAAGACAGTCCGTACAGTAGCAATCGGTTCAATTGTCGGTGGTGGCCTATTTGGTTTGGTCAAGATGTGGCGAACGTTCGCTAATATCTTTGGTGATATTGGTAAGGCGTTCAAAGGCGATGGTAGTCAAGAATACATCGAAGGTAAAGGTTGGTATGAATGGCCACTATCGCATATTCCTTTATTCATGATTCTAACCTTCGTATCGATGATAGTGATTTTTATTCTCGGGGGATTCCCTATGATTGCATCAATAGTATTCGCAATAGTATTGATTTCTACTACGTTCTTACTAGGTGCGATTGCAGTTAGAGTAATGGGTGAAACCGGTATTGAACCGGTTAGTGGTACATCTTTCATCGTCTTGTTGATGTTGCTTGGTGTTTTCTTGAATTTCCAGGATTTCCTCAAACTAACTACTGAAGAAGCAGTTCTATTAGGACTGGTTGGGACTACTGTTTTCGGCTCAGCGATTTCAATGTCAGGAACTGTAATTGGAGATTATAAGAATAGTCTCTATATCGGTAATAGGCCTTATCACATATCGAAAGGTAACATTATGGGAGTTGTTCCCGGGGCAATAATCGGCGCTGGTGTTGCAATATTCCTTTCAATTCAATTAGCTGAAGGTCGCATAGATTTGATAGCACCTCAAGCAAATGCTTTCGCAACTTTCTCAGTTATTTTCGCTGAAGGTCAGGGCGATTTGATACTTCTTGGTCTCGGTTTCCTTCTAGGTATGTTCGTAGAATGGACAACTGGAATGGGTACTTCATTCGGTTTGGGAATGTATCTTGATGTCCCACACACCTTACCTATGCTAATAGGTGGTGTCGCTCGTGATCAGTGGGAAGAGAAGAAATTACAACCCCGCATCGATGCCATCAAGGAAAAGGAAGGAACTACCGCTGCAGAAAAACAACGTGCCTTAATTCTTCTAGGGACTTTCATGGTTGCTGCTGGATTATTGACAGGTGAGGCATTCTTTGGCACGGAAAGCAGTGTTCTTTCATTCATAGACTCAATATGGAGTGATGATTTCGCTAACAGCAATACTTGGTATATTGCACGATTGGTATGTTTTGTCGCTCTTAATGTTGTCATAGGTGGCTTGATTTACATTCTGTTCAAGAGGGCTGGGGTCATTGGTGGCTCTGGACCAGAGGAAGCAATCCTCGAAGCTTGAGTGTGATACAGATGCGTAGACCCATTTGGGTGTGGATAATACTCCCCCTCGCAGTTTTTGGTGTCTCAAGTGCAGGTGCCATATTGCAACATGTAGATGCTATCCCTCCTTTGATGAGAGCATCATGGAGATTACAAATTACTACGTTAATGCTAATCCCATTGATGGTTTGGCAATGGAAAAATGCTAATCAGGAGATTAAAACTAGGTTTGTTGAGCGAAAAAACCTAGGATTATTGCTTTTGAGTGGAGTAGCACTTGCTCTTCATTTTGCATTTTGGGTCAGTAGTTTGGACCATACTAGCCTTGCCCATAGTCTGTTATTCGTAACCGCTCATCCGTTAGTCATAATATGTGGAATCGCGATTTTCATCCGAAGGCCGAGTAAATACGAGATTCTTGGAGCAGTGCTTGGATTATCTGGGGCTGCCATAACTCTACTCGATATCAAGGATGGTGGCGAAGTAACACTACTCGGTGATACCTTAGCATTCCTTGGAGCTATTACTGTGGTTGGATATATTGTAATCGGGCGTGTAATGAGGCCGTGGTTGCCGATATTCATCTATGCTACACCAGTTACTGCAATCGCTGCGGTATTGTTGATCCCACTATCCTATATCTTAGGTGAAAATAGTACGACATTTGGTTGGATTGATTCATCATTACTACCTTGGTTTCTTCTTCTAGCATTTTTGGCTGGAATAGTCGGCCACACTGGGTTAAATGCCTGCTTGAAGCATGTATCTCCCTTGGTAATCTCGATTTCAGTTACGATGGAGCCTCTGATTGGTTCACTTATCGGATGGATATTCTTCGACACCACAATACCAAGTAAATGGACTCTACTAGGTGGTCCACTATTACTAGCCGGTGTACTATTGGTCGTCATATCAAGCGACAAGTCTCAAGAACAGGAACTAGGTGGCTACAGCGATGAGTAATAGTTGGTTATTGATGACAAATGACGATGGGATTGAAGCGAAGCCATTGCAGTTGTTAGTAGTAGAATTATTGTCTCGAGGACATAAAGTTGCAGTGCTAGCACCATCGGATAATCATTCAGCAACTGGAATGAAACTCTCAATCGGCAAACCCCTTGGAGTCCGTGAAAGAAAAGATATCAGTTCGGAATTGTCAAATGAAACAGATGACCTAAGAATGTTTGAATTAGATGGGACTCCTTGTGATACTATAATCACCGCATTGGATGGAGGATTAGAACAACTAATGCCTGGTATTGATGTGAAGATGGTGATTAGTGGCATTAACATTGGTCCAAATCTCAGTCAAGACACCTATCACAGCGGTACGATTGCAGCAGCGAGGGAAGCCGGACTTTACGGCATGCCTGCTCTAGCTTTATCCTGGTCCAGTTTCAGTGAAGATGGTATTGAAAAATCGATTGGGGCATCTATTACAGTTATCGAATCATGTCTTGAATTATTGCCCGAAAAACCAGCTAACTTGAAACGTCCACATGTGGATGTTTCTAGTCCACATCTAAGTGATTGGCCAAAGGAATCAAGTAAATCATGGTCGCAAGACCCAGTTTCTGCATTAATTACTGCATTTCAACACGGAGAATTAATCCTCAATGTCAATATACCTCCAGATTGGAATGGCAAGTATGCCACTACCAGATTAGGAATGCGCTGGTATCGTGGTGCTGTTGCCTTCGATGAGGAGAAGGAAACCTCGACTTTCACTATAGGTGCTTCAAGTATTGATTACGATCCCGTAGAAAGAGGTGACTGTGATGCAGATATCGCTGGATTTTCTAGCATCACTTGCTTGCCGAGTTGGCCAGTAATGCATCCACTAGCTCTCGATGAACGTTTACTATCTTGGTGTCTGGAAAATAGTACAGAGATGCCAATTTGGCTTTACAAATAAAGTTCGAATCCTTCATCCAATAGGAAGTGGCACAGGGTAATACACGAGTGACCTTGTAACCATGAACTTCCCAATGACCTAGGGACTCCTTGGCTACAATCAAGCGGCTTATCATCGCCGAGAACAAAAGCAATATCATCTTGAAATGGGATTTCATTAGAACTTTCACCGTCAATCCATAGTTTAGGAGCATCTGCTTCAAGTCTAATCAATGGCATTTCTATTTCTTTGAGAGTCATTTCCAAATCTCCATTACCATCGTAAATTCCTGGTGTGACTTCTTGCCAATGTCCACGCGGAGGTATGGGGTTACGTATCACAGTAGCAATTTTGCCTGCAACTGCTCTCTCTTCTGAGTGAAAGCCACGTAATTCACTGCCGACAAAACGTATTCTTCGGCATGGTCCTGGGCTTCCGTCAAGTAACAAAATAACTTCAGTATCATCTCTCAATCCATGACTTGTGAGTAGCGATGACATCAAAGCTCGAACCAGAACGTCCATTCTTCCGGCACCACCGGCAAGATCGTTCAAGGGCAATTTCCCACTAGCCATTGCTCTAGTTCCGTGTATTACGAATAAGCGCATCATACACCACGCTCGATTAGAACCCGGATTGCATCACACATATCACTCTCGGTTTGGAGTACAAAATGGGCACCATTAGCGTCTACTAAGTGGGCACGTGGCATTTGGGAGTCGCCTATGTCTTCCAAGCGGTTAGCGATTGTGGCTGTCATCTGCGCTTTTTCATTTTGTGCGACAGCACGATGAACCAGGTCTTTTTGTTTGATACCACTTTCTAATTTGAAACCGATTCTACATGCACCCTTACATAAGGGTGCCAATTCAATTATGTGCTTTCTTGTCTCAACTAAATTAAGTTGCAAGCCGGATTGTTGCGATGCAACTTTACCTTCTGCTGCCTTTTCGATTTGATAATCCAATACAGCAGCCGTATGAACCCAGGCATTAATCTCATCATTACTAAGAGCGATTAATTCATCGAGCATTTCTTCTGGGTCTGGAGATTTTATCACTAACGGTAGCCAAGTAGGTGCCTGCTCACTAGTTATTCCGCTAACACATGTAATGTCCATCCCCCAACGGTGGAGATAATCTGCAATTGCAAAACCAGTGCGGCCGGAACTCGTGTTTTGTAGGAATCTAATATCATCCATAGCCGATCGATTTGCACCAAGAGTAATTACGACGGAAGTCTGATTTTTATTGACTAGATTACATAATTCTGCAACTATATGTTCGCTAGGAGGGGTTTTTCTCTTTCCTTCTTCATGCTCACCCCAGATGACTTTTGCACCTTGCTTTTGAATTTCCTGCACCAAGTCATCTGTAACTGGGTCTTCAGCCAAGTCATTATGCATCGAAGGTACCAACAATATCGGTGTATTTCTCTTTCGAGCAGCACTCATCGCCATTAACAATGGTCCGTTCATCAGTCCATGCAAATGGCTTGCGAGAAGATTTCGAGTAGCAGGAGAGACGATAATAGCATCAACTTGAGATAGAACTGTCAAATCACTATCCCAATCTGATATTACATCACCCTGTGATGACCATTTGACGGCCAGTGGGGTGATTACTTTCTGTGCAGACTGGGTCATTACTACGCTCACTTTTGCACCATAGCGTCTTAGCTCTCGGCACAGTCTAACAGTATCAACCGCTGCAATTCCACCACTTACGCCTAGTAAGATGTGTTTGCCGGCCAATTGGCCGCCTTTCATCTCAACATCGGTGTCGCGCATTACCACTGCCACAACCACATCCTCTTTTGCCCTTCGCCGACATCCTCATGGTTAACCAAAGGGTGCCACTGCTATGCAGCGGGCTGACGAAATGGTTGCAGCGGGCTCCGCACCGATTCAAAGAGGTCCATTTCAGGCGATGCATTCACGCCATGGTCTCCTTTTATTGGTCGATTTATTGATTATTTCATATTTCATTTACTACTTCACCGGCGGTCACTGGGCGACCCAATTCATAATTTCCTTGATCATATGGAGTTCGTATCGATCACGAACACCATGGGCATATAACGCGGCAATTGCTATATTGGCTCTTGCATCATTATTTTTCGCAGGTTTTGCGATAGCCAATCTACTTGCATTTATTGCTGGAAAAGACATTATGAGTCTATTATTCGCCTTTTTGATGGGTTGGGCCTCATGGAGTTCTGTTCGTCATATCAGAATACATCTCCATCCGATTTACCGCGCCGCATTTATGGATGGTAAAATACAACATGCACCTCTACACACAACCGAGATACTTGCAGGATGTCCAAATTGCATGGCAGTATTGGCTATTGACCCATTGCAATTGTCACCAAGCGACAAATGTCCACATTGTGGTGAACCACTTGTTTCTAGAGAGACTGCAGCACGCTTTGGAATAGATACAGAGGAGTAATCCTCTAAAATTTATTAAACTAATATTCAGCGAGATGCTAGAGTTAGGTTACTCCACATTTCTTCTGGAACTTCCATTGCCAAGCGCAATCCACCCATTGCTCCTAATTTGACAGGGTCATCTACTACGTGGACAGTTACTTCACCCATGTCTGATAGGCGTCTTTCGATTAGTGTTCCTAATCCTTTGATTGCAGATCCTCCGCCAGCTAGGATCATGTTTCGGCGGAATTGGTCATGATATTCAGGATTTGATTGTGCGATTAGCAACTTGACATTTTCTACGATTGGGTCTACTACAGACTCGCAAGCGTTTTGCATACAATCAGTAATATCCAACTTCATAGCCTTACCTTCAATCGAGAAATCAACTAACACAGGTTCTTCAGGAGTTGCTGCTGAAGTAAAGGAGTATTGCTCTTTCCAGCGGCGAGCCATATCTTTAGTAATCTGTGCGCCGTTATACTTCCTTTGAATCTCTTCAATTAGATTTGCATCTACAGAGTCTCCTGCTTCACCGATGTGCATCTGGTCCCCTGGCCCTGGTATTGTGCCGTAAACACGGCAAAGGTCAGTAGTTCCTGCTCCTATATCAATGACTAATGAATGCTCTATCATATCGAGTGCGTATGCTACTGCAAAAGGCTCAGAGATAATCATAGCTGCATTTACAGATCCTGCAGCAGCATCAAAAATAGCGGTCTTATCGACGTGACTAGCCTCTGCAGGTGCACCGATTACGGCGATTACTCTGTCGTAATCCTCAGGGTCTGCTAGATTTATTAGATGGGTGATAAAGTGAGCAATAAACTTACGATCTTCTGGGGTATCTTTGATAACTCCCAATTCCAAAGGCCTGTATAGATTTAGAGCCAATCGATTCTTCAATGCTTCATTTCCAAATAATACATCTCTTTTCAAGAAGTTCTTAGCAATTTGATCTTTTGGAGTCCCGATTACCGTTAACTCCTCTTCTTCATGACTGTCGCTTGAGACCATTACAGATCTGAAAGTTCCAAGGTCTACACCAATATAGAGCACATCTTCTGCCATATTCACTCGCCGTTCATTGCCAAGGCAAGACCCCTTATGAATCATCCCTTCCAATTGGTATTGTTATGTAGTTGAAAGGATTCTATAAACCGATTAACACCAAGACTCACAAGGGCTACAATACCATGCTGCATAGTCTGGGTACAATTCAGCCATCCCCGCGCATTGTGTACACTCTTTGAGAGCGTGTTCACCGAATAATTGCATAACGATTTGGACGTGTTGATTGTCATCGATTCCCAATTGTTCACGCATTGCCCATAGCATCTGATCTTCAGAAGGTGAAATAATACCGTCTTCGAGAACCAATTGAACCACTGTCATGTAATCCTCAAGAATCGTTATTTGACGAGGGTCGAGATTAACTCCGCCTTTCTCTGCGATTATATCCGTGCCACCAGGGTCATCAACAAATAGAACCAATGCCGCAGCATCGAGTTCACTAGAGCGTAATTCCAAGAGGATTATCGCTCCATCTTGATTTGCATATACCAGATTAGAATGTCGATTAATTACATTTGTAATGGATCTCGCTGTATCTTCTGCTGACCGTCCTCGGCGCCATCCAGTAGAACTTTGTTCATCATATGTGTAGAATTCAGTGCCTTTTCCGGGGTATTCGATGCGAATTTCTTCACCACCGTCAAATCCATTGGCAACAATAGTGATACTGCCTACTGTAGTATCAACAAGATTATCATCATCATCAAAACTTATCATCAATGGTTTTCTTTCTTCTGATGCAGCATTGAAATGGCCACTCATCCCTGTCATCCATTTGTCCTCAAGTCTTTTTAAGCTAGCTTCTTGCTCTTTATTCAGTCCTTTATTGATTCCAAGAACTTCACTTAATTCACCTTTTTGCATTTCCTGTTTGAACTGATCTATCATCTCAGATTCTTGATGGTAAGTGGGACGCTCTATGCGTTTAGTACTCGTTGCATTGGGATCTTTCCACTCATAGGTACAGCGACTACATTGCAAGTAACTTTCCATCGATGAAGGTTGTGATTCTCCACCACAACGAGGACAGTCTCCTTCCTCTTTAACTTCAATATTTTCCTGAGCCTCGCGACGACCGCCTCTAATGCCAAATCCCGCCATGCCCCCAGACTTTAGATGAGGCATTTGAAGGCTTTCCCCTTCTCGTGAATTATAGAGGTCACGGGTAGTGGGCTTTCAATCCGTAGCGCATCAAACCTTCTTGGGCGTAGATTTTCCTTACTACTAATTCAACATCCGAACCTATCTCTGGTGTCGTATCATCATCATCAGCCAATAGGAAAACACCTTTTACCCCGCCTTCTAAAGAGAGTAGCAAAGTTGTCATTCCATCAAGTATTGGTGATCGGAAAGCGAACTCAGAAGGAGAACCAGCAGCAGACGATTTAGTCCATGACTCAACAGTCCCCTTACGCTCTAAGGAGACGGTAGTGTATTCTTCATTGTCTTCCCTTGCAGGCCAATGATATTCTGCTCCATTTTTTTGAGCCATTAAACGAAGTCTAGATTCTAGGCCTGTGAAATATTGTTGTTCGCTAACATAAGCTCCCTGTGATACCGATCTTAATTCCTCATCCCAAGCTCTTCGCATGGCTAGATAGAACTCCCCATCTATCTCTTCTCCATCATCGGCATTGGAATTAAGAATACTTGAGTCTCTAGTTATGGAAAGCGATGCATCTTTGTGCAGAACTATATTCCAGTCACCGTTTTCTTTGACTGTATTGAAGCCATAGGAATTAATCACTCTTTCATCAACACCACTAGGGCATTGAACGGTTTTTATTTCTGATTCTTCCGATAATGCACATAAACCAGTTATTGCTAAACAGGTATAATCGCTATCAGGACCATGTACTCTGTCTCCATCCAAAATAAATCTTGAACGTATCAACACACCACTTGGTGTCAAACAGAGAATATGTCCGTGCAAAGGAATACATTCAGTTGCGGACATCAAATCTCCCTCCCCAATATGTGGACAGCACATGTTGCACCACTGCCTCCAACATTGTGACATAATGCATCTTCGACATCACGCACTTGGCGTGATGGTTCGACTTCGTTTCGTAATTGCTTGAATGCCTCTACGATTTGTCCGACTCCAGTAGAACCCAATGGATGTCCTTTCGATTTCAATCCACCACTAGGATTTATTGCAACGTCACCTTGATTAATAATTCCTCGACCCTCACGTGCGAAAAGACCACCTTCACCACGTTTGGCAAATCCAAGATCTTCACAAGCCATAACTTCAGCTATAGTAAAACAATCATGCACCTCTGCCAAACCAATATCGTTTGAAGTTAATCCAGACATAGAATAGGCTTTTTTTGCTGCACGCTGACTTGCCATGACTTCAGTGGACGACTTACGGTCATGTAAAGCGAGGTAATCCGATGCGGCACCGCTTCCCTTTACCCAAACTGGTGTATCGCTTAGTTTTCTTGCCACGTGATCTGCTGCTAGGACTACGCAAGCAGCACCATCTGATGTTGGACAGCAATCATACAGCGTCAATGGGTCAGCAACCATGAAACCAGATGCTGCTTTTTCAAATGACACTTGCTTGCGAATATGTGCAACTTCGTTTGCAAAACCATGTGAATGATTTTTAACGGCGACATGTACTAAATCATCGTGGTTTGAATCAAATTCGTGAAAATATCGGCGTGCCATTAATGCATAGGTTGCGGGAAATGTAAGTCCTGCTAATCTCTCCCATTCAGTGTCACCACTGACTCCGAGCCAGAAACGTTTCCTTTCAGGGGATAAATCACTCATTTTTTCAATACCACCCGCGATTACAACATCTGCTTCGCCACTCTTGATAGTCATCCATGCGTCACGAAAAGCGAAACCAGAGGATGCGCACGCGTTCTCGACACGACGTACGGAGATTCCTTTCATTCCGGAGTGTTCGGTCATCAAAGATGCAGTATTTCCAAGTTGTTCGCCGCCGAAAGAGGTAGTTCCGATGTGCGCCTCTTCGATTAAAGATGTTGTAATTCCATTGTCAACACTGGATATTGCCTTTTGTGCAGCCTGTGCCCACATTTCTTTCAATGTCAATGAAAGATTACCGTAAGGTGTTTGCCCAGCACCGACTATGGCGACATCTACCATGTTAACGCCAGCATCGCTTTACTGTTGAACCTCTCGGTCATTTTAGTGCATAGGATTCAAGAACAGGCCCCTTGTCGACAAGTCGATTGCGATGTTACGTCAATGTAGAACCCACGGCCATTTTGTTGGCAGCAACTGTCCTGAATGCAATGCTGAAGGCAAGTTTATCATGTCTGACAGAGAAATGAATAGCATCGGTCGCATACTAGCACTTGTTTTGCGTCATGCTCCAGAAAAGTTTGGTATTGAGATGGATATCAATGGTTGGGTGAACGCACTTGATCTTTCAGTAAAAGTCCAAGAACAACGACGTAATTTCCACTGGCTTAGAAAGTGGCACTTTGAGGCAATTGCTTCTACTGATAGCAAAGGTAGGTATCAAGTCGAAGGCGATATGATTAGAGCAACATATGGTCATTCACTAGAACTTGAACTTGATTTACCAACTGATAATATACCCGAGGAACTTTACTGGCCTTGCGAAGAAGATGCTGTTGAAACTCTACTTGAATATGGTATTACAAAGGGTGAGCGTAAACATATTCATCTTTCAAAGACCATTGCTAATGCAATGGAAGCAGGTCATGTGCGCATCTCTAGACCTACTATTCTTGAAGTTGATACAGTACGTGCAATTGCAGAGGGGCATATCATTTGGCGTGCAGGTAAAACCGTATTCCTTTGTGAAGGAATGCCACCTGAATTCTTGTATAAGGTAGATTCCGATGACCCAATAATCCAAGAGATGGTTGCGACTTGGGAAGAAGAGTGATTCAATCGAAATAATGCCCACAAGAAGGGCAGAAATCCAATCCGCCTTCTATTGGGGTTCCACATTTACCGCATGTTCCTACCGCTGATGCTGAAGGAGTGTTGTTCCTGCGGGCAGATGCCATCTCTTCATCTGCAATCGCTTCAACGATTTTCAGAGGGTCAAGTCCTAGTTTCGTGATGTGTTTCCAGCGATTGCTAAACGTGATTGCTTCTTGCATTGCCGCCTCTATTTGCCATTGGCGTTGATTTCTTTCTTCTTTATCAGGAATCTGATCTGCAATGTCCATCTCTGCCTGAAGTTGGCGGAGAAATTCATCAAGAGTCGGCTCACTACTGCTCTCATCCATACCGCTGCTAACCGCAACTCCCATTTCAAACCATGCGAACCAATTTGACCAATCAACCCTTGCGTGAACTATGCCCGGTGATTTGGTTGTGCTAAAATGGGGCGGAGGTCTAATCACTAACAAGTCAAATGAGTGTAGCCCTGACCTTGATGTAATCGCTGCACTTTCAGACGTTGTTAATTCCTTATTAGCAGAGAGTTATGAGGTTATTTTGGTCCATGGCGCTGGTTCATATGGGCATATTAAAGCAAAAAAATTCCGTTTATCCGATGGCGACATAGGTCTGTTGGGTCAGAAAGAAGCTGTTGCTGAAGTAAGAAATGACATGTTGGAACTCAATAAATTAGTGATGAAAGATTTGCATGGAGAGGTATATCCACCTCATTTATGGGCTAAAGAAACCGGTCCTGAGTTCGAAGGAGATTTACCCCGAAGTTCACCTTTGACAATTGTATTTGGTGATGTTGTCAATTGTGAACATGGTTCCTGGGGCATATTGTCAGGTGACGATTTAGTACTTCGTTATGCGATTGAATATGGTGCTTCTAGAGTAGTATTTGCGATTAGAGGAGTTGATGGATTATTGACTGCACCACCCGAACAAGGAGGCAAGTTAATTGAAGAAATTGACGGTACTGCTGACTATAGAGGGTCTCATAGCGAGGGAATTGATGTGACTGGTGGTATCGCTTTGAAGGTGATGACATCCGAAAAAATAGCAGCCTCAGGAATCGATGTTTACTTCGTTAATGGTGAAAATATGGACTCTGTTTACAATGCTTGTAGCGGTAAATCTGTCATTGGAACGAAATTCTTACGCCGGAATGCTTGAAGTAGCCGAGGCGCGACGAAGGGTTGAGGGAGTGGCATGGTTTCTTATGACGTCGACGACGTTCCAACACAAGAAATAGGCTCTGTCGCAGCATCTGTTCTCTCATCTAGTGATGCCGAACAAACTAAACTGATGTCCGAGTCAGTAATTTTAGTTGACGAATGGGATAATGTCCTTGGAAGTGCTTCTAAGGCCGATAGTCACCATGGAGCAGGGGCTTACCATCGTGCATTTAGTGTTCTACTATTTTCTAGTGATAATCGCTTGTTGTTGCAGAAAAGGGCTGCAGATAAGATCACTTTCCCAGGTGTGTGGGCGAATTCGTGTTGCTCGCATCCTTTGGCTTCAGATGAAGAAATGGATCTTGAAAATGCCATTGGAGTAAAGCGTGCGGCTGTACGTAAGCTCGAGCAGGAATTAGGAATTGACCCTGAACAGGTTTCACTTGATGATTTTTCATTCATAACTAGAATGCGTTATCAATCACGAATGAATCAAGAATGGATCGAGCGAGAAATAGATCACATCCTGATAATCAGAGCAGATGTCGATGTATCTCCAAATCCGAATGAAGTCGATGAGATACGCTGGGTTAGCCGAGATGAACTAGATGAGATGTTAATCGCTGACAATGACGAAATAATCGCACCTTGGTTTAGATGCATTGCAGCACGTCTAATGGATGACATATGGTGGGAAGGGGATCCTGAATATGATGACAAAATCCACGACATGGGCGATGTGTCGCATATGCTAGATTCTGCCACTGGTGCTGATTTAACGACCAGTGTTGCTGAAGTCAAGCCTTTGGTCGAAAAACGTATTGAAAGAGCGTTAACTCACACTTCTCATGAACGTCTCTCTGCAGCAATGATGCATCTGGTTGATGGTGGTGGTAAGAGATTACGAGCAACTCTCCCTTGGCTAGTCGCCAAGGCTGTAGGAGATACTCATGCAGGTATGCTAGATGTAGGGGCTGCAATAGAAACAATCCATAATTTCACTCTTGTTCATGATGATATTATGGATGATGACGACATTCGCCGTGGACGTCCAGCTGTGCACATAGAATATGGCTTACCAACTGCGATAAATGCTGGCGATGCAATGTTAGCAATTGCATTTGAGGCTCTATCGGTCGCTGAAGGACTAGATCCAGTGATGTTGCCTTTCTTAGTAAAAAGAATAGGACGTATGGTTAGAAGAGTTTCAGAAGGACAACAACTCGATATCGAATTTGAGGACCGGCTTGCAGTTAGTGAGGAAGAATACCTTGAGATGATAAGAGGTAAAACAGCAGTTATGTTCCTTACTTGTGCAGAAGTAGGTGCGCATATGGCTGGAGCCGATGATGATACAATCCAATGTATGCATGATTGGGGCTTAGCGGTTGGAATGTGTTTCCAATTGATGGATGATCTCATTGATGTTGTTTCAGATTCAGAGACTTTAGGTAAGCCAACCGGAAGCGATGTGGTTCAAGGTAAGCGTACTCTGATGGTAATCCATGCTCTAAGCCAAGATGATTGTAAAGCGAAGGAAAATCTTCTTTCTGTCTTGGGGATAGGTGAATCAGCTAGTGATGAACAGATTGCATTGGGTCGTGATTCGCTTGAAGAGTTAGGTTCTATTGCTTATGCTCGAGGGAAAGCTGAGGAATATCATGCTACTGCTCACCTTTGTTTGGACCGACTCGCAGATGGACCTGCTCTTCAGGCCCTAAGGGAATTAACAGATTATCAATTGAATAGATTGAACTAAAATCTGACAATCAAGTAATGTCGATAGTTACTTACTAATGGCATTAATGGCTAATAAATCTAATTAATTAGATTATATCTGTTTGAATGATTAAATCACTCGCCGTAGTAATCTTCACCAGGTGGGGTCTCTTTGAGTCCCTTTCTTTGGCGGATAGATGCTACTACCTTATCGAATAACTGTGGAGGTAGTATTTCGAATCCAGTATTCTCGGAATTCCATATAGCACGTCCTTGACTTGCTGCTCTGATATCGTTGGAGAATCCGAATGTTTCTGCAACCGGTAAGGTCCCAATAACTGTAGTAACTTCTCCATCTGCTGGCATATCTTCAATAATACCACGACGGTTGGTAATCTCCCTTGTAACTTGACCTAGCCAGTCATTTGGAACGCTGACATGTGTTTTCTGCATTGGTTCCATTATGACAGTTCTTGATCTAAGCATTGCTCCCTTCACGGCATTTCTAACAGCAGGGATTGTTTGAGCTGGTCCACGGTGGATTGCATCCTCGTGCAACTTTGCATCAACTAGTCTTACCATCATTCCCATAACTGGTTCATCCGCAATAGGTCCACGCTTACAGACTTCATTGAATGCTTCAATAATCAATTCCTTGGTTTCGTGCAGGTTTTGAATACCCTTTGTATCATTAACCAGAACATTTGTTCCGAACACCGAGTAGGTCTTACGCATCAGATCTTTGTCCATCCCATATTCTGCGAATTTGCGACCGACTTCCTTTGCATCATTTGGTCTAACATTTCCAGAGTGGATATTTCCTTCTCTTAGAGCAGCAACAACTTCTTCACTAAGCGGTTCACATTCGATGAAGAATTTATTGTGACGGTTCGGTGACTTTCCTTCAAAAGAACGACCTTTGTTATTTGACTCGACACCTTCGCGGTAAACCACGATTGGTTCAGAGACGCTGACCTTGATATTCTGCTCCTCTTCTAGTCTATAGACAGTTATCTCTAGGTGCAATTCTCCCATTCCTGCGAGCAATGCTTCTCCAGTTTCTTGATTGGTCATAACCTGTAGTGAAGCATCGGATTTTGCGAGTGTTCTTAGAGCATCGATGAACTTTGGTAAGTCCTTCATACTCTTTGGCTCAACTGCTACTGTGACAACAGGATCTGAGTAGTGTCGTATTGCTTCGAAAGGTTCGAAATCTTTGTTCTTAGCTACTGTAACACCTGCAGCAGCACTTCGGATACCAGTTAATGCAGCGATATTTCCAGCAACTACTGCTGGTACTGTAATTCTATCTCCTCCAACCATCATGCTGACTTGTTGGACTCTCTCAGCCTTACTGGCACCGATTGCCCATATTGTTTCACCTTGACTGATTGAACCAGAATATATTCTACCTACTGCGACTTCACCAGCATGCGGATCCATCCAAATCTTTGTGATCATCATGGCGAGTTCGGCTTTTGGATCACAATTTATCATTGCTTTGCCGATTGGGCTCTCCAAGTCACCTTGCCAAATGTTTGGTATACGGTATTTTTGTGCTTCTACAGGTCCTGGTAGTTTCGAGACAGCCATATCCAGTAGAACTTCATGCACTGGAGCCTTATGAGACAATTCTTTTTGCTGTTCATTGTGGCAATGTTCGAAAATCTCCTTGAATGAGATTCCAGTTCGTGCCATGAATGGTACTGTTATTCCCCAGTTGTGATATGCTGAACCAAATGCTACAGTTCCATCTTGAACACTGACCTGCCATGTCTTCTTCTTATCTTCTGGAGCGAATTGCTTAATCAGGCGGTTAACCTTAGCAATTGTTTCTTTAAATCTCTCCATCATATCTTCAGGTGTAACTTGTAATTCATTGATTAAGCGATCTACTTTGTTGATGAATAGAACTGGCTTAACTTTCTCCTTTAGTGCCTGACGCACTACAGTTTCTGTCTGTGGCATTGGTCCTTCAACAGCACAAGCGAGGATGAAACATCCATCGACAGCACGCATTGCACGAGTAACGTCACCGCCGAAATCAACGTGACCAGGTGTGTCGATTAGATTGATGAGATAGTCTTCATCATCTACTGTGTGAACCATTGAAGCAGATGCGGCATTGATTGTGATTCCACGAGCACTTTCTTGTTCATCGAAGTCAAGAACACGGCTTTTTCCAGCCAAGTCCTCAGACATCATACCTGCTCCAGCAATCAAGTTGTCAGAGAGAGTAGTCTTTCCGTGATCAATGTGTGCAGCGATGCACAGATTGCGGATTTGTGGTAGTTGATGCATTACTTCAGTTGCACGCTTGATATTGTCTTCCTTTCGGCCCATGTTAAACACCTTTGTGGATGTGTCGGCCACCTCCAAGGGGTTTATGAAACCGACTCATCTTCAGTCTGATTAATCAAGCAACTGAGAACAGGTGACCGCTATTATCAGCGAGCGGAAGCAGCGATACGTTGAACTTCTTCCTTTTTGGATACTGCAAAAGAGGTCATATCGCCAGTGCTAGCTTTTGTAATTTCAGCTACAATACATTGAGTAAGGGTCTTCTTGGACTTACTTGTTCCTTGTTGTGCACCCTTTGCAAGGTTACTCAAAGCAACATCGAGTCTGCGAGATGGTGAAGAATCAACGGCTTTTGGCTGTGATACTGCTCCGAATTTGATTCTAGTGATCTCTTCCATTGGTGCGCCGAAGCAAATAGCATCGACGAACACTTGTAGAGGATTGTCTCCTGAGCGTTCTGCTATGACGTCTAGTGCATTATCGAATGCTTTGATTGAACCCATTTTCTTACCGGTGTATTTACCAGTACGCATCAATTTGTTGATGAATCGCTCGACAACTGAAAGGCGTGCCTTTCCGAACCAAGCATTTGCGTGACGTCCTCCCGAATGGGGGGCACCAACAGTGCTGAGATTGATGTAAGGTGCAAGCCCTGGGTCTCTACAAGTTACTTCGCTTGCATCCCACTTACCAAAAACCAGTGTTCCAATTCCTGCAATAGGACGAATCTCTTCGGTTTCCTCTTTGACAACTTCTTCAACAACTTCTTCATCAGACATAGTAAATCACCTAATTGGCTTCTCTTTGCGTCCTCTGACCATCTCATCGAGTGAGACACCATTGACTTGAATAACTTTGTAGCGGACACCGGGAATGTCACCATACGAACGTCCCTTACTTCCACCGATACCTTCGACCATTACCTCGTCGTGTTCATCAATGAAGTTAATTGCACCATCGCCTGGTGCGAAAGCAGTAAGTTTGTTTCCGTTTTTGATAAGTGAAATCTTCACAGCCTTTCGAATGCCGGAATTTGGCTGTTTTGCCTCGATTCCGACCTTCTCTGTAACGATACCCTTTGCTTGTGTTGAGCCACTTAGCGGGTCGTGTTTTGCTCTACTTTGAAGCATTCTTTGCTTGTAACGACGGTCGGTCCATCTGAACCTTTGTCGATCCTTAGCCATCTTCGGCCCACCGAACAATCCTCGACCCATGATATATCCTCCTTAGAAGCAACCTTGCGACCTACCTCCTCTATTTGATGGTGCCGATGTCGATATTCCCATTGCGAGTGCATATGGCCGCTATTCATACCAATATTGAAGGATGCCGTTCATCTGGAACGTACATGGCCTTCAGAGATGCTCTTAGTGCAGCGACACTTGTTAGTGATGAGGTAAGTCTGATCCATGAGATGTTTGACATATCCCGTGCAAGTGGTCATGAAATGTTAATCTTCGATAATATTGAGCAATCACCCGGTCATAGGGTTGCTATTAATTTCTTGACACGAACTAGGATTTGTGAGGCCCTTGATATCGAGCCAGAAGAATTCCTCGACCTTTTACAGTGGGCAATGAATAACCCATCGGCTCCTGAAATTGTCGAAGAGGGTTTAGTTCAGCAATGCACTCAATCTCCAGTTGATATGACAGCATTGCCAATTCCTCACCATTGGCGTGAGGACCGTGGAAGATACATGTCTGCCAGTGTAATTATCGCAGAACAAGATGATATCAGAAATATGAGTTTTCATCGTCAGTTTTTACGCGATGAAAATCATGTTGTTGCAAGATTAGTCCCGAGACATTTGCGAACTATGACAGATAAGTCATTGGCTGGAAATAAAGAATTACCAATTGCCATTATCAATGCACCAGACCCTGTTGTTCTTCTGGCTGCGGCTATGTCCTTTGACCATAATCTCGACGAACTGACAGTCGCTGCAGCACTGCATGAGAAGATATACTCAAAACCATTGCAATTGGTCAAACTTCCCAATGGAATTTCAGTTCCAGCTGATGCAGAATATGCGATGTGGGGTTGCATTACACAAGAGTGTGATGATGAGGGTCCATATGTAGACATAACAGGAACAGTAGATGATGTCCGCCAAGAACCTGTTATTCGAATAGATGGTGTTCATCATCGTCAAGATCCTATATTCCATGCATTGATTCCTGCTGCATCTGAACACATCACTTTGATGGGTTTACCTAGAGCTCCAACAATCAAACAAGCAGTCAATGAAGTGTGTGAATGTTTGGATGTACACATGACTGAAGGTGGTTGTGGATGGTTGGCTGCTGTGGTCAAAATCAAGGTAAATGGCCCTGATGATGCAAGAAATGCAATCATGGCGGCACTTGCAGGGCATCGGTCTATGAAAATGGTAACTATCGTTGATTCCGATATAGACATCGAAGACCCCGTGCGTGTAGAATGGGCTTTGATGACTAGGTGGCAACCTGACCGTGACACGATTATTCTTAGTGGAGAGAAAGGAAGTAGTCTCGATCCAACACGTGATGAAAATGGCTTAACTAGTAAGATTGGTTATGATGCTTGTATCCCCTATGGTTTAGACCATGGTCCATTCACATCGGTTCAGTGAGTGTGATTACATGAATGATACCGATGTTCTGCAGCACCCGCGGCGTAATCTTGGTAATCGTCATCGTGCACAGGCTGAACGTTTTGTTAAATTAGCTGATAGAGATCCTGAAAACGCAACACAAAACCTCGCTTGGGCAGAACAGAATGCACGCCAAGCTGTGCTCTATGATTTCACTGACGAACGTAACTGGCGTAGTCTTGCAACCATCAAGACCACACTTGAAGACGAGGATGGTCTTCACGTTGTCCTTGAGGATTTATTTGTAGTTCTTGGCCGAGAATCTGAACGCTTAGATCAACTCAAGGGTGTAGAATTATTATCAATTGGTTGTGAATTATTGGAAGCAGCATTTCTAGCAGATCCTTTAGATGCTGAGGAATGGTTTCGTCGCAAAGGTGAATCTGATTTGTTGGGTTTTAGTGTTAGGTGCAAAGGACTCGATTTCACAGATCAGCGTGCTAACATCATCTACGGCCGCCGTCTAGAACAAATAAGACGTGCAGGTCATGATGATTTGTTTATTGAATTAGTTCAACACCTACTTGCGCATCGACCTGCAAATCATGAATTGTGGATGGAATTAGGACGTTTACATGAGAGAAGAGAGGAAGTTGACCAGGCTTGGCTTTGTTATGACCACGTACAGTCCTTACGTCCACACCATACAGTACGTGATGAATTTCTTACGCGCCTATTGGGTAGAATGGATGGTAAAGAGGAACAGCCATGGTCAGGTCCAAGTGTAGATACTCGCAAAGATTTCCTAGCAAAGATGATGAAACTGACACCTAAATCTGAAAGTGTTGATGCTGTTGTTGAAGAGCAAGAAGGAGAGCAAGACAACAAAGAGGAGTTGCGCTTGAAAGCGTTAATCGCTTCTGGAGATGGTGCTGAAGCATTCTTCCTCGCCCGATCCCTAGTCACTTCAGGTGAAAAATGGGCTGAGGAATATTTAGCTCTAGCCAAGGAGATGCTCTAATGGCTCCGACTTTTTGTTTGGCCTTGGTAACCAGAAAAACCGACGATGCAATACTTTTGGTAAAGCACCCTCAACGTGGTTGGGAACTTCCAGGTGGTCATTGTGAAACCGGTGAGAGCTCTGAGGAAACTCTGATGCGTGAACTCTTTGAAGAAACTGGGCTTTCAGGTTCACTAAAATCATGGAATAAAGATTATTATTCCGATGGATTAGTTGGTTGGGTCGAGGTTGATGATAATCGTATTTCGTGGAATAGTGTCGACGAGAAAGTCAGTGAAGTTCGCTGGTGGGCCTCAAATCCCGATATGACGCATTGGGATGTACAGGAAATAATCGACCTCAGAAATTGGCTTCATTCTCAGCGAGTTCACTAATCCTATCACTCCACGCTTCACTTTCGTTAATCGTATGGCATAGGTTGGCAAACTCGATATCCTCGACTTCACTTGCTCTTTCTAAAGCAGAATCAAATAGATCTAATCTTTTTGCTCTCTCGCATAGAATTAGTAATGCTTTAAGATCACCTCTTTCATTTCCCCCAAGGTCACTAGTTGCTTTTTCGACACACCATGAGAGAATACCTTCCATGTCCTCAGGATGAACTACTGGTTCTCTTTCCGCTTCGTTAGCATCGCGCGGTTTAGCGGACTCTACTACGTCTTCCATTCTAGGTGCACCTTGTTCTATATACGGCAGTGCTATCTCTATGAAGATGGCACCTGATTCAATTGCCAATGCAATATTTTCTGCAATGATTGCGTGAGTATGAGCATTAAACGAATTTCTTAATGCTTCTGATATGCGGCCAAATACCAAAAGTATTCGCGCAGCATTCATTCTTGAAATAGCAATTGTCTCATCGGCATGACCATCCTTGCGAGAGATGTCACCATAAACCTGTAATGCCATCAGAGGTTCATCTAAAGCTAGATGGAACGCAGCCTTATTTATCAGAGAAATGTCATGTTCCCTACTGGCTTTCGCCACGCTTTTCAGACGCGTTTCAGCCCAGTTGAAGTCCTCACGTGCTTTTTCATAATCCTCCGATTCAAAACGAATTAGTCCTGCTTCCATCCGTAGTCGGCCTTCCAGTAAAAGGTCGCGCTGCTCTGGATTTCTGACCACAGTCAAAGCATTCTCGACATCATCTATGCTGACATTTCCAGTGATGCGCATTACAACCAAATCAAGTACGGCGATCTCAGCATCAGTCATTTCTTTTCTGAGGACATCGACTAATGGACTGGAATATAGCAATGCGATTTCTGCTACAGGAAGCCATGATGTCCAACCTAAATCATTTCTAATATTCTCGATGGCAGTTAGATCACCATCCTTATTCCACGATTCAATAATCGACTCAGGATTCATTTTCATTCCTCCTGGTTTTCGCTAATAGATTAATGAATGCAGTTTCCGCTGCGATTCTGTCTATTGAAACAGTAAGTCCTGCAGCACCATCGTGTCCTCCTCCCTCGCCTCCGTGTTCCCTTGCTAAAGTTTGCATCATTTCTCCAAGATGCACTCCTTCTCTGGTGCTTAAGCGTGATGCTCGAACAGTGATTCTAGTCTTGCCATCTCTGTGACGAGATACCATTGCAACCTCTGCCCCCAATCCAACTAGCGCTCCACTAACTCTGCCTTCGAGTGTAGAAGAGTTGGTGTGAACTAGATTCCACGGCCCAGCCTCAATATTATTTGCTCTAGCCATTGCTTTGATCATTGCACCTCGTTCTGAAGGTGATGTTATGCGTTCTTCGACATATTCGATAAATGATTGATACTCAAACCCAGCTCCATCCATTAAAGAAGCAGCAGTTGCCAATGCTTGTCCATCTGCATGTCGAAAGCGTCCAGTGTCAGTAATTAATCCTGCCAATAACAATTTTCGCACATTGTCAGTAAGAGATTTTGGAGAAAATTGATTTAGATATTCATAGATTATTTGCGTTGTTGAACGCATTTCTAAACGGCATTCGAAATCATCACTAGAAAAATCCCAGTCACTAGTTGCATGGTGATCGATAATGCACAAAGGAACCCCTTCTGGTAGTTCTAATCCGGTTTGAGAGGGACCTGCGGAATCTACAATTATAATGCCGCCTAATTTTTCAGGCCAAGATGGTTTTTGTGACAATTGTCGGAAAGGGGCTTTCATGTCTTCACACAGTCTCTTGGCCATTCTACCAATATGTGTGCCGCATGCCATTAACTCTGGACGTGATGCTGCAAGAGCGATTCCAGAACCTATGGTGTCCATATCGCCGTTGCGGTGAGAGAGGACAGGTACTGCTCCACGACTACAAGCAGCAGTTATCCACTCGTGGAGTTCAGTCAACACGTATTATTCCCCTAAGTTCTGCTTTAGAGTTTCGTAAGCACTTACCAACTCGGCTTCTCTCTCCTTAATTGTCGCTAGAGCTTCAGCCATTCTTTGGTTAGTATTTTCTAAATCTTCTATGAGTTCATCACGATCTACGACCTCAATCAATACCGCACCCAGCTGTCGATGAAGTGCTGCACCTTCTGGATGCTGCCGAACGTAAATGATAGTTTGAGAAATCTCTTTTATTTGAGCACTCAAAGAAGCTACTTGTTGTCGTGCATTTTGCACTTCGCCAACTACCATCTGCAAGCGTTGTTCATCAGACATGTTTGGCCGAGATAATCATGGTTCATGAACTCATCACCTCGAGAACATTATTTGCAATTATCAGTGAACGTACTCTTGTATTCCACATTGCTCTGAGATCTTTGGCTCTTGCTTCAGATAACGTGAAAGATAAAGCATTGTCTTTGATGACTACTTTTTCTTCACTAGCTAAAGAAGCTGCTAAAGCAATAACATCTGGCGATTTCACCGTAAGGTGAAGTTGCCACATCTGATAATCACTCCTCTTCATCAGCATTACTGCGTTCGTAATCCATCGCAGCTTGTTGTGCGATAAATGCCATATCAGCAGTTGTTGCACCTTCGATTGAACGACGGGTGATCTTGGAGTTGGCTTCACTAGCACGTGTATATGGTTCCCAAGCACCTCCAGCAAATGTATGGCCACACTTTTTGCAGGACCAAATCCCTACAGATTGGAAGGTGACTTTTTGATATTGACAGACAGGGCATGTGTATTTTGCCTTCTTCTTAGTTAATGCTTTACCAGCATTTCTGCGCACGGAAACACCGTAGCGTGCCCCGAATCGAGCAGTGATTCCAGCCTTCTGGGTTCTCTTTGCCATCTTCAGTTCGCCTCCATAGCGCTTACCATGTCTCTCAGTTCCGTGCATCTCTGCTGTGCAACATCGAGTATCTCAGCAAATTCGGCCGGAGTGAAGACTCCCTTTAACCCCTTCTGAAGTGAATGCAGGTGTCCGTCGTCACCAAGTGTGATATGGATTCGCTCATTACCGCCTAGTTCCTCTTGTTCATTAGCATCAAGTACGTATCTTCCACCAACACGTGTGAAAGAGCACATCATAGGTGCTTTGGATACAATTAGAGGGTGGTCGTCACCGATGTCAAATGTGCTTGCAGGTACAATTGTTGTACGAAGAGCAGCGATTGCTGCAAGAGCAGAAGCATCGAATATATTTCCACAATCGGAAAGCACGTGAATATCTATCATGACTCCATACACCTTTTCACCTGGTATGATGCACAATGATTCAAGGTCTATACAACCTGATTCTCTTATTCCTCTGTCAACTACTCGACCTAGTTCAATAGATTCAGGAGATGGTGGCCCCGGTTCATATTTGCGTCCAGCTATTGGTCTTAGTTCAGCACCGCACATCAGAGAGCCTTCGTTTGGTCTATCTGGCCAAGGAGTTCTTACTTCGAATTTGACACCAGCATAAACGATAGTATCTCCCCATGTTACCTTTGCACTACCATCACCATTGTAGAGGCAGTTGACCTCTAGTTTAACATCTCGTGATTGCCATCTTGACCGGCCATCAATTCTTTGATCAACATCTGCTAGATTCGATAATTCTTGGCGTAGAAGTGAAGGGACTAATTCTACCATTCAAGCACCCCCGTCATATTTTGCTTTCAGAGCATCGACCATTATTTCATGAATTTCTTTTGCTGCTTTGAAGTTATACTCCATGCAGGTATCATACTCTTCTGGTGAAAGGTCGCCATCCATCTGTAGGAATGCTATTTCTCCGGTAGTAGGTAGAATACCTACTGGTAGGTCTGCTTGACCGTAATTGTCCTCTGCTTTGTCGAGATCTAGTACGACAATATCTTCGACTTTTCCACTTGCGACACCGACAATCATGTCACGCATTGGGATTCCGGCATCTGCTAGAGCTAGAGATGCTGCTGTAATACCCACGCAGCGTGTTCCAGCCTCTGCAGCTAGAATCTCAATCTCGACACTTATCTTTGCACGAGGGAATCTTTCGACTAATACTACGCTTTCTAATGCTTCAGCAGTAACCTTTGAAATCTCTCTACTGCGTCTATTATATCCAGGACGGATACGGTCGCTAGTTGAGAAAGGTGCCATGTTGTATCGCACGTCAACTACTGCACGGTCTTGCCGTTGGATCTTGCGAGGGTGTGCTTCAACCGGGCCGTATACTGCAGCCACTGCTACATTCAAACCATGAGTTACCATTGCTGAACCATCAGCAGCAGGAAGTACTCCCACTTCAGCAGTTACAGGTCTCATCTCATCAATCGCTCTTCCGTCCAAGCGAGTACCATCATCATTGAGTAATTTTACGTCTCCATATCCTCCCATCATTCATCACCTCCAGGTGTGTTGCCTATCATATCTGATAGACTTTGTTGGAATGTATTTTTGTGACCTTCTTTAGTTACAAGATTGATCACTTTGCGCACTAAATCGACACCCTTTGAATTGCCATCGGCCCAGATGCGTCCATTTTCACCGACGATTACACGACAATCGCTAGCAGCGGAAAGAGCACGCAGATTTTCATCATTCTCTCCTTTGAGTTTAGAAACCAGATTCATAGGCACAGAGGACATTACTCCCTCTTTCAATTTTCTCAAGCCGACACCTTTCATGGTCAATACCACTGAATGCGATTCGTCGACTTCTTGAACTCGTGCAAGGATGACATCTCCGACATCCATGAATTGCCTGGCTGCTCCGAATTCTACTTTCCAAGGAGCTAAACTCATTGGTAAAAGACCATTGAACGGACCTAGGACGTCTGCGAACCATAGATTATTGCGCACGGCTTCAATTATACCGATTACCAAATCCCCTGAACGAGGCGTGTATCTGCTATTAATTGGGTCGATACTGATAGTATCGTTATTTTCCCTAACCCATCCGAGTCGGGTTGCAATCATTCCTTCACCTTGTGAAAGAACTCCTATTCCTGCGCGCTTATCGAGTGAGGTCCCGATGACCTCGCCCGGAGTCACGAGGCGCTGCTCGGCGCCTTCTGCCGCTCCGTTCATCTTTCTCTCTCCGGCCGCCCCACTGGCCGACCCATGATAAAGCACGCGCTACAATAGAAGTCATAACTCTTTGACTTCAGAGCCCTTAGCCTTACCAAGAACCTTCGAGATTAAATTATCTTTCATTGCTGCTGGACACTCGATTACACAAGCCCAATCTCCGTTTGATAACCACTCATCTTTTTGAACATGAATTCTTAGAAACTGATGGACTGCTTGGTATCCACCTGCTGGAATTCTAAAGGCCATTCTAGCCGCTTCAAATGATAAAGGAATCATAGGTTTTAGTTTTGCAATGACTTCTTTTACCTGAACATCTACTGTTTTGAATGGATCTACGTTAAATTTACTCTCCTCAAACGCCAATTCAATTCTAGTTCTAGGGTGCGGACTTTTTGTCCTTGGATCAACAGCATTCGAATGAATCTCATGAATTATTTGCTGCCTTTTTGCCTCAACCATTGATTTGCGTTGATTGGTAGTAAGTTGAATACTACCTCGTTCTAGAATGATTTGTGTTAGTTTGACAATATCAAGAGTGTCAAAATTGCTTTTCAGTGCTTCTTCTGTCGGCCTATCTCCGGCTCTAGCATCATGAAAGACTTCATCCATTGCCAATAAATCGTCAATATTGACTGACTCAGGGTCTTCCTTAAACGCATCGACTAATTCCGAATCAACTAGAACCTCGTAACGCTTACCACCCTTTTCAAGTCGGGCGAGAACAGCGTCATCAAGGCTTACCATCTTCAATCCCCAAGGGGTTTCAATCTGTCAATCTGCTTGTTGACTTCTGCTCTATCTAGTATGCGATAACCATCGGAGTCAATCACTACAACTTCAACGGCTTCCCGGTTCAAATCTTCTTCATTAGCATGACGTAATGCTTCAAGGCCTAGTTTCATGGCTGCATTCATAGTCATGTTTTCCTTCCAATTAACTTCAAAGAAATCAGTTACCGTATTTCTGCCACTGCCTATTGCACCAGCATGATAGGATTGGTATGCTCCACTTGGGTCCGTCTCGAAGAGATGGATGCCATTATCATCGACTCCACCAATTAACAGAGCAGTACCAAATGGCCGTGATCCTCCGTATTGGGTGAATGATTGCTTGAAGTCACATATCTTCTTCGTAAGAATGTCTACAGGTACGCTAGCAGCATATGTAATGCGATTGACTTGTGCCTCTACTCTTGCTCTGGCTACTAATTGTCGAGCGTCGGCAACTAGACCGCTAGTAGCAATACCAACGTGTTCATCAATCTTGAACATCTTCTCAATACTTTCTGGGATAATTAGACGACTAGCAATGCGCTTGTCACAGACCAGTACAACACCATCTCTAAATTTCATTCCTGCTGTTGTAGTGCCTCTCTTAACCGATTCTCTAGCATATTCAACTTGGAATAATCTTCCGTCTGGGCTAAAGGTGGTGATTCCGTGGTCGTATCCTCGTCCGCTTGGTTGCATGTTCGCACCTAAGTAAAGGCTCATTGTAGGGGTCTTATCAACCTTGGTTCTTTCGCCGATTCATGCGAGTGGTAATCCTGTCGAGCGGCGGTAAGGATTCAGCAGCCGCTTTTTGGTGGGCGCAGTGCCGTGGTTGGAGCGTAACCCATCTCGTTACTGTTCGTATAAATGGGGCTGATTCAATGATGTTTCAGTTACCTGGAACAGACCTCGTAGAATACCAAGCTAAGTTAGCGGGTGTTGAATGGCTCGCTGTTGAAAGCGAAGGTATTACGGAACAGGAAGTTGATGATCTTGAAATGAGATTAAAAGAATTAGACTTTGATGGATTGGTTTGTGGCGCCCTACGCTCTGATTATCAAAAAAGTAGAATTGAACGTATGTGTGAAAGAATCGGTGTTAAATCATTTACACCTCTATGGCATCAAGATGCATATTCTCATCTCTCTGGTATGGTTCAGAATGGTTTTGAAATAATGATAACCAGTGTTTCTGCAGAGGGTTTGGGTGAGGAATGGCTTGGTCATATCATCACGACTGATTCATTATTGGATTTGGAGAAACTATCTCAAAAATACAGATTTAATATTGATGGCGAGGGTGGTGAATACGAGTCGATAGTAGTCGCAGGCCCTCACCACAAAGGTCGTCTATTGCTTGAGAATAAACCAGTTTGGGATGGAGTCAGAGGCCACCTGATAGTCACACGCTGTAGCACGGAACCTTGATGGGGTCAGTCGTAGGCGCAGAATCATGTCCTTCTGCCCCCTCGATTACCGCTATGGCTGTGAAGATTTCAAACAGATCTGGTCTGAACTTGGCCGTCACGAAAGGCAGTTAGAGGTAGAAAGGGCCCTAATTTGGGCTCACAAAGAGATGGGACGGGTAAGTCAAGAAGATTATGATATAGTTGCAAGCATAGCAAATCCTGAAAAAGTGACTAAGGAAAGAGTGTCTCAAATCGAGGCTGAAACACGTCATGATATTATGGCCTTGACCAAAGCAATGGCTGAAGCTGCTGGAGAGGCTGGATGGTGCATACATCTTGGTGCTACCTCTAACGACATAGTAGATACAGCAGTTGGCTTACAATTACGCGATTCTATTGTATTGCTCAGAGAGGTTTTGTGCAAGCTGATATCGGTGACTGCAGATTTATCCGAACGAGAAAGAAGCACTGTTATGCTTGGAAGAACTCATGGTCAAGCAGCAGTACCTATCACCTTTGGATTGAAAGCAGCGGTTTGGCTCGACGAAATGCGTCGGCAATTAGTACGTCTGGATGAAGCGAGTCCACGAATAGCAGTTGGTAAGTTCCTTGGAGCGGTCGGCACTGGTGCAGCACAAGGAGAAGGTGCTAGAGAACTTCAACGACTCATAATGACACATCTTGGTCTTGGCGTGCCACTTGTTACAACTCAGGTTGTCGGCCGTGACCGTTATGTCGAATATGTTTCTTGGCTTGCTAATGTTGCTTGTACCTGTGAAAAAGTATTACAGGAGGTTCGCAATCTTCAGAGATCGGAGATTGCTGAAGCAGGTGAAGGTTTTGACGTCAAAAAGCAGGTAGGTTCCTCCACTATGGCTCACAAGAAAAACCCCATTAAAAGTGAGAACGCTTCTGGTCTTGCAAGAATAGTGCGCTCATTTATTATTCCAACTTATGAGAATGCACTACTATGGCATGAAAGAGATTTAGCGAATTCTAGCGCCGAGAGATTTACTCTCTCGCACGCATCTGCACTTTGTGAAGATGTAATGGCTAAAACAAGTGATGTCTTAACTAACCTCTGGGTCGATGGAGAGCGAATGCTTGCCAATATCGCTAGTCAAAAAGGATTGGTGATGGCAGAGAAGGTGATGATAGAATTGGTCTCACACGGAATCGGTCGTGATGAAGCCCATGAAATTCTCAGAACCGCTTCCTTTGAAGCGATTTCAACTGGTGATGAATTGATTGATATCTGCTCGCGAACACCTGCGATATCTGCGGCATTCTCGGCCGAGGAACTCGAGGAGATGTTCGATCCAGCAAACCATATCGGTGTATCACTTGAATTAGTAGATGAAGCAGTTGCTTTAGCACGTGCTGCTATTCAGTGATCAGAGTTTTTTTCCTCGACAGGATGCATCACCAGTCGAATTATAGCAATTGCAATAATAGTCGATATGAAAAATGCTATGCCGATATAATGTGAGACATTATACCAGAGTAAGAAAGCACCACTTAGTGATGCATACGATATAACCTGACATAACGCCGATACGCGTTTTAGTAACAGGACCTGTCTCTCAGCAACATTATCGGAATGCTCGAGTAAATAGGTGTATATCATGAAATATACTCCCTGGAATGGTAGGGCTGCAGCTATTATTGTAAGTGCGATTTCACGGTGAGTGGCAGGGTTACTTTCTTGTTCAATCCCCTGGAAAAGTAGTAATGCCGTGTTGGTTCCAAGCAAAGCCGCCATTATTGTCCAACGTTTGTCCTGAGATGAAGTAAGGCTCTCTACATTGACTGAACCTTCTCCCATGGATGACAAAGATAAGAGGAGGGGATTGAACCTTTCCGCAAAAAATCAGCGGAGAAGGTAGAGTAGCGTGCCTGTAATAAGAGCCACTAAGAAAAGTAAGATAATCATACCATGTGGTCCGTATTGGTTACGATCATTAAGTGATGTACCAAGTAAACCATCCCGAGATATAGCTGCCATTAAACCACCTTCGACTTCATCGAATTGTGGTAATGGGCGCCTAGGGATTCTTTCACCCTTGCGAATCTCTGTTCCATCAGCCATGTCTTTCCGACGAATGTCTAGCACATATCTCTGCCGACTATCTAAGCGAAATTAATAAGCATGAAAACATATTGCGCATACTATGGAAGGACCTACCATATCTGATATGTCAATAACCGATGAACATTTTGTAGTAGATGGAAAAGCAGCAGTTTCGACTGTTGCAAGTAATTTAGCTAAGAGTCCGAACGATGCAATCCTAATCAAGGACAAAAAGGGTGCAGTGGTAGGAGTTGTCACAATCAAAGACATCTTTGGCGCAATGGCATCCGGTGTTAATATTATGAAAGTAAAGTTTGAGAAGATAATGAGGACCAATCTTTTGACAGCACCTTCAAATCTACCATTGACCAAAGCAATTGACATGATTGCCAAGCAAGGTCCTGATGCGATAATAATCATGGATGGACCACAATTCGTTGGGTATTTCTCACCTGATGATTATCGTGATGCAACTCGCCGTATTGAGGCACATCAGACCATGGTCAAGCGTCTTTCTAAATCTAAGACTGCTCTTGGTGCTGCTGCAAGTAGTGCGCCAGTAGAAGAAGAAGATGAAACCGCAGGTCTCCTTGGTGTTCTTCTTGGTGGTATTGAAGACGAGGATGAAGAAGAAGTCGGCGGCATTTCTCTGTGATTTGGACGTTTTTCTAATGTTCAGTCCTGATCTGGATGACAGCGTCATTCACCTTGCTGTACAAGGTAGGTGTGGCGGTAGTACGATGGGATTACAGTTAGCTATGCAGGTAATCGCAAAAGGTGGAAGAGTGGTATGGGCATATCATGAACTACCAGATAGTGCACGTTTTTCACAGATTTTCGCGGAGTTATCACCTGCAGATTCATCAAAATTTCACGCTATGAATATATCAGGTGATGTAACTCAGGCTTTTGACAGAGTTAATTCAGCTATTGCAATGCTACCTGATGTTCGATTATTGGTAATGGACGATTGGATTGAAAAGACTGGCAGAGTTAGTAAAAAACATTCTGAGGCAATTGCAAAAGTAATAGCAAATAGAAATCAATGCTCTATTATTTTGATTTCTAAAGGTGGCGAATCGATGAAAGAAGGAGTTCTTCTAAATGCAAGAGGGGCTAATAAAGACATGGAAGTCTGGTTATTAACAAAGCCAAAAGACGGTGTAGAGAGAGTTCTAACCTTGCCTGATAAGGAAATAACTCTTGATTTGAAGGAAGAAGGATTCTTCTGAATCAATCATCGTCATCTTCGCCGAGCAAATCAGCCATCTCTTGCAAGGCTTCTTCATCTGGCTCATCGAATTGTTCAGGGTTTTGTGCAGATCCAGAAATCTCATCCTCACCTGCAACCTTAGGTGCACTTGCTTCCCTTGCACTCTCAAGGTTCTGTTTTCCTTTATTGGTAATAAACCAAATCATCCCCAATAGTGTCAATCCAAGTATGATATAGACCAATATTTCTGCTGTCTCCATGCTCTGGCCACCACTGCGCTAGTCTATACTATTTCCCTTGCCAAATGCCTTCTACTATCGAATGGCGGCTGAGTCCAGCCCTTCGAAGGAGGAATTCTCTCAGTTACAATCCACTGTTCTTTTTGGGTTATTTTGCAATTGCTGCAACGAACCCCCTGACCTTTACCCATTGATTTCATCCGCTTACCACATGAGCAAGTTGGTCTCTCCTTACTAAATGAACTAAGAACCTTTAATCCCTCAAGATGAGTGGTTTCTTCATCGTCGTCTAGTCCAAGGTATTCAATTTCGTCACCAGGCTGTAACCATTGAGCGAGAAGATTCATTTCACCACCCTCTGAGAATGAAACTAGTCTTCCTCTTTCTGTTTCGATTATTGTATGTCCACCTTTTATTGTTGAAACCTCATTAACAACTGCACTGTAGGTACGTTCGATATGGTCGCCAGTTGCTTGATTTGTAGAAAATGTTCGGAAAGAAATTATCTCAGCCGTACCCTCGGCATCAATCAACAATTTTGCAGCATCAGTTGCAACCTTTTCACTAGTCGCTCTGATTCCAAACATCACAGGACAAGGGCCTCTTGGAGCAATCAAACCACGATTACTCCTAGGGTCGCGACAAAGGAATGTTTCCGTCCATGAATCTACTTCTGCAAGTGCATTTTGGTCAACCTTTCTATCCTTGACTCGCCATGCAATGGCTTCCCACGTTTGTGTATTGGCTGGCCATGCACAGGCAGCACTTGCTCCAATTCTTCCATGTCCGCCCCATGTTTTTACTGCATTTGGTAAATCCTCGACTTTCTGACGTACAGCACGCCAATAATATTCTTCACCTGGTTGTTCACTGAATAACATCATTCCTGGGTCGGTAGGGTGCTGAGATCTATCGTCGTGTTCAGAAACAGATATCGCACCTCGTAATGGTAAAATGATATTTTCCCAATAATTATCTAGGAAATCAATAATCTCTTCATCACAATGTAATTCAACTGCTAATGCGGCATTACCGCGAGTTCTCTGAGCAGCGAATGGCCATAATCTAACCAGTCTTAGGTTGGAGTATGAGCAGGGTAAAGCTTCAAGCAATTTGTGAAACTCTAATGTTGTACAACCACCATCTAGGTAATCGGTATCATCTAGTCCTAGCCACATTCAGTTCACCGGATTGAAATTATCTCCGCCCTCGCCATCGATGATGCGATCTATTACCTCGGACAGTCCATTGTGTTCGTTCACCCTGAACAGTCTTGCGCCTATTGCCCATCCAGCACCCATGTCTGATTTACGATCACCAACCATTAGGTCAAGTTCATTGATTGGCTTTGGTTTAGCACCCCACCAGTTCAAACTCGAATGAGATTTATCACGGATGATTTGTGATGCTTCGAATAGCATTCCTGGTTGCGGCTTACGACAATTACAACCTTCGCCATCGGAATGAGGGCAAGTCATGATAAGATCGATATGTGCATCTCCATCTATTTCTAATAGCATTAATCTGAGTTTTGAATGAATTTGCTTAAGTCTTAATTCGTCCCATAGTCCTTTGGATATTGCGGACTGATTAGTTACGACAGCAATTCTATATCCCGCATGACGCAATGACGAAATTGCTTCAGCACTACCTTTGAGCAAGACCAATTCTTCTGGCTTATTGATGTATCCTGCCTTACCGATATTAATCACTCCATCACGGTCCAGAAAAGCGATTGCCCCATTCCATTCTACCGGTAATGGGCAAGCGATCTGGTCACTTATCGGTGCGTCCATCATCTGGGGGAAATCAAGGAAGTACTTGTCAATTCAGGCGAAGGCTGATTACAGAGTTGATAATGGAAACACCGTGTTCGTCGAGAGGTCACTTGCCACAGTGCTTGGTGCACTTGGTATGCTCATCCTCGGAATTACTTGGCATTCACGTAGCCCATTTGTTGAAAGAATAGCTCCTTTAGGCTGGATTTTAACCGGTTTCTTTTTCTTTAATGATACAGGAAAATACCTAGAAGATTCCGATTTGGTACTTACCATAATGTCTGCTGCATGCCTTCCAGCAGCCATTGGTATTTCGATTTGGGAAAAACGTTGTAGAAGGAAAGAAGAATCTGATGCACTGCATTGGTTTCGTGGTGCTATTTTCTATGCTGGTTTCCCCTACATGTTGATTGCACATGTTCCTTGGCTGAATATTCTAGCGATTTGGTTCGTTGCTTGGCAATCAGGTCTATTCCTCTCTTTTGCAGGTTTAGGTGGAATTACTATGGGTGAAACTTGGGTTAACACAACTAATGGTTCGGTTCTTTGGAGTGAATGGACTGGCAACAAATGGTTCATTGCTCAACCAATGGCAGAACATCCCTTCCATACTGAGTTGTTGTTGGCTGATGGCACCGCTCTTGGAATTAATTTTGTTCTTGCTTGCACTGCGATTCAATCTATGATTATCTTCGTAGGTGCAACTGTGGTTTTGGATATTGATATACGCAAGAGAATTCGTGCTCTAATCATCACTTTACCAGTTATTCACATTCTTAATTTATTCCGTAATGCTGGTTTAATTTGGTTACACCATACATATGAGGGTTGGAATTGGCTAGGATTAACCATGTTTGACTTTGGTCACTTGTATGCTTCTCGAGTGGCATCATTAGGTGCTATGTTCTTGATGGCGATAATACTCTTCGAACTATTACCTAGTCTTCATCGTAATGTCTTGGTGCTGATGTCACCACTTGGAGTTGACGCAGGGCTTCCTGAGATTCAAGACCAGTCGTCATCAGGTGAAGATCGGCTCCAAGTCTGACCACTACCGCTCGGCCATTCAATAGATTCTTTTCCATCATTGCCCAGCATTCCCATTAGGTTTGCTGGAGGTTTCTCAACCGCGTTATCACCATCAAATAAATCATTGAGATTTAGATCAATGGATGCTGCAGAGTTCGCTTGGTTTAGATTACCAACATCAATCGGCGTTAGATCAATGCTTGAATCTTCTACATTGTTTTCGATATTTTCCGTAATTGATACAGGATTTGAATCATCCATTCCCATCATCATTTCAGACATGGAGTCGAACGCAGAAGGGTCATTCCATACCTCTTTTTCGATATTTTTCGGACTTCTCATCGAGAATAGCATGATAGAGAATAATACAAGCAAGATAAATCCAATAATTCCACCGCCGGCATACAAGATATCGTTAGGTACACTAGCGATTACATCAGAATTGTCTCCAACACCGTCGCCATCACTATCTTTTTGTTCGCTACTGTCATCTGGGAATGCATCTTCATCATCTGGTGTGCCATCACCATCACGATCAAAAGCATCGTAAGTTGTAGTACAGGCCAGTGACTCACGGATAACTTCAAAATCAGAAATCTTGCTGTTTCCATCATTATCGATAGCGATTAGATTGAAATCGTTGCTCCATGCTAAAGATGAAAAAGCCTCTATTCCTACTTCATCAGCGCCATATTGTTCGAAAACTAATGATATTTCACTACTACAAGAGCAGATTTCTTGTTTCAATTCTTGTAAACTAATCAAGCCATTATCATCACTATCAACTCTGACAAAGATTTCTTCATCGGCTTCATCTTGCCAGGCTTCATTAACATCAAGAAGACCATTTTCATCCTTGTCGCTAACTGAGAATGCCTGTTCAGCTATTTGTTGACATGTTAGAATCGATGTTGGTTCGGTATCTGGTTCGATAACAGAATCGATATCGCCTCCTTGTTCTTGCCAAGAGGCTAAGATTGAAACTCCACTAATATCATCCACTGCAGTAACTGTAATGTCAAATCTCCCTGATGCAGGTAGGAATACTTCTACTGATTGTTGAGTACCTTCGCCTTCACTTTCAACTTCTATTTGCTCACTGGATTGTTGTTGCTGACGACCCGGTCTATCGTTCGTTTGACCCTGATTAAAGCCCCAAGACATTCGTTCGCCTTCAGCGGTTATAGTTAGGCTTCCTTCACCGCCAAATGTCTTGATAGTCAATTGGTTTCCAGGGTTTGCTAGTGTCACATAGAATAGTAAATCAGCACCTGCAGGCGCTTCTAGACCTTGCATTTCATCATCGGAATATAATTCGATTGGTAGGCCATCATAACTCCAAACATAAAGATCTTCGAATGATGCAGTGATGAATACTCCAGAGAATACTGTTTCTGAAGTCACCATGATACTCCAGCGACCCGGGGTCGGATTGTTAAAACCGATTTTGTCATTTGAACCTGGTGCTGCTGAAACGTGATCAAAGTTCAATTGAGTTGGAGATGTTTCATGACGCATGTAGATTGTGGCCTCGCCAAATCCTTTGGCCAAGGAAACCTCTAGCCGTTCGACATCTGAATCCACCTCGATGTAGAAGTGCTGTTCTAAGCCTGAATAACCGGTAAGTGGACCATGTTCAATATCATCTTTCAATTCGATTGCATCTTCAGGAGCAATATTTTGTGGTGCATAAGTAAAATCAGCTTGGATACTAACTCCATTAAATTGGCCATATCCCTTGACTACAATGTAGTAAATTCCAGTTTCGGCACCAAATATCTGAACATTCTCATCTGACCCAGGACTGGTTGATTGGTCTGAATTTTTATTTTCTATGTTACTCTGTTCATCCGATTGTTGCCCTACCAGAATACTTCCGGGCTCTAAATCCCATTGTGTGTTCGGAACAAATTCTTTTTCAATAAATAAGTCAGCATCCCCTCTTCCACCAAAAGTTTTGACTTTTAATTCTGAAAGGTTTTCCTTCAAGTCGACATAAAAGTAGTGCAAATCGTCAGCATTATTATCATTTTTAAGTGATCTTAAACCTGTTATTGCGACTCCATCATTCAATTCTGTCATTTCTTCAAGAGGTGGTGGGATCGGAGCTTCATCCCAAGAGGCACCAATATTTATTTGTGGAATGTCAGACTCAAATGTTACCACTATCCACCAGGTTCCATTTTCTGGACGTGTCCATTCGTGTGAAAGATAGTTCCATTCTGATTCAATGTGTTTATCGTGTTCCCACGGAGATGGTATGTATCCGTTTGCAACGTAGATTTCAGCCCCTTGCGACCTGAAATTTCCATTCCAACCTCCAGCCCATGAGTCGATAGACATAGAGAGTGTATTGTCAGGTATTTCTAGATAGAATAGTAAGGTTTTGTTTGCTGAAATATCTTGTAATTGGATATATTCATTATTTTCTAATTTAACGGCTTGAGCGACAATTCCGCCATCTGGCATAACCCAGGCAGCGCCATGAATGATACCTTCGTCGCCATTTTGGTCAAAGGTCGAACTCCCCTCCCCTTCATCAAATATCCAATTACTCGAATCATACCAAGAGCTATTGTTGGAAACTTGTCCAGAGTTGTGATATGTTCTGATATAGATATCATCTAGCATACCGGCAAAATAGTTACAATCACATGCAGCACCCATTTTTCCTATGTACAATTCATCACATGAATCATTGTTCTGATAACAGTTATTCGAACCAAAATCTCCAGCAGGAATCTTTGCATCTTCAGCTGATATATTGCCTGCTGATTCATTATTGATGAAGAACTTACCACCGTTATCAGGGTCGATTTCTACTCTCACTTCAACCCAAGAATCACTAGGAACTGTCAAATTTGATTTTGGATGCTTTGAAAGGCTGTATTCACTTGCATATGCGAGTTTATCATCATCAAGATATAATCCCCAACCATAATCTCCTTTCATGGTGATGAATTGCTTACCATCTAATTCAAAAGGCTTGATCATTGCTTCAATTATTATTCCCTGGGAGATGTTAATTTCCGAATCTGAATCTATTTTTACGTGGTCATCTTCACCATCAAATCGTAGAGCAAAATCAGCCCCGGGTCCAACTTCTACCACTCCAAATACGGGGAAGTATTGTGGGTCATCTTCTAAGTCATTCCAGGAGTTTTCAGATATGTCACCAAGGTTTGTTCCGGTGATGTGAACATAATCTTCATCGCTACCCTGAACCGGTTGCCCTTCACCCCAATTACGGTATGCAAATGGGGTTCCATCATGCCAACGGAAATCTCCTTCGGTATTGTAGTCTGAAAGACCAATCCAGATGTGACGTGTGGCGTTTTCAGCAGCGGCAAAAGTCTCGTACAACCACTGACCTTCATCAGCATCATTGACAGTAACCAAGAACCCATCAAGTCCTCTTGCTGCTTCTGCTGCATCACTCCATGAAGAGGCTGAAAGTAAATGATAAGTATTGTTATTTGCAGGATTAATCGCAGTTTCAATTATCTCGATACCTGTACTATTATCGGCACTTGCTGGGATGGTCATTGGTGCTAATCCAACCATCAGCAATATCAGCAATGCGAGAAAGCTTTGCCTTTTGTGATTATTTGTCATGCCCTTAGGGCATGGTTAATGGATTTGAACCTGCCCACTCCCTGTCAAGCACAAATATTCCTCATTTCAGTTTCTTTCCTGCAATACGAATGTCGCTCTTGAGTGGCATTTGATGTTCCCATGCAAACTCTTTCACGACACGCCAACCTTTGTCACTG
>ERZ1046148.120-NODE-120-length-46946-cov-26.740483_pt1 | contig 46946 bp, 45 predicted proteins | sample MGYA00383090_ERZ1046148 | MGnify/ENA primary metagenome ERZ1046148 (study PRJEB29581, sample SAMEA5548360) | metagenome | biome: marine; feature: coastal; material: water | depth 25 m | study: Short-term variability in the microbial, nano- and picoplankton... | reverse complement strand
TTTGTTCAAGTGTAGATTTTAACTCATCTATTGTAATGGTTTTCACCCCCATAAACTCTGCTATGAGTTTGTTTCTATTTGTAAGTGTAATCATGCTTTCTTTTCTTTCTCGTTATACCACTTGATAAATTCTACTACTGCATCATATGAAGCGTCCAACTTATTCGTACCATCACATTCAAGTATTATCTCTGAGGTTCTATTCTCTATTACCTCAACAAAACATTGCTCAATCGTAAAATTGTAGATAGAACATGAGTTTTCATCACGAAAATCCTCAATCTTTTCAATAATAGGCATCAACCAGTCCCACGAAGAATGATAGTGGGTATCTTGTATTGTACGTACATTGTCATCGGAATACTCTACGTTTGTATAACCATTCATAGCGTAGGTCTTAAAACCCTCGAATGATGCAATCAACTCATTTCCTTCCTCTACGTATGGGGACAATCCCCCTGTAGATATAGGGAGTGTCCACCTTTCAGTGTTCCCCTTTTCAATAGCTAAGTCTTTAAATTTTCCCATAGTTTCTAATCGTTTAAGTAGTTAAGGTATGCCCCCAACAAGTCTTCGTTTACTTTAGTTATGTCTCCGCTTACATCGTCTTGTGTAATACCATCCCAATCAAATAGTATGTAGTCATTGGGTGCGTTATGTACCCCAACTAATACCCCACCACTAATCTCAATGATAACGGTGTCTTTAGGTATGTCATCAATTTCTATCTCTATTTTTTTACTCATCTTCCTTAGTTTTAATTTTCTTTTCTTTTTTATAGATAACGTATCTATGCTCGTCATCTAATACCCTTTGTCTGACTTCTCTTTCGATGTCTGCTCCTTGCATTAATCCTTCTTGCATGGAGATAAATAAATCCTTCATCTTTCCCATAATTTTAGGTTTGTTTTATTACAATTACTTAAGGTGTTTACCCTTATTCTATAACAAGGGTTAACCGTATACGTGAGGTGTCTTATTTAATTCCCCTATAAGTTCTACGATCTTAATCACGATTTCCATAGGTTTTAAGGCTTTCTCATATTCCTCAACTAATTCTCGGTATAGTAGTTTGGTGGATGATATAGCGTAAGCACCTGATTTACAACGTAATTCTTCTTCCTCTGCTACTACCCACGATATGGTAGCACCCTCTTTCTGAAAATATAAGAAGTCGTGGAATTTGTCTATATCCCCCCACATAGCTACGATTTCCATACCCCCCAAAAAGCAATACTTTTCGTATATGCCCTCTATCCTGTTTAATAGTTTTTCTGCTTGTTCTTTATCATTTAGCGGTACGTTCTCGTCCATATCGAAATGACGAATGCCATAATCTATTAGGTCATCTTCGGATATGGTGTTTACCAACCTATCACCTAATAGTGAGGTACTACCATATTTCTCTTGTTCCTCTAATAAAAGTTCTCTAACTCTCTCTAAAGCCTCTTGATATTCAAAATCAACGTATGGCTTATCTGTGCGATTGTGTTCTCTGATTTTCATAGTTTGGTTTGGTTAATTTCTGTTGGTACTGTTACTATTTTACCTTTTACTATTTTGGTCGTTGTTCCATCAGTCCAATTAATTTCGTACATCTTCTGAATTTTTGGTTAATTAGTTTTACAAATATAGGAAAGACTTTTTACAATTCCTAACTCACTTCTTCATAGTTGGTAACATCGCTCCAATAAAGAGATGATAGTGATAAACTCCCTATACTTCCCTCTTTAATCATATCTATACTTGGTATAGTGTTCCCCCAAGCGTCCTTCTGTGGTCTCTTAGGTAGGAAACATACACCTCTTTCTAAGCAATCCATAGCGTGTCTACCTATACTGCCCTCCATCTTCCAAGCAGTACCATCATTAATCATTCCTTGAATTTCATCTACACCATTCTCTTGTTGTAGTTCTGTAATTTGTTCTTTAGTTAACATAGGTTTAAGGTTTAAATGTATATTTCAGTTATCTTACCAGTTGCTCCATCAATTATTAATTCAAGATCGGGGCAAAAGTCCCATAATTCCACGATTAAGTCTTCTTGTAAGGTGTTTTCAAATAAATTATCGTTTGTGTTCATAATTTCTAAGCGTTTTGGTTGTACTCGTTAATAAATTCTACTACTGCTTGGTATGCAAAGGATATATCTTGATTACATATCCCCTCGTAAATATTCTTAATCGTAGTGTTAGATATTTCTTCACTTTGTTCTGCTTCTCCTACTAAACACTTCTCCACTACGGGCATCAGCCAATCCCATGAGGTGTGATATTTCATTTCAGCCACATCACTAAATTTATCCCCCATAAATTCAGCTATCAATTTGTTAGCATCCGTATACTTAACAAAACTTGGGATTAGTTTTAGCTCTACTTCTTCGTCAGATTGGCATCCCTCTTCTAATCTTGTCCTTAGATAGTTCTCAGCCCTAACTTCGTCATAGCCTTTAGATGTCTCTATTCCTTTATCAATCTCAAGCCCATCACTATTGTAGACTTTGTATTCAAATTCGTATTTGTAAATGTTCATAATTTCTAAGTTTTTATTTTCTATAACTGATGTACTTGTTAGTTATTTCTATAGCCCTATCAATGGCATTAAATATTTCTTTGTGATAATCGCTTTGCTCTTCTTCTGGAACAAGTTGATTAATACAATATTTAGCTTCTGCTAACCCTTGCGATACATTTTCTCCCATGTAGTAATCGCACTCGTAATTTTTATTCTCCATAATGTTAGTCTTTAGTAGTTTACTTTGTTACACTTATTGTTCTTACCCTGTGGATGAATACTGCAAACCATAGCCACTCTATGGCAATACCATTACGTATTATTTCAGTATCTCCATCATCTGTTTTTACCTCAATAGTCTCCCCGAATCCGTAAATGATCGAAAGTCGTGGTAGTATTTCTACCTGAGTAGGGAATGTTTGGTAGAGGTCTATCTTAATGTTTGATGTCTTTTTCATAAGTGTCCCCCATCTATATGTTTACCATCTTCCTCAACATCGTATCTCCATACACTATTACTTAATGGCTGACTCATTCCCTCAAGCCAATTACCCGTTCCATAGTTATAGTCAACTTTATCTAAAGCGTTATTTGTTCTTTCTGCCCAATCGTTTTCGTTTTCATACAACCATTCTTGCACGTCTTCAACGTCATCGGGTACGGATACCTCTACTTCCACGTACTTAAAGTACATAGTCTTGTTTGATATTTTAATTGTTCTCATAATGATAGTGTTTAGTTGGTTTAAAAAGGCTTCTATTGTTTAGTTGCATAATCCCAATGTCGTACAATGACTATGGGAATTACATAGGTTTCGTTAGTGGTGTTATCTATCCATACTTCGTATGATACACCATCACCCTCTTCGGTGATTTCTAATCGGGCTAAAACTTCGTCTTCTAATGCCGTAATTTCCAATTTGATTAAATTGTCTATCATCTCTTTATTGGTTTGTCTTACAAACCCACCTTTACCATCTATAAATACATTCATGTCTTTTGTTTTAATTAGTTAGTTACCTTCATACACTTTCCCTTTATCGGCATCCTCTAAGTCTCTGCCTGTTGCACCTCTGAACCAAGCATCCCAATAAATTCTTTGGGCAGATGAATCCATTAGCCTACCAATTATAATTTCTTTAATATTCTCTCTGTATGCTTGTATGTCACTAAGCATATTTTCTGCAATCTCTTCGTTTGATAACATAATCGTGAATGTGGTTTTTAAAATAGTTATTAACATTTATGGTGAAACACTTGACTATCTCAAATATTTCTTATAACTTCGCTCTTATCTAATGTAACACATCTGTTACTGATTTCTTTTCAAAGAAAAATCTTTAAAAATCTCTCCGCAACGAATCGTAATGTCGATTGTTTTGACTCACAAGGAGTTAATCGCATTGCCGATTCTTGCCTAAAAGGGGTCACAATATAAGTAACACCACTCGTTACAAGGTTATCCAAGTAGGGATAACTATGTTTAGGAATTAAAGGTTTTGTCAATACCCTCTTTCATAGTAACAAGGAGGTCTACATCGTATAGCGTACCACCAATCTCAGCGTACTGCATATCTTCCTCGCATTCCCATTCCGTATAGTATAATCTTTCGTCCACCTCTACTGCAAGGGTTAACAACTCATCATCGGTAAGATCTTTCTTATCGGGATAGTCCTTTCTCAACTCTATGATAGTGGTCTCGTAACTCTTTGTGTAGAATAGACCATCTCCCCAACACCAACCCTCGTTCATACCATCTTCGGTAACTGAACATTGCCTTGCGTATAAGGTAGGTTTAGTGTTAAGTATAGACCTTAGTCTGTACACCTCATCCTTAGTTGACCTATCATCTGTTTCAATGAATTGTATTGTCTCGTTAATGGTTTCAAGGGAATTAATAGTATTGTTCCAATCCTTGTTAAGGTTAATCGGTAAGCGAATCATCTTAGATTGCACGTATCCTATTGGTAGGTATGTCATAAGTTCTATAATGTTAGTTCTCCTTGAGAGAATGTTTTGTACCCGAAAGAGAATATCCTACCTTTATTAAGTAGTTCCTCTAACTCTTTAAAATCTCTTGTAGCTTTAGGTCTGTAACAATTACGAACAGACCATATAACTTCCCCTCCACACCTATCGGTAGTGAAGAAGAAAGCTATTTGTTCTTTTGTTTCCTCCATATCTCTATTTTCTTAGGTTAACAATTCTTTCTTGCTCTTTAGCATAGTCAGTACCTTGAAGACATTCAGTCACGTTATCCTCATTTAGGTCTAAGACTTCTAATAATAGGTCTCCAATTTCTGACTTAGTTGTATCTGTCTCCATTTTCAACCACTCTGCTAATACTCTTAATCTTCGTTCCATAATGTTAGTCTTTAGTTGGTTTAAAGTATTGTGATACAATATCACTTACTTGTTGTCTCCGATCTTTTATGTCAGCAATCAACTCTTTAGCTGATTCCTCACTTAGGTCGTATCTACTCATCATAAACCTAATCGTTTGTACATCTGTGTAGAATGAATCCTCACATCTTGCAAGTGATATTCTGTGTGTATCTGTAACTTCCATAGTCTTAATGTTTAAGGTTAATGATAGTGTTTCGTAGCAAAGGGGAGAATCGAACTCCCAAGCCTTATTATTTCGACTTCTACCAAGATTCATTGCTATTGTAAGTCATCTTTATTAATAGAGTAATTACCTTTCAATAATGCTTTGTCTAAGAAAGTATCTATCAGTCTTACCATGTGTGTATATAACTCGTGTCTCTCGTCATTTGAGATCTCGATATTAGTTGATAGGTTTATATAGTGTACGTTACTATACACTATGGTATCTACCGCTACATCTACTATCTGATGTGGTTCAGTTACAGGCTCGTCCATATCTTGTGACCATTCAACCCAACCATTCATGTAGTCTAATACACCTTGAGCGTTTAATGATTGATTGTCCTCTCTTAGCTTTCGTGCTAAAACAGATTTAGCTAACTCTATAATGTTTGTAGGATTCTTAAACTTAGTTAAGGTATTTCCCTCTAATATTCCGTATTTCATAATCTTAGGGTATTAATGGTTAGTTGGATAAAATTTTCTGTAACATGGCTCTGATAATGTTTCAATATCGCCATAAGCATCAATCCATGCGTTATGCTTCTGTAAGCTTACTTTCTTATCATCTATGTATTGTACATAGTTAACGAATAATTCACCTTTTGGATTTCTTACTGCGGTCTTAATGGTATAGAATCCGTTCTCTATATCTCCGTATTTCCTTGTGTATTTATCTAAGTTTTCCATAGTCTCTAAGGTTTATTGGTTGTACTTAATGTCAAATTTAATGGATGCTAAAGCGTTTATGTAGCCTTTTTCAAAAGCTATCGCTACTGCATTAGCACCTAATCCATCGTATCCTCCCGATTGTTCACATTTCCAAGAATCTAATCTTACCTTTGCCAATTTAATGTCATTTTCTACTCTGTCTAAGATAACTTTCTCTCTTTTAGTCATAATGATAGTGTTTTAGATGGTTAATGGTTTCCTCTACTCAGCTTTTATGCAGACTTGTAACTGCCTATGGTAGCTTTAAAGGGGCTAAGTAAGGATGGCTCATGCACCACCATATTAAGCTACTGCGAGTAGCCCTTACTTAACATCCCATCGAATCAAAAATGTATGTTGTCATTCATATACGCAACAACATTACAAATGCGTATCTCTCATCGTGCTTACACAATCATGCTCCTTGTATTGCATTGCTTACAATTTACATTCATATCCCCTCGGATGAGAATTCCCATATTAGTCGGTACGGAAGTTTTAATTCCCCTATGGTGCTTTACCTAACTTGATGATAGCCTATTGGTCTATCCAAGCCCATCTGGTTATCGGCGATGGTTTCCGTCAAGTTGTTCGATACTTGCAAACGCTGATTGAATTTTTGCTTTAACTCGCTTCTGTTGACAATGCAACTTCACTCGTCATTACTAAGGCTTATCATCCTCAATCAAGCTAAAGTGTAACTGATGTGCTAACTCAACATTCCTTTGATGCTATCTCTCGTGGAAACTTGTTAGTCAGATGCTATTCTAAGGATGGTTGTAAGCCTTACTGCAATGCCTTGGCACGTTGCTTACTCCTACGCTGAACGCTATATCTGAATCAGTATGTTAAAGAACGTGGAGGTAGTTAGAGACATATCTCCCATTTGTCTGCAACAAAGATAAGGTAAAATATCTTTACACTCCAAGTAAAATGTAAAGAAAGTTTACAATTAATTTAACGATTGTACTGATAGCAAGGGATTCAGAGGGTAAACTTTTTTCTAAGGTAAACACTAATGATGGTGATTGGTGTGTAGATAGGTGGTGTTATGCCCTCTCTCCCTTGTTCTTACTACGTTTAAGGGCAGTTCTCCCGACATTAGGTGTGTTACCAGGGAGCAATATGCCGATTCATTAGGGGGCTTTATATAGGCTTAAGGTATCGGTGCAACTTATGTCCCCCATTCCGATAATGATGGATACAATAGCTACAATATAGTATGTGTGCATTGGAAAGTAGAAACGACATTTGAAATGCGTGCATTGGAATTGGTTTCGACCACCCCCATCGGGGATTTCGGTTTCGGATTATGGAACGTGTGCGTACATATATGATATAACCCCCACCCCTTTCACATCTCACAAAAATTTTATAAATTGCAAAAAAACATTCGGAGTTATCTTCGGGCATCCTCTCTGAGCGTCCTTCATGGGCTTGTATTGAGGGTGCTTTTTTACTCTCCCCTAAAGAAATAATATTAACAGAGCGTAGGCGATCACCTCGAAGATAGGTAGAGGTATAATTCCCAACCACGTTAGAAGGGCTAGGAATATCAACACAGCTCCTTTACTAAGGGAATAAGTGTCTTTCTTATTTCGGTACTCCAGAAAGAATATAATAGGTTGTACTAGAAAGAATAGTATAGCGAATATGTTATGTAGAACCAGGTTGTCGTTAACGCTATAAATATTGAGTAGGACTAGGGAAGCGACTCCCATGAATGCCAGGAAAGGTTTTACGTTCCTTCTTTTATATAGGGCTCCCACGACTATAGCCTGAAGGGTAATAAAGTACGTAAATGGGACTCTTGTTGCTGGGTGGACCCCCAGGAAGGATATTGGAGTTGTAACTATTAACCAACCCTCTACTGATGTTATCATACTAGACAGAAGGATTAGTGTTATCAACAAGTACCCTCCTTTAATTACTCTTACCCCATTTTTTCTTTTTACCTAAATATAATAAATTAATAAATTAATTCCTATATTGCTGAAACCTTTATTCAATAATTATGTGTAAGTACACTAAAGAGAAGAAAAAACAACTAGGGATGAACCCCTCTACCGCTTCTCACCACCTTAATAAACAATTACTATTTGCTTTAGGGAAAAAATTAGATATGCAGTGGTGCTTTCAGTGTGGGGCAGAAATTGAAAGCGTTAAAGATATGAGTGTAGAACACAAAATCCCCTGGTTGAATTCAGAGGATCCTGTGTTTTTATATTTTGATCTAGATAATATAGCGTTCTCTCACAAGAGTTGTAACTATAGTGCTGCCAGAAGACCTACAAAACAATCCTGTCCTTCGACAGCCTCATATAAAAGAGGGTGTAGGTGTGACGATTGTAAGAAATGTTATTCTGATTACCGAAAGAAGTTAAGAGCTAAGTCTTAAGCCTCAGTACCAAATACCATCCATTCTACAACTGTACCACTAACGGTAGCGTAAGATTTAAGAGTTACCCCACTTGTAAGAGGGATAAACGCAAAAGACCCACCTGGAATATAGAATAAGTCTGGATCGTCAGAAGACGTATCAGCAAAGACGGAGATGTAATTTGTCTTTGTAGTGTCTGTATTTTTCACGTAAAGATAATTCGGAGAGGTATAGTCTCCAGACGTGTAAAGCGTTACCTGACCAGAAGCAGTCCCTTTAGCTGTTGAGGTTATCTTAGATCTAGATAAACCTGTAGTATGAGTTGCTGTTGCCGAACTAGTCGTAACTATATTAAGTGAGTGAGATAATAGATTCGCACTACTTATTGTTAATTTAGATGTTACTGTTGCCATTTTTTTTTAAAATTATTTGTTTACAAATATATAAAAATTATTTTTAAGTCTAATACTTTTTCTTTCCTACTTTATGTTAGTCTATTTCTTTACTGTGCTGCGTCATATTCTGTATGACTTGTGAACCCTTGATTCTTCCAATCATATTCTACTACGGTTGATAAATACCAATACATAGTATAAGGTCCTGAGTCTATATTTGTATCTGACTGAATACTCATAGCAACTAACTCTCCCGATTCAAAATGCTTTGCGTTATCAAACACGTAATGAAAAGCGTGATAATCATCAGTCCCCTGCATAGTGTGTACTTTTGATTCCTCAGCAGTCCAGCTACCTGCAGACGATGTATTTAACCCCATTGTAGAAATCTCAACAGTAACATCACAGTCGGACCCAGAAGAAATAATATGAGGTCTAACAGTTACTGAAACAATTCTACCATCTGTAGGGGCTAAGAAACAAGCCTCCTCAAGGGCAGGAGATGTCTGTTCTAAAGCACTTATTAAGGGGATATATACTTTTGAGGTTCCAATTTTGTCCTCAAAGTTATTAAAATATATCTCTCTTTGTTTTGCGGTAATGCCTCCGTCTAAAGATAAATCTCCATCCTTAGATATAGTAGCAACCTCTGCTGTAGATTGTACTGAGGACCCAGAAGATCCAGCAACACTTGAATGAAACTCTATCGCTCCACCTGCAGCGTCACCTGTGGCAGCTCCTGCAGATATAATTAACTTACCTCCTGCAGTATCCGTTCCAGAGCTATCTCTCCTTGATATTTGAGCATCCCCAGCATCTGGGTTTCCAATGATTAGTTCCTCATCGGTAGTACTATAAGTTAAGTAGGATTCCGCTACAATAGCACTAGAGCCATTCCCTGTTAATATAGAATCTGCAGCCAAGCTGGTAAATCCTGTTCCTCCGTTAGCCACAGGTAAAGTTCCAGAAACATCTGCTGCTAAATCAATAGCGTTTCGAGTAATTTCTTGTCCCGATATAGTTATGTAGTCTGGAGTTCCAGATAATGTTACGTTGGTAGAGTTGTCAGTGCCTGCTGCGTCAACCCCTAACACAGTTCTAGCTGCTCCAGCATCTGCAGCAGTTATAACACCCACCATAGGAGCGTCTGTCGCTACTGCTTGGTTAGATGCGTTACCAATAAATAAAGCGTTTTGATCTAGGTTAGGTACATCATTAGTTCTACCAATAGCAGAAACTAACATACCTTGACATATTGTTCCGTTAGTTCTTAAAACTATACCTACATTTTGAATAAGCGAAGTTTCCCCTGTAGGTTTAGATTGAGATAGGCTACCATCATCTTGTATATACAAGTTATCACCTACAGCTAAAGAAGTAAACCCAGAAATATTTGTGTTGTATACACCAGATACTACAGCAAAGTTATCTTTAGTAGAAGTGGTATTCATCTCTTCGTGAGCGATACCTATGCAGGGCATCTTTGCAGAATCATTAGCGTCACAAACCCCAACTAGTATTCTATTGCTACCACCTATTTCGCCTTTACTGTATAATGGTGCTCCTGCAGATATTGTAGAGCCCTCATCATTTCGTACTTGCATGTGTATCTTTTCTCCATGCCCCCATACGGCATCACCATCATTCACTACTAACACCTCAGTTTCTCCTGGAGTGTCACTAGATAAGTTAAGGTGGTTTATAGTGGCAGTAGATTGTATATCGTTATCCCACCTGTAGTGCTCTGCAGCGACAAAGTTAGCGGCTGCATCGTGATCAACTAGAAAGTCTATATCACCGTTAGCATCATTATAAGCGATGGAAATACCAGTTTTAGTTCCTCCTGTTGCTACAAGTGCCCCTGCTATATCTTCAATGTCTTCATCGGTATGACCACCATTAGCACTAATTTCTACTTCTGAAACCTCGTTACTTTTATAGTAGAGTTTCCCATCAGAGGATTTAGTGTATAAAACACCACCCTTACCGTCTGCAGGAGTAGTTGGTACACTAGCGTTCTCTCTAGTTTTGAAGGTATCTGCTTTAACGTCTCCGTAAAAATCAAAAAGGCTACGTCCTAGTAGCCCCTTCTTGATAACCTTCATCACTTTAGCACCGTAATCGGTAACTACTTCACCTATACCTTTTATAAGCGATGACTTCATATTTTAATTATTTTTTCTTTTTTACAGCTTTAACCTTTTTCTTTGTACCATCCTTCATTGTTCTGGTATAAGTCTGCCCAGGTTTAGCAGCCGCAGCAGCTTTTCTGTTAGCGATAACTCTCTCGTTCTCTTTGGAAACAGCTTTTTTCTTTTTAATGTCTGCACTCGCAGCTTTAGCTTTTTCTTGACCAGTAGTCTTCTTAGCTGTTGCAGTAACCTCTTCCATATTAGGCTTAGGGTACTCTGATTTCTTCTTAGCACTAACACCTCTTCTGGCTTTAGCAGCCATAATTCTTTCGTACCTCTCTTGGTCCGACATCTTTTTATACTTACGAGCTTGTTTTCGTGCAGCTTTTCTACGCTTTCTTACTGGGTTTGCCATTGTTATATTTCTTCTTGTCCTTCTAGGACGTTATAAAATTTATCTACTAACCTTTTAGTCTTACTTGTTATTCGATACTGATTAGGTTTATGTGAGTTCCACCTTCTCTTCTCAAAACAAAACACGTAATCTCTTTTCACTAGTTCGGGAAACTTGACATCGTTAAAATCTTTACTGACGTACATACTTTCCCTTATAAACCTCTTCGTGAATGACTTTTTCTCGTCATTTATAAATAGGAGGAATCCTAGTTGATTATCTGAGAGATTGTATTTTCTTTTGAATGAGTACCAAGTATCGTTAAAATACTTTAAATAATTTCTCATTCTCTTAAATTAAATTACTACAAAGATAATAAATTTATTATAATTAAAAAATTATTAGTACATTTGCATATAAACAAATTTTTAAAATGAAAATATTATGGCTGGAATTAAATATCATTCAGTAACTGTTAAGCCTACAATAACCGCTTCATTACAGCATAGTGGAGTTTTTACCTCTGGAGATGTTGTTTTTGATTGGACAGAAATTCAAGTACCAAGAGGTGCTTCTAAATTAGTAAGCTTAACAGCTAAATGCAGAGATTACACAGCAGGTAAGATGACAGACTGGGCAGGTGTTTTTTATTTTTCAAACTCTAATTCAGTTTCTTTAGGAACTATAAATTCTGCAGTTAGTCAAAACGCTTCATTAGCAAATAGCTTTTTAGGGTTACAAAGTTTTACTGCTAATGATTGGGATGAAAATACCGCTTTTAGCATTGATTATTTTAGTTCTCTACATAAGACCCCTAATATAGTGATGACTCCAAATTCAGGTGATTCTATATATATAGGGTGCGAAAGTATGCAGAGCAATGAACCAGCTTTAAACCATACTACTGTTAGAGCTACAGCCACAAATGCAGGTGCTGCAGGAACTCAAGCTCAACTTGAGATAGATGGAGGTGTAGATATTCAAAATGTATTTGCACCTGAAGATGTTTTAGTTGCTCATGGTGATGTTGTAATTGGAACTGTAGAAACTGTTTCGTCTTCTACAGTATTTAACCTTAAAGGCACAAATACTGGAATTATTGCTGATGATGATTACATATATATGCAAAGTCCAATAACTCTTATTCTAGGGTTTGAATACGTTTAATAATGGAAATCTTTAAAGACAATAACGACTGGAACGAGAAAGCCATTGTAGGCTTTGTAGCTTTTGCTATTATGTGTATCATAATGGTAGCTGACCTTGTTACAGGTTGGGTCGGAAAAGACCTGGTGATCAACGAGTTTGTATACGACTCCTTTGTTTGGGTTGTGTTGGGCTCGTTTGGCATTTCTGGGGTAGAAAAGTTCGCAAAAAAATAATATAATGGGATTAAGTGTAGGGATGGTAGAATTAGTGATAGGAATTGGGGTTATACTAGCTACCGCATTCGGGTTATACGTTAACATTAATAACGAGTGTACAAAGATAAAGGCTAGAGTATATCATCTAGAAGCTTCTGATAACGAGATTAAAGCTGCTCTTGCTGATATTGCTGCAAAGCTTCAGCATATAGAGATATTGTTAGCGTCAAATCATATAAAGGATAAAAGTAAGTGAGGAAAAACAAACTAAAAGAGGTGGAGGTTATTGCTTTATTAATAGCAGTAGTCTTTTTTTTGATTATAGTTATACCTCAATTAATTTAAAGTAAATAAAGAAAGATGAGACTAAGTAAAAACTTTACGCTGTCAGAGATAACTCGTAGCAATACTGCCTTAAGGAAGGGTATACCTAACGAGCCAAGTAAGGAGCACTTGCAAAATCTGCAACTACTAGTTAGAGATGTATTGCAACCAATGCGTGATGAACTTGGACCTATTCGGGTAACTTCTGGGTATAGGAGTCCAAGATTGAATCGTTCAATCGGTGGTAGTAAAAAATCACAGCATTGCAAAGGTCAGGCTTTAGATATTCAGTTCTGGGAAAACGGAGCTATGAATAATAAGAAAATCTACGATTGGATTCTTAAAAATAACATTGAGTTTGATCAAATGATAAACGAGTTTGATTTTTCTTGGATTCACATCTCTCTAAAAGAAAATAAAAATAGAAAGCTTGTCTTAGAGGCATATAAAGATGCAGATGGAGACACAGCATATAAACACGCAGACGATATAAAAGCACTTTAATGGGTAAACTTTTAGATATATTAGGTGGTGGAGTTATTAAACAAGTCGGGGCAGTCCTCGACAACTTAACTACGTCTAAAGAAGAGAAGTTAGAGGCTCAAAGAAAGATAGAAGAAGTTCTTATGCAAGCTGAGTCTCAGGCTCAGGAGCAGGTTACAAGACGCTGGGAGGCTGATATGAAATCAGACAACTGGCTATCTAAGAATATCCGACCATTAATCTGCATTTTTTTAACAGTAATTTTTGTAATTTTATCAGTGTTTGATGGGAACGCAGGGGGCTTTGTTATAGACGCAGCCTACAAACCTATTTATCAGACGTTATTAATAACCGTATATGGGGCTTATTTTGCAGGTAGGTCTATAGAGAAAATAAAGAAAAAATAAGATGAGTTCATTAGCAGGGAAATCCATATCAAAAACGTATCAACGACTACTTCAAACTAGCTCTGAAGTATCAGACACATCATTAAAAAATGTAAAAACAGGTGGGGGAGGTAATACGTCTATGAGTATATCTACCGACAGGGTAGAATTCTCAAAAGTTGGTATTGGTACTGAAGGCACTACTCCAGACGGTCTATTGCACGTATTATCAGTTAGTGCAGGATCTGTAACAGCAAGTACCTTTGCTAATCAACTAACTCTGGAAAACTCAGGAGACGCTGGTTTATCAATCCTTACTGGGAATACTAATTCTGGGCATATATACTTCGGAGACGCTGACGATAATGATGTAGGTGGAATATCTTACGATCATAGTCACGACTCTATGATCTTTAGAACCTCAGGTAGTAATAATATGACCCTTGACATTCAAGGGAATTTAACTATTGGGGGTACTTTAAACCAGTCACAAGATAGGTATACTCTTTTAGAAACTTTCTTAGACTTGCCATATAAAGATGTGGTAGACTGTGAGGTATCCCAAGATACTTCTGCTACTACAGCAGTAACTAGTAACACTAGAATGACAAGGATAACAACTCAAGCTGTAGATTTAGCAGCCTCAGACTCTGTAGAATTTACTTTTAGTAATAACAGAATCCAAGGTAACTCTCACGTTTTAGCTTACCTTATAAACTCTAGTGGAACTATAGCTGATAACGCCATGATTAATGTTATGGTGCATGACGTGGCTGATACTTCTTGTAAAATTAGAATCGCAACTAACGCTGTAGATGTAGCATCACAAACTTACGAAATAGAAGTATTAGTTGATCCTCACCTTAAAAGTAATTCTCATTGGGCTCTTACAGGAACAAACTCGCTTGAAGAAGCTTGTAATTGGGGTGGATCTTATCCAGGGCTTCGATTACTAACGCAGGGGGCTGATAATGATCAGCAGATAATATCCCCTAAGTTAGGTTCTACTGGTGTTTACGCTGGTGGACCTCATCCTGCAGGTGGTGATGTTAGTGCTTGGAGAAGTACTGATTTTTTCCCCCAACACGAAACGGAATGTGAAATTGCAATTACAATTCCCACTATTACTACAGTTGCTTTTTTCGCAGGGATGAAGTTAACTGCTACTGGAGCTTACGCAACAGATAGCCACCAGGCTTATTTCTTGTATGCTACTGATAATGATCTAGGAGGTTTAGAAACTAACGGAAATTTACAATTTATATATAGTATTAGTGGTACGGACTATAAAACAGATCTAGGAATTACAGTAGCTGCAGATACAGTATATAGATTAAAGATTGCTTTTGACGAGAACAGAAAGATAAGTGTATTTGTTAACGGTGTACAGTATGGTTTAGCAACAACAATTTCTATTGGTGGGGTTACTGAAGCTAACTCCACTCAAAAGTCTTTAGCGATGAGTACAGCTGCAACTATGATTCCTGTTGTTGGGGTTCAAAACCTAGCAGCTTCTGCAAGAAATTTATATTGTCATTACGTGAAACTTTCTAGAAAACTAGCCTACGAACTTTAGTTTTAAAAAAAAATAAAGAGTGAATTAAATTAAATTAAATGGAAGCAATAAACCCTATTATTAGGAAGATAACTATAGGGGACTTAAAACAAGGATTGACTTACCAAGTAGGTCAGCGAATGTTGGGAGGTTCTTTAAGAGTTACAGCCATCATCCAAGATGAGGCAGCATGGTACAAGCATCAACAGGTAGTATATGATGTGTACGTAAAAAAAGAAAATGAAGAGTTTTCTAGACCTTGGAAGAGATTTTTCTCTCAACCCACAGCGATAGAATATAATACTGACGTACTAGAAGAGTACGAGGTTAAGTAAATTTAAAGACAAGAAAAAAAATGAAGCCAATTAAAGACGTATTCTGGATAGAAGTAGAAAAAGAAACAGAAGATACTATAATGCTAAACGGTAAGGAATTGTATAGAGATACCTCTTACGATCCTATGAAGTTAGCAAGACAGTATGGTACTGTTTATAAAACTCCAATGCAAGATACTAAAGATTCAGGTATACAGGAGGGTGATAAGGTTTGGTTTCACCACTTTATAGCGACACCTGTAAATCTTGTAAAACACGCAGATAAGGAGAATATATATCAAGCTTTTTTAGAGCAGATATACCTTATCAAAAGAGGGGAGGAATATATACCAGTAGGTGTGTGGAACTTTATGGAGCAGGAAATGAAAGAGCCAGAAAAGTCAGATTCTGGCATATTTTTGGAAACATCTGCCTCTGAGGTGGAGCTACATGGAAAAGCAGTTATTATTAATGACTGGATGAAGGAACAAGGGGTTAATGAAGGAGATAGAATTATGTGGAGCGAGAACTCTGAGTACGACATGGATATAGACGGAAGAAAGCTTCTTCGTATGCGTAACTTTGACGTTCTTTGTAAGTATGAAGTCTGATAATAAAAATTATGCCCTTGAAACTTTAGAGAAGTTAATAGAGGCTAGTAAAGGTGCTGTTGACCTTCTGATAGAAGAGATAGGTAAGCCCTTGATAGAAGAGGACGATGCTAAGAGAAGACAAGCTATTAAAGCTAAAAGAGAGTGCTTCGAGGATTGTCAGGAAATCCTTTTAGGTATTAAAAACCTTGAGGATAGAATTAAAGAGGGGGAATCCCTGATAGAAGAGAAGAAAGATTTTAAAGGTTCTTTTGCTGAGAGGTATGCAAAAAAGTGATACGATATATCTAATAGAGGGAAGTGAGGGCGAGATCTTAGAGTTTGACAACTTAAAGATTGTGTTACCTAAAAAACCACGACTTAAAAAGGATATACTTTATCATAACCTTCCTAAGTCTAAGCAAAAGTGGACTAGGGAGAGCGCACCAGTCGGGCTAACAAGAGAGTCTGCCTCTGACTATGTAGATTATATAGACGAGGAGTTTAGAAGAAGGAGAGAAGGGCTTTGGTTTTTTAATAACGGAGTCCCTACCTATATAACTGGATCTCATTATATGTTTATCCAGTGGAGTAAAATTGACGTTGGTTTCCCTGATTATAGGGATGCTAACAGGACGTTCTTTATTTTTTGGGAAGCGTGTAAGCTAGATAAGAACTCTTACGGAATGTGTTTTCTTAAGAACAGACGTAGTGGGTTCTCATACATGGCAAGTAGTGAGATAGTTAATCAAGCTACTCAGGTTTACGATAGTAATTTTGGGTTGTTGTCTAAAACTGGGTCTGATGCTAAAACAATGTTTACTGATAAGGTAGTTCGTATATATAGGAACTATCCGTTTTTCTTCCAGCCCATACAAGATGGTTCTAGTAATCCTCGTGTAGAGTTAGCCTTTAGAGAGCCAGCAAAGAAGATAACGAAGAATCAGAAGCATATAGAAAAGTCTGAAGCTTTAAACTCTACGATAGACTGGAGAAACACTGCCGACAACAGTTATGATGGTATGAAGCTTAAACTTCTGGTACATGATGAGGCTGGTAAGTGGACAGGTCAAAACTCTATAAAGAAAAACTGGGGTGTTACTCAAACCTGTTTACTCTTAGGTAGAAAGGTTGTAGGGAAGTGTATGATGGGTTCTACTGCTAATAAGCAGCAAGATGGTGGGGCAGAATTTAAAGATATATTCTACAACTCTGACATGGGAGATAAGGATCTTAATGGTAGAACTAAGAGTGGTTTATATAGGTTATTTATTCCTGCGTTTGACAACTTAGAAGGGTTTATTGACGAGTATGGTTACTCTATTATGGATACCCCTAAGAAGCCAGTTATGGGAATTGACGAGATGCTAATAGACGTTGGGGCTAAGGATTATATTCAAAACAGAAGAGACGCTTTAAAGAATGATACGGTAGCTTTATCGGAATTCAAAAGGCAATTTCCTTTTACTGTAGAGGAAGCGTTTAGAAATGACACACAAAGTTGTATCTTTGACGTTGAAAGGATATATCAACAAATGGATTATAACGAGGTAAATAATGCAACAACAACAAGAGGAGAGTTTGTCTGGAAGAATGGGGTACAAGATAGCGAAGTTATTTGGATACCTCACAGAAAAGGCAAGTGGGAAATTAGCTGGGTTCCAGAATTACAAAACCAAAATATTATCTCTTCTAGGTTCAGTAAGAAGTTCCCTGGAAGATCAGACAGCTTGGTTGCAGGTTGTGACCCTTATGATCACGACACCACTACTGATGGTAGGAGATCTGATGCTTCTGCTCACGTTTTTCATAAGTTTAGTATGGCAAGCGATGCGTCTATGCAGTTTGTGTGTGAGTATATTAATAGACCGCCTAAAGCGGAAATATTTTACGAGGACATGATTAAGATGTGTGTCTTCTACGGGTGTCAGGTGTTGGTGGAGAATAATAAAGTCGGTATATTAAAGTACTTTGAGAATAGAGGTTATTATGAGTATTTGATGGACAGACCAGATATGACTCATACGGAGTGGAGTAGAGGAAAGCAAAAAACAAAGGGTGTGCCAGGATCTGGTGCAGCAGTAATAAACGCTCAGGCAGAAGCAATAGCAACGTATATATACGATCATGTTGGCTATAATGTTGATACAGGAGAAATGGGAAGGTGTTATTTTAACACTCTTTTAGATGATTGGAGTAGATTTGAAATAGATAATAGAACGAAGTACGATGCTAGTATATCGTCATCATTAGCTTTACTAGCCTCTCAGAAATATGTTAAACCAAAAAAAGAATTTAAAGTGTCATCTCCTTTAGTTAAAAGATATAGCAATAGGGGAATGTCCAGTAAAAAAATAAATTAATTATGTTTGATAGCAGCAAAAATAAAATAAACGGTTATCCATCTCCTTTGTCTACAAACGAAGAGAAAGCTACCAATCAGTACGGTCTTGAATACTTCAGGACTATGTACCAAGAGTGGAAGAATAATGGTGACGTATACTTCAAAGACCTCAAAGCTAGGTACGCTAGGAATAGAAGTTATTCTGAGGGTAATCAAGACGTAGGTAAGTATAAGGACTTATTAGACGTTCAGGGAGATTCCTCATACCTCAATATAGATTGGACTCCTGTATCTATAATCCCTAAATTCGTTGATGTTATCGTTAACGGTATGGTTAATCAAGAGTACGATGTAAAGGCTAAATCTATAGATCCTATTGCTGCTAATGAAAGGATGGCAAAGAAGAAGAAGCTATATGGTGACATGATTAATAAAGATTTTGTAGAAAACTTAGAGGACGAGACAGGTATACCATTATCCCCTAAAGGATTTATTGCAGAAACCTCTGAAGAGGTGGAGATGTTTATGGCTCTTAACTACAAACAGAATGTAGAGATAGCTTTAGAAAAAGCCATAGAGTACACCTTAGATATTAACGATTTTGACGAGGTTAAGAGATCTATGATTCGTGACCTTGTTGTTTTAGGTATCTGTGCTGCTAAGACAGATTTATCCCAAACTGAAGGTGTGAAGATTCGTCATGTAGACCCTGCTAATCTTATAACATCTTACTCTGCTAAATCAGACTTTAAAAACATACGACACGCTGGAGAAGTTTACTCTATAACTATTGCTGACCTTAAGATGCAAGCAGGTGATGAGTTTAGTGAAGAGGATTATATTAAAATAGCTACAGAGTACGCAGGGAAAAATAACAACCCAATGACTTTTAGCACTACAGCTTATTACGAAAGTGGGCAAGACACTTATGACTATGATAAATTTAGTGTTAATATATTAGATGCTGAGTTTATTACGAGTCATAACTTAAATTACGAAAAGAAGGAAAACAAACATGGAGGATACTCCGTAAATAAAAAAGCTTCCAACTATAAAGCTCCTAAGAAGTCTAAAACAAAAAGAGAAAACATAGGCTCTACTGTTAAGGTTGTATATACAGGTAAATATATTACAGGTACAGATTATATCTTTAATTACGGGTTAAAAAGCGACATGGCTAGATCTAAGTCTAACCTATCTGAAACGAGATTGTCATATATCGTTTATCAACCGAATCTTTATAAAATGAAGTCTCGTTCTTTAGTTGATAGAATGATTCCTTTTGCTGACCAAATACAGTTAGCACACGTTAAGATACAACACGTACTAGCAAAAGCTAGACCTAAGGGTGCAGCGTTTGAAGTTGGGTCTTTGGAGAACGTATCTAAAGGTGATGGGGGAACATTTACCCCTATGGAGCTTCAGGAAATCTACGATCAAACTGGTAACATATACTATCGAAGGATAGACGATGAGGGTCAGATGACAGGGGCTATGCCTATTCAAGAGTTAGAAAACGGTATTGGTAGAGACTTTGGTACTCTTATTAACGTATATCAACACAATCTTCAGATGATACGTGACGTTACTGGGGTTAACGAAGCTCGTGACGCTTCTCAACCATCTAGCGAAGCTTTGGTGGGCGTTCAGAAGTTAGCCTTATTAGCTTCTAATAACGCAACTCGTGATATTAACGATGCCTACCTTAATGTTACTAAGCGTATATCTCAAAGTATTACAATTCGTATGCAAGACCTAATAAACTTTAAAGGTCTTCATGGTATGTATGCAAACGTCATAGGGGAAACTTCTATGAAGAGTATAGATATGATGAAAAAGCTATCTATACATGAGTTTGGTATTACTTTAGATGTAGCACCTGACGAGGAAGAGAAGCAGATAATGGAGCAGAATATTCAGGTTTCTTTAGCCCAGAAAGAGTTAAGACTTGAGGACGCTATAATGATTAGGTCTATTAAGAATATCAAGATGGCTAATCAAATGCTTATCCTTCGTAGAGGAAAGTATCAAAAAGAGCAGCAAGCCTTAGCACAACAAGCCTCTGAGCAAAACGCTATGCTACAACAGCAATCAGCACAGCAAGCTGCACAATTAAAGCAGCAAGAGCTAGAGGTAGAGATGCAGATAGAGCAAGCTAGGGTTCAGGCTAAAGCTCAGGCAGATATGCAGTTAAAGCAACTGGATTATCAACTTAAAGAGCAGTTTGAACAGGCTCAACACGAAAGACGTTTAAGAGAGATAGAACTTGGCAACCTTGGGAAAGAAGGTGCTGCGTTTATTCAAGGAGACGTTAGACAGAATGTTCAACAACAGTCTGCTATAAACCAATCTCAAATGATAGAACAGAGAGAGGGTAATAGAGGTCCTTTAGGTGAGGAGAAAGAAATAGAAAAATAATATTGCGGTTTTAAATAAAATCGTTATATTTGCGAAATAGACTAAGTAAATTTAATTGACATGGATATAAGAGAAGAATTAGTAAAAAAGTTTGGGGGAGAAATTGAACAACCCCAACAACAACAAAATATTGTTGATTTGACTGGTGATGAAAACCAAGCGGTTGAATCAAATGAACCTATAATTGAAGAGAGATCAGATATTATAGATTTAACAGGAGAGAGTTCTTTAAATACTGAAGAGACTACTAGCGAGGAACAACCTGAGACTAGTCAGCAACCTGAACAGGAGGGCATTAATGATGAAGCTGTTTTCAAATACCTTAGCGAGAAGCTTGGGCGAGACGTAACATCACTTGATGATTTTGGAACCGAACAGAGTTCAACAGAAAGCAATGACTTTGCAAGCGAACAGCTTCAAGTTATTAACGAGTATGTTAAGAATACTGGTCGTACCGTACAAGATTACCTGAATACTCAGAGTGTTGATTTATCTGACGTGTCTGATAACGCTGTAATAAAGGAGTTTTTAAAATTAGAAAATCCTAATTTAACTGATGCAGAGTTAAATGATTATGTTGCAGAGACTTATAAAACGGACACAGAAGGATTTAGTGCAAGGGAAACCAACGCTGGTAAGGTTCAACTTTCTAAAGACGCTAAAGCTGCTAGAGATTACTTTAATAAGGTGAAAGAGGATTATGCTATGCCCGTACAAGCAGAAGCAACTGATCCTGGAGTATCTGAAGCAGAAAGAGGGGAATGGATTAGTAAAATGGAATCTACAGTCAACGACCTTGAAGGTTTATCTTTTTCGATGAACGACAAAGGGGAAGAGTACGTCTACAATTTGGATGACGAGGCTCGACAGGAGATTATAGGTCATAATTCTAATCTAGAAAACTTTTTCGATAAGTATGTAGATCAAGCAGGTAGCTGGGACTTTGACGCTCTTAATACAGATATGTACATTTTAAATAACATCGACAAGATTGTTAGAGGTGTAGCTAATCAGTATAGGAGTAAAGGAACAGAGAGCGTAATTAACGAGATTAAGAACCCTTCGTTTACACAAGATAAACAAGAGGCTCCTCAAAAAAGTGAGTCAACTCTAGACCTGTTAAGAAGACAAATTCTTGGTTAGGAAAAAAAATTAATTATTTATTTTAAAAATATAACAAAATGGCAACAGTAAGTTTAGCAGGTGGTAGTGGTTTTACAGCTACTCCATCAAATGTAGCAGTTGCAACAACAGCGAATTATATTAGTACTGGAGATTTAATTGCTTCAGGAACTACTACTGCTGGATCGCTTTCCAAGCGTGACGTTGACGAGCAACTGATTAAACGATATGGTGATCAAGGTATCACTGGATTAATGGAGTTCTTAGGGACTAAAAAAGAAACGCAAGCTCAAACTTTCGAGCACTACGAAGAGGCACTTCTTCATAATCACTTTACAGGTACTATCTCTAGTGATGTATTAACTGTAGATACAGGGTTTGTAGATTCTGGTGATGCTTCTGGTAATACAGCAGTTCGTGATGGTGATCTTCTTTTGGGGGCTGATAATATCATGTATTATGTGACTGGTAAGGATGGCGGTGGTGCTATCACTCAGCCAGAAGATAATTTTGAGATTAAATTAGTATCTACTGGTGCGGTTGCAGGTAGTGTAGCTAATCAGGCTTATGCTATTGTAGGTAATGCTTACGCAGAGCGTACAGGTCAACCAGATGGTATTACTCCTCGTGTTCATCAATACTCTAACAAGTGTCAGATTATTAAAGAATCTTTCACTGTTTCTGGTTCTGAAGCAACTAACGCAGTTTATGTGAAAGTTGAAGGTGGTTACTTATGGTACTTAAAAGGTGAGGCTGACACTTACCAACGGTTCCAAGATTACGCTGAATTAGCAATGATTGTTGGTCAGGCTGGTGATAGCACCTTAACTGATGCTGCAACAGATGCAGGAACTGGTACAGTTGTTACAACAGAAGGTCTTTTACCGTTTATTGAAAATAAAGGACAATCTATGGATTTAGGTTCTTCTGCGATTACAATGGCTGATTTTGATGCTGCTGTTAAGTCTTTAGACAAGTACAGAGGTTCAAAAGAGATGGCTCTTTATGCTGGTATTAACTTGTCGTTAGACATTGATGACTTATTAGCTTCTCAAGGTGCTTACGCAGCAGGTGGTGCTAACTATGGTACTTTCTCTAACAACAAAGACATGGCGTTGAACTTAGGTTTTAACTCGTTCTCTCGTGGTGGTTACACTTTCCACAAGAAAACTTACGACCTATTTAATCGTCCTGACTTATTAGGTGGAGCTGGATTCAACTACAATGGTTACGGAATGTGTATCCCTATGGATTCGCAGAAAGATGCCAAGTCTGGTGAGAAAATTCCTTCGCTACGTATGAGATACAAAGCAGCTAACGGATACTCTCGTGAAAATGAGCACTGGTTAACTGGTGGTGCGGTTCTACAAAACAAAACTAACGAAACAGATGAGTTACGTTGTAACTATCGTACTGAGCGTGGTTTTGAAGGATTTGCTCCTAACCGTTTCTTATTGTTCAAGAAATCATAATTATTAACTTTTTAAACAATTAAGAAAATGGCACAATTTATAAAAGCAATTTCTGCTGCAGATGACGCAGCAGCATTTCCACTAAGCAATCTACAGTCTGTAATGTGTAAAGCAGATCAAGTTGTTGTTTTAACCTTTGCTCCTGGATCGTTAGGAGAAGGTCAAGCTGCTAGTGTTGACTTAATAACCTTAGCTATTACAGCAGACAAAGAAAGCGTTGTTATTGACGCTATCTGTAATGCTTTAGCTGAGGATATTAAAGGTAGAGGTGTATTTACAGTTTGTGATGACGTAAACTCAGTGTTTGCACATCCGAATATTTTAAGCTGTACAATTACTAAAGACGCTTAATAGGAAACTATTAGCTATATTACTGGAGGGGAGCAATCCCCTCCTTTTACCAAACTTTAAGTTAATTTTAGAAATTTATTATGACAACAAAAACAAACACTCGTAAGGCGGTTACACCTCCTACGAATACTAAGGTCGAAGCTAAAGCTCCCGTAGTAGAAAAAAAATTCACTCCTCAATTTACAAACAAACAAAAAGAGTATAAACCTTCTGTTTATCATTTAGTTTCTAAAGCTAAAAAGAGAAATGGAATGCCTCAATACCCTGTAGTTTCTTTGCTAAAGGCTGAGGATATTATATTTGACCCTGAAACTGGGGAAAACAGAAAGATTAGATATGTTCCTGGAGAAGCATCTATATTTGTAGATGACCACCCAGAAACTGCAAAAATGAGAGAGCCTATTGCTTTCACTAACGGTTTTATTTTTGTAGATCACACAAACCCTACCCTTAAAAAGTATTTAGATACGTGTAACGCTAACGGAAGTAATCCACATAGGATTAAGTCTAAATCTATAATGTTCACTATTAAAGACGATGAGAAGAACGCACAGGATAAAATAGCTCAAGTATCAGATACTATGGACGCTGTACAAAGTGCTCTTAAAATGCCTTTAAATGAGCTTGTAGGGTATGCTAAGGTGTTAGGTGTTAATACTAACAAGAGTGTTGACGAGATTCGCTGGGATATGAAGATTCAAGCAGAGAAGAATCCTACAGCTTTCTTAGCAGGGATGAACGATCCTCGTACAGAAATGAAGCAACTATTATTGATGGCTCAAGAATCAGGTATCATATCTATGAAGAAGACAGGAGTAACGTGGGTATCTTCAGGTAATACTATCTGTGTTCCTGCAATCGGGGTAAAACCTATCGAAAGAATGGTAGATTTTTGCTCTGAAGGCGAGGGAGAACAGATATATGCTGAGATAGAGCGAAGACTCCAATCCCTTAATGGATAATGATATAATACAATATATTTAATTAAAGGGGGCTTTATGCCCTCTTTTTTTTATTATACCGATTTATTTTGTATTTTTGCTATTGAATAAATATTAAGATAATGACGATTAACGAAGTATACAAGTTAGTACAAATCTTTGCTAATAAGGAACAGAGAGGTTTTATAACTCCTTCAGATTTTAATTTACTCGCACAACAAGCTGAGTTAGAGTTATACAATAAAAGGTTAGATATAGTTAAAGAGAAGTCTCAACCTAAGAAGGTCGCAGGATATTACGCAAAAGGATTAGCCCCTGAAATAGCAGAGCAAGACATAGTAAATTTTTCAAGAATAGATGAGGTAACTCTTTCTAACGCACAAACCCCCTATTCTGGAGCGTCTACTGATAAGACAATGGACTATATATCTCACATCACCATAAAAAGCGATGAAGAACACAACCTTAGTACTAACGTACCTGTGGATATAGTTACTCCTGATACTGTTAATCAAATCCTTAGAAGTAGCTTAGTTAAGCCTAGTATGTCGTATCCTATAGCTTTAATTAGCGGAACAGGGACAACCCGAAAAAGAATAATTTTATTTCCAGAGACTATAAGCAGGTGCGTTGTATATTATTACAGGTATCAGAATAAACCAACATGGTCTTATGTTACTGTATCTGGGAAACCCGTATATAATAGTAGCACATCAACTCAATTTGATATAAGTGAGAGGTGTCATGGAGAATTAGTCGTTAAAATATTAGAATACTTAGGGGTTAATCTTAGGGAGGCAGACGTAGTACAATACGCTTCAGGTAAAGAAATACAACAAGATAATTAATTATGGCAGGAATAGATTATACAAGTATAGATGAAATAGTTAATGACTTTCAATTATTGATGGATGATACTTCTTACGATAAGGAGGCTAAGATTCACCAATTAAGGTTGTTAGCATTACAAGGATTAAGAGAGTTAAAATTTGATACTGAACAAGAGGTTAAAACTCTTGAGCATAGTGTTAGTAACTTATCCACAACTTCAACCCACTTATCAATCACACTTCCAAGTGATTACGTTAAAGTATTAAGGGTTGGGTTCAAAGGTGCTGACGGAAATTTTCATCCATTCTCCTCTAATCCTAATTTAAGCTTAGACGCTAGTGTATCACCTCAAGTTAACGATGATTCTTTAAATGAAAATAACCCTTATTATCATACCGACTCAGGAAAGAAGTATGGACAAGGTGGAGGAAATAACGATTTGGGATATTATAGGGTAAATAGAGATGACAATACTATAAATTTTTCCTCGAACCTAGCTGGTAAGAGAATCTTTATGGAGTATATCTCTGATGGTATTACTGAGGTACAAGCTCAAGACCACGTTATCAGATTGAAACTAAACGGAGGGGCAACTAATAATAAGGACGGATCTTATTTAAACACTACTAAACTTACTATTCCTCACCCTACAAGAGCAAATGATGAGTTATCTTTTTACTTCTGGAACGTCAATACTGATTTCTCAAAACTGGCAGATTCTGCTACATATATTCCAGTAGTGGGGAGACCCACTATTCCAAACGGTATAAATGCTACAGATTCACAAATTGCAGAAGCGTTTTCTACCTTGATAAATGAGGGTCATCCTAAACATAGGGTATCTCCTTACACTAAGTACCTTAAAGCTTATCAGTCGGAAGAATATGTTACTTTAACTTACTCTAATCCAGACTTCATCCCAGTAATGGGAAATAATACTGAAGCTTTAGAGGCTAACTATGATGGGTCACAGACTTCAGGTGCAGAACCTTTAGGTGCTGCGATAGAACTTGTTCAGTTAGGGGTTACAGGCTCAAAGCCAAGCGTACACAAGTTTTGCGAGGAAGCTTTGCGATGCTATGTATACTACAAGTACATCCAAAGAAAGAGGGGGGTTCCTGCTAACGAGAAGCAAATGGCTAAAAGAGCTTATTACAATGAGAAAAGATTAGCTAGAGCTAGAATGATGAATTTCAGTAAAGAAACTGCTATGCAGACTTCTAGAAAATCTTTTAAACAATCTCCAAAGTTTTAATAAAGAATGGCACAAGATAAGAGAGTATTTACGGGTGGTATGGATAAAGATTCTGATCCACGACTTATTAAGAATGGTGATTATAGACACGCAGAGAACATTAGAAATGTAGCGTCATCTGACGGTACTTCTGGTTCTGTAGAAAATATTGAGTCAACTCAAGTTGTTCCTTTTAAGTTTATAAATGAAACTGTTGATCAGATTATTATAATAGATGAGAACGGGTTTATAGAGGAGCATCCTCCGCAAGCAACACAATACTCTCAAGATATTTTTATTACGGTTAATAAACTAGGTGAACATTCCCACTCTCAATTTACAATGTTTAACGTAAACGAGTCTAATCAGAGGGTTCCTGTGGGTCATGCTTATAGTCAAATTGAAGTCTTTAGTAGGTGGGATGATGCAGGCAATTCAATTGGGAACGAGAATACCTTTGAGATTATATATAATCTATTTAATAGCGTTGATGGGACGCTAAGTAAGAATATCCCTATTATTGACAGGACATCTGGAGAATACACAACAGCATCCTCTAGTGTTGATTTCACCTTAAACACCCCTGTGGTTGCTGGAATAACGATTAAAATAACAATTACAGCAGATAATCCAGGGATAGACTTTATCTTAGACTTTAGCTCGAAGAGCTTTAGTGAGGGGGCATTCTGGAGTTCTACAGTGGATGAGTACCCACCGTATGGTAGGTTGTTTATTTCTCAAAGAGGAGATGTGACATTAGGGTCAACAGCTTCATTTGAAGGGGTAGGAGAGGATAATGCTATTACTACTACAGACGGTAGCCCTGTGGGTGTTACTCCTACTGATGGTACTCAGGATCTAACTCAGTGGACACTTGAGTTTAACGGGGCAGAGCCAACAACGCCTCAAGATCCTACTAATGATAAATTAAGTTTATTTACCTGGACTGAACTTACAGGTGGGGGATTTGCAGTAGAACCGTTCTTTGAGTTTGGTGAAAACTTATTTAATGTAGGTGACGATTTTGAATTTTCTTCTGCACAGACTAGTTTATCGACAGCCTTAGTAGATCACTTTACTAACTTTGATTCTGAAATTTTATCTCCAGGAGTTGGTGCTCCCCTTAAAACTACTGTAACTACTCAAGGAGGAAATTTTATGACAGGATTTCCTTCTGGAACTAAGCTTAACGGTGAGTCTGTGAGTGTTTTCAATAATTCAGCTAACGCTAGTACTGACGATTTTTATCTACTAAATAATTACCACTCAAACGATTCTTTAGGGACTTTTGTTGACTACTCTAATACTGTATACATTCAAGATAATATTATAACCGTTGAGGTTGGGGGTTCAATGTCCTCTTGGAGTCTTATGGGGGATGGAGATATGGTCCAACAATTTCCTGCCTCTATAAAAACTGATAGAGCCTATCTAATAACCGCAAATATATCAACCTATTCTTGGGCTTCAAATAATCCTTTTTACTTTAAGGTCGGAAATAATTTAAGTCCTGCTATAACAACAACAGATTCTGATTTTCAATGGTTAATACCAGCAGGTGATGTATCTAGTTGGCAAAACAATTTCCAGCTTATATGCGGTCAGTATCCTTCATTGGGTATACCTGTTGAGGGGGATAAACTAGTGATGGAGAACTTAACCATCTCAGAGCTTCAAGCTCCTGTTTCTAGTCTTATAGTAACTATTAGGGCAAATAATCACTTCAACCTATGCTTTGATGTGAGTGCAGAAAGCGTGAAAGATAAGCTAGATGCTGGAAGTCAAATAAGCTTAGTACAACAGAATTTTGTTTCTGGGGTAAAAGCCACCCTTATATCTGAAATGCAATCTGGGGCAACATACGATAACCTGTCAGATGATAATGAAAACTTACAAGATAATATAAACGGTCTTGAAAATGATCTTGCAGCTTTACAAGATAAGCTAACCCTAATGCAGAATAGCTACAACTCTGACATAGCTCAACTAGAGGAGGCTGTAGATATGGACGCAGCAAATTCGTTAGCGATTTCAGACTCTATAAACTCCTCCTACGATGGCTTAAACACTCAGTTGAGTAACGTAAATAACCACATTGCTACTATACTTGAGAATTTACTATCTGGGCAAAGTGAGAATACTGCTGGAGAAGTTGCAGCAATGCAAGAGGAAATTAATAACCTACAAGATGAATTAGATGAAGCTCTCGCTGCTGCCTCTAATGCAGAGGCTGACCTTCAAGCTGCCCAAGAAGAGTATACGGAAGCAACTACTCAGGCTGCTGCTGATGCTGCACAGGACTTGTTAGATGCTTCTGAAGAAGCTCTGGCTTCCGAAGAAGCTGCTGTCCAGGAAGTACAAGATCAATTAGACGATTTACACGCTGCTATCTATGAGGCTGTTACTGGTGTAGACGCATCGTATGGAGTGGAGGGAGATGGTCTTACGTCTGTGAATAACTTAATTTCTGCTTGGGATACTTTGTCTAGTACTAGTAGCGGTATAGAGGATAAGGTTCAAGAGATGATTGACAGCTTAAATCAGGCTTTCGCTTTTACTACCACTAGCGAGTTAGGAACTACTTTAGAGACTCAGTTAGATTCACTACAGAATATAGTTAGCAATGTTATAACCTTAAAGAATAACCTTGCTGACAACCCTACGTTCACAACTATGAGCGATTTTTGGACTCACGTACATGGTATTGGTGATTTTACTACAGATATATCAAACGAAATTAATGCTATCAATGAGGCTACAACAGCTTATGCAAACGGGACTAGTGACTTATCCCCTATAGATATAGCATCCCTTTGGACGGTAGCGACAAACAATGTTCAATCGTCTTACACAGATCTTATTAATAGCATCACTGCTTTAAAGGCTGAGGCTGAAGCTGCTTTTAACAACCAAAATACTGCTACAACCCAAGAGCAGGTTGATCTAATAGCCGAACAATTAGCTGTAGCCCAAGCACTAGTTGAAGGGTTGGAGTCTCAGATAGCCGCTGGTGGTGAGGTATCTATTGGGAGTAATCTTGCTGGTGGTGTGGTGGCTGATATAGATTCCGCTAATGATCAGTTTTACGTAATCCCTTCCTCGTATGGGTTTCTACACCCTGATGGCACACATTATGGCGGTGACCATTTCCCACAAATTATTTGGGGGGGTGCAAATGTAGATAACGTAGAAGGGGGTACTTCAACCACAGGGGGTCAAGAATTAACTCAGAAAATTGTCGATAGCTATGCCCAGCAAAATGATGGTGTTGAATCTGCAGCAGAGTTTTGTAATAACTACGAGGGTGGCGGTTATACCGACTGGTTTTTACCCTCTAGGACTGAATTAAAAAACATTTTTGAGAATAAAGCGTCTTTAACATCAGATAATGTTGAGTTTACTTTTATTTCACCAGCTACAGCTCCAAGAGGTACTAAATTCTGGACATCTTCCTCGCATACTAATCGAAGTTATGCTTACTTAGTTTACTCTGAAGATGCGAGTATTGTGCCTGTGGCAAAAGCAACTATACGTAACGTTCTCCCAGTAAGGGTTGATACTATAAGTGCTTATGATAATGATGTTTTGCAAACTCAACTAGAAGATGCTCAAGCTGAGGTTGCATCTTTACAAGAAGAGTATGATAACTCTGTTGCGAACTTAGGGGATGACGGAGTCACTCAAGCTGATGTTGATGCTGTACAGGCTCAATTAGACGATGCAAACGCTTTAAATGCAGAGTTAGACGCAGATTTAGCTGAAGCTTTAGCTAACGTAGGCGATGGTACTACTCAAGCAGATGTAGATGCTGCACAAGACCTATTAGATGCTTCTGAACTTGCGGTTGTAGACTTACAAACTCAATTAGAAACAGCTTTAGCAAATCAGGAAGATGGTGTGTCTCAAGCAGATGTAGATGCTGCTTATGCAGATGGTGCTGCTTCAGTAACACCAGAAGATGGTATTACACAAGCTGATGTAGACGCTATACAAGCCTTGTTAGATGCTGCGTATGCTGCTGAATCCAACGCTGGAGAGCAAGCGGTTCTTGCTGCCTCATCGGTAGAACTTCCTAACTATATTGGTAACGGTAACTTTAATGATGACAACCCTGATGGGTGGACTCTGAGTAGTAATTGGAGTGTTGTTGATGAGGGAATAAAATGCAATGGCCTGAATGGTGCTAATGTAAAATATCTTTCATCTTCAATCGACACCAATATAACGACAACAGGAAATTACATATTTTCCTACAAAATGTTAGGTAACACTACAGCTGCATCAGCTAATATTAGCATAAGATTTAAGGATGATGGTACAAACGTCATAAGTAGATCAACTGCATATCGTAATGGTACTGTCACAAATTTTGTCACTATAACAGATATTCCTGAGGGTGATGGTGTGTTTGAGATTCACATTGCACCTTATTCTTTAGGGGGTGCTAGATTTAACGGTACTATAGATGATATTTCATTATATAAGGTTCCTGATGACGTTGTTATTTCAGACCACGCTATACAGCAAGCAATAGGTGGGGTATCTCTTCTGTTGTGGGATTTTAGTAATGTTGTTTTACAAGAAGGTGCAACCTTTACACAGGCTGATGTAAACGCTGAATACTGGGCAGGTTATCATACGGGTCTTGAAACAGGAACAGTATCAGTTACGGAAAATCAAGAGTCAAGCTACTTAAACTACCTGCTTAGATTATTAGAAAAGATAAATACTAAATATACTGAAACTCAGACATATTACTCTCAGTGGGCTCACGCTCAGGCAAGTAATTATACTATTGATTCGGCAAAAGAAGCTATTGATGTTGCAATCCAAGCCCTTATTGCTGATGGAACTTCTTTAAGTGGTCTTAACAGTGAGTTAAGTAATGATATTAGCCTCCAAGAGTTTACAATAAATAATCTTAACAACACAATAGCTAATCTTAGCGATAAAAACGAACAACTTGAAATAAACTTATTAGCCTTTATGGGAGCGATAAGTGAGTTGTCTGGGTTTGTTGATGATTTTTCTACAGGCTCAATCCAATCCGTTTTAGACGATTTGGAGTTAAACACCATTGCAACCTCTTCTTATGTAAATAGCTTCACAGAAACCTATAACAATAACGCCTCAGAGGTTGAGACTCTTATAGATGTTTTAAAAGGAAAGCTGCAGGGTATTATAAATAATAATACGTCCTTTGAGACCGCAAAAGAAACCTATAGGTTTGTGGTATTTGGCGAGTGGGATAACAACCTTAATATAGGTGAAAGCTTTATACATGGAGGGCTTACAGGTGCTCTGGGTGGTACTGGTCATGGGGCTAGTTTATATATGCGAAACCCAGAAGTTGAAGGTTATGCGTCTGAATATATGCACGTTATAGAGTTATTGCATAACGGCTTAACTAACGGATCTAGTCTAACCCAGGGACTACTTCTATCCTGTAATCACTTCTCTGAAGTACCATCCCTAGTTTTCCCAAATCAGGATGACGCTCACGAGACAATAACTACAGATATTGACGCTGATTTATCGGAGCTTTCTCAATCCCACCTTTACCATAATCATTCTCATTATAAGATACTTCCAAATCCTGACGGGGAAGATATAGTGTTAAGGCTTACGATTAAAAACTTTGATAAATCCTCAGGGTTTCCTGGAGAGGCTATTAGTGAAGAGTTAAACTTAGTGGATATTGAAAATACTGATATAACTCATGGGCTTGTGTTCGAGGTTTCTATTATTAGTGGACCTAAATCTAACAAGTGGGAGTTTACTATCGAATCTAAAGCTTTCCTTCCCTACCCTGGTCAAGGACTTAATTTTGATGTCCTTCAAGGTAGAGCTACTCAATGGAACCTACTAGATGTCTCTGCTTCGGAGGCAGTAGACACTACAGTTATTGGAGGGGAAATACTTAGTGTAAATAATACAAACTTCATAAGTACTACAGTTGATGCTACTGATCTTGATTGGGTAGAGTATAATTCGCAATGGGAACTTGAAGGACAACTTTACACTAACTGGATATTTTCTCATGGTGGATTGAATTTTTATGGTACCTCCTCCCTTGTAAAAGATAATCATTTTCTTCAAATACCTATTGCTCTAGAGTCAAATACGATATACGAAATAGGACTTGAGGTTAAGGTAGATGTAATTACACAGAGCGAAAGTTACACCGACTGGTTTTTACCGTCTAGGGATGAGATGTTGGAAATATATAGTAATCGTTCCACGCTATCAGGAAGCCCGTCTACAGATCCTAGTGGCACTAGTTTTGACTCTCTTAGCGGTACATATTGGTCTTCTTCAGAGAGTGGATCATCAAATGCTATTGCGGTTAACATGAGTGGTGGTTCCTCTAGCCCTCAAGATAAAGATGATGTATACCTAATACGCCCTATTAGGGTGGAAGAGGGTGCTGGAGCTCAAACTATAGGAGACTACTATAAGGGTGGTTTTGTATTTCACAACGATGGTAGCGATGTTTATATTGTTTATTGGCATGATATAAGTGGAAGTGGTGATGAAGACGGTATGGGTGGCTGGAATGGCGGTCCTTGGGATAGAAACAATCATGGTCATATAGGTACTACTGGAACTGGAATAGGAACTGGAAAGGACAATACCGATGATATTACTGATGAGTTTGGTTTAGAGATGCCTAGGACTGAGTCGGCTGCTAAATCAGCAAACAAGTTTACTACTAATGAAAATGAGATCACAGGTGGTTATCACTCTTTGTATGTAGATTTAGGATCGACAGGGGTGAACACTAGTCAGGTTAACACTGTTGTCGGTGGTTACTCTAACGATTTGTATACGAATGTTACTATGAATGCTGGTACTGGATATAGTAGTAATACTCATGGAACATACAACTCAATTACTGGAGGTGATAGACCAATTAGAATTAGAACTGGATCTAGTTATGGTACTGGTTTGTTAAGAATTTCAGGTTCAGAGTTAGCATCCTCAGGAGGCTTTAAAGGGAGGGTATACGCTGTATCGCTTAAAAAGGTTACTGGAGCAGAAATGGTGGCTACAGATAGGAGCTATATTAATGTTCTAGGTGAGAAGACAATGGAGGGTCGTACTCACGAAGAAAGAAATTCAAGTCCTGTATATGGTGCTGCCCTATCAAATGCTTATAATGGAGCTGCTAGACAGATAGTTAAACACAGAGCGTCAGGTAACGCTTACACTACAACTAGAATTGCAGGTGGATATGTATGCGTAGGAGCTTACGAGGACAAACCTAAAAATAGAGTGTATTACTTTGTGTCTCACGAAGGGGACTCTCGAAAGTATGACAGCATATTAGAATACGACCTAATGAATGATGCCATTACCACTGTTTATCAGGATGATATAGGGGCTACTAGGTTCGGCTCTAAATCAAATACTATCGAAGGTAATAGGATTTTAAATTTCAGTGAAAAACACCTAATAACAGGGGTTAATAAGGTTGATGATGTTCTTTATTGGACTGATAACTATAATAGACCAAGAAAGTTAAATGTAGAGCTTGCAAAGGCTAACGATGAAAATATACAGAAGTGTAAATTCATATTTAAGGATTCTTATTTTCATAAACATGAAAGTACGGTATTTATTGGGGGTTCAGAAAATCACCCATTTAAAGCTGGGGATGATATATATACTCAATACCATACTACGGTACAAGCTAATTACGGGTATAATGGTTATGCTAAAGTTCTAGCGGTTATACCTAAGATAAATGACGATGTATATCTTACTGTGACAAAAGATTCCTATACCGTTACAGCTAGTGAAGATCATGGGTTAACATCTGACAATATAGGAGATTGGATAGGTATACATAATACCTCTACCTCTATGGCTCATTACTACGAAATCAGCAACATAAGTGGTTTAACAATTACTTTAGCATCCCCGTATAATCAAGCTTCCTCAGCAGCAGCATACCCTTTGAGTTTTAATTCTGTTAATGTTGCTGGGATTATAACAGACTGTCCTTGGTTTTGGAATACCACTTCCGCTACAGGACTTATTTTGTATGCTGACCCTGAAGGGGCTTACTCTCCTTTAATTAGTTACGGTAGTGTGGAGGAGAAGTCTAAATACTTTGACGTTGTAAAACATCAACCTACACACAAACCTGATACAGAGTTAAAGCTTGACACTACTGTGGCTACTAATAATATCCTTGATAACGTATTCCAGTTCAAGTATAGATACCACCATGTAGATGAGGAGCTTTCAGCTTATGGACCAATATCAGATATTAACATAGATCATAGCTTTGCTGCTAACTTCCCTTTAAACGCTTCTAACTATGCTGCGACAAAAAATAAGATTGAGGTTCACTACGAGGATACTATATCTGATGTAAAAAATATAGAGCTTGTAGGTAGAAAGGGTAACGATGGAAAGTTCTTTTTAATTGATTCTATACCAAATAATTTCATCAACTATCTTAAAAAACTTAAGAATGATTTAATCTTAATTCCAGAGTATGAGTATGCCAACGATGAAGTTTCTTCTAAAATAAACTTTTATAACAACGGGTCTTATCCTTTTGTGGACGCAGTAGATTCAGGAAAGTTATTTGACGCAGTTCCTAAGCTTGCTAAGGCTCAAACAATGTTATCTAATAATAGGTTAGCTTATGGTAACGTATTAGAGGGCTATGATAATACTAATATGGTTGTTAGTTCTGGATTCTCTGGATCTGGAGCCCCTACGCTGGAGTCAAAAACGGAAGATGTACTCTTTACTCAAGAGCCTACTGATTATCATAGTGGAGATACTTTTTGGCTTAGAGGGTCACATGAAAAGTGCCAATATAGACCTGAAATTGATTTATCTACCTTAGATTTAGACACTACCAAGGCTCAAACTTTAGAACTTAACTTTAGTTTCGAGTTCTCGTGTAGAGCTAGTAAGATAGCTAGTACAGTTCTGAGGGCTGGTAACTTCTCTGGAAGGTGGAATATAACTGGGATTTCTAGTAACGCTGAGTTAGCACAATTTATTGTTAATAGAATTGGGGCTGGGGACTTTGAGGGTGGCTGTAATAAAGTTACATCCTTCCCTGCATACCTTACCAATAAGCAGCAAATTAGTGCTAGTGTAGTGGGGAATACTGGTATTATAAAGATAAAAATGGTCTCTGCCATTGCAAACGGTAATGGCTTTACTAACGGAGTTGTAAGTACATTATTTAATGTTAATAGTCATACTATTGCAGGTAAATTTATCTCTGGTACGGTAGGTTTAGGGTCGTTCAAAACAGGGGCTTATCATAACTTTGGTATAGCGTACTTTGACGAAACTAACAGGTGTTCTTTTGTTAATGTGGCTCCAGATTATGGTGCGGTAGGACAAGAGATCGTTGATGGGAAGGATACAACCATCAAAACATTTAACGGTACTAGATGTTATAATAAGTTCTACTCTGAGTTAGGTGGTCCTAATTTAGGAACCTCTTCTAGTGTTAATATTAGCATATATAATAAACCGCCAGAGTGGGCTACTAATTATCAAATATATTATACAGGGAACACAACCGTAGACGAGTTCATACAGATGACTGTTATTGATGCTGTTCGAGGGTCTGGGGAAGATGAACAGATATACCTTAGTCTTTCGTCACTGAAGGGGGAGAACTGGAGCTATAACCAGGCTAACAACTCTCAAATAGATTATGATTTTGCTCCTGGCGACAGGGTTAGGTTTGTTAGCTACAACCCAGGGGCTGGTAGAAGAAAGTACGCTGAGTATGTAGATTTAGAAATCGCAGGAGTTGATCTATATTCGTCTGGTGATGATGACCCTATAAGTGAGGACGGATATTTTCTTAGGGTAAACGACCCAAAGAACACCGCTGTAAGGGTGATTGATGGTATAGATGGTTCAACTTCAACCGTTGATATATCTCACGCTGGCTTATCAGGTGGTGAGGATGGAACAGGATACGAAGAATTAGTGGTAGAAATATATAGACCTAAGAAAAATATTGATGAAGACTTCTTGGTTTACTACGAAGTTGGAGATAAGATTCCTATCGCTAATGGATACCACTCTGGAGATGCCACCCAATCGGGGTCGTTTATATTTAATCGTGAAGTTGGGTCTGAGATTTCAGAGCAACCTGCTATTGTAAATGTAAGTAGTGGAGACATATACTTCAAGCCAAGAAATATGGTTATTAATAGTACTGGTAGTGATTCGGATACGTTCTTCCCTGAGGACTATTATCTTAACGATTTCCATAGAACAAATCACTACAGTATAGGTAGGATTAATGTTATTAATAGTAACGCTGCAGAAAGACGATTAGAGGCTTCTGTTTATTATTCAGAACCTTATTCGAGTACTGGGTCTGTAAATGGGTTATCATCATTTAATCTAGCTAACAGTCCTTACTTTGATTACAATAAGGACTTCGGCTCTATTCAGGCTTTAAAGACAATAGATGATGATTTACTTATATTCCATGAGAATAAGGTAGGTAGAGTTTTAGTCGGAAAAGATATTTTAAATACAGCGTCTGCAGAAGGTTTAGTATCCTTATCTACAAATGTTATAGCTAATTATGTTAATCTATACACTGGAGAGTATGGCTGTTGCTTACAACCAGAGAGTATAGTCAAATATGGTAACAAGTTCTATTTTGTAGACATCAAAAGAGGGTCTGTATTGAGATTATCAACTGATGGTCTTACAGCTATATCTGATAACGGTATGAGAGATTTCTTTAGAGATATTGGAGAGATGTATGTTATATACGACCCTGAATCTCAAGAGAATCAAGTCTTTAATCTTGTCGCTGGATACGACCCTAAATATGACGAGTATATAGTTACGTTACCTGCTGTTTACGAGAGGGATGAAGGAAATTGGGATAACGAGTCAGATAGTTTTGATGAAATAGCCGATAGTCCTTTAAATATACGCCCAACTAAAGTATTCTGGGCTAAAACCTTAGCCTTTAATGAGAGTACTGACAGGTGGACTTCTTTCTATAGTTTCCACCCAGAGTATTTCTCCAGGGTAGGTAAGCAATTTATAGGATTCAAAAACGGTTATTTATGGAAACATAATATGACTGATAGGGGTTATCAAAAGTTATTTACCAATAAAGCGGTAAGCATAACCCCTGGGGGGTATAATTCTTGTTATGGTTATCAATTTAATTCTAAATTACAGTTTCCATTTAATATAGAACCTTCGTCTGTTAAGACTTATAACGCTATATCTCTAGAGAGTGACACTAAATTATTTACCTCTATGCAGACTAATATAGGGCAAACTGCTAAAGGTCCTAACAATATTGATGGCTATGACTCCAGTATATCTACATCTATTGGGTACAGAAAAGTTGAGGGGAATATCGTTAATGGAGTTTACTCAAGTAATATCATAACAGGTTTTAACACGAGATTTTATGAAGACGTTAAGAAGGGAGATTCTATAAAAATTTGGGGCAAATATCGTGGTCGGCATACTTATGCAATAAGAGTAGTGAAAGAGGTGTTATCAAATACTCTACTAAGTCTTACCGCTGTTTCTCAACTTGATTTTGATAAATCCTACATGGAAGTTATTGATTACAAAACAAAAGAAGGGGTTCAGTATTCGCAAATACCCTTCGTGTCAAGTGTAGATAGACCAGGTGGTTACGAATTTAACACCTCAACCCAAGGAGATGGCTCTGAAATTATTGGCGTTGGACTAGCAAGTAGTGAGAATATTTCTAAGAATGGGAATATATATAGAGTTTCAAATGAAAACCTCCCTTTAGTTGAGTTTAATAAGTCTATGTCGGTTATTGATATGACTCCAGGGGCAAGTTATATATATCACGCTTATGTAGATGGTATGTTTAACGTAGAAGATATAGACCCTTTAGCTTATAGTGGTATAAATGCGGAAAAGAACGTGAAAGGGGACCAATTTATTTGTACAACTCCACCACCCGTTTCAGCCACTCAAGTAATTCCCCTAGAGTATATGCTACACGTTCAATACGTTGACAGCGGAGAGACTTATGCTATAGGCTATCCTTGTGTTTCTGAAGTAGGCTCTCTTGCTTTCTACCCAATTAAAGACCATAGAAGTAGATATAATACTGCTAGATTGGTGGAAACCTTAATGCGATCAACCCCTAACAGAGACTTATTCTTTTTCTTAACAAAGAATGGTCAGGTAGAGGGTGAGAAAATGAAGGGTAGCTACATGATGACGGAGCTTTCAACGTCAAACGGAGATACGGGCACTGATTTGTCTAAATACAAATTTAATCTATATTCTGCTAGTGTAGATATAGATAAGAGCGAGTTAAGCAACAGATAATAGAAAAAAAATTAGTACATTTGTAAAAATCACAGTTATGAAAATTAAAACTTATCCAAAATATAAAAAGAATAAAAAAGCTCCCAAGGCTTTTGTGGGAATGGCTACTGCTGCTCTTGGCTTAGGAAAAGCTATATACGGCGGTATTCAGGCTCGTAAAGCTAAAAAAGCAGAGAAAGCTTTTGATAAGGATAGGCTAAAGATGGGTGTTAGTTCAGCCACTCAAAAAATGGCAGAGGAACCTATATCTCAACAGTACATAGAAAACTTACAGCAACAGCAAGCTTCAGATAGAGCTTCTGCTATGGGGGCTTTATCTAAAGACCCTAGAAACGCCTTAGCTGGCGTGCAAGCCCTTGAGGGTCAAGCTTCAAAGCAGAGAACAGCACTTTTAGGGATGCAGCAGGATGCAAGAGCAGCAGCTATGGGAAAACTAGGGACCGAACAAAGGGCTGTAGAGCAGCAAAGATTAGCTGTAGCAGGAGAAGAACTTAAAGGAATTAGGGGACAGAAAGCAGCAGCAGAACAGAATATTTTTGGAGGGTTAGAAGATGTTGCTAGTGGTGTTGGAGCTATGGCAGAGAAAGGAGCAACTATTGACGCAGAAGAGGGTGGTGTTACTCCTGATGAGTTTGACCACGATACTAATAAGATTGATTTAGTTCAGGATGGTGAAAAGATTGGTGAGGCTACAGGTGGAGAGCTTATACTTCCCCCTGACGATGTAGAGGCTGTAAGGGCTGCGTTAGATGAAGGAGATAAAGACGCTGCGTTTAAGTTGATGGAAGACTTGGTGGCTAAGTATGATGAGAATACCATAGAGGGTGAAGATGACGAAGCTCAAGATGGTGGTAAGGTGAAGAAAGTTGCTGATAGCACTACTAAGACTGATGTCTATGATCCTGCGGAGAGTAGAGCTTACCAAAATAAAAGGTTAGAAAGAATACGTAAGGCTGAGTTTGATGACGCTTTCTCTGGAGCTCGTGCTGCAGGTAAAGATACTTTCAGCTTTAGAGGGAAAGAATACACTACAAAATTAAAAGAAGAAGCACCTAAGCTAAAAGGTGGTGGATACCTTGAAAGGGTTAAAGCACGAGTTGGGGCTTACATGAAAACAAAATACTAAGACATGGCTGGAGAGGGTTTATTTTTCACAGGTACTGTTCTTAAGAATAATAGAAACCTGTTATCTGAAGAGAATTCTAGGCAACAACTTGCCATGCAGCAGGAGCAGCTTGAAATTCAAAAGCAGGGTGCTGCTGATAAAAGAAAAGCACAAAGACAAGAGGGGTTTAAAAAGTCTCAGTCTTCTTATGACCTTTCATCTATACAAGATCCTAAACTAAGACTTGCTTTAGCTAATAAGGTTAAAGAATTAAATAAGTTCTCTGGAGATAATTGGGACAATGATGACCCTGAAGTACAATCTCAGATTCAGGATATGCGGTCTAACATCACATCGCTTGCACAATACGCTTCACAGGTTGACACTAAGATGCAACTTTACAACCCTTTAAACGAGGAGTCTAATAACCTTAGATACAATCAAAATGAGGATGGGAGTCGTATAATAGACTCAAACTATGACGCTATAATTAGCGAGATAGAAAATAATACTTTTAATTCTGATGCTAGATTTGCATCTTTCAATAATGATTTTGATGGTCAGATAAAAAAGGACGATACGACTCCTGCTTATAAAGCTTTTTTCACTGAGAATCAGGGAGATTTTCCAGGGTCTGATAACAATACTTATCATGGCTTACTGCCTGGGTCTAAGGAAAAGTTCTTGAATGATTTTAAGAATGACCACATAATAAATGCTTCGACTAACGATTTCAAGTCTACTCAAGCTGAGAAGACGTACACTTCTGGAGAAACATTTGAAATAGATGGTCACTACTACACTGGACTAGAGGCTTACCTACTTGAGGTTGAAGGACAGAGAAATGTTGACTCTATCAAGGAAAGTGAGTTGGCTAGATTTATACCTGGCTCTGAATCTTTTAACGAAGAAGATCATAATAAGTATGTTGACTACCTTGGTGGTAAGATTTGGGATAGAGAATCTAAGGGCATAAAGTCTAGATTAACAGGGAGAGCTAAACCTACTCAGGAAGAGAAGAAAGACAAGACTAAAACGTGGTATAAAGATAAAAAATCTTATTTAAGTGTCTCGCAGGATTTCCGTAAAGAGAGATTTGGAGATGTTAAATTAAAAGCTGGGGCGTATAGTGGAGTCAAAAGATTCACTATAAACATAAACCCTGAAGATTTACTTGATGGGCAAGGGAAGCTTCGTTCAAATATGGCGAAAGCTTTTAATACCTATACTAACGGGCAAGGAGGAACAAGAGAGGCAGAAGTATATGCTGTTGGCTTAACGTCTGGCAATATTTCAGTAGGGTTAGCAGAAGTTGGTGAAATAAAGGTTTTAGTTCCTATGGATAATTTTAGTGCTATTGCTGCTGAACAATTCAAAAAAGCATCTACAGCTAGAGACCTTTTCATGCTTTCTAACCCTAAAGGGGAAGGAGAAGAAGGAGAGTCTACTACTACAACCAATCCTGCCCCTAGATAGAAATAAAAAAGAAAAAAAATGAACGATTATTTATCTGAAGTATACGACTGGATTACAAAGCAAGATAACACTTTTTCTGGTGACGTAAATATAGAGTCTTTTCAGCAAAAGATGCAGGATGATTCTTACGCTAAAGAAATGTATAATTGGATGGCATCCATAGATAAAACACTCCCTAATGATTTATCTGAGTCTGACTTTTTAGCTAAAGTAAAAAAAAAAGATTCTTCAGCGTTACAAAGTGCAGTCTCTCCAGAGGATACACAGGATATTGCGTCAGTATCGGAAGGTGGTCAGCCTTCTTTGGCACAACTATCTCAAGATAGCTTAGAGGAAAGATTCTCTGGGTTTAAAGACCTACCTGAAGAAGAACAAGATTCTTTTAGAAAACAAGAAGAGAAGAGACCTTTCTATGAGGCTCATGGTTTAGATATGGACCAAATAGAGGCTTCAAAAAAACGAGAGGAAGAGGTAGAAAATAAACTTGCCTCAGGTGATTTTAAGCCAGGCAGGAATGTAAACCCCTGGGCTAAAACAGAAAACATATTCCAAAAAAGCTTAGAACCTACAGAAAAGATAGATCTTGAATCTGAGCTACAATCCATTAAAACCTCTAGATGGGAGAGGGAAGAAAAAGTATTTACTGCTGATAGCCAATACCATAACGCTAAATACGAGCAAATTATTGAGAATTACCCCCCAGAAGAAAGAGGGGAGCAGTATGAGAAAGAAAACGTAGACCTAGGATATATACCTACAGACTATATAGACCTTGACGGTGAAAGACTTAGCGTTAAGGCTTTAGAGAAAAAATTATACGATCAAGATTTCATAGATGACCTTCAAGATGGTAAGGTCAACCTAACCATAGATAACGCTAACGATATTGAGGTTTTAGATTACCTGAATGAGCTTGCTCAAAGACAGATAGAATCTGGGGGGCAGTTTGGTGATTTTATGGAAGGAATTTACACTGGTGCTTTAGATCAATTTGTGGCTGGTCCTTTAGAAGTAGCTGAGGGTCTCGCTGCTGTAGGTATGGACGCTTTAGAGACTATACCTCGAATGGCTATGCAAGCTGTTGGTATTGGTGACGGACCAAGCCAATACCATACGTCATTATATATGAATAGAGGTGGTCTTGCTGCTGGTGCTGTAAAGAAACACGTTGATAAGGTTAGAGAGAAAAAAAGACTCTACTACGAAGACACTATAACAGAGTCCCTTATAAAGGGTCATTATGGAAACGCATTCGCTCAGACATCAAATAGTTTAGCCGAAAGTGCACCTTTAATAGTGGGTATGATAGCATCTTCTCCTGCTTTGGTTAGAAAATTCGGAGAAAAGGCTGCTAAAAAAATAACCATTGGTGCTGTGGGGCTTACTACTTTTGGTACTCAATCTATTGATCTTAAACAAAGGAGATTAAAGGGTGAGCTTGATGTATCAGATGGGATGCTTTTACTTAACGCTGCCTTAACTGGTGGTGCTGAAGCTTTTTTTGAAAGAGCCACCCTAGGTATTATAAATGCTGGTAGGGGAGTGTTAAAACTTGGAAAGGTAACTGCTCCTGAGCTTGCTGATAAATTCGTAAAAGGGTTCGGTAAAAGCCTGTGGCAAGAAGGAACCTCTGAGGGGTTAACAGAGTTGTCTAACTCCCTTACTAATATATTTACTGGTACTGAAGAGTATACAGGCATAGAGGATATAGCGGTAAGATTATCTGACGCAGCCCTTATCGGGGCTATTATGGGTGGTGGTATGCACTCAATACCTTACGCAGCTAAATCTATATCAGAGGCTAAATTCAAAATGTTAGACAGCCATATATCTGTGCTATTTACCTTAGAAGATGGCTCAACTAAAGAGATGAGTAGAGCTGACGCTTTAAGATTCGTTAAAGACCCTTTGGTGGCAGCACAAGTAAGAGATGGTAGCATAGGTATGGACGCTTCTCTTAATCCCTTAGGAGAGAAGGTATTAGAGGATATAGTCTACGGATTTCACGCCCCTGACGCTGTTGCTTCTAGAGAAATAATGTTCGACAAAGAAAAGGTTGTTCAAGATTTAGCTAACAAATTAGAAGCATCTAAAGAGGTTACTCCAGAGGACGTTAATGCTTTAGCAGACGCTATGGCTGAAATGGAAGCTGAGGGTAAGGTTAACGAGTATAATGTTACAGATAGAACTGTTGCTACTAGGAAAAGAATAACCAAACTCCTTAAGAGTAAAGGTGTAGAGATCGTTGACGCTGTACAGCAGCAAGATACATCTATGTCTAAGGTTACTGAAACAACAGACGCTGACAAGATAGATAGTAAAGAGCAGTACAGGTCTATTAAGAAACAAATTAAGGATGGGAAAAAGAAGCCTACATTCGTTAAATCACAGAACCAGCCTGGGGTTAAGATAGAGGGTGAGAGTGTTCAAACATCTGAAGTAACTCAAGGTAGGTTTAAGAGTGTTTCTGAAGCTAAGAATGCTATAAAGGAATTCGAGCTCAAACAGAAAGCTGCTAAAGATGGTAAAGTCGTATCAAACGAAGCTTTCCCTATTAATAATAAAGAGTTTATTGACACTAGAAAGGAAACCCTTGACGAGATTCCTAAAGAGGTTTTAGATAAAAACGAATACCATATAATATCCCCAAGCAAAAAGGGTCTTAACGCTCAGGAAAAAGCGTCTAGAATGGATAAACTTAAGTCTGCTTTAGATGATGCTGGTGCTGAATACTACACCGTTAAAGGTGTTTATAATGGCGTTGCTGAAGAGAGTCTAGTTGTTACTGGTATAAATAACGCTCAGGCTTTAAGTCTGGGAAGGAACTTAGGTCAAGAGTCTGTATTCTCTTCTAAGGATGGTCTTATGTTTGGCAATGGTAGTGTAGCCCCTCTTACTGGAGACGTGGTCAAAGGACCTGAGGCTAGGAAAAGAGATAGCCTTACAATAATGAATGTTGGTGGCAGAAAGGTTTCCATACACGCTGGAGTCGATAGAGCTAATATGAGTTACGGTAAAAACTTTAACTCAGATAATATACACAGACTAGACGAGAGTGACCCTAATTATGATAGTGAACTCTTTGAGGGAGTTCCTGAAGATCGCAAACGTGCTTTAGGCTTTACCTTTAAACTACTTAGTTCTATAGGTGGTCTTAATGTTAATATTGTTCGTAATAGCGAGGCTATGGCTGGTCAGATGAAACAGTTAGGGCAAAACTCAGACTCTATAGCTAAAAATAAGAGAGCGTCCTTCTTTAGGGCTGCTGATAAAACTATATACGTAAACCTTGAAACGGTTCAGGGTAACACTCTATTCCACGAGATTATACACCCTATGGTTGACTTCATTAAGGAGACAGACCCTGCGTTGTATAGTAAGATAGAGGGAGAGGTTGCTGAGAGTAACGTAAAGAGACGAGTTACTAAAGATGGTCGTAGGCTGAAAGGCTCTTATATGGAGTGGGCTTTTTCTAACTATACTACAGAATCTGAAAAGGCTGCTTATTTTAATGAAAAAACTCAAAAGTTCGACATAGATAGATTTAAAAAAGAAAACCCTGAAAGGTTTGAAAGTTTTGTCGAAGAGGCTTTTGCTGAGATGATGGGTGACGCTGCTTATGGTCACTTTGTTAATAGACAATCAACACTTGGTAGGCTTAGAGAGTTAATGAAGGAAATCCTTAAAAAGATTACTCCTTTAAAATTCGATAACCCTGAGAGTGTGAGTCTAGATGATCTTTCCTTAACTGACATACGAAAGAACTTAGCTGGAGCTTTGGTTGATGGTAGAACCATTACCGTTGGTGGGGTTGAGTTTGAGGTTGGAGAGTCACAATCTGACTTGAGAAATCAAGCTATTGATTTGCTAGAAGATACAGAAGATTTATCTGAGTATGGAGTGGAATCTGAGTCTAGATCTACCTTAAGAGAACTTGGTATAGCATTAGACGCTAGGCAAAGAGATAAATACAAGGTTATAGATAAAGATACCAAAACAGAAGATGCTTCAGACTACATATCTGATTTTATAAAAGACGAGGTTATATACTCTATAGAAAATGTAGAGGATTCTGGTGCTGGTTGGTATGAAGAAAAATACGAAAGAGCTTTAAATAACTTGGCTGAAGTTAATGACTTTATGAAGGAAGGAGAACCTTCTAGAGAGTTATTTACTATGTTTTTAGCTATAACTTCTGATGGTCAAACAGTTTCTCAAAACTTAGATTATGCTGAAAGACTAACTAAAGAATATGTAGAAAATAAGACTATAAATGTAGATGCAATAGATTTTGGGGGAACAGGTAAAGCTTCTATAAAGATAAATACTAGAAACATATTAGATTTGTTAGACCAATTTAATGGAGACATTGTGCAGGTTAAAGACTTTTTAAATATACAGAACTCAATATCTGAATTTAAGAAGGATTACCCCGACATGGTTAAGAAGTCTAACTACGAAATGACAGGTGAGGCTGCTGATAAAATTAAGCTACCTATGGCAGCTATGATTTTTGGACCAAAGCTTGGAGCTTTTCATGGCAACCTAACTGGTGGTTCTGGTTATTTAACGATGGATCGTTGGTTCAACAGAACCTTTAACAGATATAGAGGTATAGTAAAAAAGCCTTTAGGTAAAGAAAGATACGACAAAGCTAGAGAGGCTATAATAAAACTTAAATCTTTAGAGTCTAAATACAATTTAGATTATGGTATAAAGTTACCTTCTAGTAAGAACCTATCCAAAGATAGAGTTGTTGAGATAGCAAAAAAGGTTGCTTCACTATACGTCAAGGATAATAAGAGAAGAAAGTCTTTACCTAAAGAACTAAAATCCTTAGAATCTCCATTAAACACTTTTAGTAAAGATTATTCCGACCTTCAGGACGCACCTTTTGGTAAAAAAGATAGAACGTTTATGTACGATTCTATTTGGAAGGCTCAGGAGAAATTATCCAAAAAGGGTTACGATGTAACTGTAGCAGATATACAAGCGATACTTTGGTATTTTGAAAAAAGCTTGTACAAAAAGTTTGGTGTGGCTGGACCTCCTATAGAAAGTTATGAAGAAGTTTCAGAAAGAGTTATTTCTGATCTTAGACTCCAAGCTCCTGCGTTATTCAACGAGCCTAACCCTGAGGCAGGTGATGTCGCTAG
>ERZ1046148.119-NODE-119-length-47310-cov-8.479970_pt1 | contig 47310 bp, 47 predicted proteins | sample MGYA00383090_ERZ1046148 | MGnify/ENA primary metagenome ERZ1046148 (study PRJEB29581, sample SAMEA5548360) | metagenome | biome: marine; feature: coastal; material: water | depth 25 m | study: Short-term variability in the microbial, nano- and picoplankton... | reverse complement strand
CCAGAACAATTTGGTGCCAAACGGCAGTTTTTTACTCAAGACCTTACCTCTACCAGCGTGTGTATTATCCACTCGTTGCTTTGTATTAAAGCAAATATTAAGAACCCTTCGCGGGCATTAAGCTAATTTAAGTTTGTTTCAAGGAACTCAGCTACATCTGACGAAACAGGTGGCTATAGGGATCGCTAACTTTGAGCCCTGTTTTTACCCCCTTCAGAAATACGGTATACCTGCCACGAAAGTCCTTACGTGCAACATCAATGTTGTGAATATTTACAATAGTACTACGGTGAATTTGCCAAAAGGCCTGTGGGTCAAGTTCCTTAGCCAGATCCTTGATGGACTTTCTAATCAAATACTCCCCGCTATCGGTAAAAATTGAGGTGTATTTATGATCGGCTTTGAAATACAACACATCTCCAACGGCGATTATCCTCGTTTCACCCTGAAGCCCAGCTCTGATCCAGCTGAGATACGCTGTATTTTTATCCGCACTCGCAAAGACCGCCGCGCTAGCCTTAACTTGCTCCGCCAGATCCAACAACTTGCCGCGATCCATCACTATTGATTTCGCTGCCTTCAAACGCTCAATAGTTTTAGCGAGCCGCGATGAATTTATGGGTTTCAGCAAGTAATCGATCGCCGCTGATTCGAACGCTTCGATAGCAAATTCGTCATAGGCAGTAACAAAAACAACCTTGGTCTTGCCAGAAATGCCAGCTGCAACCTCCAAACCTGATGCGACAGGCATCTTGATATCAAGAAAGGCGAAGTCTGGTTCAACCTCCTCGATCAATTCAGCCGCTTCCTTCCCATTAACCGCGGTTGCAACCACGTGAAGTTCAGGCCAAAGGTTTTGAAGTAATTGGCGCAAGTAGGCCGCTAGATTCACCTCGTCGTCCGCAACAATTGCTGTTGGTGAATCGATCATTTTTCAACTTCCTTGAACGGAATCCTTATGGTCACAGTCAGCCCATCGCGAACCGAGTCGGTCAGCTCAAAACTGAAGTCGGAACCGTACAACATGTGTAATCGTTCTTTTACATTACTGATACCGATGCCTTGCCCGACTGCAGGCTCATCACCCAGACCATCTCCAGTGTCTGACACAGTGATCACCAGATCCTGTTCATCACGGCTAAGACTGACTTGCACCCTGCCACCTGCTTCCTTAGGATCAAGGCCATGCACAATGGCATTTTCAACCAGGGGCTGAATCAACAATGCCGGCAACTTTATTTGATCAGCGTCGACCTGTACATCTATCCCGTATTCAAGCCTGTCTCCCATGCGAATTTTGAGTATCGAAAGATAATCTTCCAACAGCCTCACTTCGTCTGACAAGTTGCTGCTTTCATTTCTGCTGCGCTTCAGAGTTGCACGCAAAAACTCGCTAAGCGCCCGCAACATCTCTTCTGCGCGTGCCGGGTCGACTGACATTAAACTGACAACATGAGATAGCGTATTGAAAAGAAAGTGAGGCTCAATTTGCGACTGCAGCAACCGCAATTGAGTCTCTATCATCGCTTTTTCATTCTTCAGGCTACGCATTTCTTCCTGACGTAATTTTTCTCGGGTGGCAGTCAATATGTAGTAAGACAAGAACACATAAGCGGCAATAAAAGCGATTGCCATACTTACCAATGTATTAGAAGGGTCCTCAAACATCCCGGAGAGAGGAATACCATTCGCCAAACCACCTAGCGACAAGCCGAGCAGAACACCCACCGGTATTGAAACGAAGAAAACAATGACAATTCGTTCCACACCAAACCGGGCAAGCAATAACATCGATATGCTATGCACACAAAACCCGATAAGCAGTGAAAAGGAGAGCTTGTCGAAAAATGAATTGCCGTCCTGCAACCAGAGTACAACTGAGATGACCAAACAAATTATGGCGGTAAAACCATAATTTTTCAGATGTTGCCGAAGGTCATAGCCTCTGACATATTTAAGATAGGTTCTATCCAAAACAGTTTCCACGAGATAACAATCAACGATCAACTATCACCGAACCAGATCGTCTTCAAAAATGACTTAAGATATTCTACCCCTAGATCGCTCGCTACTAAACTGCGACCACACTGAGTATAGGCTGATGGGGCTTGCCAGATCGAGACAGTTCGGTGCACACTCAATAATAAGACCATAGCCTGAAATCAACCATGACAGCAAAACAATCCCACGCAATATCGGAGAATCCCAACAATCTTAATTTAGTTGAGGTTGCCACTTATCAGAGGCGAATCAGAGCCAGCCAGGAGCGTGTTTGGGAAAATGTCATGGACTGGGAGCATTTACCCCATCTACACGACAGCAATTTCCAGTATGCTGAGTTAGATGAAGCCGGTGATTGGGGTTGGCGAATCTGGTCCGCACAGGATCGCCATTCACATGTTGAACTTTGTTATGACCTGCCAAAGGGTCGTTATGTTGCTCGAAGTTATCAGGGCAAGAATCAGGTATCGGAAATCTGGACACTCGTGACACCAGTGTTGGATGAAACTGACATTGAGGTTCGCTTTCTTGTACCCGACGTCACCAAAGACAATCAGCTTTCTGTCGGTAAATTCTTTCGTGACCTTTATTCCACTCTTTGGGATGAGGATGAGGCAATGATGATAGAGCGACAGGTACGACTCGATAGCCAGTCAAATCGACATCCGCTTGAAATCGATTTGGGGTTTGAGGATGAAGTCATGGCGACACTTCCATTGTATGTCGAGCTGAAGAGCGGACGATATCGCATCATTTCAGTCGATGGTCAGTTAAAAGCGCACTCAACTATCTGCCCACATATTTTGGGCCCACTTGATTCAGAGGTCATTGACAACAAATTAACCTGCCCATGGCACGGTTATCAATTTGATATTAATTCTGGCGAGTGTGTACTTCCTGCTAACGCAACCTGCCGCCTATCAAAGGCGCCGAAGATTACCATCAGCGATCACGACCGACCACGGATTAAGGTGGGGTTTAACTGAAAGCGCGCGTTTTTCGAAACCATCAAAGGCGGCAGTAAGAGAACGAATACCAGCGAGCTAACTTTCCAGAAGCAAGCTAGTTAACCATTGAAGTTGCGAGGACAATTAAAAAAACAGTAAGACCGACAAAACCGACCATGGTCCAGCCGAGGGTGCGAATCGTTTGGTTATCTTCGTTATCAAATACGGACATATCTTTTCCATTTCAGGTTCAGGGTTTTTGTACAAAAAATAAGCGGCCTAATTTAATGATTTTTATCTTCAGGTCAATGGGCATGACACACTTAATCGAAATCCTACTTGCACAGCGACCTAACAAAACATGAAAATTAAGCAAATTGACTGGAATCATTGGCAACCGGAGGCATCTGCAACCTTGATGTTTGTCATCAGAGGAGAAGAGGTGCTACTGATTCACAAGAAACGAGGGCTCGGCGCTGGCAAGGTAAATGGACCCGGTGGTCATATTGAGCCAGGCGAAAAACCAATGGCGTGTGCAATTCGAGAAACCCGCGAGGAGCTTTGCATTGAGTCAAAAAACGTTAACTATATGGGTGAACTTTATTTTCATGCTGAGGATATGCCCCGCATCCATGCGTACGTTTACACCGCAACAGACTATGAGGGCGAACCAACTGAAACAGATGAAGCAATCCCACTTTGGACGCCCATGGCTAAAATACCTTTTGATAAAATGTGGCAGGATGATCAACTCTGGCTGCCACAGGTGCTCCGGGGCAATAAGATAAGAGGCTGGTTTGTTTTTGAAAAGGAAAACCTGCTGGATCATCGACTGGAGATTAATCCTCAGACAACTCAGATTCTAGACGCGGCGTACACCGCAACTACCTACCCTGCGGGGATTTGGGCATGAGCCCTCAGCGGTATTTATAAAAGAGCCCTCAGCGGAACTAATGAAAGAGCCTTCAGCGGTATTTATAAAAGAGCCCTCAGCGGTATTTATAAAAGAGCCCTCAGCGGAACTAATGAAACAGCCCTCGGCTGATTATAACGGGCGCAAAACTCATCAAACGCTTGTTGATTGCCCCTGCAATACGACTGCCGGCGTGGTTTGATTCCACCTGACATTGCCTGATTTGTCGCTGCTGTTTGCAGCATAGGGTCTTTCCTTCACTTTGTCCTCTTCATCACCCTTGATGTCTTGTTTACGACTCGCTATGGTTTCCATTCAATCACTCGAGACTACAAAATGGCAATTTCAACACCCCTTGAGATCTATCAATTTCCATGTCTTAGCGATAACTATGGGTATCTTGTACATGATAGTGCGAATAATTTGACAGCCACGATAGACACTCCTGAAGTCGCGCCTATAAATGCAGCATTGGCCGCAAAAGGCTGGTCACTTACCCATATCATGAATACGCATCATCACTATGATCATGCCGGTGGCAACATCGAGCTTAAAGAACAATGGGGATGCACCATTGTTGGATCGAAAAGTGATGCAAAAAGAATACCGGGTATCGATGTTGAAGTTGCGGACGGCGGCACCTACGATTTCGGCGGTCACACTGCCAAAGTGTTTGATGTTTCCGGGCATACCCAAGGACATATCGCCTTCTACTTTGAACAGGATGCCATTCTCTTCAGTGGCGACGCCTTATTTGCACTGGGATGTGGTCGATTGTTTGAAGGAACTCCAGCTCAAATGTGGGAAAGCCTGCAGAAGCTGCTCGTATTACCCGATGACACAACGGTCTATTGCGCGCATGAATATACTCAGGCAAATGCCCGTTTCGCCATTTCCGTCGAGCCGCAAAACACGCAACTGCAGGCTCGAGTCACTGAAATTAATGCGCTTCGTGCCGCCAATAAACCGACGGTGCCTTCAATACTCGGCGTTGAAAAAGCGACGAACCCGTTCCTGCGACCAATGAGCACCGACCTACAATCAACCGTAGGCATGGTAGGTGCAGATTTGGTTGATGTATTCGCAAAAACCCGGACATTGAAAGATAATTTTTGAGAGAGTAAATATGAAAGTTGTTAATGCTATCGCTGAGATACTCAAGCGCGAAAATATTAAATACATCATCGGCTATCCGGTTAATCCCATCATTGAAGCGGCAGCAGAAGCTGATATAAGGACAATTATCGTTCGACAGGAACGTGTTGGGCTGCATATGGCTGATGCCGTAAGCCGCTTGAGTTCGGGAAATGACATTGGCGTATTTGTTATGCAGCATGGACCCGGTGCCGAGAATGCATTTGGCGGCGTTGCACAGGCCTTCAGCGAATCAGTCCCCATACTGGTAATGCCCGCGGGTTACCAAAGACGGATAGCGAATTACTTCCCCAATTTTAATTCCACCCTGAACATGCAGCACATCACCAAATGGGCAGAACCTATCACGATGGGGCGCACGGTTCCTGAGGTGATGCGCAGAGCGTTCTCTCAGTTACGCAATGGTCGCGGTGGACCAGTAATGATCGAGATTCCCCTCGATGTATTTGGTGAAGAAGTTTCGGACGATTTCACTTATGTTCCTAGCTTTGCTACCCGCAGCGCACCAGACCCTGCTGATATCACGCAGGTAGCCAAGGTACTTGCCTCGGCTAACAACCCCGTGATTTATGCAGGACAGGGTGTTCACTATGCTCAAGCTTGGCCTGAGTTAAAAGAACTCGCTGAAACCTGGAATATCCCGGTCACGACAAGTATTGAAGGTAAAAGCGCGTTTCCAGAGAATCACCCACTTTCGCTGGGTTCCGGCGGTAGGTCACTACCTCGCAACGTACATGAGTTTCTACGGGATTCAGATGTCATCTTCGGCATTGGATGCAGCTTTGCCCTGACGGCATTCGGCGTACAAATGCCGAAAGGAAAAACAATCATCCATGCGACCCTGGATCCTATGGATTTGAACAAGGATGTACCGGTTCAACACGCGCTGGTGGGAGACGCGAAACTGACGCTGCAGGGCCTCCTCGCGGAAATGGATCAGCTACCCAAAACAACGGCCGAAGCACGCAAGGAAGCGATACCCGCGAGAATCAAGGAGACCAAGGCAGCGTGGCTGGCAGAATGGATGCCAAAACTGACGAATAATGAAGCGCCTATCAGTCCATACCGGGTAATCTGGGATCTGCTACACACGGTTGATAGGGACAACACTGTCATCACCCACGACGCGGGAAGCCCCCGAGACCAGATCATGCCGTTCTGGGAAAGCACAACGCCGCTTAGTTATATTGGCTGGGGTAAAACTACGCAACTCGGTTATGGCCTTGGTCTTGCAATGGGCGCGAAGCTAGCGCGACCGGATGCTCTTTGCATCAACGTCTGGGGTGATGCTGCAATTGGCTTTACCGGAATGGATTTTGAAACAGCGGTAAGAGAGCGCTTGCCGATACTCTCTATTCTCTTCAATAACTTTTCCATGGCGATTGAGTTACCAATCATGCAGGTATCGACCGAAAAATACCGCGCTACAGACATCTCTGGTCACTATGCAGATATGGCGCAGGCATTTGGTGGCTATGGTGAGAGGATCACTGACCCTAATGAAATTCTTCCAGCAATCAAGCGAGGCATAGAAGCGACACAAAAGGGTCAGGCTGCACTGCTCGAGTTTATTACCGACAAAGAGTTGGCACTCTCAACATTCTGATCTTTCTCATTGTGTCAGAACTTGAGCATCACCTGGTGACCACTTTCAGCGCCTAGTAGCAGAACAACTGGCGCTTGGCGTCTTTTCTTTTGCGCGACAATTTGCTGGCAGGCTGTCTCCATCTCTCTCACCATTCCCACGAATCGGTTTCGCGGGTACACAGCTTCGCCGCCAACTAGGTAGAGCATGATTTTTCCGAGTATTTACCTTGATTAGCTGCGCGTCCAAGTTCCCTGTGACTCATGACATTGATTGATCTTTTTTTGAATATGCGATTTCTGATTATCGAAATCAACCAAAGACCTTCAGAACTTATGGGCTGTCAGAGCGCGGTCATTCCGCTTTCGTTAAGGTGTCGTTTATCGTGAGAAATAAATACAGAAATGTCCGTTTCCTGATTCATCAACTTTAGCCAGCTACGAACCTTGTATAACTGATCAAGATTCTCTGGCACTATCCAACGGCTATATGCTGGCGGTTTGCTGACGTTATATCTGACACCATCAAAGTGATTAGCCATATCGCCTGCAAGAATATAGGTTTTTGTGCGTGCACCTTCATTTATGTGAGCCACGAAAATCTGACTTCCTAGCGTGTGACCGCCGGCATAAATGACATACAAGCCAGGAAAATCTTTTATTCCCTTAAGCACGAACGTGTCGTCTAACAGCAACTGCATGCCGCATTCCAGCTCATTCAGTAATTTAGCACTGCCCTTGGTCAGATAACTGTGCCAACTATGCTGCTCCATTGTCTGTACAAGGGTAAACTCTGCATTATCCCGACAAAATGCCAGTGACCCCATCATGTGATCACCATGAAGATGGGTAAAACCGATGCCCTTCACTTTTGCCATATCCAGTTGATCAGCCAGAAGACCGTGAAATTCTATCGGCCCTGCACCTGCTAAAGCTGAACGACGGCCAAAATCTATGGCCTCCGCTTTGGAGAAACCGGTATCAATGACAAATTGGCGACCATCTTCCCAGGTAACGACAAAAGCAGGGAAAGACATCTCAACCAATCCTGTCTCGGCTAATTCCGTATCAACACGCTTGTTTGCAGTTTCGCCAGGGTCCTGGTCTTCATCCAGCATTGTTTTACGTGCCACACGCTGACTTGCCGTGTTGTAGTAAGCAATGCTCGTTGGCAAGCCGAAAAGTTGCCCCGAAGCTCGTACCGCTTCTGGTCCGGGCAACTCAGGCGAAACACTATCAATATCGCTATGCGCCGACCGAAGCTGATTAAGACCATATGTCAATATCAGTAGAAGCAAGACACAAAATGCGAACAGCGTTTTCTTAAACATAGGGCTATCGTCAGCTAATTTAACTAAACAGTTCGTCCAAGAAGTTCTTAATGGACTGAGTCGCCCTTCTATCCGCATCGGGGCTGTACATCGTGCCAAAACCTGGATTGTTGGCCGCAGGATTCGTAAACGCATGCATGGTTCCACCATAGGCATGCACCTGCCAATCTGCCTTGGCTTCGCTCATTTCAGCCTCGAAGGCGACAACCTGCTCTGGCGGCACCATTGGATCGTCATGGCCGTGTAGACAAAGCACCTTGGCAGTCATCTTCTCATTAGCAACGTCACCCGGCGAAAAGATTCCGTGAATACTAATCACCCCTAATGCGTCGGCGCCACTTCTCGCCAACTCCAGAACACACATACCACCAAAACAGTAACCCATGGCCGCCACTTTTGTACTATCGACGACAGACAAAGCGCTGATCGCGGAAAGTGCAGCATTCATGCGCCCTCTTAACAGCGTTCGATCTTCCGCCAGCGGACCCATTAAAGCGGCGTTCTTCTCGACGTCGCCATCGGCGCCAAATACACCTTTACCGTACATATCAAGCGCAAAACCAACGTATCCCTGTTTAGCCACTTCTTCTGCTTTCGAAGTCGCAAAATCTCTGCGCCCAGTCCAATCGTGCGCCACCAAAATGCCTGGTCGAGGACCCTCGATACTATCGTCCCAGGCAACATACGCCTCTAGCACTGTATCACCGTCTCGATATTCAATTGTTTCTGTATGCATCATTATCTCCTCTTGTGCATGTTTGTATTTGTTACATTTTTCAAAATGACTCGCCTGAAACATATGCAGCCGCATCATCAAGTGGCCAAAGTGGTCTGCCTGCATTATGTCGAGGGAAATGAGCAATCTTATGCGTGGTCAAACCCGGCGTATCAGCTGTCACAATCTTACCAGCTAACTGAACGAAGCCTGCTCTAAAATGATTCGAAGATTTTAGTGCAACAACGTCATACTCAGTCACATCAATTCCTACGGCTAGAAACGGCCCCTGATCGAAGGTTTGAGATCGATTAGAGGCGACGATAATATCAATTCCACCCACAACTAAGCGCGCCAACTTACCGAGGTTAAGCTTGGATCCTTTTGCCATCGCTAACATCGTTAAGCGACCATCGTGCAACGCTTTTACATAGGCCGTGATTTTAAGCGGCGTGCCGTGTAAATCGTCTTCCTTTGCGCCCAGCGTTACCGAAATGGTAGAACCCACCCCTGCCTCATGTGCCTGATAGGCTACTTCACGGTCAACGACAAAACCAAAACAAGCCTTTTCCATGCCCAGCTCAATCATCGCGCGCAGCAAATGCGTGCCATCTCCCGGAGCGCCGCCACCACAGTTGTCAGAAACCTCATTAATCACGACAGGCTTGCGCTCGCTAGTGCTTGCTTCCACCAGTGCCTCTTCGGCAGTCAGGCTTACAGGCAGGAACTGTTCTTTTATCTGCCAAAGTTGCTGGGCTAGGTGTTTGGCAATTTTCTGCGCCTGCTCTCGACTACCTCGGGTCGTCACTACAATGTGACTACCCACCTCGGGGATATCGGTGTAGGGAAATCCGTGAAACCAGCTAACATCAATCACATCTTTCTCGGCTTCAGCCGCGAGCATTTTACCAAGTATATCTTTGCCAATTCCTTCCATTGTTGTTGTTGTGGGCACCAGCATAGGAATTGTTTCAACATGTGTGACTGGTCTAAAGTCATTTTCGATCATGGCTACAATTAAATCTATGGCTTCAACAGCACGAAGATGCATATCCGTATGTGGGTATAAATGACACGCAAAAGTACCGTCTAGCGCATCGGCCATAGACTGACTTATATTTCCGTGCAGATCAAAGGCGGCTGTTATTGGTATCGCCTCTCCCACCTGTTGCCGAATTGCCTGCGTCAGATCGCCCTCTAAATCTGACAAACCCTGAACAACGCCTGCACCATGAAGATCGAGAAAAACACCGTCGATACTTCCTGCTGCCACGTCTTCCTGTTCACGTTTGATACCGGCTAATATTTCGGTTTTGAACTGGTCGTATGCCGAATACTCAATTGTGCCCGAGGGCTGAGTGCTTGCAAACAAGATCGGTACTGATTCGATCCCAAGTTCACTGCATCTGTCCAATGCCCCGCCTGTACTCGTTTCTGTACCTGCCAGTTGAAGCATTTTTTCGCCACGATACTGATAGAATGCAGATGACGGAGTGGGTGACTTACAGTAGGTGTTCGTCTCGTGATTAATGCCTGCTATCGCAATTCTCATTGTTGATCTTTTCCATCCGTTATTTGCACGAACCCCGTTCTCTCAGCTGACGTTTTTTCAAGCTTTACCACGACCTCAGCAATAACCTCTCCGAGTACTTCGCAGCCGATGGTCGAGGGATGATACCCATCCGCCGCCATATGCCCAGGCTGGAATAAATTGAGTGAATCAATCCAGTGAACATCAGGCAACAATTCTGCCGCTCGCTGGATCGTTTTATCCAGCATCGCTGCTCTGACGCCGAGGGCAAACTTCAAAGGATGAATGAGCGCCGGAAAACGCGCCATCGGCGGTATACCTAGAAAGAGAATCGGAACGCCGAAGTGTTCTCTCAGTGACGCTATTACTTGTGTAATCTCAAAATTCCAGCGGGTCAACGACGTGAGGCCGGACACATCATTCACACCGATTGATACCACCACATAGTCAGGCAGTGTTGTTCCATTGTCTTCTTGCCATGCACGATCAACGGCAAAAGGTACCGCGGGCTCTAAAAGCTCACCCGTCTCAGAAAACCGGAGATGATTTGGATCGTTATTATCAACCGCCTGATATCTTGCCAACAGATCGCGAGCCTTGTCGCCATTACAGCCATCTGCTCGCCAGTTTACCCTTCGATCAACTTTTCGCGATGTTGAGCGTGCAATTTGCGCAGTCAAAGATTCCTCGAGGTCATTAACACCAACGCCTGCAATAACTGAATCTCCCAGTCCCAGAATATGAATGGCTGGTTCCTTACCATCATATGTACCGTGATTAGGGTGCGCTGCTTCAGGCAAACTCACCGTCGTTCTTCGTACCCAAATTCCCTGCAGGACGAGCAGCGGGAAAAGCAAAAGACACAGCGTCCACATCAAAACCAGTTTCAGCATAAACTTACCGGGCACTCACCCGTTTTCCTAATTGACCATCGTAAGTCTCAATTCTACGTTGACCCGCCGCAATTGCCCACCTATCATACTGTCCTAGTAGAAGGTGTCCTCGAGCGCTTTTTCGAAATCTAATGTTTTACATCTAATGTTTTACATCAAGTGTTTCGATCAAATGAGGATTAAACGGGAATTCAGTGTGGTAAACGATTCGTTGATACGAACCGTTTCTTACCGAATCTGAAGCTGCCCCCGCAACGGTAATCGAGTTAAGTGTACTTTTGTTGCCACTGTACCTCAGGGTACGGGAAGGCTAGTGCATAGAAGATTTTTTCGCTCGTGAGCCCGGAGACCGGCCTCGCTACTTATTGATTTACATATCGCGGCGGGCGGTTGTTGACATGACGGCGTCTGTGCGCTTTTCAGGTCCTTTACTTCTCCAACACCCATCGCAAGTCATACACTAACGCTAACACTCGGGTGGAGTGCGGAGAACAATGAAAACACAACTAAAATTCACTATACCAACGATGCTTTGCATCTCACTGCAAGGCATTATCGCTCCTAGCTACGGGGCAGAAACATCCACTATCCCAAATACAAACAGTACTGGGAACAACCTCGAATCTGTCACCGTCACGGCGTCACACACCCCCGTGTCTATTCGGGATACAGCCAGTGCTATTACACTAATTACAAAACAGGAGATCGACAGGCGGAACGCGACAAGTCTTTCTGATCTTTTGCGGAACGTTCCCGGTTTCGCTGTTAACCAACAGGGCTCCAGAGGCGCCCTTACTCAGCTAAGGGTACGTGGTTCTGAAGCTAATCACGTGATGGTTCTTGTTGATGGTGTGAATGCAAACGACCTCTCACAGGGCGGTCAATTTAATTTTGCACACCTTACTACTCAGGGCGTCGAACAGATCGAAATCATCCGAGGACCGCAAAGCGCTCTTTGGGGTGCCAACGCAATGGCGGGCGTAGTCAACATTATTACAACGGGCGAACGTCCGGTCCCAGGCCAGCGAGATAATCGTAATATCAATGGGCAGTTAGAATTCGGATCCTTCGGCACCAACCGCTGGGGGTTTAACCTCGAAAACACAAGCGGCAGCAGCCAAATTAAATTTGGGCTTCACGGCACAGAAACAGACGGTACAAATATTTCACGGCAAGGTAGTGAATCCGATGGTTATAAAAACACAACCTTCAATCTTTCTGGTTCGACTTTTTTCACCGATTCAATTTTAGCTAGCATAAATTACCGACAGACTAATTCAGAAGCAGATTTTGACGACACTGATTTTGTCACTACAGGTTTGCCTGTAGATGCCGAATCAAAAACGGACAGTGAGCAGAGATACCTCGGAGCTAGTTTGGGGTTAACGCTCCTTGAAGGAAAAGTTTCACAAAAACTCATTGCATCGCGGGCGGAAACGGACAATGAAAACCAAACATCAAGCCCGGTAAATGATGTTACGAGGGGCGTAAGAACAGGCCTTCGCGCTCAGACCGATTTATTTTTTTCGGAACACACTTTCTCTTTTATTGCGGAATTTGAGGAGGAAGACTTCGTGCAGAGAGGCGCAGTGTCCTTCGGCGACCCTAACCGCGACGAAAGCGTTGACACGTTTAGCGTGGCTTCTGAGTACAGATACAACGGTGATAAGATCGATTTATCCGCTAGCTCAAGGCTGGATAACAACAGCGACTTTGACGATGCAGTCAGTTGGCGAATTACTACAGCCTGGCACGCCAGTGATGTGGCGACGCTATTTGGTTCAATTGGTGAAGCAAACACGAATCCTACGTTCAGTGAACGCTTTGGCTTTTTTACTAACTTTCAAGGAAACCCAAACCTCAAGCCCGAGCAATCGCTAAGTTGGGAACTGGGGCTTCGTTCACAACTTATAGACAACATTCAGCTTTCGGCATCGTGGTTTGATGCCACCCTCGAAGACGAGATCAATGGATTCGTGTTTGACTCAACGACGTTCTTGTTTACAGCAGATAATCGACAGGGTAAGTCGCATCGTAAAGGATTAGAGGTTTCACTAGCCTGGCGAGCGTCCGAGCGTCTGGATCTGCAGGCGAACTACACTTGGCTAGAGGCAACTGAGGAAATGACCTCCGGCACCCAACGAGATGAGGTTCGGCGCCCGGGAAATACAGGCTCAGTCAACGCCAACTATAATCTCGGTAAATCGAACCTGAACCTCAATGTTAGCTACAACGGCAAACAGTTCGATGACTATTTCCCACCCTTTCCTACCCCTCAGGAAGTTGTAACACTTGGCGGTTACACACTGGTAACGCTTTCATATCGCTACAATCTCAACGATACGCTCCAGCTGACTACTCGGCTGGAGAACCTTCTTGACGAGCAATATGAAGAGGTTTTCGGTTACCGTGCCCCAGGGCTAGCTGGGCATCTAGGCATTAGGTTCCAGCTTTAACAAACCGAGATAATGAAAGTGACCCAACCACGTTAGTCCGAAAAAAGCCCTGTATTACAGGGCTTTAAAACCAGATAATTTGGGTCGCTTTTTTAGATGCTTCGTATAATTATTGGCTAAACACACCAGTCTCAGCCAAACCTCAGATCAACGTTTTTAGCGCGATGCTAGTACAGCGTATACATGTAACCCAAATATCCCGCGAGAAAAAGCACACCGGCCGGCTTCCGAATTGTTGTCTTGGTCAAGACAAATAACCACAACATGACGGTGCAGGCAAACATTACCCACAAGTCAAAACGCAAAAACATCGGATCGACAGGAATTTCCGTTAAGAGTGCGGTAATGCCTAAAATGGCGAGAATATTAAACATATTGCTGCCAATGACATTGCCTATTGCTACGTCAGAACTCTTATGAAGTGCAGCAATCACGGTAGTGCTAAGCTCCGGCAAAGACGTTCCCAGCGCAATTAGGCTGAGCCCAATTACAGCTTCTGAGACACCCCACCCTGCTGCTAGACCCGCAGCGCCGTCTACAACAAGGTCTGCACCCAAGGGGAGCATGACAGCACCCAGCACGATGAAAAGACTAATCGAACTTTTATAACTGGGTAAACCCAATACGCGCTCAAGTTCTTCTTCAGCATCATCCATCGGCAATAACGCCGTTCCCCGAGTCGCCAATATAAGAAAAACGACGAGCAAAAAAACTAACAGTACGCCACCAAAAAAAGTGATGCTGCCAAAAGCACACATCAGCAGGAACAGCACCGATACCGCAACCATTAGACTGGCCTGCTTGCCGAGACCTTCCTGATCACACACAATGGGATGAATCAGAACGGGCACTCCCAGCACAAGCAGCACATTGGCAACATTGCTCCCGACGACATTACCCACGGCAATACCGGGAAATCCGGACAACGCAGACATCGTCGAAACCATCAATTCAGGCGCAGAAGTCCCCATCGCAACCACCGTCAGCCCTACAATCATGGGTGGTATTTTGCTCTCTCTTGCAAGTCCAAGTGCACCTCTGACCAGCAGATCACCTCCCATTAACAGGTAGACGAATCCGCCAAACAGCTTCAGAAAATCCAGCGTCTCGGTCATCATGCTACTCGGGCGACTCCGATGAACGAGAATTCAATGGTGCATTTTTCTGGACATGCTCCAGTAATTCGTTCAATGACTCAGACAGATAGGCAATTTCGTCATCGCCATCCACTTCCGCGCGCAGATCGCTTTCACCAAGGCGGATACGTTGGACCAACTCCGCTAAATTGTGAATAGGACGCGCGAGATACAAACCCAATAAAGTACCACCGATAATCGCGAAGGCAGACAGTGCAATACCGATATCCATCATCGCACTTCGAAGCTGCAGCGAGCGCTGTCTCTCCTCTATCGCGTCGACTTTTACAATAATGCCCCAGGCAAGGTCCTCCACAAACCTAGAAGCGACCCAGACTTCGACATTCCGATAGTCCTCGGCACCTTCAATGAACACACCCGGTCTCCGGGCGAGGGTTTCAGTCATAAAAAACGGCGCCTTCGCATAAGACATGTGCGTCGACGGTTTTTGATCAATGACATGCCTTACTTCGTTCAACACAAGGATATTATCTTGCGCTCCAGATTTGAAAATCATAGATTCACCTGTCTCGCCGAGACCGGTGTAATCGTTCGTCACCGATTGGAGTGACGTGCCATCAACGACGACCTCCATGATGACAGGACCAATTGAGTCCAGCACCATGTCGATCGAATACATGACCTGAATACCGGCGTGATCACTGAAAAAAGTGCCTAGGTATTTCACTGCCTCGGTGCTTATCGCTTTTGGAGACACATCGCTGTCAGGAAACTCGCCAGCTTCACCGACTGACTGGCCTGAAGAATCAAGCACACGCAGCGCGCTAACATTATCAACACCGGCTAAGATACGACCAAGGTCACGGGACAAATTATTTTTCGGAGATATATCGTCTTTTCCAGCGGTTGATATAACGCGCTGCTTTATTAATTCGACACGGCCTCGCCAACCTTCCTGAATCTTCTCGAGATCTCTTTTCTTACCCTCGGCCAAGGCATCAAGCTGACGCACTGTGATCTCTTGGAGCAGCCCTTCAGCGGTGTGGTATGCAAACGCACCAAGCAACGCCATGCTCAGCAGGGAAACAGACACAAGCGATAACGCGAGCCTTGTTCTAATATCCATCCATAACTCTCTGTACTCTTAACACTCAGATTAACAATTAAAACAATAGCCGAATCAATCGCTGCGATAGTCGATTGACGATTGAACAGATGCCTTTGATATGACAGACAAGCATCTGTTCGCGTCTGATAAAACGTACAGAAGAAAGCCTTAATTTCACCGGCCGGTCATGTTACCCGATGGTGGTCAAAAATCATACGAAACTGCAGCAGAGGCGTTAACCGGGCAAAGACGAAGTGACTTACCGGCATTTTAAGTTTGCCACCTCGACAACGACTTACCTAAACAAGGGGGTTCATCAAGGCTTTGGAACCAAGTACGAGCAAGTGGAATTCAGGTTGTTCAATTTAATGATGGCGAGCTTCTCGAGTTTCGCGAAACCTTGGCATCAACGGCGACTCATAAGCGCGTAACTCGCCAGCGGCTATCGTAGCGCAACAACGGGTATCAAATTATCGGGCAACGCTTTTTTGCCGATGAGCTTAAGGTTTTGGATTATTACAAAGGCAATGAGGGCAGACGCAAATAACCAGACAATGGAAAAGACCGGGTGTTCTAAAAGTGTGCCTAATTGATAGAGACAGGTCGCTGTCATATAGGCAAGACCGGTCGTCCAACTGAAAACCAACAAGGCCCAGCGCACGCCTGCTTCCTTGGCTACGGCACCTATTACAGCCACACATGGCGCATAGAGTAATATAAAAACCAAGTAACAAAATGCGGAGAACGAACTCACAAACAAGGTTGACATATTAGTCAATGTCGACTGATTGACACCCTGACTCTCTGCAACGATCGCGGCATCGGTGACGTCACCGATGGAGATCCCAAGCGGATCTCCGAGTCCACTAATCAGATCTGCACTGTTATTGGCAATTGACCCGAAAGCCTCTGACAAGGCACCGATCAAGTCTGGCGTATCGTCGGCTTGAGTCTTTGGATCACTTGCGTATAGCGCGTCGAGTGTCCCGACAACGGCCTCTTTAGCAAACAAACCAGTGAACAGGCCTACCGTCGCTGGCCAATTATCTTCGGTTAACCCCATTGGCGAAAAAATGGGCGTTATTTTCTTCCCCACAACCGAAAGCATAGATGACTCAGTATCACTATTCCCGAAGCTTCCATCGGTGCTGATTGAGTTCAAAAAACTCAATCCCACCACAACCAACACAATCGTCTTTCCTGCTCTAAATACAAACGCTTTCAACCTGAACCAGGTTGTGATGAGAATATTTTTTAGTACCGGCAGATGGTAGGAAGGCATTTCCTGAAACGAGGGCGTTACCTCCTCCGAAAAAATTTCCCTGCGAAAAATAAACCCAGTGAGTACAGCCATTGAGATGCCAAGGAGGTAGAGAAAGAACACCACGTTTTGGCCATTGTTAGGAAAGAAAGCCGCAGCAAACAGAGCATATACGGTAAGTCGAGCTCCGCAGGACATAAAGGGCGCCATTGCTATTGTCAGTAACCTGTCACTTTCCCGACCAAGCGTTCGGGTCGCCATCACCGAAGGTACGTTGCAACCAAATCCTACGATCAATGGTACGAATGCGCTGCCGGGCAGTCCTAGTTGACTCATAAGACGATCGACTACAAAAGCAGCACGCGACATATATCCCGAACTTTCAAGCACGGAAAGACACAGAAACAAAAAGCCGATGACCGGGATGAATGTAGCCACGAGCTGAATACCCCCACCCAGACCGTCGGCGGTCAGCACTATGAGCCATTCAGGAAGAGATGCCTGTTCAAGCAACCAGCGAACACTGTCAACAAAAACAGCGCCAAACAAAATATCGAAAAAGTCGATGAATACAGCGCCCATGTTGATAGCGATTGTAAACATCAGGTACATCATGACGAGAAATAACGGTATTCCCAACCATTTGTTCAACACCCACCTGTCCAGACGCTCGGTAAAGTTATCCTCCACCGGAGTCATAAGGACCACACCATCTACCAGCGTCCTGGCCCGGTGATATCGCTTTAACAATTTATCGTTCGTGTCCTGATTGTCTGCGTCCGAAAGTGGCGCGGATGCGCCATGCTCTAGGGGTTCATTCGTTAGAGATTTAGCAAGCGCCTCTCTGAGAATTTCAAGACCATCGCCACGGGAAGCAACAATGGGAATCACTTCAACACCCAGTCGCTGGGAGAGTGCTTCAGCAGATATGCTGATACCGTGCTGCTTTGCGACATCCGTCATGTTCAAGACGACAACAACCCGTTTGGTTTGCTCTAGTACCTGTTGGGTCAGTACGAGATTTCGTTCGAGGTTGGTAGCATCGAGTATGTTGACCACCACATCGACCGCATCGCTTTGCAAAAACTCCCGTGCGACCTGTTCATCTAACCCAAGATATTCCTGCTCGAGGGAATAGATGCCAGGCAGGTCAACCAGCACTGTCGTTTTGCCATCAAGAGAGAGGCGCCCAGTCTTTTTTTCAACGGTGACGCCAGGCCAGTTGCCGACTTTTTGATGTGCACCGGTTAGGGCATTGAACAACGTGGTCTTGCCACAATTAGGATTACCGATGAGCGCAATTGTGAGGTCAGACACCTAGGTAATCTCTACAGAAATGAGGTTGGCTTCCGCTTTTCGTATGCTGAGCAGTGTTCCACCAACACGCACTTGCATCGGGTCGCCTGCAGGCGCGTAGCGCAGCACATCAACCCTCACACCTGGATACAAACCAAGCGCATAAAGTCTGCTCTGCAATTCGCTATTAGTCTTCGCAGCATCAAGCACGCGACAACTCGTTTTTTCACTTAATTCGGCGAGAGTCATGTTAGAAATGGAAACTGTCTAGTTGAGAATCATTATCATTCATCACCGCCATGCATGCAATCTTTTGCGCGCGCTCTTTTTGCCAAACTGGTTCAAAATACGCCTTTGAACCCCACATTCAGAGTTCAGCGCAAATATGTCCGCCGTCGATCACGGTTGTTGATCCGGTCATATAGCTTGAAGCTTCAGAACACAGCAGTAGAAGCGGTCCATCGAGATCTTCGAACTCCCCGTAACGACGCATCGGAATGCGATCTCGAAAAGTGTCTGACTGGTCACTTTCGAGCAAGATCCTTGACACATCTGTCAGAATGTAGCCAGGCGCAAGTGCATTAACACGAATGCCATAGCGCGCGCCTTCGAGTGCCATTATTTCAGTGGCCTTTACCAAAGCGGCTTTCGAAACAGCATAGGGAAACTGCCCCTTAATCGTTCGATATGCAGTAATTGATGCGATATTAACGATGTTTCCGGCTTTCTTGCCGCTTTCGATCACTTTTTCAGTATACATTTTTGAAAGGCGCCACACAGATTTCAGATTGGTATCAAGCACATGATCCCAATCATCTTCATCGATCATTGAGTAGGTCTTGGCACCAGATTCCACACCCGCATTGTTTACCAAAACATCCAGACTACCGTACTTTTCCTGTGCCTGGTCAAGAAATGATTGACAACTCTGACGGTCAAGTACGTCCAGAGAAAAGCCACATGCTTCACCACCTTCTTCTCTGATTTCAGCGACCCTATCCACAATTTTTTCTACTCTTCTTGCACCGAGCACAACATTCGCCCCTGCTGCTGCCAAGACCCCCGCGAAGTGATGACCAAAACCTGATGATGCACCCGTGATAAGCACAGTTTTGCCCTGCATTGAAAATACGTCCACTTTTAACTCCGTCTTAAACATCCAATATCCCAATGGGACCACAGCTATTGCGATGGTTGCAACCATTGACGCGCCAAGATGACTACATTAACGCTTAAGATTGCTCTAAAATGATTTTCGACTCCCGTTGTCACTTCGATGATCGCATCTCGCCATGTTTCTAGAAAACTTCACAGAACTTGAACTGGAAAAGCAGGCAGAACTTCGCAAGATGAAGCGCCTTGCCTCGGGTTTGTTCCTGCTTGTCACGATTATCTACATTGTAGCCAGCGTATTCTCAAATCTGCACGCTGTCGTACCCTATATTCAAGCTACCTCTGAAGCCGCCATGGTTGGCGCACTCGCTGACTGGTTTGCTGTAACAGCGTTGTTCCGCTATCCCATGGGACTGAAAATACCTCACACAGCAATCATTCCAAATCGGAAAAACTCAATCGCAGACCAGTTTGGTGTATTCGTACAACAAAACTTTCTGTCCGACGAGGTCATTACAGGCAAAATTCGATCAATGGATCTGAGCAGGCGCGTTGCTGAATGGATCATAGAGCCGAAGAATTCCAGCGCTGTTGCCGAACAAATCACCGATGGTATTGCAGGAGTGGTCAAGGTGATGAACGACAAGGATATTCAGGCAATGATCGAGCGTAAGCTCGAAAACAAAATTCGCGAAACCTCTTTTTCCCCGCTTATCGGTGATGTACTCACCTTTCTCACCTCTGGCAAAAGGCAGCAAGCCGCATTCGATGCGGGTGTTAACATCGCTTTAGGCGTACTAGAGGATTCAGACGACCAGTTGCGGGAAAAGATACAACAGGAAACACCGTGGTGGTTCCCCAACTCCCTTGATAAAGCCGTTTATCGAAAGATCATGAAATCAACAAGCAAGGCGCTCTATGAGATGCAAGTCGACATATTTCACCCAATGCGAGTGCGACTCGTACAAATGAGCAATGAGTTCATGGAAGATCTGAAATATTCCGACGATATCAAAGAAAAAGAAATCTCAATCAAGGAAGACCTGTTGCAACAGGTCGCCGTTCGTGACTTTACTCGTTCGCTATGGACTGACATCAAACAAGCTTTACTTGAACAGAGTGAATCTCCCGATGCAGAGCTAAAAAAAGCGATTCAGGATGCCGTAGAAAAATTTGGTCGGTCGATCCTTGCTGACGATAGACTGGCGGAAAAAATCAACGGTTGGGCCGAAGACAGTTCCCGATATCTACTGGACAACTATGGTCATGAAGTTGCCAACCTTATCAGCCAGACCATCGAGAGTTGGGACCCGCAATCAACCTCCGAACGCATTGAAATTCAAATTGGTAAGGATCTTCAATTTATCAGAATAAACGGCACTGTCGTGGGAGGACTTGCAGGGCTCGGCATACACTCGATGTCCGAGCTTGTCGCCCACTTCCAGGTGCTCTGTGCCGACGGATGCTTCTGATGATTTATAGACAGAAACTAAGTCTATTAAGTATCTAGGGCTGTTTTGAGCCCGGAATACCGAGGCTGATCGATCGCAATCTGATTGGTCACTGTCTGCCTCAAATGGTTCTGCAGCTGCTGATCCTGCAACGACTGCTCACCACTTCGAAGCTTGCGAGTTAACTGCCATCGCAGATCTCCCAAGCCGAGTGAACCATCGTGTTCACCTAATAGAGATCTCAGCCCCTCAAGTTCCTGCTCCTTTGCTCGAGAACCCAGTTCAAGTTCCCGCAAAACTATATCAAGGGAATTTGAAGCGACCCGCGCCATAAAATTGGTTCTACCAGCAGTTTCGGACATGACCTCTGTTCGTAAAAAGTCCCGCACACTACTGATCAGCTCATCGGTTCGGGGCATGTCAAGGTTGTCCTGCTTCAATTCAGCCTCAATCAACTGCACATCTCCCTTTATCAGCAAGTTCACACAGTCGATTTGACATTCCGAGGAACGACGGCCAATGCCAGGACGCTCAACTGTTTTGTCGGGCCCAGTTCGATAATGTTCCGCCATACCAAGACATCCGACTGCCCACCAGAAAGACCCAAAAACCTCCCAATACTTGACTCGCGCCTTATCAACCTTGATGCCAGAGACTTCTTCATACCCGCGAAACAAATCTTCATATTCACCAAACCCCCCAACAGGACCAGCGCCGCCAAAACGCCAGGAGTTTACGCAAATCCAACCCAGATCCCGCATGGGGTCACCTATGTGTGCCAATTCCCAATCGAGTACTGCAATGATGCCTTCTTCATTGATCATGAAATTGCCATTTCGAAAATCATTATGAACAAGACAGAACGCCTCGTCTGTCGGCAGATTCTCTAGCAACCATTGCGCCGTATAGTCAATCATCGGCCATGGAGAGTTGAAATCGATATATCTGTTCCAGGTCTGCTCAACAAACTCCCTAGGGGAAATCACGGCAAGCTTTTTCTCTAGACCGGTTCCAACAAGGTCAATCTGATGGATGCGTGCGAGATTTTTACCGCATTCATAGGCCAGCTTTTCTCTAACGGCACCATACTGGGGCGCCCTGTTGATCCTTGCACCTAACGCTTCACCTTCGAGCCAGGACATAATAAAACCATCACCCAGCCCGTCTTCATCCTGAAGAACATAGTAAACTTGCGGCACCGGCACAGAGGCAGTGTGCGCGCACTGCATCAGCAGGGCTTCGACATCGAGCCCCGGATGGCCTGGTAGAGGCTCAACCTTGACACCGCCGGCGGCCCTTCGCATCGCTAGCAGCCGCTCTCCGCTGTCAGTTTCGATTCTAATACGGTAAGTTTCCTGACTTGCGCCCCCGGACAACCGCTCAACACTGAGGAGCTTCCGGCACTCCGCCACATGTCGATCAAGGACCTGGCCTATCGCCAGGTCAAGACCTTGCTTGTCAACATCAACATTTGACATGCTAATCGTCCGACACGCCCTTGGGTTTCTGTTGACTCATGAAGCCAAACATATACCCAGCAATACGGCGCATTTGAATTTCTTCGGCGCCCTCGGTGATTCTATAGCGACGATGATGCCGATATATATGTTCAAACGGCTTATGCCTTGAATAACCCAAACCACCGTGGGTTTGCATCGCCCTATCGGCAGCGTCGCAGCACAATCTGTTAGCAATATAGTTACACATCGACACCTTGTCAGAGACTTCAAAGTTCCCGTATTTGTCCATCTGCCAAGCGGTCTTGTGAATCAGGGCACGCAGCATTTCCGCCTGAGACTGAAGCTCGACCAAAGGAAACTGTACACCCTGGTTTACCGCTAACGGCTTACCAAAGGGTTTACGCTCCTGAGCATATTTGACCGACTCGTTGATACAAAATTGCGCGGCACCAAGACTTGAAGCGGCTTGTCTGATTCTGTTCTCGTTGAAGAAATGCTGAACAACCTGTAACCCGCGTCCTTCACCGCCAAATATTGCGCTGTTATCTACGTAGACCTCATTCAGCGACACCGTGCCGTGATCAGTTGGCATGTTGAAGGTCCAGAGCATTTCCTCAATCTTAAGACCTTCCGAATTCATAGGAACCAGAAACGCCGTGATGCCCATACCGTCACCGGCCTTTCCGCTAGTTCGTGCCATGATCATGTCGTAGGGAGCTTTATGGATTCCGGTATTCCACGTTTTTGCACCATTAATCCGCCAGCCATCACCATCGCGAACCGCCGTCGTTTCCATATGCGTTGCATCGGAACCATGGTCTGGCTCAGTAATACCGAAAGCAAAACCTCGCTTTCGTTCGAGCATTTCAGGTACCCACTCCGCTTGTTGCTCCGGCGTACCATAGTTAAGCATCAACAACAGTCCAACACTGTTGCCAACAATAGAATGCTCGTTTTGTAAATCGTTATGCAAACCAAGCCCTCGCGACGCAAGGTGCTCACGAATGATCGCCATACCAAGATTATTGCCGTTCTTACCGCCGTATTCAGACGATAGCGCATATCTGAAGTGACCCGCGACATCAGCTTTAGCTTTGGCTGTTTCTAGCAAAGCCTCCCACTCATCATTAGGTAACCCGCCACGTTCCCAATCAGTCCTTGCGTCCTCGCGTCGATGATCGAAGAAGCGGATATTGTCATCTTTTTGTTCTAACGGAATAATTTCGTTCTCGATAAATTCATCGAGTTCTGCCAGATAAGCTTGGAGGTCAGCTGGAATATCATGATCCATGGTTGGTTTCCTGTTCGTTTAAAAGTAGTAATTGAAAATTGGTAACATTCTATTGAAGTGGCTTGAAACTATACACTCGTCGTGCCCAGCGCAACAATTTATATAACCTTGATTACAGTTTCCCTGAATATTGCAATAGAATGCACTATTCCCGATGGAGAGACTGAACTCTAGGGAAATTAATTTCGGTTGGAAAACAAGAGCGAAAAAAGCATGCCTGAACAGAATGTTAAATGGCCGTTTTTACCGGCACAAACGCCCACTGAAATCACTCATGCGGAGGGCGCATATCTCTATCGCAAGGACGGCAAAAAAATTCTCGACGCCGCCGGTGGCGCTGTCGTCGCCAACATTGGTCATGGCCGCCCTGAGGTAGCTGATGCGGTAAGGGGTGCATTAGTTAACGCTTCCTATGTCATCCCGCTCTGGCTCACCCCCGAACGTGAAAATTTGGTCAACGAACTGACTACCCACTGGCTACCGAAGCACCTGAACCGCATTCATCTCGCCTCAGGCGGCTCTGAAGCCAACGAAGCGGCTGTTAAAATAGCGATCCAGTATCATGCCAGTCAAGGCAACCCGAAGCGGCACAAAATATTGTCTCGCAGTCTTTCTTATCATGGTACGACAATCACCACGGCCGCTATTTCAGGCCATTTGAGCCGCAAGAAAGGACTTGAATCCATTCTTGATACATACCATCAGATCAAAACGCCAAATCCGCTTAGATGTCCACTCGGCCGACATCACGAAGATGCAACAAGTTACTATATCGACGATCTGAAACAGACCATTGAATCGGTCGGGGCTGAAAATATCGCTGCGCTCATTGCCGAGCCTATGAATGGCTCCAGTGGCGGCGCAATCATGGCGCCACCGGGTTACTGGGCACAGGCGCAGAAAATTCTGAAAGACAATGGCATTTTACTCATTATGGATGAGGTCATGACCGGATTCGGGCGCACCGGAGATCGGTTTGGCTGTGAGACTTTTGGCATAGAACCCGACCTGATGGTCGCCGGTAAAGGTATGGCAGGTGGCTATGCTGCTATTGCTGGTGTTTATGGCAGAGAGGAGATCGCTGACTCGATCAGCGCCGGTGATCTGCAGGTCATGTTCCACACCTTCGGTGCGTTACCTCAATCCTGCGCCGCGGCAACCTGCGTGCTTGAGATTCTAAGAAGAGAATCCCTGCTCGAGAAGTGCAAGTCGACCGGTATCACGCTACTCAATCGTCTTCAGGACCAGTTTTCTCAACATCCATTGGTTGCTGAGATCAGAGGACAAGGGATGCTCATCGGCATCGAAGTTGTCAAAGACCGGGACACGCTCGAACCATTTGCCCGAGGCGAAAATATCACAAACAAAATGATGGCAACTGCGATGGAGGCGGGTGTCTTTTTCTATCCTGGCGGTACGGGAGAATACAGAGATATTCTATGCATTGGCGCGCCGTACATTATCGGCGAAACCGAAATTGAACTCATGGCCCACGCCCTTGACAAGGCATTGGCTGATATCTCATCAAAGTGAGAAACGCCCCGGCATGACACTAGTTAAAAAGCGCCGCGTATTCGCCGTAACCTTCATTTTCTAATGCGGCCCGGGGAATAAACCTCAAAGATGCGGAGTTCATACAATAGCGCAATCCGGTTGGCCTGGGTCCATCATTAAATACATGTCCAAGGTGTGAATCGCCAATCGCGCTACGGATTTCAGTGCGAGGCAATAGCATTTTGTAGTCTTTTTTCTCAACGATGTAGCGATTATCAATCGCACGATAGAAACTCGGCCATCCTGTCTTCGAGTCATATTTGTGGGTAGAGCTGAACAGAGGCTCTCCGCTGACGATATCAACATAAATACCCTCGTCTTTTTGCTCCCAATAATCATTACGATAAGCACGCTCTGTGCCTTCATGCTGAGTAACATCGTACTGAAGTGGCGTCAGCATCGACTTAATCTCTGATTCCGACGGTCGCTTGTATTTGCCGTCACTCATCGTTGCTATATTACCGGTTGAATCACCCGACCCACCGGCACCCTGGACACACCCACTCAAGAACCCAATTGCAAATAGGATTGATATCGCCGCGATGAGAGTTTGACTCATAGTTACACCTTTAACACTTTGTAAAATCATACTTATGTGACCCGTAATTGCGGACAATGTTCTAATTATCGGCAAATATAATTGAAGGAAAGCGTTCTACCGACAGACGGTTAATGTTTGAAGTTCAAAAACAGGGACATTGAGGAATTGCGGTGGTCAATCCCCGTTGATACTCTCTCCCTGAACCGTTGAAACTCTCTCCCTGAACCGTTGAAACTCTTGGTAAGAACCGTTGAAACTCATGGTAAGAACCGTTAAAAAAAATTTTACAAGCACCTTTGAGATCCTAGCCCGATGCCCGTAACCGACACTGAAGCAATACTAACGCCTGATAGTCAAACAGCCAACCCACCTTCAGAGATTCGCCAGCCAAGCCTATTACACGCGCTGGTCTGCTTTCTGCCAATTGTCGGATTTATTTCGCTCGGCCTGTTCGTGTTTGGCATCAGTCTTCACACGATAATTTTCGCCTGCCTAATCTGGGCGGTTACCAACACAGCAGTGCTTAAATACGGTTATGCTGAAATTCAAGAAATGATGAGCCAAGCCATCACCCGGGCATTACCCGCGATATATATCTTCATTCTTATCGGTATGGTGATCGCAAGCTTCATGCAAAGCGGCACAATCGCCATGCTAATTTATTATGGTCTGGGGATACTGGAACCGTCGTTTTTCCTATTTAGCGGGCTACTACTTTGTTGCCTCATGTCGGTAGCCACAGGCACCTCGTGGGGCACAGTGGGTACCTTAGGTGTCGTGTTTATTGGCATTGGTGAGGCTCTTCAAATACCACTGCCTATTGTCGCTGGTATGATCGTCTCGGGCGCAACCTTTGGCGACAAAATGTCTCCAGTGTCGGATACGACAAATCTTGCGGCGATGAGTGCAGAGACAAACCTCTATACTCATATTCGAACCATGTCGATCACAACAGTGCCGACCCTAATCATCGTCTCATTGATATTGCTATTCTTGGGCTCGTTCTATGCCGATAACCGCTTACCGAGCGTAAGCATTGCCAATATTAGAGAAGCACTCGACAAAGCTTATCATCTTAACCCCGTAGTCACCCTCTTGCCGCTCGCTGTCATGCTTGGAATGAGCCTGAAACGCTATTCCCCCCAAGTGAGCATGACCGGGAGCATCGTCACTGCCACAATCATCGCGATCGCCTATCAACAATCATCTGCTGTCTCAGTGGCAAATGCGCTCTGGTCGAATACGCCGGGTACGACCGGCATCGAGTCGATCGATAATCTCTTAGGTCGTGGCGGCATTACAAGCATGAGCTGGACGCTGCTACTCTCGCTAATGGCTTTGGCCCTGGGCGGAGTATTATTCGGCGGAGGATTTCTGGCGGTATTGCTTTCTGGCATGATAAATCAAATTAAACGCACGACATCGCTTATTGGTCTGACAATTGCCTCAGGCTTCGTTGGAAATATTGCGATGGGGGAAGCGTATATCAGCATCATTCTAAACTGCCAATTATTCAAGGGTTCGTTCGAAGCGATGAAACTCGATTCAAGCCTGCTATCCCGCAGCGTCGAAGAAGGTTCGACTGTTACAACCGGGCTTATTCCCTGGACCACCGCCGGCGCTTTTTATGCGGCGACGCTGGGCGTCCCGGTCCTTGATTATCTTCCCTATGCTTTTTTTAACTACCTCACTCCGGTTGTCTCTGTTTCAATGGCTGCGCTTGGACTTGGCCTACTCGGAAATTTGGCAAAAAGACAAAACTCAGCCATTTGACAGTTAATACGCAGGAACTTTCTTCTACTAAACGAACATCATTCATCGAGCAAATTAATTTATGGATCCAATAAGCCAGGGAGTACTGGGTGCGTCGCTGCCGCTAGCGAGCAACAAGAGCATTATAAAAAGTGAACACGTCAAAACCGTGGCATGGCTAGGTTGCATCGCAGGGATGTCGCCGGATATCGATGTTTTAATTCAATCCCCCACCGACCCCATTTTGTTTCTCGAGTACCATCGTCAATTTACCCACTCGCTTATTTTTATACCCATCGGTGCTCTGATTTGCTCTATCCTTTTTTATCGATGGTACAAACGCGCACTGACATTCAAACAGGGATATCTCGTCTGTTTGCTCGGGTACGCAACTCATGCCTTGCTCGACGCATGCACAACCTATGGCACCCTTTTACTCTGGCCCTTTTCGGATTTACGTATTGCATGGAACAATGTCTCAGTAGTGGACCCAATATTCACAATACCTATCATCATATTGGTGATCTTGAGCGTCAGAAAAGCTAACCCGGTTTTTTCAAAGATTGCTTTGGTTTGGGGAATTAGCTATTTACTCATCGGTGTGCTGCAGAGGGAACGCGCTGAACTTCTAGGTTGGGATCTTGCGCAAAGCCGCGGCCACACACCCGCTCGGCTAGAGGCCAAACCAGGCTTTGGAAATCTGTTGCTGTGGAAAATCGTGTATGAAACGAACGACCGGTTTTACGTTGATGCCTACCGCATGGGTGTTAAGCCACAACTTTATAAGGGTGACAGTGTCAGAAAACTGGATATGGCCAGAGACCTTCCATGGTTGGAGGCCGACACCCAACAGGGTGATGACCTCAGAAGGTTTAAATGGTTCTCTAATGACTATCTAGGTATCGATCCGAACAATCCTTTGTATATTATCGATATCCGATACTCCATGCTGCCCAATCAAATCGACCCTTTATGGGGCATTATTCTGAACCCAAATGCCGGTCCCGAGGAACACGTCATTTATCAGGCCGACAGATCTGGCTCATCCGAACGGCTTGAGCAACTAGTCGCTATGCTGGTTGGCACTGCTGAAGAGACAACAAGTGAGATCATCGATTAATCCAATCCCACTCGTCAGAGATTCTCAATAGTTGCGGTCCCCAGCAGATAGTGCTTGAATCTTCAGGGCATAAACAGCGAGGGTAAAAATAATGCAGGCAGCAATTACGGGGGAATGGCGCAGACCGGTAAATACCGCTGCTCACCAAAAAGGTGGCATTCACGATGACGACACAGCAACGGATCTTGGATTCAGAGGTGGTACCGTAGCCGGCGCGATACATATGGAACAATTTCCACCCCTGCTACTTAAGATGTTCGGTGCGGATTTTTGGCAGACAGGTACACTCTCCATGTATTTCAGAAGCGCAACCGTGGATCGAGAGCCCGTGAGATGTCTAACGACTGAGCCAGAGCGAGTCGGCAACATCCGGCGAACAAACGTCTGGATGGAGAAAGAAGACGGTACTATCGTTGCATCGGGAACCGCGTCCTGTGGCGGACATGATGAGAAATCCGAGCTACGTAAGAAACTAGAGTCCATTCGGCCAATTTCAGAGTTGCGTATATTAAAGAACCTGAAAGTTGGCGCGCGGTGTGAGGATCAACGATGTTTCGTTGAAAACTCATTTCTGGACGCCCAGCTTGGCGTCATTACAGAACCTTTGTCATGTTACAAGACATCAAATGAATTCAGCGGAAGAGTACTTCCCGTCACCCAGGTGGTCAGAGCTTTTGACCCGCCCGAGGTAGCGTTAATTACCGAGGTGGAACCGCCTTTCGTCGGTTTGTATGGCGCGATTGAAATCGAGTTTATCAACGGCCCAGTTTTAGCCGAGACGGAATATAAGGGCAGTGGTGAAATCGTTGGACTATCTGACAGTCCACAAACGGAAATACTCTGGCGTGACTCTATACTAATGACTGATAAGCCGATTGCTCGCATGTTAAAAATGGACCGGCTAATGAAAAACTCATCGCCGCGATGGGACTAAAACTGCACGACGTATAATCGAACACCATGCAGAAGCGGGCTACCGCTTCTGCATCTTCTCTAACATCGCTTTCATCTGCTCGTGCATGACATTTACACCCTGAAGCGGCCGCACCATCACTTTAAATTCAGTGATTTTACCCTCGTCGTTACACGTAATAATGTCGACACCATTGACATATTTTCCATCAACTTCAGCCTCAAATTCCAATACCGCGTGATTACCGGCAAGTACTTCTTTGACGTACTTGAACTTAGACGCGCTCGATTCTAAATCCTGCAATTTTTTTTCGGCAGGGTCCGAGCTATCGCCAAAGGTATTTCCCGCCGCTCCCAAATACATTTTCGTGATTGCTTTGCCCTTCTGGGGAGTAAAAACGATCGGTGAATAAAACTCGACGTCATCGGCGAGCAGCTCGTCCAAACCTCCGGGAAACTCTCCCTTCAAATGCAAATGCCAATTCTTCATCAACTCATGAATCACTTTATTTTCACCTTCAATCATGTCTGTATCGATTTATTTCCACTATCGACCTGCGCAAATAGGGGAATGTTACGGGAGTCTCTTGCCGCCACATAAAACCTGATATTGCTCAACACTGCAAGACACAGTATTGATTTCAATTTATACGGAATCCGCAAATCTGTTACGATCATAATTTGGTTGCGAAAACTTTACCGATATTACCGCCGGGCTGGACCTTGCCATGGCTTATAAAGTTTCCGCATAGCTGCCATTTTAACGATGGGTGATCAAATCGATGACGCTAAAAAAGCATGCCTTAAATAAGGATTTTATCTGGCAAAATACCAACGGGCCTTTTGTGCTAATTTCTGATCAGCAGGCGCAGCAATGGAACCAGAGCGGGTTCTTTGTGTTGGAGGACGTACTGCCCGCTGATTTGATCACATCGGTAAAAGCCGCCATTGACCCCATGGAGGCAAAAACAAATGCCTTTCTGCGCACCATTGAGGATAAGCGAAAATTTATCGCCAGAGCTGACGAAATAACATTTGCGCTTCATCCGGTTCTCAAAAGCGAAACTGTGAAAGATTTTTCGATGCACCCTGTATTTGCAGGTCTCTGTCTGGATTTGCTGGGCCCAACTTCGCGCTTATACTGGGATCAAGCCGTTTATAAAAAGCCCTATTGCCCAGAGGAGTTCCCTTGGCATCAAGACAACGGCTACAATTTCGTTAGCCCACAGGACTACCTGACTTGCTGGGTACCGCTGGTTGATGCAACGGTAGAAAATGGTTGCCCTTGGGTAATGCCAGGCATTCACAAGACCGGCACCATTGAACATTGGCAAACAGACCTGGGTTGGCAATGTCTCAAAGGCATGGTTGACGCAGTGCCGGTAGAAGCTAAAGCCGGCGATATTATTGTGTTTTCTTCTTTAACACCTCACCGAACCGGACCAAACCAGACAGACATAGAAAGAAAGTCCTATATATTGCAATACAGCCACGATGGTTCAGTCATGCATACTGACGATGATCAACAGGTACCACAAGACAACCCGGACCGACAATTTTTGGTCACTGAGAACGGCACCCAGCTCGGGTAAAAGGGATCGATAGAAACACCTAAGGAAACGAAACTGTGGAAAGCAATGTGCAAATGACAATTGATAAGAACAAAGTTGTGGCGTTCAGTTATGTATTAACAGATGAAAGTAGCAATGAGCTGGAAAGAAGTACGTCCGAAGACCCAATGGTCTACCTGCACGGGCATAGAAACATGATGGCTGGCGTTGAAGAGGCACTCGCGGGAAAACAAGAAGGCGACGCACTTAACGTCACACTACCACCGGAGCGCGCCTATGGTTTGGTCAAAGAAAATGCCACCCAGCGAGTGCCGATTAAACACCTGTTGACGAAACACAAGAAGTACAAACCTGGCATGGCAGTTAAAGTAAATACCCAGCAGGGCGCGCAGGATGTGGTCATCAAAAAGGTTGGACGGTTTAATGTTGACGTCGACACCAACCACCCACTGGCCGGTAAAACTGTCACCTTCGAAATCAATATTTTAAAAGTGCGGGAGGCAACACCCGGAGAAATCTCCCATGGCCACACCCACGGGATTGATGGTGCTAACCATCACCATTAGATCGTCACTGCGAATTGCAGGGCTAGCAGACTCCATTTTGTTTTAGTCCTTTGATCTTTTCGGCGTCAAAACCTAACGATTCGAGTATTTCTTGCGTATTCTGGCCTAATAACGGCGGAGTATTTCTCACCGCTGGCCCATCTGAATCAAGCATGTAACCTGCTTTCACAACAGTGAATTCCCTCGTTGGGTCAGCGGGATGTGGCAGCGTCTCGAATACCTCTCTATTCTCGAACTGAGGATCTTCCATCACTTCCGGCAGTCCCCTGATCTCCGCAGCAGGAATCCCCAGAGCAGCGAGTTTATCTAGCCAATAAGTTGTCGTTTCAGTTTTGATAGCGGCTGCAACAAGCTCCCCTACAATTTCCCCATTTTTGATACGGGACTCGGGCGTGGCAAATGCCTCAAGGGTCAACTTTTCCGTTTCTCCGATTGCTTCAAACAGCCTTTCCACCTGCTGTTGTCTTAGCGCCGTAATCTGAATGTAGCTATCGCTGGTCGCGAATACATTAGCGGTCGGCTGTTGAGTAGGTGAGGAATTTCCTCTTAGACCTACAAGATTACCTTGGTTTAAATAGTTGCTGTATTGTGACGCCTGCATCACGATTGCTGTGTCCATCATCGCGACATCGATTCGCTGACCCAGTCCGGTTTTCGCCTTTCTGTGCAAGCTCGCTGCTATGGAGAAAGCAGTGTTTAATGCTGTCGACATGTCTACAGGCATATAACCTGCCCTTGTTGGACCTGTTTCAGCATGCCCATTCTGTGACATCATGCCTGATGCCGCCTGCACTGCACCGTCATAGGCTGCCTCTCCAGCCTTGGGTCCAGTTTGACCATAGCCGGTGACTGAACAGTAGATCAGGTCTGACTTGATAGTTTTGAGAGTATCAAAGCCTAGTCCCATGCGCTCCATCGTGCCCGCTTTAAAATTCTCAACCACAACATCCGCATTAGCGACCAGCTGTTTAACAATCTCAACGGCTTCCGGCGCTTTAAGATTAAGCGTCAGGCTTTGCTTGTTCAAATTCATACCCAAAAAAGACGGTGATAACCCTAAATCCTCTCCGAAATTCATCAGACCTCGCGTCTGATCACCGCCTTCCGGTTGTTCGACCTTAATCACCTCTGCTCCTAACAGCGCCAACTGCATCACCGCGAACGGTGCGGCAAGAACCTGGGAGAAGTCGATAATGCGAATCCCTTCAAATGCTTGAGGCATAGTATTCCTTTCCTTCGTTAAATGGGTGCTCAGGTTATCTAATAGGGCTATTCCTAACAGCTATTTCAAAAGATTCACGCGAGCTTCAGTCAACACTTTACCCTCTCGTATCAACCCAATGCTTTTCCATGGAAATGCAGCAACCGTGAAGGTATTAACCCAAGATATCGGCCGGCGAAAGTAGATCGACATATCAAAAGTGTCAGCCAAATGCTCTCGCCAAAGGGTGTGAATCAGATAGTGTACACCGATTCCTCCAACTATAATGGGCGCTAATGAGCGCTCGAAAACCGGCGCTGTTTGCAGAGGCCATATCGTAATGGATGCTATTGCCTGTCGAGGAATACGCTTTTACTAACTCAGGTGTTAGCACAAAGGTACGCAATGCTTTGAGGTCGCTCACCATTTACATCTTCACATTGCCCTAACTTTTCTCTCTGTATCGCTTCCGTTACCACAATCTGCGTTGGCGTAAATTGAAACCCCACTGTTGGTTCCCGCCGCACACCTTTGATCTCCACACCTAGCTCTAGGCTTCCGATCCGCTCGATGACCCAAAAGCCAGCTCGATACCTTCTTTTCCAAGTTCCACCAACGGCAACGTCCGTGCTTCTTCTTCGGTAAACCATTCACAGCGATCTGTGGTGCCGTCTTGTTCAAACCGCAATTCACCACCGGCTACTTCTGCTAGGTACACTATTCGAATCGAGTGCATATTACGCCCGCCAAACTCCCGTTGAAGTGAATGAGCATCCACAATGACTTTGGGTATCACGTGCAATCCAGTTTCCTCTTCGACTTCCCTGACCATAGCATCCGCGGGCTGTTCGCCAAACTCGATGCCGCCACCCGGCAAAGTCCAGTTTCCTGCAAATCCTGGTACCTGGCTCGAAAGCCTGCAGAGCAGGACCCTGTTTTCATCCATGAGAATGCCATAAGCCCCGATTCTTGTTACTTCCACAATGATTTCCCTGGCTTGTCTTAAGGTTAGGCGCAGCTTGCTACGATCATTTTGATCTGGCGCAAGGTAATGGGTTTTGTCGCGAGGCATGATGCCACATTTATCCAATGAGGTGGATGAGGTGAGCGGAGAAAATACGCGGGCAAAAGAACTGATAAAACAGGCAATTGTGGAAGCAGAGGCATCACCCTCGATGAGTTCTGACTCAATGGCGCTGGCGATTTTAAGCCAAGTTCTCACGATGCTGAACGAGACGAGGTCAAGAAGAGATCTTGAGCAGTACATTGAGTACGATTTGGACAATATGATCGAATCAGACATGGTAATCACCAGACAATAAGGGGCTTCTTAGTCTGCCGCTGGCAGATTAGACAACGCTGACCGGGCAAAACAACCATCGTATAATTGGCGCTTAGGTTTACCCTCATGCTGTGAGGATCCGAACTTAGCATGAGATTTTTCAAGCCTGTCAGTAAAACCGCTAATCGAGTGGTGACCAACACATGATTTATAACTATACTGCGCTGCAACATAGTAAGTTTTGGAATTGGAGTTTGAATGTTGTCACTCAAAGCCAGCCACTCCCGGTTAGACCGGGAGCTTCGTCGCGCAACCAGTTATGAAGAGTGGAAAGAGTCTGCCTTGGCCCATGATGAAGCTACGGGTATGGACAAATGGAAGCTCGAGCCAACTTCCAACCAGTACGACTACGCCAATATTCAGTATCGGGTTGATGAACTTAGAAAACTCCGTGCTAATCACGACGATGTGGGCCTTTTATTCGCATTAAACGAGGGGATTCACGGTAATCAGGGTGGCATAGGCAGTGCAGCCATGTATGAGAAGGCAAAAATCGGGACGAAAAAACTGATTACTGATTATGTGGATGAAGTGGTTGATGCGCTTCATCACATCGAAACGCTGCCTGAGACGGAAGAACTGAATCACGAAGACAAAATAGATTTCTTTCACCGTGCACGTCTCTGTTTCGGTCGTTCTGCGTTGATGATGAGCGGTGCAGGTTCTCTTGGGCATTTCCATCATGGCGTGGGTAAAACGCTCATCGAGCAAGACCTTTTACCCGATGTGATTTCCGGCTCTAGCGCTGGATCGGTGTTTGCCTCATTGCTCGGCACGCACACAACCGATGAATTACTTGAGCTTTTTGAAACGGACCTGTTTCAGTCGCCATTCGATGAACAACCAAGACAACAACCCTGGGGGCTCGTTCGCCCTCAGGTCGATCCAGATCAGCTCAAATTGATGTTGGAGAGATTCATACCAGACATGACATTTCAGGAAGCCTATGAGAAAACCGGTCGATCGATCAGTGTCACTATCGCGCCACATGAAGAGCATCAAACCTCAAGATTAATGAACGCGGTAACATCTCCTAACGTTTATATTAGAAGCGCGGTCATGGCATCGTGTGCTGTACCAGGCGTTTTTCCGCCAGTGATGTTGATGGCCAAAAATGTCTACGGTGAACCGCAACCATATTTGCCTAACAGGCGTTGGGTTGACGGCGCCGTGACAGACGACTTGCCTGCGAAACGGCTATCTAGACTCTACGCCGTCAACCACTATATTGTGAGTCAGGCAAATCCGCTTTCGCTGGCAATGCTAAGCACAGACAAACTCATTCCACTACCTAGTGGCACCAAATCGGTCATGCGTCACGCGACGCGGGAGATGCTTAAGACGAGCGAACAGTTCAGTAGAAAATATCTCCGCCAGATCCCCAGCGCGGGCCAAGCAATGAGCATGTTCTACTCGGTCATGGCTCAGGATTACACGGGAGATATCAACATCGCCCCAAGCTTTAATTTTGTGGACCCACAAAAATTACTGGCGCAATTGTCAGCTAAAGAAATCGAAGAGCTGGTTTCTGAAGGGGAGCGTTCCACTTGGCCACAAATAGAACGAATTCGCATCTCGACTAAAATCGGGCGTACGCTGGATAACATCCTCGACAACCATACCAATCACAACATCAAGAAATTTTACAAGAAGCGTACCCGAAGCACGAAGCAGGCAAACACCTAACGCGCAGCGCGGGCGCCGTTCAATTTCACTAAAGGGAATTCGGCCGTCCAGCATAATCGTGTTCCAGCCGGATTCGTTCTCAGCCAAGCTTGCGAACATCTTCTTACCATCCTTAGACACCGCGACACCAAGACGCCGCTACAAAAAGGGAAAGTCTCAATAGCTTCGGGTTTTGAAGGCTGATACTTTTTGCCTGCTCCATTTTGTCACTTGATCGACGCGAAACAAGGCTCACCAAGCAACCGGCATCAATCACCGGTGTTGTTGGATTTCCTCGCTTTACGCGGCTTTCTATCTTGGGCGCCAGATTTTTTACTTTTTGCGCTGGAAGGTGATTTTCCCTTTGAGGGCTTTTCAGGTATGCCTTCTTTCAGACGAACAATCTCAAGCTTACGACCACAGACCCAGGTTTTTTTGAGATCCCTGAAGATGTCTTTCGGCATACCCATCGGCAAGTCCACAAGACTGTGATCTTCCTGGATATTAATGTGGCCAATATGCTCAGCATCGAGCCCAGCCTCATTGGCGATAGCACCAACAATATTACCGGGTTGAACATCGTGCACATGACCCACAGCAACCCTAAACCTTTCCATACCTTCCGGGGGACCTTGGTCCTTTTTACGGTGAGTCCGGTTTGTTTCCCGACTGTTAGATTCACGCGGACCACGTTCAGACCGGTTCTCGTTGCGACGCGGTTTTCTGGCATTTTCTTCAACATGCCGTTCTTTAACTTTGCGTGCCTTTTTTTCGACCAACAACAAGGAACGATCGCCCAACGACATTTTTGCAAGCGCCGCGGCTATTTCTAGCGCCGGCACGTCGTGTTCTTGTTCAAATTGCTCAAGAATACCCTGCATAAACTCTAACCGGCCACCTGCCAAGGTATCGCTGATACTCTGTTTAAAGTCAGCAATCCGCTTATTGTTCACCATCTCGGTTGTTGGTAGCTCAAGTGGTTCTATCTGCTTTTTGGTCGCACGCTCAATCGCTTTCAACATGCGCTGCTCTCTCGGGGAGACAAACAAAATTGCGTCACCCGTTCGACCCGCTCGTCCGGTTCGACCTATTCGGTGAATATAGGCTTCCGTATCGTAGGGGATATCGTAATTAACTACGTGGGTGATCCGATCAACGTCTAAGCCTCGCGCAGCAACGTCTGTCGCAACAAGAATATCCAGCGAACCCTTCTTCAGCCTATCCACCATTTGTTCGCGGGTTTTCTGCATCATGTCACCATTGAGCGCCGCCGCAGAGTATCCGCGCGCCTCTAATTTTTCAGCAAGCTCAACGGTCTGCACTTTGGTCCTGACAAACATCAGCATTGCATCAAAGGTTTCAACCTCCAGTATGCGCGTGAGCGCATCAAGCTTATGCATATTGCTAACCTGCCAATAGCGCTGACGAATCGTATCAGCAGTAGCAGTTTTGGTTTTTATCCTTATTTCCTGCGGATTGTTTAGATGCTTATCCGCTATTCTCTTGATTTCCTTTGGCATTGTGGCGGAGAACAACGCTATTTGTCTGTCCTGCGGCGTTTGCTCTAACACCCACTCAACATCCTCAAGAAAACCCATGTTTAGCATTTCGTCAGCTTCATCAAGCACCAACGCCTGCAGCTTATCGAGCTTGAGCGTACCCTTTCGCATGTGGTCCATCACTCTTCCCGGAGTTCCCACGACGACTTGAACACCGCGCTTTAGCGCTTTGATTTGACCAAGATAAGGTTGCCCGCCATAAACAGGAAGCACATGAAAACCTTTAATTTTTGAGGCATAACGCTGAAACGCTTCTGCCACCTGAATTGCAAGTTCTCTGGTGGGTGCGAGCACCATAACTTGCACATTTTTGGACTTCATATCCAGCCTAGAAAGCAGCGGCAACGCGAATGCAGCTGTTTTTCCGGTCCCTGTCGGCGCATGTCCCAACACATCCGTACCGTCGATGAGATGAGGGATAGTCTGAGCTTGGATCGGCGATGGAATTTCGTAACCCACTTCGTTAACCGCGGCGAGTACATCACTCGCAAGCCCAAGTTCATTAAATGAGGTCGAGGGAGCTTCTAAATCGGACATTAAGGACACCTGGAAGGGGAAATATGCATTAATCGTCGTTATAGACGAGGGGCCGTGCAGCGGCGCAAGTTTACTCGCCTGCGAAGGGAATACAATCATTGTTTTCACTTATGGCCAGCGTCTTCAAAGCGCCTTATTGCCTATTTTTCCGGCCTTTGGAACAGCTTTCCGCGACTGAGGACGCTTCCCCGGCAAATGCTGCGGTCAACGATGTACGGAAGTGCAGGCTTGCAAGCTGATAGGTACCGTCACCAAACGGGGCGGTCGGCATATAGCCAGACATGCAAATGCAGCCAAAACGCCCGGTCGAAGGACAAGCCTATGCCGGTTGACCTTGCTAGGCATTCCGAATCGTTAATCCACCGTCTACAGGCAAGGTTACCCCTGTCATGTACTGAGACGCAGGCAACGCAAAATTCAGCGTTGCGTGGGCCACCTCTTCCGGCTCAGCGTAGCGTTTGAGCGCGGTTCGGCGACGGGCGAATATCGCCTTATTCTCTTCTGGGATCGCTGACGTCATACCGGTATTTATGGGTCCTGGGCATACACAATTAACCGTGATGGCGTCGTCACCCAACTCGACCGCCAGTGATCGCGTCAGTCCTGTTACGCCCGATTTCGCGGCGGTATAAGGACTACCAAACTTAGTGGCTCCTAGCGCTTCTGTTGATGCGATATTGATAATTCGTGGATGCTCCGATTGCCGCAGATAAGGCAGAGATGCGCGAATGGTTAAGGTGTGTGCGGTTAATAGTACAGCAATACTTTTGTGCCAAAGCGCTGGGTAGTCTTCGGCATCTATTGCTGTGCCAAGCGATATACCGGCATTGTTAACCAGAATATCAATGCCACCAAAATGAGCAGCAATATCATCGAAGACAGTCTTTATCGCCTCGGCATCGGCCAGATCGAGCACCCATGCTTTCGCGCTCTTCCCTGCCTCGTTGATCGCTACTACCACTTCATTGAGCGCACTTTCGGTTAGATCGATGGCCGCAACATGGGCACCCTCATCGGCAAAAAGCTCTGCTGTCGCCTTACCCATGCCACTGGCAGCACCGGTCACTACCACAACCTTTCCTTGCACTGATCGACTTAGTTTTGTCAGTCTCACTTAATATTCCTCCGAATCGATACCTGAATTCATCTCTAATGGATTAAAATAATCGGGTTAAAAACAACCACATCCGAGTGTGCACTATCTCCCTTGATTGACGCAAATGGGTTACCATCAGGTAACATATTCATGCAATCAACAATCTGGAAACACAATTGAAAGAACTGGCAAACAACACCCTAGCAAATTCGGCTCCAAGACTTAGTACCATCGAACTCAATAAAGAAGCGCTTAACTTCTCGATTGCACATTTTACGATCTTTAATGCCACTGAACGCGAAGACCTGCACGGCCACAATTATCAACTGGAGTGCAAGGCTACCGCTCCCTTGTCAGACACCGGCTTACTTTTCGACTATGCCATCTTAAAAAAAATGCTCCGGGCAATGTGTGATGAAATTGACGAAAAAATGATATTACCCTCTCAATCTCCTCACCTCGAAATAGAACACGGTAACGACTACACTTATGGCATTTTTAATGGTGAACGAATTCCGTTTCTACCAAGAGACCTGATAATTTTGCCGATTGCCAACAGTACAGTGGAAGAACTTTCTCACTATTTTTTAGATCGCGTGTTAAACCATCCTGACCTTGCTGATGCTGGCATTGTTGAACTTTATATCAAGATATTGTCCAGCCCTGGTCAGGGCGCCTCAGCACATTGGAGTCAAAATTGAAAACACTGATAATTACTGGCGCCAGCAAAGGTATTGGTTTTCAGGTCGCAAAAATGGCCGCTGAAAAAAGTTACCGCGTCATCAACATCTCACGTTCAGATGCTGCTCACGCCAGCATTGAAAATCACAACATCGATCTAGCAGCACCAGATGCCGCTGACAAGTTCGCTCTGCTTGTTGAGGAACTTCAAATCGACGGACATATCACTCTGGTCCATAACGCCGCTGAATTGAAGAGCGACTCAGCAGCCAATACCGCTACTGCTGACTTTAGGCACACGCTCGAATTGAATGTTGTTGCTCCTCATATTCTTAATCAGATCTTGATTCCAAAAATGACACAAGGCTCTGGCATCATATACGTTGGCTCAACACTTTCGGAAAAGGCTGTTGCTAATACTTATAGCTACGTTGTGAGCAAACATGCGCTCATCGGCATGATGCGTTCCACTTGTCAGGATCTTGCAAATACAGGCATACATACCGCATGTGTTTGCCCTGGGTTTACGGACACCGAAATGCTACGCGCCCATGTAGGTGAAGATGCGGAGATTATTGAAAGTCTTTCAACGTTAAGCACTTTTGGCCGTCTTGTGACGCCTGAAGAGATCGCTAACACCATCGTTTTCGCCGCGGAGAATCCTGTGATCAACGGTGCTGTCATTCACGCAAACCTTGGCCAAGTAGAACGATAACACTGGATTTACCCTACGCAAATTTAGAAGCCCTGAGGAAACACTGAAAAATGACATCTCTTCAAGATACAGGTCAGGCAGTTACTGCGAGAATCATATCGCCTGAACTGCATGAAAAACGTGAACGGGTATTTCTCATTCTCGCTGGGACATTTCTTAGCGCCATGACGATGCTGAACCTGATTGGTATTACCCGATTTATTGAAATAGGCCCACTCGCGGTTGCCGTTGGTGTTCTGCCTTACCCAATTACGTTTTTGTGTACTGATTTAATCAGCGAACTTTATGGCCGGGCTCGGGCCAACTTTCTTGTGACGGTAGGATTAGGACTCAACATATTTATCGTCGCGACTATGTGGGTAGGTAATATGATGCCCTCGGTCAGCCCGGAACTTCAGCCCCCCTGGCAACTCATACCACTGGCGGGCAGCGTCAGCCTGCCGAACGGAGAAACTGTCAGCGGATCAATTGAAATGTACTCTTTACTCTACGCCACAACGACAGGTGCTGTAACCGCTTCTATGATGGCTTACATCGCTGCACAATATTGCGACGTGTATATGTTTCATTTCTTGAAGAATCTAACGAATGGAAAGCATCTTTGGTTAAGAAATAATGGCAGCACCGTTATCAGTCAGGGTGTCGATTCATTCATGGTGGTCGCGGTGACATTTGGCGCGCAATTTTTGGCAGGGGCTATGACCGCAGGCACTTTATTCGTACTCATGGGTAGTAATTATGTACTGAAGTTATTGATTGCACTCGCAGACACATTGCCTTTCTACCTTGGCGTACACCACCTCAAAAAATATCTGGAACTGACTGATGAAGAACTATTAGCCCATGCCCGATAGACCGTGGTTACGTGAGTGAGCGATATAGATCGTGTGATGTCATACTGGATCGGAGAAGCCGCTGACGATGCAATGATTGCTGCGTCGAAAAGCAAACGATGGTTTATGAGCAGCCCCGCGGCAGATGACGCGATACGACGACAGTTCGGCGAGCTGCTACTGGCAGCAGAACAGGGTCAATTAACAGCATGGAAAAATAGCGTGCATGGATGTCTCGCGCTCATTATTCTACTCGATCAGTTTTCGAGAAACCTCTATCGAGGTCAAGCTCGGGCATTTGCGAATGATGCTGCCGCTTTGGCTATCTCACGTCAGGTAGTCGATGCGGAACAACATAAATCACTTAAGCCAGTTGAACAGGTTTTTTTATATATGCCATTCGAGCATGCTGAGTCATCCGCATTTCAGGAACAATCAGTCAAATTATTTCACGTGCTAAGAAGTGAAGCTGATCCAAAATGGCATCCTCAACTTCAAAGTTTTTTAGAACATGCGACTGAGCACCAGCAAATTATTAACCGATTTGGACGTTTTCCTCACAGAAATGCTGCTCTGGGACGCGCCAACACAAAAGAAGAATTAACCTACCTTCAAAAAGCAAAAACATTCGGACAGTAGGCCGACATTGCAACGCGTTCTACCCAAAAACACCATTAAAGTCGGAGCACATCCTTCCACACAAGATTCAAACAACAGCGAGTAACTCTATGGACTACCAACAAATAATTTACGATATAGATGAAGGCATATTGACCATCACACTAAACAGACCCGACAAGCTAAACGCATTCACAGGGCAGATGATGACGGAGATGATCAATGCGCTGGACCGAGCTGATGCCGACGACACCGTAAAAGCCATTATCGTTACAGGCGCGGGCAGAGGCTTCTGTGCCGGTGCCGACCTCTCCAGCGGTGCAAGCACCTTCGACGCCGACGCTGGCGCGCCGAAAGCAGCGCAAGAGGAAAAAAAGTCCATCGCAGATGGCGGGGGCTTATTAACCCTTCGAATTTTTGATTGCCTGAAACCCATTATATCGGCCTGTAATGGTCCAGCTGTAGGCGTCGGCGCGACCATGCAGTGTGCGATGGATATTAGATTGGCTTCTACTTCCGCAAAATATGGCTTTGTTTTTTCCAAGCGCGGTATCGTACCAGAGGCCTGCTCAAGCTGGTTCTTGCCTCGACTAGTAGGCATTAGTCAGGCGTTGGAGTGGACTTACACCGGCCGCGTTTTCAGCGCTGAAGAGGCGCTCGAAAAAGGTTTAATAAGAAGTGTGCACGAACCCGAAGATCTTTTACCCGCAGCAAGGAAACTGGCACTCGAATTTGCGGACCAGACTTCTTCTTTGTCCATCGCGTTGATCAGAAATATGATGTGGAAAATGCTTGGCGCTGATCACCCCGTGGTCGCCCACAACATTGATTCTCGAGGCGTAAACGCAATGGGTAAATCTACGGATGCAAAAGAAGGTGTTGCGTCGTTTCTAGAAAAGAGACCTGCGATATTTCCCGGCAAGGTGAGCGCTGAGATGCCTGAGTTTTTTCCCTGGTGGGAACACCGTGAATTTGAGTAACAGGTATTTTTGGCATGTTTCACGGTGACAACTACGACATTTAGATGCAGCGACCACCATCTACTTCAAGCGCAACACCGGTGATCATCGCGGCTTCATCACTCGCCAAATAGAGCGCTGTCGCGGCGATATCTTTCGGTGTTGAAAACCGTCCCAGGGGAATGGAAGACAGAAACTTTTCTCTGGTTTCTGGTGTATCGCTACCCATAAATGATGCTAGCAACGGCGTCTCGCCAGCGACCGGGCATATTGCATTAACTCTGATACGCTCAGAGGCAAGCTCAATAGCCATCGACTTTGTTGCCGTCACCATCCAGCCCTTGGACGCATTGTACCAAGTCAGGTGAGGTCTTGGACTTAAAGCCGCAGTGGAGGCGATATTGACTATCGCACCTGCAGCTTGCTGCTTCATCCAAGGTACGGCGAACTTACTCGTGTAGTAAACACTCTTCGCGTTGACGGCGAAGACCTTGTCGAAGTCTTTCTCTGATACGTCTTCTAGTAAGGCGGGAAGATGTGTTGTACCGGCGTTGTTGACGAGCACATCAAGTCGCGACCAACGAGTCTGCAAACGATCAAAGAGTTCTGCAACACTTTTACCGTCCGCCAGATCTGCATACTCAAAATGAACACGGTCCGACTTCAAAGATTCCATGTACGCCAACGCTGCAGTTTTGTCGAAATCAACGATAGTTACATTTGCTCCCTCCTCGAGAAACCTTGCAACAATCCCAGCACCAAACCCGGAAGCGCCACCAGTTACGATTGTGTTTTTGTCCTGTAATTTCACTTTGCCTGCGCCCCTGTCAATAGTTCATGCGTTGCGAGCGCCATAACTTTGGCCGACTCAACCATATCTGCAATGCCAACGTATTCATTTGCCTGATGAGCAAGATCGAGAATGCCCGGCCCATAAGCAATACAATTCTCTAGCTTACCAATACGGTCAATATGTTTTTGATCATAGGTTCCAGGCGAAACAACGTATTCGGGTGCTCGACCAAATATTTGACTAATCGCGTGATCCACCGATTGAACAACCGCTGCATTTCTGTCAGTCATAGAAGGAATCACTTCAAACAGATCTCTCAACTCGTATGAAAAATTTTCCCTCGCCTTGGTTAGGCTTTCTAGTATTTCCAGCACTTCGGACTTGACTTCGATAAGTTCTTCTTCGATTAGAAACCTTCTATCTAATACAAGGCGACAGGAATCAGCAACCATCGGTGCAGGCAAACCAGAGAACCCCTCTTCCAATCCACCATGAACGGAATTAATGTTCAACGTGGATTGTTTTGCGCCATCCGGCACAACAGGCATCGACGTGACCTTCTGTTCCAGCAGGGGATAAAGCGTCGTTTCAAATTCGTTAAGTACGGCCGTCATATGACGAATAGCACTATCACCAAGGAAGGGCATTGAGCCATGGGCAACCGTGCCAAATGTTTCCAATTCTGACCACCACACACCCCGATGGCCAAGACAAATTCTATCTTTGTTCAAGGGTTCGGGAATGATCACATGATCAATTCTTGGCGCCGCCATCCAGCCTTTTTCCGCCAGGTAAGCAACACCACCGTAACCACCGGTCTCCTCGTCAGCAGTACCGGAAATTTCTATCGCACCTGGGAAATCAGGCATCCACTCAAGTAGCGCTTCAACCGCGATAATAGAGGCGGCAAGCCCACCTTTCATATCACACGTGCCACGACCATAGATTTTTCCATCCCGGACGACAGCCGCAAACGGGTCGTCGTTCCAGCCTTTCCCAGGAGGAACGACATCGATGTGCGAGTTGAAGTGAACGCAAGGACCAGGCCTGCTTCCTTCTCTTCTCGCGATAAGATTTAAACGAGGATATCGATCTGTATCTCCCGGCGTTCCTTCTGCTCGAATAATCTCGATTTGAAACCCTCGTGTCGAAAGCCTCGATTTCAGGAGTTCGATACAGTCTGCGTAATTGTCTCCCGGCGGGTTTATCGTTGGAATTTGTACAAGCGCCTGGGTCAGCGAAACCAAGTCATCTTGCTTATGCTCTATCAGAGCCAGCAGTTTGTCGACCGATGGTGTTAATCCAGCCATTTATCGCTCCAATCTTCAATAACATCGTCTATGTTCGTTTTGCCCATCGCTTCAGAGCACGACTGATAAGCAACAACTCGAACGTAGCGGTCACCATATCAGCAATACGAATCTTTGAACCCCGAATGTCACGCCAGGTCTGTAAGGGTATTTCAATAAAATCCTGCTCTGTGTATCTAGCGTCTTCAGAGGCGTCATTCAGCAACCGACCAATGAGTTCAACATCAAATGCCCAACGAGAGAGAAAGGGCTCGGATATCGATCTCACCAATACTTCACTTACACAAAAAGCTTTTGCACCACATTGAGTATCGTAAATATTCAGTTTTAAAACCGAGGAAGCAATCGTTGCAAACACACGACCACCGTAATGACGAAAAGCGGTTCGGTCTATTTTTGCTCCCAAATGAAGCCATCTGGAACCGAGGCAAACCTTTACCTCGTTAGCTTCCAGTTTGTTCAGCAGCGCCAACATATCCTTAGCAGGTGTCGCAAAGTCAGCATCCAAATAACCAACAACTTTGGCACCAAGGGTCAGTGCGTGGTTCATGCCTCGGCGAACGGCTTCCGCTTTTCCCACATTCTGTTGAAGAACTAGCACATCAACACCAGCACCAGCTTTTTGAATATTGAACATTAATTCCCGTGTGCCGTCATCGGAGCCATCATCAACGAGAACGACACCCACATCGTCATTCGCCACCAGTTCGGCGATATTCTGGCCAGCCAGTCTTGCTACTTCGTTGAAGCAGGGAATGACCAGCCATGTAGTGCGGGAACTCAATCTAACAAACCGCCCGTGTCAGGTGCTGGTCTGGCTCTCTGGTTGTAGAGCATATTTCGCAGGGCTGCCAAGTCATCCTCGGACATTTTCGAATAATCGTTAGCAAACTCGCTACCCACTGCCATGCCCTTTTTGACGCCAGGGCGATCACTAAGCTCATCGAACCAGCGCTTAAAATACTTAAACTCATTGATGTCCTGACCCTGCCCTTGCCAGTTAACAGTCCATGGATAACAGATCATATCCGCGATAGTGTACTCGTCTCCGCAAATATAAGGTTGGTTATACAGACGGTTATTTAGCACGCCGTAAAATCGATTAACCTCGTCTGTAAACCTTGTAACAGCATAAGATTGGTCACCCTGACTGTCTCCTAACCTTCTGAAGTGACCACATTCACCCGTCTTGGGTCCTTGGTTAGCCATCTGCCAGATAAGCCACTGTGTCACCTCGTATCTGCCTCTTATATCTTCGGGCATAAACTGCCCCGTCTTCTCTGCGATGTAGAGCATGATGGCTCCAGACTCAAATACAGATATCGGCTCTCCTCCATCCTTTGGTTCATGATCAACCAGTGCAGGCATTCGGTTATTCGGACAAATATCCAGAAAACTACTGTCAAACTGATCGCCTTTTCCGATGTTGCATTGAACGATATTGTAGGGAATACCACATTCCTCAAGTTGAATCGTCACTTTTTTGCCATTGGGTGTAGGCCAATAATGTAGATCGAGCATTTGAGAGCTCCTGTAAAATGCTGATGAACGTTTTTGTGGAGGGAACACTTAGTTAATGCAACCAACAGAGGGCTAAGTGTGCCATTCTTATCCCCGTAGTGAAACGCACTCTCAGTATTTCGCTGCGTTTGCGGATCTGGTCGATTTGATCAAGTCATTGGTCTATAAAACCAAAAGCACAGCCCGCAATCGGATTATTTCCATAATATTCATACACTTAAAGATTTGGCACGAATTGTGTATCCTATATCAACATCGATCGTAAATTATAGAATAAGGAACAAAAATGGACCTGCTACTTCACATACTCTTTCTTGGCGGTGTGATATTTTTTCTCGCTGAGTCACTTCCAGGACTCAGGGTTGAAGGTTATGGCACGGCAATAATCGTTGCCGTCGTTTACTCCCTGATCAACGTGACACTGGGAACTGTTTTGAAATTCCTCAGCATCCCCTTCGTGATCATTACCGTCGGATTCTTTCTGATCGTTATCAATTCATTCCTTCTCTATCTGACCGACAAGGTCTTGGAAGATTTTGAAATTGAGGACATGGGCACAACATTTATCGCCGCGATTATTATCACTTTATCGGACACGTTACTGTCCTGGATATTCTAATGAAAAACTTTCCTATCAATTCAAATAGTTCATTGTTCAGGTTGCGTGCAAGGCGAAACAATCTGTTCGCAATCAAAACAAACCCGCAACCTTCAAAAAAAAAGTTACCGTGTCCAAGATCAGAGGAAGCAACCACATCAAGCTATATCAACAGCGCACTCACTGCGTCGACAACGGAATCTGATGACGCGCCAAGCATGATCTCGCCCTGTCCCAGACCATCCCTCGCTTAAGTAAGTACT